>Ga0316207_10000025_pt1 | contig 340669 bp, 291 predicted proteins | sample 6weekpyrite_MG_FD_204943 | JGI IMG/M metagenome (GOLD analysis project Ga0316207, IMG submission 204943) | Microbial mat bacterial communities from mineral coupon in-situ incubated in ocean water Damariscotta River, Maine, United States -... | ecosystem: Environmental > Aquatic > Marine >... | reverse complement strand
GCTTCGGTATCGAATCATAGGTGCACGCTTTTTTCTGGTAGTGTGACGGTTTACGTGCATCATTATACCTTAAAAAGGTTACTTTCTATAAGAATATCAGGCTATTAGACTTTTTGAGGAGACTCTATTTAGATAATTTTCCCTATATACAGGGCATTATTTTCTTTTACTTGTTGTACCTGAATGAAACTTTAATTTAATTAGCGGCTGCTTATAGTAGAGTCTCTATCACATTGGGATGACTTAAGAATTTTTCCGGACTGGCTGTATACCCGTAGGCGCCTGATTGAAATACGATTACTAAATCTCCAACCTCTGCCTTAGTTAAGTCCATTTTGTTTGCAAGTATATCTAATGGTGTGCATAGCGGACCAACAACGCTGACAGTTTCTTTTTCCCCGTCAACGTTATTACCAATTATTACAGGATAGTTTTTTCGAATCACCTGACCAAAGTTTCCAGAAGCTGCCAAATGATGATGTAATCCGCCATCTGCGATTAAATAAGTTTCTCCACGAGAGATTTTTTTATCAATAATTTTCGAAACATATATACCAGATTCACCTACCAAATAGCGCCCTAATTCCATAACGATTTCAGCATTTGGTAAGATTGTGGTGACTTTAGGTAATAGGGACTTTAGGTTTTCGCCAATGGGATTTAAATCTAGACGTGATTCGCCTGGGAAGTAGGGAATGCCAAGTCCACCGCCAATATTCAATAATTTTATGGCTTCTGGTGCGTACTCGTTTAACTTTATTGCAAGGTCAAATGTTTTGTTATGTGCATCTATGATGCTTTCTGCATTTAAGTTTTGAGAACCACTGTATATATGAAATCCGTAAAAAGTTAAATTAAGTTGCGATAATCGCTTTAACATCGAAGGAACTCGCTCTGCATCAACCCCAAATTGTTTGGGTCCACCGCTCATTTTCATTCCTGACGCTTTTAATTCAAAGTCTGGATTAACCCTTATTGTCACTTTGGGTTTTAAGCTGAGTTCATCGGAGATTGTAGCGACGCGTTCCATTTCATTTTCGGATTCCATGTTAATAACAATTTCAGATGCGATAGCCTGTTTTAATTCTTTGTCGGTTTTGCCAGGCCCTGCAAAACTGATGTGTTGACGGGGCATGTGTGTGTCAAGCGCTACTCGCATTTCACCGGCTGACGCAAGATCAAAACCATCAACAAGAGTTGCCATATACTGGACAATCGCAGGCATTGGATTTGCTTTAATTGCATAATGTAAATGAATTTCACTAGGTAATATGTCTTGGAGATTGTCAATTTGTTTTCTTATGACGGCTCTATCATAAGCATAAAAAGGTGTTTGACCGACACTATCCGCAACTTGTGAAATGGGGATATTTCCAATCTGCAATTCGTTTTCAATTATGTCAAATTGATTCATCGGTGCATGTTGAGGTTTTTGTTTCATTTATTCTGCTCGTTAAATTGGATAACTAAAATCAAATGTTTTCGTAAAAATCACTAAATTCTGCGCTAAGTTTTTTTCGATCGATTTTTCCGTTAGGATTTTTAGGCATACTCTCGATGAATTCAATGTGCGTAGGGTGCATGAAGTTGGGTAATTGTTTTTTACACTCAACGAGAAGTGTTTCTGCATTTCCATTATTTGCTTGAGTTGCGACAACAATGATAGCTTGCCCAAGCGTTGGGTGAGGCACACCTATGGTTGCAGTCTCTGAAACCAGGCCTGTGGCATAGATTACTTCTTCCACTTCAGAAGGGCTTACACGATAGCCAGAGGTTTTTATCATATCGTCTTGTCGGGCAATGAAATATAAAAATCCCTCTTCATCCATTTTTACTTTGTCGCCTGACCAGACAGCGATTTCTGTTAATGGTAATCCTTTTTCCTTAATTGGCGCAGGTTTAAAGTGTTGTGCTGTTTTTTCGGGATCGTTCCAGTACCCTAATGAAACGAGAGAGCCACGATGAACTAATTCACCGGGTTCCCCGGGACCACATAGGCTACCGTCTTCCCGGACAACCATAACTTCGGCATTGGGTATTGCTTTACCCATTGATTCTGGGCGATTCTTTATTTCTTCGGGTGGTAAATACGTGGATCGAAACGCTTCAGTCAAGCCGTACATAAGATAGGGCTTGGTATTGGGGAGTGAATGTTGCAGCATATTTAATGTTGCTACCGGCATGGCGCCACCAGAATTTGTTATATATCGCAGCGTTTCCTTTGCATCTCCCCAATCCAGCTGCGCCAATTGGTTCCACAAAGGAGGTACGCCAGCAAGTCCGGTAATGGAATATTTAGAAATTGCTTTGATAACATCTCGAGGTAATAAATAATCTATTAATACAGCTGTTGCACCCACGTGAAATGCGGTCGTCAATTGACTAAGGCCATAATCAAAACTAAACGGAAGTACGGCTAATAAGTTGTCATCAGGGGTATTTTCCAAGTATTCCGCGACACTTTTCGCGCCGGTTATCATGTTCGAATGCGATAATACGACACCTTTGGGATTACCAGTGCTGCCAGAGGTATAAAGTATTGCGGCTATGTCCGAATCAATACGGGAAGGAGGTCTGATATTTTTTGTTTGCTGAAGGTCGGCCCAGTGTTTGGTCTGAAAGTGACAGTCTTGCGAATTTTCGGCTTTATTGTTTACATCAATGGCCATCATGAGGTCATGACATTGTGCGAGAGATGTTTGTAGCTGAGATAATCGATCATGCGAGGTAATCAGTATTCTGACATTACAATCCTTTAATATATACGCTACTTGTTCGGGTTTAAGTAACGGATTTACGGGTACAAATACGGCTCCTGCATGGGAGGTGGCGAAAAAGCTAACTACCGTTTCAATTCGTTTGGGTAAATAAATCGCAACTCTTTCACCGGCGGCCAAGTTTTGAGCTAAGAGACCAGAGCTAACGATGGAGACTTGATCATTTAGTTCTTGATAAGTCAATTCAGTTTTTTTATGAATTAATGCAACTTTTTCAGGATCTTTGTTACTTGATAAATTGATAAATTGATGAATGAGTTTTGGCATTGTCGTGTGGAATTAGAGGTTTTGTGAATACTGTATAGTAGCGGATGTTTTGAATTGTACTGTAGTCAGATCACTTTTTCTTGATTAATTATCAAGCGAAAAGAGTTTCACGTAGATCACAATATTACTGCAACTGTATAATAGGTCGGTGACCATATTTCAGAATTTTGTGATTAGTGATGAATGTGTTCTAGATTCATAGACTAATTTTTGAGTACGTTTGTAAATCGATGTATATTTTTCGTATACAGAAGGTAAATTAACTTGAGTTTTAAAGGCATTGTTCTCGCTGGTGGGACCGGTACACGTTTGTATCCACTCACGATTTCCGTGAGTAAGCAGCTAATGCCTGTTTATGATAAGCCAATGATTTATTATCCCATTGCTACATTGATGTTGGCGGGAATTCGCGAAATACTCATTATTACCACACCAGAAGACCAAGAAAGCTTTTGCGCTTTATTGGGAGACGGGCAGAAATGGGGGTTGGAGATTTCGTACGCGGTTCAACCTAAACCGGAAGGTTTGGCACAGGCATTTCTCATTGGTGAATCATTTATCGGTAATGACAATGTTAGTTTGATTTTGGGTGATAATATTTTTTACGGTCATAAATTGGAAGAAACGTTGGGGCAATCGGTATCTCAGGACAGTGGTGCAACAATTTTTGGTTATTATGTGCGAGATCCGGAACGCTATGGTGTTGCCGCATTTGATAACCGAGGAAAGGTGGTTGGCATAGAAGAAAAACCGACAAAGCCAATGTCCAATTACGCGATAACCGGATTATATTTTTACGATAATCAAGTGCTAGATATTGCAAAACAGATTCAACCATCATCACGAGGTGAATTGGAAATTACAGACATTAACCTGCATTATCTTAAACACAAGCAACTGAGGTTGGAAAAACTCGGTCGTGGATCAGCTTGGTTAGATACCGGAACACATGATTCCCTGCTATCGGCGGCAAACTACATTCAAGTTATTGAAGAGCGACAGGGCCTGAAAATTTGTTGTCCCGAAGAAATTGCTTATCGAATGGGGTACATAAACGCTGAGCAATTGGAGAGGTTAGCGGAGCCCTATAAGAATAATGGTTATGGTCAATACTTATTTAATATAATTGCGCATCCTTTGTAATCATGAAAATTATTGAAACTTCGCTTCCCGGTGTCTTGTTGTTAAAACCAAAAGTATTCGGTGATTATCGAGGATATTTTCAAGAAACATTTCACTCGCAACGTTATCGAGATGCTGGGTTAAATGTGAATTTCGTTCAAGATAATCATTCTCGGTCTCGTCGTGGTGTATGTCGTGGATTGCATTATCAGATTACTCATCCGCAGGGTAAATTGGTAATGGTTATGCGGGGCGAGGTGTTTGATGTGGTCGTAGATATACGTAGAGGCTCTGATACATTCGGAGAATCTTTTTGTATGTTGTTAAACGATAAGGACAATTATCAAATTTACGTGCCTCCCGGTTTTGCGCATGGATTTTGTGTTGTATCCGATGAAGTCGATTTTGTCTATAAATGCACTGATTATTATCATTTAGAATCCGAACGTGGAATTGCATGGAATGATCCTGCCATAAATATTAACTGGCCAATTAATGAATCTGAGATGTTGTTATCTGAAAAAGACCGGAAAAATCCCTTATTGCAAAACATTCCCGATACCGATTTACCCTCACTTACATGAGAACCATGATTGTTGGAGCAAGTGGTCAGCTAGGAAGGACCTTGAGTCAACATGCGCGATCGAGGGGACATATTATTATCGCTTGTGACAGGAGAAAGTTGGATGTAAGCGATATTTCTCAAATTGAAAAAATAGTTGAGCAGGAAGAGCCAGGCTGTATTGTTAATTGCGCAGCCTATACAGCGGTGGACAAGGCGGAGAGTGAAGTTGAGCTTGCCTTTATTGTTAATCGTGATGGCGCAAAGAATCTAGCTTTCGTTTGTTCTCGAAACAATATACCGCTGATCCATCTATCTACCGATTATGTGTTTGATGGATTGAGTGAAATTCCTTGCTCAGAAACTGACTCAGTTAATCCTCAAAATGTTTATGGGCGTAGTAAATGGGAAGGGGAGGAAGCAATCCGGCAAGCGTTTGGTAAACATATTATTCTACGCATAAGTTGGGTATTTGGGTGTTACGGTCATAATTTTGTCAAAACGATCAGGCGATTGGCGGGGGAGCGAGAGGAATTAAATGTTGTGACAGATCAATTCGGTTGTCCGTCGTCAACGCAAAATATTAGCTTTGTCATTCTTAGGATAATAGATCAACTTTTTGAGGACTCATTTGATCATTACGGGACTTATCATTATTGTGATGGGCCAGATACCACGTGGTTTGGCTTTGCAAACGCAATAGTGTCGGAATTAAGAAAATATGAGCAGCTAAAGTTAAAACAAATACACCCAATTTCCTCAGCTGAATATCAAACAGCAGCGAAACGTCCCAAAAACTCGCGTATGGATTGCAGTTTAATTGAAGCTAATTTTGGTATTAAGCAATATTCGTGGGAGGATCAATTGACTATTTTAATTAGGAATATGGCATCTAAATGAGTTTTACACCCCGTAAAGTGTTAGTAACCGGTGGGGCTGGATTTATCGGTTCTAATTTCATCCGTTATTTACTTTCTAAGGACTTGCGAGTAGAGGTCTGTAATTTAGACAATGTGAGTTATGCAGGAAACGAAAGTAATCTGAAGAATTTGCCAGATCCTTCGCGATATGAGTTTGTTAGGGGTGATATCTGTGATCGCAAGCTCGTGGATTCACTGCTTCGAGATCACACTATAGATACTATTATTCATTTCGCGGCAGAGAGTCATGTAGATCGTTCAATCACTGGCCCAGCAGCGTTTGTACAATCAAACCTTGTTGGTACATTTGTTTTGCTGGAAGCGGCAAGGTCGTATTGGTTAGAAATTGAAAAATGGGGTCAGCAACAATGTCGTTTTCATCACATATCTACGGATGAAGTATACGGTTCATTATTAAAAGAAGCGGCTCCGTTTACTGAAAAGACAGCGTATGCGCCAAATTCTCCTTATAGTGCTTCCAAGGCGGGATCGGATCATATGGTACGGGCTTATTTTCATACTTATGGATTGCCTGTTACCACGAGTAACTGTTCAAACAATTATGGGCCTTATCAGCATGGTGAAAAATTTATTCCTACGGTTATTCGATCCTGTCTGAATCAGAAACCTATTCCAGTATACGGCGATGGTAGTAATATTCGGGATTGGTTGCATGTTTCTGATCACTGTAGTGCAATTGATCAAATCATCAGAGCTGGTGTATTGGGTGAGACGTATAATATTGGTGGTGATCATGAATGCTCAAATATTGAAATTGCGAAATCGATTTGTGCTTTAATGGATCAAAAAAAACCAGCAAAGCAGTCCTATGAAAATTTAATCCAATTTGTCGGTGATCGCCCAGGCCACGATTGGCGGTATGCGATAAATAGTGAAAAGTTGAAAATGTATCTTGGTTGGGAACCTTCAATTGATTTTAAAATCGGATTAGATAAAACCATTGATTGGTATGTATCTAATGCTGACTATTTAAAGATTTAAGTTTTAATGCCTATTAGACGGCTATCATTTTAATGGAGATTAAAACGATTTCATTAAGTTAATGGTTTGTGTGTCATGGTTCACACATTATTGCATTGACTGGATGTTACCTTAATTAGCGAGTTTAGTTGAAAGGGAACAAACACCAATTTCTATTTGATATGTCGGAATTATTTACAAGATAATGACTACATGAGATTAAGTTTCAAAGCCAACAAATTTTGGCGGCTATAACTACTTGATTAATTGTATAAACTCATGATTTACACATTGAGAAAAGCGTATATTTTAAGGGCTGTTTTTAAAAACATGTATAATAAAAATCATTTCCCTAAACTACTGTCGTTATACTTTACAGTGTTGAGATAAATGATGTTTTGAAGGCGGTTAAATGGTGTTAATTAAGCTGAAAAGGTTATTTTTATCAATAAGATGATAGTTTGGGCTTAATTTATGCAGTACAATTCCGTTAGGTCGGTTGGTAGCGTAATATTATGTTAACAAATGAATATTAAACTTCCGCCGATAAAGTTAAAGGACAATGAGCAGTAATCATCCAAGGTACAAGAGAATGAGCGAAGACAAAAATTCAAAAGATATCGATCAAAACAAATCTAATGTAGATTTGTCTCGTAGGCGTTTCAGTAAGGCTGGAATAATTGCTACGCCGATTATCGCCTCAGTTGTTGGCCGGCCTGCGTGGGGTGGGCAATGTAGTCCATCAGCTGTTTTGTCTCATACACACGCTTCCCACCATCCTGAGGTGGTTAATTGCGAATTAGGCTGCTCACCTGGCTATTGGAGAAACTGCGACCATAATTGGTCTGACATAACGGAATATCATAAAGATAATGATTTTTGCACCGAGTTTTTTGGAAGCGCCACTGACGGTGCTTGTCCATTTCCAGGTAAGTCCCTACACGATGTTGTTGATCAATATAATTTAGATGTTGGTTATAGTGCTGTTGCTGCTCATTTTGCAACAACATACCCTCATATTAGAGAATTTAAGAAGTGGCGCAGAATAAAACGTGCTTTTTTTCACGCTGTCGCCGCGCTTCTAAATGCTTCTGCTAATCGAGCAGATGGTGGTTATTTAGGTAATTCGCCGGAGCAAATAATTAATGCATTCTACACTGAGTACAGAGCATTCTACGAAGGTAGAGATCCATATTGCCAAGGTTTGAAGGATCTGAAGAATGTTGTAGATCAATATGATGTTGGTGACGATTCCGCAATATGTCTATTCGATCATTTTGGTGATATTAGTGCAGATAATTATTGGGATAATAGAATCGCTGATTATAAAGGGCCTTAAACCTGTCAACAGAAATTTTGCCAACTGTATGGGCGCTTCCGGATATTGCCAATCCAATCATAAAAATTTGGCCTGAAGACGCCTTGGTATTTGTTGAAGGCCCTTCAGATACTCACCATATCGATCTGCCTACTGCACATATATTAAGTTTACTTTCCTCTCAAAAATCTATTGAAGAATCAGAGATTCGCGAATATCTCAATTCCAGTTATGATACACAGTTTGATCAGAGCCAAGTGCATGGTATTCTTTCAAGATTGCAAAGGATGAGATTGGTTGAGCAAATTGCAAACGGAAGCGCATCTGAATAAATCGGAGCTGGGAGATCTGTTGGTCAGCGGTTGCAATATCCAAATAGGTCCATTTTGTTTTAATATCAAAACTAGCATTCCTTCTGTTATTCAAAATTTTTCACATTTATATACCGATCATGCCATTTTAGATAAACAAGCATTTGTGGATTTTTACGTTAGTATCAATCCTCCCGCTAATTTACGCCGTTGGATAAGGCCACAAGCTGTTTTTGAAATCGACGATTATCGTCCCTTGGAGCCATTACCTCTGGCTCATGCTTATCCGCTTTTTGAGTGGGGTTTGAACTGGTGCATTGCAAATAAGGCTCACCAGTACCTAATCTTTCATGCAGCGATCCTCGAAAAAGACGGCAAGGCGATTTTATTGCCCGGAGAACCTGGCTCAGGCAAAAGCACCTTATGTACTATTCTCGCTCATACTGGATGGTCGCTCATGTCAGACGAATTGACACTATTAACCGTGCCCACAGCAGAAGTCATACCTATACCTAAACCCATCAGTTTAAAAAACCAATCGATTTCTGTTATTAAAAACCTATTCCCCAAGTCTGATTTTGGCAACGTTTATGAAAACACTTCAAAAGGAACGCTAACGCATTTAAAAGCGCCATTGCCTTCAACGCAAGTGGCAAAAATCAAGTGGATAATTTTCCCCAAATTTGGTGAGCATGCAGAGACCGATTTACAAGAAATAACAAAGGGTGCTGCTCATATGAGATTGTTACAAAATGCGTTTAATCATAATGTATTTGGTAAAACCGGTTTTGAAACTATTAATAGGGTGTTAGATCAGTCTGAAGTATTTTCATTTTCGTATTCTGATTCGGATACTGCTCTAAATGCAGTAAAAGAAATAACGGGCACCAATTAGTTATGCGTAATTGTGCATTAATTAATTTGTTATCTGAACCGCAACTTGTCGAATCATGGCCATTAAAAAAACTCGAGTTAGCAATTCGGCAGGCTTACCGCTGTGATTTATTGGCAACTTTAGCGTATAGGTTGAGACAGGTTGGGAAACTAGAATCCATGACAAATGAGTCGGCAAAAAATCATTTTTTGTCGATGCTGAACGTTTCAAGTTCGCATAAAAAGTTTATTGCGTGGGAGGTTAATGTATTATCCCAGTTGTTTTTACAGCATGATAAGAAGCTTATTTTACTAAAAGGCGCAGCCTATACAATATCCGGTCTGCCCAGTGGTGATGGTCGATTATATGGTGACATCGATCTATTGATTAATAAACCGGAACTAAAAGAAATTGAATCCATTTTGCGACAAGGTTTATGGTTACCAAAGGCTATGGACGATTACGATATTAATTACTATCGAGAATGGTCTCATGAAATTCCACCCGTATATCACGCAACGCGTCGAAGTGTATTAGATGTACATCATGCAATCCTACCGCCCACGTGTAAACTAAAACCTGATTCAAAAAAAATCTTAAATAATATAGTTCCGATAAAGGGCTGGCCAAATGTTTATGTGTTATCTCCATCAGATATGGTGTTGCACAGCATGACTCATTTATTTCATGAAGGAGAGTTTGATCATGGCCTTCGAGATTTGATCGACATTGACGCCTTATTACGATTTTTTAATGAAAAAGATGAGTGCTTTTATGATGGGCTGGTTGATAGAGCAAAAGAATTGGATCTAGTTTTACCTTTGTATTATGGGGTTAGATACTGCAATCGTTTGCTTGGCACTCCTGTCCCAGAAAAGATTTTTAATGATCTTAATCAATATTCGCCTAAATTTTCAAAAATAATTGATCAATTATTTTATCGAGCTTTGTTGCCGCACCACAAGAGTTGCGACGATGGGTTCTCTGGGATATCGCGCTGGCTGTTGTATGTGCGCTCTCATTATTTGCGAATGCCCGTAAAAATGCTCATCCCACATTTGATTCGCAAAGCATACAAAGAAAGAACAAAAGATAACAGGCAATGATGCAATGAATTAATTGGTGATTTTTCACTGCGTTGACTCTTTTCAACTGATCAATTATTTAGCTCTTTTACCACCCTAAACCCAATATTCACCGTCCGTGCCCCCGCATAGCTGCGTAACCGCGTTGCAGACCTTAGGTCATTGGATACATCACCCCAAGAGCCGCCGCGAAGGACTAATCGACTGCAGTCGCCGTTTTGCCAGGCGGAGCCGTCTGTTGGTGCATTGATATAATTGTAATTCCAGCAATCCGCAGTCATCTCCCAAACATTGCCAATCAAGCCATGAATATTCCATTTATTAGGTGGGTATTTGCCTATAGGCGCGGTCTGGTTTTTCGTAGAAAGATCGCCGCAATTTGAGCAATGCGCGTTATTAATCCCGATGTTATCTCCCCATGGATAGTTACTTGTGGAGCCGGCGCGAGCAATATATTCCCACTCGGCTTCGCTGGGTAGACGATAATGGCCGTTGGTTTGTTTGCTTAGCCACTTTGCATAGGCTTTTGCATCTTCCCAATTTACATTAATGACGGGATGTAAATCCCTCGGCCATTTATATTGATCTGCTTTTTGTCTGCCCGTGGCTTGGCTGAATTTATCATAATCGTTAAAAGTAATTGGGAATTTGGATACGGCTAATTTGTATCTGATGTTGACTTTATGGCGTGGTCGTTCATAACTTTTTCCTTCACCTGTTTTGTCTCCCATCAGAAATGAACCTTGGGGAATAACTACCATTAGGGGTCCGTTTCCACTCTCTGAAAGGGTGTCTTGAAAGGCGGTAGCTGTGCTACTACTTCCAACTGAAGGCTCGTGTTCGTCTCCACTATTGGCAATGGACTTATTGATATTGCAGGTGATGAAAATCCCTAATAACAACTTCAGGGGAGGATTAAAATTAAACTCGCGGTTAATTATTGCCCTAGCCAGGGATGTGCCTGGAAACGTCATTCCCGCAAGATAGAAAGGGATTCTTGCATATGATCGAACTGGGAGCCAAGGTTTCAATTGCATTTTAAATAAATTAAATTCTTTGTATGAAAATAGACCGGTCTATCATATCTTCCTGATTTTTAAAATTATACTGTTTCCTTGGCTAATTTAATTGACGCGAACCTTTTTGCTTGATATATCTTTACTTCGCGCGCCACATAATTACAATAACGTGCTTCACGATTTTTCATTGTAAGTTTGCCGATCAACTTACTTGGTTAATAAAGAGACGGTAAGGGATTTTAGAAGATGATAAGAACACTAAAAGTTGTATCTGTATTTTTCGCTTTAGTATCATTTGCAGGGGGGGCTCTTGCAGGAGGGGATCCAAAAGCGGGAGCTGGGAAGTCTGAGTTATGTCAGGGTTGTCATGGTGTTGATGGTATGAGTGTCAACCCAGAGTGTCCTAACTTGGCTGGTCAAAAACCTGGGTATATATTTAAGCAAACCATCGATTTTCAAAAAGCTTTGCGCCATAACGACACTATGTCTGCAATGGCGGCATTAGCTGGTGGACCTCAAGATATTAAAGATATCGCAGCATATTATGCGAGTCAGCCATCTATGGACGGCACTAAATATATGATGGGAGCACCTACTGACAAAAAGAGTATTGCTAAGGGCAAGAAAATTTTCTTGAACGGTAATCCTCGAACAGGGCTTTATGGTTGTGTGAACTGTCATGGCCAAAATGGTAAAGGCAAGTCAGCAACTAACCAGATTTTTCCTGTAATTGGCGGTCAACATAAAGACTACTTAGTTAAGCAATTGAAAGACTTTCGTAAAGCCGATCGTACTAATGATCCAGCTAACATGATGATGGATATTGCTAAAAAATTGAGCGATGCTGAAATAAACGCAGTGACTGATTATTTGGCAAGTTTGAAGTAGTCAGCATTCAAATTAAAAAAACGGGCTTCGGCCCGTTTTTTTATGTTCAAACGAATGGTATCGAGTTTTTATTAACGTTTAAAAGCAATTAAATGGGCCATGTCTAACTCAATACCAATAGAGTCGCCTACTTGATAATCGTGATGGCTTGGAAAAGCTGACAATAATTCTTCACCATTGGGTAAAGAAAGCGTATAAAAAATCTCAGATCCTTTAAAGGCTCGATGTAAAACATTAACCTTCAAAGCGCTTGATTCGCTTGGGATTATATCATCAGGCCGAACAAGAATATCCACATCTGTGTTTTTCGGCCATTCGTAAGATCTATCACCACTAAACACGCCAATGTCTGTTTCAAAACTGTCAGGCGTTTTTACTTTTGCTTTAAGAAATTTTCCCTTGCCTACAAAATCAGCGACAAATCGATTTTGAGGATCATGATACAGATTATAAGCGGTATCCCATTGCTGCAATTCATGATTATGTAAAACACCAATTTTGTCGGCCATCGCAAAGGCTTCCGATTGATCGTGTGTAACCATTACACCAGTTAGCTTTTGGGCTTTGAGAATATTTCGTACTTCCAGGCTTAGTCGCTCTCTTAGCTCGATATCCAAGTTTGAAAAAGGCTCGTCCATCAAAATAAGTTTAGGTCTTGCGGCAAGGGCACGAGCTAACGCAACGCGTTGCTGTTGGCCCCCTGATAATTCGTGAGGAAAGCGGTGTTCATAACCTTCAAGTCCTACAATCTCCAGCATTTCTTCGGTGAGTTTTCGTTTATTTTGTGAAGAAGAGTTGCGGATTCCAAAACAAATATTGTCTTGAATATTCATATGTGGAAAAAGCGCATAATCCTGGAAAACCATCCCGAGTTTTCGATTATTGGGAGGCATGCTATAATTTGCGGTTGAAACTGTTTCACCGGCGATTTGAATTTCGCCTGCATATACCGGCTCCAGACCTGCAATGGCGCGCAAGATCGTGCTCTTTCCGCATCCACTTGGTCCGAGTAAACAGATTAAATGGTTTTCTCTAACTCGAAATGAAAAATCTTTAACAACGGTATTATTATCATAACGACATTCAATATTGTTCAATTCGAGCAAGTAATTCATTACGAAGGTTGTTTATCTAAGAGAAACTCAAGTAAGGCTTTTTGCGAGTGCAATCGATTTTCAGCTTCTTCAAATACAACGCTGTGGGGGCCATCGATGACGCTAGACGTGACTTCTTCACCACGATGTGCAGGCAAGCAATGCATGAAGAGTGCGTCGGATTTTGCTGCACTCATTATTTCATCGTTAACTTGATAATAATGAAAGGCATCTGCTCTTTCATATTGTTCGTCTTCTTGTCCCATGCTGGCCCAAACATCAGTGACCACCAAGTCGGCGTCTTTTGCGGCTGCTAGTGGTTTATCAAAGATGCTGACATGTTTTTTGGCATTTTCAACAATATTGGCAAAGGGTTCAAAACCTTGTGGTGTAGCGATATTTAGATGAAAATCAAATTGCTTTGCGGCATTAATAAAAGAGTGGCACATATTATTGCCGTCTCCAATCCAGCACACTGTTTTACCTGCTATATCACCGCGATGTTCCGTATAAGTTTGTACATCTGACAGGAGTTGACAGGGATGATATATATCGGTCAATGCATTAATGACAGGTACCGAGGAATGTTTTGCAAATTTTTCAATTTTGCTATGTTCAAAGGTACGAATCATGATGATGTCTACCATGCTGGACAGCACTTTAGCGGAATCCTCAATGGGTTCGCCACGGCCTAATTGTGTATCGCGGGGAGATAAGAATATAGCTTGTCCACCAAAATGAATCATACCCGTTTCAAAAGAAACCCGGGTACGAGTGGAGGACTTTTCAAAAACCATCCCGAGAACTTTATTTTTTAATGGCTCGTAAATTGTGCCATTCAAATGCATTTTTTTAAGTTCTTGTGCGCGTTTAATAATACTACGCAGCTCATCTTGGCTTAAATCGTTAAGAGTTAGAAAGTGTTTAATCATATTATTTCAACAAAAACTGACTAATTAAATGAGAAAGCTTCTCGACTAATTCATCAGCTTCATTTTTTGAGATGATTAATGGTGGAAGCAAGCGAATGGTGTTTTTAGCTGTTACATTAATTAACAAGCCGTGATCAATGCTGTTTGCGACTAATTCTGTACAGGGCCTATCGAGTTCAATGCCAATCATTAATCCTGAACCTCTTATATCGATAACATCATCATTGTCGCCCAAGGTTTTTTCAAACTCGTCAATTATATATTCACCCATCTTAGTTGCTTGCTCACAGGCATTGATATTCTCTAAAGTTTGAATTACTGCTAATGCCACATGACAGGCTAATGGATTTCCACCGTATGTCGAGCCATGATTACCCGGTTGAAAAAGCCCTGCAGCTTCACCCTTTGCGAGACAAGCGCCGATTGGCATTCCATTTCCCAAGCTTTTTGCCACTGTCATAACATCGGGTTGCAAGTTGTAATGCTGATGAGCAAACCATTTTCCAGTACGACAAACACCAGTTTGAATTTCATCTAACATCATTAACCAATCGTTTTCATCGCAAAGTTTTCGGATACCTTGTAAATACTCTGTGTCTGGAATATTTATTCCGCCTTCACCTTGAATGGGTTCAACCAATACTGCGGCGACATTTTTAGAATTACTTGCGACTTGTTGAATCGCTTCTATGTCGTTGAAGGGTATGCGAATAAAACCGTGTACCAAAGGCTCAAAACCCGCTTGAATTTTTCGATTTCCTGTCGCACTGAGGGTGGCGAGGGTTCTTCCATGGAAGCTATGATCGGCTACAATAATTTCAGGGGCTGCGATGCCTTTAGAATGGCCAAATAAGCGTGCTAGCTTTAGCGCTGCTTCGTTAGCTTCTGCTCCCGAGTTGCCAAAGAAAACATTTTCCATGGATGATAATTCACAAAGTTTTTCTGCCAATTTTTCTTGAGCAGGAATTCTATAAATATTTGATGTATGAATGAGTTGGGAGGCCTGGTTACAGATGGCGTTTGTTACCGCAGGATGCGCATGGCCTAATGCACAGACTGCGATGCCTCCAAGCGCATCAAGGTATTTATTTCCTTCAGTATCCCAAACGTAAACGCCTTCTCCGCGTTCGAGAGCGATGTTTTGGCGGGCATAAGTATTCATGAGTGTATTTGTCATTTTTCTGAATTTTACAATTATGTTTGTCCAATAAAAAAACGGCTATGAATTGATAGCCGTTTTGCAGATTAAGGCAACCAGTATTATGTTGTTATTACGCTGAAAATGCCTTAAGGAGCAGCAATCTGCAATTTTAGAACGGAAATGCAGATTTCGCAAATACTTGGTTAGATTAACCAAAGAAAGGAAGGGGAGGATATTACTCCTCCCCTGAGCAATATTTAGCCTTCAAAATTTTTGGAGACAAAATCCCAGTTCACCAAATTCCAAAAAGCCTCCAAGTATTTAGGTCGAGCATTTCGGAAATCAATGTAATAGGCATGTTCCCACACGTCGCAGGTTAAAAGCGCTGTTTGTCCATCAGTCATAGGCGTGCCGGCATTGCTAGTACTTGCTAACGCGACACTGCCGTCACTGTTCTTAACCAGCCAACCCCAACCAGAACCGAAAGTGGTTATGGAAGTTTTGGAGAACTCTTCTTTAAAGCTGGCAAATGAGCCAAATTTGGTGTTTATTGCATCAGCTAATGCGCCACTGGGTTCACCTCCGCCATTTGGGCTCAGGCAATTCCAGTAGAATGTGTGATTCCAGATTTGAGCTGCATTATTAAACAATCCGCCGGAAGATTTCATGATGATATCTTCCAATGAAGCATCTTCGAACTCAGTTCCTTTGATGAGGTTGTTTAAGTTAGTCACATAAGTTTGATGGTGTTTACCATAGTGGAATTCTAATGTTTCTTTGGAAATATGAGGTGCCAAGGCATCCATCTCATAGGGTAAAGCAGGAAGTTTGTGTTCCATTGTTGTCTCCGTTTTTTTGGGCTAAAAGCTGGATGCAGTCTAAAAAACTCGGGTCAATTTTGCAAGCCTGATTAATTTACTTGGTTATTGCGAATTTTCCCTATGGTACACTGGATTTATGGATAATATTGAACTTAGTCTATTTTCTAGTCGAATATCGGCAATATGCGAAGAAATGGGTGCAGTTCTTCAACGCGCTGCTTTTTCTCCAAACATTAAAGATCGTCTTGATTACTCGTGTGCTGTTTTTGATAGATCGGGCGACTTATGCGCACAAGCAGCTCATATTCCAGTGCACCTTGGTTCTATGGCGTTCGCCATGCAGAACATCGTTGAGGATCGGGAATGGAGTGAGGGGGATACGCTTATTCTTAATGATCCATTTCTCGGCGGTACGCATTTACCAGATGTTACATTAGTTACTCCCATCTTTTACCAGTCAACCTTGTTAGGCTTTATTGCCAATCGGGCTCATCATGCAGACATTGGTGCAACATCTCCGGGTTCTATGCCCCTCTCGAAATCGATAGAAGAGGAGGGATTATTAATTAATCCTTGCTTATTAATTAAAGCAGGTGTGACGGATCAAACCTTGTTGGATAAACTACTTGCGGGTGTCTCTGACAAAACGCAATCTCTTGGGGATTTTTCAGCACAAATCAGCGCCAATCAATTAGGTCTAACACGGGTGTTGGGTCTCATTTCAGAAATGGGCGAACCGAAATATGTTCAAGCCTTAATTGAGCTTAACCAGTATGCTGAACGAGTAGCTCAATCGGCGTTATCACTTATCCCGGATGGATCGTACGAATTTAACGATGTCATGGATGATGATGGTTTAGGCAATAAAAATATTGAAATAAAAGTTAAAATATCTGTTCACGGCGACAAAATCAAAATCGATTTTTCAGGCACGGCAGATCAAGTTCGAGGTAATATTAATTGCCCACTATCTGTTGCAGCAGCCGGTGTTTATTACGTTTTTCGTTGTTTAATGCCCAGTTATACTCCTGCTTGCATCGGAAGTTTTCGTAACATAGCGATTTATGCACCTGAAGGCTGTTTGTTAAATGCAATGTCTCCTGCTGCTGTTGCCGCTGGCAATGTTGAAACCAGTACGCGAGTTGTTGATGTTGTGATGGGAGCATTGGCTCAAGCCATACCAGAAAAACTGGCTGCGGCAAGTCAGGGCAGTATGAACAATATCGCCATGGGTGCACGGAATTCTGAAGGCGCTTGGAATTATTATGAAACCATGGGTGGTGGCATGGGGGCAAGCTGCAGTAGCCCGGGTTTATCCGCTGTGCAAACACATATGACCAATACCTTGAACACCCCCATCGAGTCCTTAGAAATTCATTTTCCACTTCGTATATCTCGTTATACCTTACGCGAAAATTCTGGCGGCGAAGGTTTGTTTCACGGCGGAGATGGATTAATACGGGAGTTCGAGTTTTTAGCACCAGCTCAGGTCACCTTATTGACCGAACGTCGGTTGCATTGTGCTTGGGGTTTAGAGGGCGGTAACGAAGGTAATTGTGGTGAGAATTTTTATAATGATACGTTATTGCCGAGTAAAATCAGCTTGAACGTGACGATTAACGACAAAATAACAATAAAAACACCGGGTGGCGGTGGTTATGGGAAGTTACAATAAAATTATTGGAAACGAGATATGTGCGGTATTTGTGGTGAATTAAATTTTAAAAAATCGAATGTTTCAAAGTTAAGCATAACAAAGATGATGGAGAAGCTTGAAAAACGCGGACCAGATTCTCATGGTATGTGGATAGATAAAAATATTGGCTTTGGTCACCAGAGATTAGCCATTATTGATTTGTCAGAAAAATCACATCAACCCATGATTGATGCAGAATTAAAGCTCAACATAGTATTTAATGGCAGTATTTATAATTATAAACAACTGCGAAGTGACCTAAGAGCAATAGGATACAATTTTTTTTCCGAAGGTGATACAGAAGTTATTGTTAAAGCCTATCATTGCTGGGGAGAAGACTGTGTTCAGCATTTGTATGGCATGTTTGCTTTTGCGATTTGGGATGAAAATAAGCGGCAATTATTTGTTGCCCGTGATCGTTTGGGAATAAAACCTTTATATTACAGTGTGTCAAACTCCCAGTTTCGCTTTGCTTCCAACATGCAAGCAATACTCGCGTCAGATAATGTTGATACCGAGATTGATTCCTGGGCATTGCATAATCTTTTTACCTTACATGCCGTGGTGCCTGCACCTCGAACTATATTTAATGGCATAAGAAAATTACCGCCCGCAACGAGTATGACGATTGATGAAAGTGGGCAGATTAAACAAACACAATATTGGCATTTAGAGTCGACTCGACTGGAAAAGGAATCGTCTGAGTCTGACTGGATTGATGCAATTCATACCTCATTACGAGAAGCCGTTAAAGTCAGAAAAGAAATTGCCGACGTTCCCGTGGGCGTTTTGTTATCGGGTGGTTTAGATTCGAGTTTACTTGTCGCTTTGTTGGCTGAAGCTAATGTAAAAGACATTTTAACATTTTCCATTGGTTTCGAAGATATCGGTGATGAACAGGGTAGTGAGTTTGAATTTTCTGATGCAGTTGTTGAGCGATTTAATACAAAACATCACAAGTTACATGTAGAAAATTCAGAAGTTCTCAAACGTTTACCTGAAGCCGTTGCATGTATGGCTGAGCCCATGTTTGGACAAGACGCGGTGGCATTTTATTTATTGTCTGAGCAGGTATCTAAACATGTGAAGGTGGTGCAAAGTGGTCAAGGCGCTGATGAAGTTTTCGCGGGTTATTTTTGGTATCCGAGAATGCAACACGATAGCGGAGATGATTTGAGTCGGTTTCGACAACATTATTTCGATCGCGATCATCCCGAATACCTTGAGATGATCTCCGAAAAATATCAACAGGGAGACGTTACTTCCCAACAAGTAGAGCAACTGCTTAAAATGCCAAAAGCGGATGAATTTCTTGATCGGGTATTACACATGGATGTGACAACATTGATTGTGGATGATCCGGTCAAACGTGTTGATAACATGACCATGGCATGGGGATTGGAAGCAAGAGTCCCATTTCTTGATCACAAGCTAGTGGAGCTTGCTGCAAGAATGCCGCCTGCGTTAAAGTTGAAATCAGACGGCAAACACCCACTAAAAATGATTTCACGCGGTTTGTTACCAGATAAGGTGATTGATCGGCCCAAGGGGTATTTTCCTATGCCGGCATTAAAATATGTTCGCGGAGATTTCCTGGATTTTATGGGGGATATTCTAAATTCCCAGCAATGCAAAGAACGTGGGATATACAATCGCGCCTATGTTAAGAAATTATTAGCGGAACCTGAGTCTCATCATACGCGTCTAAACGGCAGTAAACTCTGGCACCTGACTTTATTGGAATATTGGCTTCAAATAACCCTCCATTAAATTGGTCATTCTTGAAGTAACCCCATCATATGTCGGTTTTATTTTTACCCGATAACTTATAAAATAGGCTACCAGAATTAAGTAGTGTCGCACTTATCGTTAGAGTGCCAGGAGAAAATAATGGATGTAATAGACAGAATTAAAGATCAAGTAGAAAATAACGCCGTTGTGTTATATATGAAAGGAACGCCTCAGTTTCCTATGTGCGGGTTTTCAAGCCGTACTGCTGAAGCATTATCAGCAACGGGAGTTGAATTTGGCTACATTAATGTGATTCAAGATCAGGAAATATTTGAAAATTTACATCGGTATGCAGACTGGCCAACCTTCCCACAAGTATATATTGATGGTGAACTCGTTGGCGGTTGTGACATAACCTTGGAGTTGGCAGAACGTGGCGAATTAAAAAATATGATGGAAGCCGCAGTGAAAAAAGCCAAAGCTGATTCGGATAACACGGCCGAATAAAGTTTTACAACATACATAAAAAAAGCCTGCTAAGCAGGCTTTTTTTATGTGCCAAATATTTTGTTATTTAATATAACCCATTCGTTCCAGCTTTAAAATTACCTGTTGCGCTGCTTGATCCGGTGTTAATCCATCAGTGTCAATTCTAAGCTCGGGGTGTTCAGGTTCTTCATAAGGATCACTAATGCCAGTAAACTCTTTAATGATTCCCTTTCTCGCTTTTGCATAAAGCCCTTTTCTGTCTCTAGACTCACAGACTTCCAGAGAAGTTGAAACATGCACTTCAATAAAGCCGCCATGAGGTTCTATTAGTTGTCTTACGATTTGTCGCGTTGCCGCATAAGGCGCAATTGGAGCACAAATGGCAATGCCGCCGTGTTTAGTGATTTCACTTGCAACATAACCGATTCTTTCAATGTTAATGTTGCGATGCTCCTTGGAAAAGCCCAATTCTTTCGATAAGTTTTGACGTACGATATCACCATCCAATAACGTTACTTTTCGCCCACCCATTTGCAAGAACTTTACTAACAAGGCGTTGGCAACCGTCGATTTTCCTGAACCAGATAGGCCTGTGAAAAATACGGTATAACCTTGACGGTGTTTGGGTGGAAAGGTTTTACGTAACTCTGCTATGACTTCTGGAAATGAAAACCAGTCAGGGATATCTAATCCTTCATCAAGTCTTCGATGCAGCTCTTCGTCAGAAATATTAAATTGTGTATCGTGATCTTCGACCTCATCCACGGGGCGAAATTCTGCTTTTTCGAGAACGTATACCATGTTTTTAAACGGTACGATTTTTATTTCTAGTTTATCTTGATATTGATTAATCAGTTCTTGAGCTTCATAGGGCCCGTAAAAAGAATTATAGTCTGGCTCACGGTCAGGAGCAGCATGATCTTTGCCGACAATTAAGTGACTGCATCCATAGTTTTGACGTACTATTGCATGCAATAATGCTTCTCGCGGACCGCCCCATCGTGTGGCCAAAGGTAATAAACTTAACGCAGTAGTTTGTGTTGGGTATTGATCTTTAATATGTTGATAACACCGTATTCGAGAATAATGAACCAAGTCATCTGGTTTACTCATGCCAACAATGGGTTGAATTAACAAGTTCGCCTCGGTTTTTTGGGCTGCTCGAAAAGTCATTTCTTGCTGTGCCCGGTGCATTGCACGTCGAGTATGAAACGCCACAACTTTATTCCAACCGCGTTTATTAAACTGGGTTCTTAGTTCAGTTGGTGAGTCTCGTAGTTCATTATAATCGTAGTGAGTTGGTGCTTCGATACCTGTTAGTTTGCCTGAAATATAGGTATCCCCACTTTGAGTTAAAAGGTAATTGACACCGGGATGAGACAAATCAGTACTTCCAAATATTTTTTTTGCTTCATTTTGTTTGTCAGGTTGCCATATTTCATCAACATTCAATATAGCCACCATTACACCTTCCATGTCACGTAAGCTAATGTTGTCATTTTTACTTATCGATTCTGCAAAATCAGTGGAAACATCAAGTGTGATGGGCAATGGCCACAAAGTGCCGTCGCTTAGTGTTACGTTTTCAATGACATTCATATAATCTTTTTTTGACATGAAGCCTGTTAATGGAGAAAAACCGCCATTAAGTAGGAGTTCTATATCGCATAATTGTCGAGCTGTGAGGTCGAGTGATAAATACTGTTGGGCTTTATTTTTTTCAGCAGAAATTTCAGATTCTGGTATAAAAAGATTGATGAGCGTACCGCCATGGGGCGCAGGTAGTTTATTCATGATTGATCCTTTAATATGAATATAGCTGAATCATATTGTATTTATGCAGCTTAAGAAACACCTTATTTGTCAGCAAGGAGGGATTGGGAAAGGGGAGGCTTGGAGAGGTATATTTGGAGTAAAATTGAAAAACAAAAATCTCAGGGATCGTTTGTTTTTTTCGAATTATTTTTAAGATTTTTGGCGATCTCCAAGAGTTCATTGACTTGCCGATCGATAACAGATTTTTCTGGGCTCGGAGTTTTGATGCTGTGTAGTGTATCTATGGTAGATTTAAGCTGATTTACGAAATTTCTACATCTATGGCACATAAAAAGATGCATTTTAACCTTCATTTTCATAAAGGTTGATAGATTACTATCCAAATAATCACTTGCGATATTGCTAATGTCTTTACAACTTAACATTTTGATTACCTTGATATCTTTCGATCTCTAACCATATTTTTGCCCGTGCCCGATGAAGCAACACTCTACTGTTAGACTCAGTAACATCCAAAATCTTACAAATATCTTCCATAGGCGTGCCTTCCATGTCGCGCAAACTAACAATAGATTGCTGAATTGGAGGTAATTTGTCCATTGTTTTGTAGATGATGTCTCTCAATTCTTCGCTGGATAATAGTTCATCAGGTGATGCCATATTCCATTGTTTTGGCGGTGCAGTCCAATGGCCATTTTCATGAAATCGATCGGCGGGTAAACTCAACATTTCCAAATCACTGGCATCACCCATAGCGACACTACGGGACTCTTTCCGTAGTCGACTTTTTGCGCTATTGCTTACGATACGCAAAACCCAGGTTTTTAAACTCGAACGTCCTTCAAATTTTGGTAGTGCTTTGAGAATTGATATCCAGGATTCTTGTATAACTTCATCGGCAATCGCTGGACCAACGATTGATTTTGCGACATACATCATATTATTGTGGTAGGCTTGAACCACGTAACGATAGGCATGCTCGTCACCTGCTAACAGTTTTTCTATTAATTCCTGCTCGTTCAGTTGTTCCATATGATCGAAGTTATATACTATGTATTGTGTAACAAAGTTTATTCAATCGCGTCCCTATATTTATGGCGTATGACCGAATCTTGAATTTATTCACTAGACGCTTTTTAGGTTAGAGGATACCGAAAAATGAATCCAATGAATACTTTTTTTATTTTTACGGCGAGTGTGTTTTTTGTAACGAATTTGTTTGCTGCAGAACCTGATTGGACGGCCTATGATTCCTTGTTAAAAGCGCATGTAAAACACGGTCAGCGGGACGGCGTATCGTTAATGGCTGTGGATTATGTGGGAATTAAAAATAATCCCCTATACCCTAAAATAATTAAGCAAATCGAAAATTATGATGTATCAACGTTGAGCAATAACAATGAAAAACTTTCTTTTTATATGAATGCTTATAATATTCTCGCGATTAAAATGGTTCTTGAAAATTGGCCAGTTAAAAGTATTAAAGATGTTGGGAGTTTATTTTCTTCAGTGTGGAAGAAGGATGTGGGAAAGATTAATCATAAAATAGTAACATTAAGTGAAATCGAGCATCAAATTTTGCGAAAATTAGGCGATCCTCGCATTCACATGGCAATTGTGTGTGCATCGGTAAGTTGTCCAGATTTGCGTGACGAACCGTATACTGCTGCAAGTTTGGATCAACAGCTTGACGAACAATCAATAAGTTTTTTAAATAATTCGGGCAAAGGTTTAAGGATTAAGAGCAATGTTGCAGAAGTATCCAAAATTTTTGATTGGTTCGAGGAAGATTTTGAAGTTTTGGGCGGTGTTGCCTCTTTCATAAGAAAATATCGAACGGATATACCAGCTCAAATGAAAATTGATGCTGATATCGATTACAACTGGAATTTAAACATTAATCGCTAATCTATTTTAATTACGGGATTTAACTTTTAGGAGAATTATCATGCATGCCACGTTACCTTTATTAGAGGTTACGGATTTTCCGGCATTAAAACGTGTTGAACTAGACACGCTGCAAGTCAATCTGGGGTATCTATGCAATCAACAGTGCCTGCATTGTCATGTTAACGCGAGCCCCAAGCGAAAAGAAAATATGAGTTCAGCAACAGTCGAGCAGATTATTGCGTTTTTGAAAAAAGGTAAAATCAAAACATTGGATCTTACTGGTGGTGCACCTGAGATGAATCCAAATTTTCGTTATTTGGTATTGCAAGCGAAAGCCTTGGGTGTACATGTTATGGATCGGTGTAATTTAACGATTCTAGAAGAGCCCGGACAAGAGGATCTGGCTGAATTTTTAGCGTCTAACCAGGTGGAAGTGGTCGCTTCGTTGCCTTGTTATTCGGAAGAAAATGTAGATAAACAACGTGGCAAAGGTGTTTTTAATGGCAGTGTTGAAGGCTTGAAAAAATTGAATTCGATGGGTTACGGCAAAGTAGGCAGCCAACTGAATCTCAATCTCGTTTATAATCCTATTGGACCACATTTGCCTCCATCGCAATCTGAGTTGCAAACCGCATACAAAAAACGACTTAAAGACGATTTTGATATCGAGTTTAACAATCTCTTTACGATTACAAATATGCCCATCAAACGATTTGGCAGTACCTTAATTTCGAAAGGACAGTTCAAGGAATACATGACGTTATTACGGGATAATTATTCTGAAGACAATTTGCATTCGGTCATGTGTCGAAATATGGTGAGTGTGGATTGGCAAGGTAACTTGTATGACTGTGATTTTAATCAAATGTTGGATTTACCGATATCCGATAAAGCCAATAAAACATTGCACATCTCAGACTTATTGAACACAAATATAAGCGGAAAATCAGTGGTCATAGCCGACCACTGTTATGGCTGCACTGCTGGCCAAGGCAGCAGTTGTGGTGGGGCATTAGAGTCGGCGTAATAATCCATGTTAAGCGTTATTGTACCTGTTCTAAACGAAGAAATAGGCATTACAAACTTTTTATTGCCACTGCAAGATTATCGTCAACCGAATCTTGAACTCATTTTAGTCGATGGCGGTAGTCGGGATAAAACAATTGAGTTAGCAGAACCGTTGTGTGACAGAATTTTCGCTTCTCAAAAGGGACGAGCACAACAAATGAATGTCGGCGCTAACCAGGCGAAAGGTAATATTCTTCTTTTTTTACATGCCGACACACAATTACCTAATCAGTTTAATCACATTATTGAACAATCAATGGCGGAAAGTCACAATGTTTGGGGGAGATTTGACGTTAGGCTTTCTGGGCAAAATACTGCGCTGCGAATGGTTGAGTTTTTTATGAATCATCGTTCGCGCTGGACAGGTATTGCAACGGGAGACCAAGCAGTATTTGTTAAAGCGGATGTGTTTAATCAAATTGAGGGCTATCAAAACATTTCCTTAATGGAAGACATTGCTTTGTCCAAGGCGTTAAAATCCATTTCTCCACCTGTCTGTTTAAAATCAAAAGTCATCAGTTCGAGTCGAAGATGGGAAACGTTTGGATTATGGCGAACCATTTTCTTAATGTGGCGTTTGCGCCTCGCTTATTTTCTGGGAGCAGACCCGAATCGACTCGCCGCAAAATATGAATAAAAATGCCTTACTCATATTTGCTAAAGCACCAATCCCTGGTATTGCCAAAACTCGGCTTATTCCAGCCCTTGGTGAAATCGGTGCGGCAAAGTTACATGAAAAACTTGCGCTTCATACCCTAGATTCATTGCTGGAACCCTCACATTGGGATTCGATATTGTGGTGTGCATCCGAACTAGAGCATGAATTTTTCCAGTATTGTACTGCTCATTATCAACTACCGCTCGAAGAACAGCAGGGTAGCCATCTGGGCTTACGACTATTTCATGCCTTGGAAACCAGTTTAGCAAGCTATGAGTCGGTGTGTATTGTTGGAACTGATTGTCCAGTATTAGATAAGTCGACTATAGTACGTGCATTTGAAAAGCTGCAACACGCCGATGTTGTTTTTTCTCCAGCGGAAGATGGCGGATATGTACTGTTGGCCGCGAAGAAAGTTGATGCATCACTGTTTGATGATATTCACTGGGGCACAGAAAAAGTTTTACGGCAATCGTTGGATAAAATTCATAAATTAGAATGGCAGTGCGAGATGTTGCCAACTTTATGGGATGTGGATATTGCCGACGACTTAATGAGAGACGAAATGCGGCAGTTTATAGAAAAGTTAGAATATTCCTAAGCTTTGGCGATTGCAGTCCCGCTAGCATAACCTGCCTCATTGTTGCCTTGAGGATTGTAAATATTGTCTCCTGGCAATTGTCCCCTCAGAATCGCTAAGGTTTGCTGGGCTGATTGTTGGCGAAGCGCAATGATAGTACCGTTAACTGTATTGGACTTTTTGCAATCCTTTGCCAATGTTTGCAGTTCCTGCCAGGATTTGTGTATATCAGTATTATTGTTTAAATCATATTCGCGCAAATAAGCTGAAATCGATTTGGTATTTAATTCGACAGATTGAGCTTGTAATACGGAGAGCCATTCTTGGTTCAGTCGATCAATTTCGACAATTAAAGGTTGCTTCTCTATGGTAATCAGCTCAAGATTCTCAGCATTATGCGTCGACAACGTTTTATATTCCTGCCGCAACAAAGCCAGCAATTGTTTGGAAAAATCCTGTTGTTTAGCTAACAGTTCCTGAGCAAGAATATAAAACGGTGTGTTTTTCATTTAAATTAGTCTCTGATTAATAGCAGTTTCGATTTGAATCATTTTGTCAGCAATTTTTGGTGGATCAATTTCAAATGTACCGTTTGAAATTTCTCGTTTAACTGAATCCACTCGCTGAACATCTACCACAGGCAAACTGGCTAACTGTTGTTCGAGAGAACGCAGTTGTGCTGCTGTTCCAGTCAAACTTACTGAGTCTGATTGGACACCATGTGTACTCGAATCATTACCTGCCTGAGCGGGGCGACCAACGTTCGTCGATTTTTGACTCTCGCCAACTGTAACTGGTCTGTTGCCACTTCCATTGGAAATTGAGTTAATAGCCATGACTTTCTCCTTAATGCGAACTTACCCATTGATATTAGCGACCACTCGATTATGGAGCTTTAGTAAAAAAAATGTTTTATTAAAGTTTTTTTTACTTTTTACGAGTGATCATCGCAATTTAGTTCACATTGTAACCAAATAATTTGCTTCATACTGATTGATCGTCGAAATGATAGGATCAAAGCATTTTGTTTACAAATTAATTTTTACCAGTCCTGCATGCTGTACAACTGCCTCAACAATCCTTTTTGAAGATAAGTTTTTTACATTAATGGTTTGTCCTTGTGCACCATCATTCTCCGCTTTACCACTCATGCGAATACTTAAGCCTTGCAATTTGGCAATTATGTCCACTTTATCACCCTTTTTAATCACGATCGGTAAAGCAAGGTATCGAGGATTAAAAACAGAACCCAGTGAAATAGATCGTTTGGCGATTTTACCAATGATCTCCTCTTTGGTTCGATTGTAGCGACCGTGCAGCTTGTTAACATCCTTGAAGACTTTTTGGATGTCGCGATCACTGATTTTTTCCCCTTTTGAAATCGGGTGAGAGGCGACATAAATTGGTGCGATGCGCTGAATCGTAACAGGCACATACAGTGACCAGGGTTTGCTACCCGTGCATTTTACGCCGACAGAAACTCTTGAGCCAAAATCGCGATGATTATTGGAAAACGGCTTCAGTGCTTTATCACATTTGGTCAGGATTAAACGTTTATCCAGGTGGCCAATTTGGGTGCGAGTTTCCAACTCGGGGCTCGAATTTAAATGAGAATCCAGGTATTGCTCAACCGTCTTAATGATGGAGGCATGGCTTTGATATTGCTCATTGGCCCAAGTGGTAGAGAAGCAAAAACAAATCGCAAATTGAATCCAGAATTTCATATAAAACGAACCATTTGTTGAAGTGACTGATAAAAATATCAGCAAAAACGATGCCCAATTTTAATGAGAATTTTTAAAAATGCGGCCAAGGATTCGATTAATGGGTAAATTACTGACATAAAACGGAGAATTGGAAATTTACCATATATATTATAAAGACTGAGATTTGCTTGCCGATACTAATTCAAGGCAAAAATGAATTCTGGAAAAGTCGATCAATGAGTACGGCAAGAAATAACATGTTGCAGGAAGTGGATGCAAGAACCAATCTGGTTGGCCATAACCGATTGGAATTGCTGCTTTTTCGTTTATCTGGCAAACAACGTTATGGCATTAACGTATTTAAAGTGAGAGAAGTTATTAATTGTCCCGAGATCACTCGGTTGCCACACGCAAACGAAGCGGTAGTGGGGATAACGAAATTACGTGGCAATACTTTCATGATAATTGACATACAGCATGCCATGGGAATGGAACCATTAACAAATCACAGTGAATGTTCAGTCATTGTTTCGGAGTACAATCGGAAAATGCAGGGATTTCTAATTCCCCATGTTGAGTTAATTGTGAATAAAAATTGGGAAGAAATTCAGGCACCTCCAAAGGTTGCGGGAAATGATAATTACTTAACAGCGGTTACCCGAATCGATGACGAATTGATAGAAATTATCGATGTTGAAAAAATATTGATGGAAATTTGTGGTGGAGAATATGCGACCACAGAACAGGATTTTTCTGATGACATAAATTTTGCTGAAGCGGCAAAACAATGCCACATATTGGTGGCAGATGACTCAGTAGTTGCGCGAAAGCAAATAAAGCGTGTGCTGGATAAAATGGAAATTCCCTGCACCCTTTGTAACGATGGTAAAGCCGCATTGGACCAATTAATAACATGGGCTGATAAGGAAGCGGAAGAGTTTGATCGATTAGCGCTTGTGATCTCTGATGTGGAAATGCCTGAAATGGATGGTTACACATTAACAAGTGAGATTCGCAACAATCATAAACTGAAGCATTTAACCATCTTATTGCATACATCGTTAAGTGGTGTTTTTGATTCTTCACTTTTGGAAAAAGTGAAGGCAGATGGCTTTTTGGCAAAATTTGATGCCGATGAACTATCAACAATTGTTAAAGAAAAAATTGAAAATTTTTCGAAATTGCTAAAAGACCGAGGTTTGATTAGCTGATGTTAATCAAACAAATATCCCAGACGAAAATGATAATGCTTATGAGTTGCGATGCAAAGGAACTGTATATGAAGCGGGTAACTGCTTGAAAGACCGACCCATATCAAAGCAAGAGTATGATGACTTTCGAAATTATTTGGTGGAAGTGACGGGTATTGTCCTGGGCGAGAATAAACATTATCTCGTCAGTAGTCGTCTAAATCGTTTAATGGAAGAGCATAACATTGATAGTTACACAGATCTGTTAAAGCGACTTTCATCTGCGACCAATGGGCCATTGAGGCAGCAAATTGTCGATGCGATGACGACCAATGAAACCATGTGGTTTCGGGATAATTATCCATATGAAGTACTCAAATCAGAATTATTACCCGCGCTTAGCAAAATTAAGGGTCGTCCTATTAGAATTTGGTCTTCTGCTTGTTCATCCGGACAAGAGCCTTATTCAATAAGTATGATCGTGCAAGAATACCTTGCAACCCACCCAGGTACATTTGCCCAGGGGATTCAAATAACGGGAACCGATATTTCCGATAGCATGCTTAAATATTGTCAGCAAGCCACATACGATGATGCGGCCATGCGACGTGGTATTTCTGAAGAAAGAAAACAAAAGTTTTTTGTGCAAAAAGGCGAATTGTGGGAAGTCAAACCGGAAATTCGCTCTCGAATAACATTTAAGTCATTGAATCTTCAGCAAAGTTATACGAGTTTGGGTAAGTTTGATATTGTTTTCTGCCGTAATGTTCTCATTTATTTTTCATCAGAATTCAAAACCGATATTCTGACAAGAATGGGAGAAATGATGAATCCTGAAGGTTATTTATTTCTGGGCAGTTCTGAAACGCCAAATCGATATACACCCATCTATAAAATGGTAAGAACACCAACAGGTGTAATTTACCAAATATAGACGGCTCCTTCTTGCCGTTTATGCAAGGCTTTGCCTTAATTAAGCAGTGAATTCCATTCTAGAAATATCTATATTTAATAATCCAACTTAAGTCTTTGATTAATAGATCAATATTCTGCGGAATAATTGAAGCATTCAGATGGCATAGGCTTTGCTTTTTTGTTAGGGAGACAAATCGAGAGTAATGCTTAATGCGCTTCAATTTAGACAAGGCGATGGGAATACACGAAACAGCTTTATACGTGAGAGCTAAACGTAGTTCCGTGCTGTCTTCCAACCTGGCTAACTCCGATACACCAGACTATAAAGCGCGTGACATTGATTTTAAGAATGTCCTGCGAAATGCGGCAGGTATGCAAACCACTGGCAATTTAAAAAAGACTAATGCAAAACACATACAACCTGGTGGCTTTGATGCAAAATCGGCTGAATTACTCTACCGTCATCCTTTGCAGCCTTCACTTGATGGTAATACCGTGGACGCGCAGGTGGAAAAGGCAAAATTTGCTGAAAATGCCATGCAATACCAAACTACACTGAGCTTTTTAACCGGCAGGATTAAGGGCTTGAATAAAGCCTTGCGAGGAGAATAGGTTATGTCACTGCTAAGTGCCTTTGATGTATCTGGAACGGCGTTAAGCGCGCAGTCCGTACGTTTAAATGTAACTGCAAGTAATCTAGCAAATGCAGAAACGGTTAGTAGCAATCGGGAAACAACGTATCGTGCTCGTCATCCAGTTTTTGCAACGGCATTAGATATGTTTCGTGATAAACCTGAATCAGCAGGAGTTCGTGTAAAAGCCATTGTTGAAAGCCCGGCAGAATTAAGAATGAGGTATGAACCAGAACATCCCTTATCAAATGAAGATGGTTACATATTTTTACCGAATGTGAATCCCATTGAAGAAATGGCAAATATGATTTCTGCTTCACGATCGTATGAGTATAATGTTGAAGCGATGAATACAACGAAACAATTAATGTTAGCAACCTTACGTTTAGGGCAATAATTAACAACGCTCTATTGAGGAAAATGATATGGCAGATGGTATATCTTCAAATAATCCATTAATCGATCAATTAGGTATTGAGAAAAAACAGCGCGAAGCGGCAAAGAATAAAGACTCGCTTGGCCAAGATGATTTCTTGAAATTGATGATTGCACAAATGCAAAATCAAAGTCCATTAGAGCCAGAAGCTAATGGAGAATTCCTTGGGCAAATGGCCCAGTTTAGTACCGTATCTGGTTTAGACAAAATGCAACAATCACTGGATACGTTGACAAATTCCTTAGTGTCCAACCAAGCATTGGAAGCATCCAGCATGGTAGGGCGATTTGTAAGAGTACCAGGCGATACCAGTTATTTACCGGAAGGTGAAGGTGATCGGTTTTTCGGTGCGGTTGAATTGGATCAATCGACATCAAATATGAAATTTGAAATTGTATCAAATGGTGAAGTGATTAAAAGTATCGGTAAAGGTCAGCAGGCAGAAGGCGTTGTTGAATTTGCCTGGGACGGTACAAATAACCAAGGCGAAATGATGCCGCCAGGAGAATACAAAGTTCGCGCAGTTGCAAATTTTGCTGGTGAAACAACGTCCCTAGCCACAATGGTTGTAGCACCAGTGGAAAGTGTTACCTTGGGTAGAAATGGCGAACAAATGAAATTAAATATTGTTGGTGTGGGCTCGCGTAATATGGCTGATGTTAGAGAAATTATGTCTTGATCGCTTGCACTATTCAGTTTAGTAGTTGGTGATTGTTCACCAAGTTTTAAAAAATGCAGTTAGTATAAAGAGGAGTCAATTATGCCGTTTCGTGTCGCACTCAGTGGTCTACATGCGTCTACAACAGACTTACAAACAACGGGTAATAATATTGCTAATGCAGAAACTGCAGGATTTAAAGCATCTCGCGCAGAATTTGTTGGGGTTTATGCCTCTGCCTATGGCGCAATATCAAATGTCACTAATGGCTCTGGTACCAGAACAGCCAATATTCGACAAATATTCAGTCAAGGTAATATCGAGTTTACGGATAACAGCACCGACCTGGCATTAACCGGTCAGGGATTTTTTGTGGTAGCTGATGATAAAGGTCGATATCTAACACGTAATGGCAGTTATGGATTGGATCGTGAAGGATTTGTAACAAATTCCACGGGCCAAACCTTACAAGTATTCCCAGCGGTAACCAATGGCAATAACACAACATTCAATACCGGTTCATTAATTGATTTACAACTCAATACAACTGTTGGTGCGCCAGTGGCAACAACGGCACTAAAAATAAATGTTAACACCGATGCTACCGTAACACCTTTCAGTGTTGCTGGCGGTGCCACTCCGAATTTGGTTTATGACCATACTGCTGGAGCGATTCCTTTTGACCGCACCGACCCAACGACTTTTCATCACGTAACGGCAACAACAGTTTTTGATTCGCTTGGTGCTGAGCATGTGGCGCAAATGTATTTTCGAAAAGTTGATGATGGCACAGGATTAACAGACACCTGGCAAGTTACAACGTACATGGATGGTAATTTGGTACCACCTAGTGCAACAGGAGCGGCAGGAGGTGCTCCTGTGGGACCACCTACCGGAGCTTCCCCAACTGGCCAGTCAGTAACGTTGGATTTTAATACGGATGGCACCATGCAAAACGTGTCGTATGATGGCATGCCTGCAGGGCCTGCAAATTTTAACATTGGGTACTCACCTGTTGTTGTTGGTTCAGGTGCGGCTCCTGTTGAGATATCCATAGATTTTAATAAAATTACGCAATATGGTAGTGAATTTGCGGTGAGCGAAATGTCTCAAGATGGTTTTACCACAGGTAAAATTACGGGTTTCGATGTTGAAGAAAATGGCATTGTCTATTCTCGATTCACCAACGGCAATAAACAAACGATCGGTATGGTTGCCGTGGCTAATGTACCTAATCCTCAAGGTTTAAGACAAAACGGTGACTCTCTGTGGGTTGAAAGCTTCACCGCGGGTGATACCACGTTGGGACAGCCTGGTACAGCAAGTTTGGGTTTAGTGCAGTCGGGTGCTTTAGAGTCGTCCACGACTGAATTAGCTGATGAATTGGTTGCCATGATTGTTGCTCAACGAAATTATCAAGCCAGTGCGCAAGTCATTAGTACTGCAGACCAATTGACTCAGACATTATTGAATATTCGATAATAGCTAAATATCTATAAATTCAAAAACGGAGCTTATGGTTCCGTTTTTTTTATGCCGTAAAGCCGAATCACAAATTATCGATCGATCTATTCTAAGTTTTTTTACGACAATTATTATTTTTATTTAGACTTAATAAATTTTGTAGGCCCAGCTTTTGCAATTTTATTCCATAGTAAAGTATTAAAAGGATTTTTCATGGATCGAATGCTATATGTTGGAATGTCGGGCGCGAAAGAAGTCATGCTATCGCAGGGCATGAATAACAATAACATCGCTAATGTGAGCACTACCGGATTTCGCGAAGACATGGCGCAACAACGCAGCATGTCTGTGTTTGGCCCCGGCCATCCTTCCAGGGCGTACGCTATGAGTGAAAAGGCAGGTGTGAATTTTAGCCCAGGAGTGCTGGAAAGTACCGGTCGTGACCTTGATATGGCAATTAAACACGATGGATGGTTTGCGGTACAAGCTGAAGATGGCAGCGAAGCCTATACACGCGACGGTAATTTCAGGGTTACGCCACAAGGTATTTTAATCAATGGAACCGGGATGCCCGTTATGGGCAACGCTGGGCCAATTAGTATTCCTCCTTCAGAAACATTAACAATCGGTGTTGACGGAACCATCAGTGTACGTCCACTGGGGCAAAGTGCTGCCACCTTGGCAGTGGTTGACCGAGTGCGATTAGTCAATCCACCATTGGAAGAAATGGAAAAGGGCCGGGATGGCTTGTTTCACTTAAAAAGTGGCGAAGAAGCAGTAGCAGATGCAACAGTGCGGATCATACCAGGCAGTCTTGAGCGAAGTAATGTGAGTGTTGTGGAAGCAATGGTTAAGATGATAACACTTAATCGAAATTTTGATATGCAAGTAAAAATAATGAGCACAGCGGAAGAAGTGGATCGTTCCACAGATGCATTGATGAGAATGACATAAGTCTAATAAACCGGCTAACTTGTCGTAAATATTAGTAGATAAATTTCTTTTGGTATACCGCTTGCTGAGTAATAACAGAAGCTAAGCGTTAAGAATATTTTGAGGTAATTATGGATCGCGCATTATGGATTTCTAAAACCGGATTGGAAACACAGCAAACACGTATGGCTGTGATCTCGAATAATCTGGCGAATGTAAGCACCACAGGATTTAAACGAGGTCGAGGAATTTTTCAAGATCTCATTTATCAAAATATTCGACAGCCAGGCGGTCAAACCAGTGAGGATACCAACCTACCTTCAGGATTAATGTTAGGAAGTGGTGTTCGTACGGTTGCTACAGAAAAAATATTTTCCCAGGGTAATTTTGTCCTCACAGAAAACGCGTTTGATGTCGCAGTCTCTGGACGTGGATTTATGCAGATCCTAATGCCAGGAGGAGAAATTGGTTATTCACGTGATGGCTCATTTCGAACCAACGATCAAGGGCAGCTGGTAACAGCTAGCGGTTATATCGTGCAGCCGGGAATTACAGTTCCAGCCAATGCGCAAAGTATTTCTATTTCCAATGATGGCACAGTATCAGCGGTGATTGCTGGTTCAATTGCTCAAAACCAATTGGGTAATATTCAATTAGCTGACTTCATTAATCCCTCGGGTTTGCAGCCAGTGGGCGACAACTTGTTTATAGAAACTGTGGCAAGTGGCGCGCCGCAAGTGGGAATCCCAGGTTTAGGTGGATTGGGTACCTTGGTACAGGGTTCGTTAGAAAGCTCAAATGTTAATGTGGTTGAAGAGCTAGTTAACATGATCGAAGCTCAGCGGGCCTACGAAATGAATTCGAAAGCAGTATCCGCGGTTGACGGTATGCTTAGAAACCTTAATCAGACACTCTAATTAATATGCGATTATTTATTTTCATATTTCTATTAATGCTTGGGGCTTGCAGTAGCAATCCCAAGCATGAACCCGCACCTGAATTTGTGCCGGTAAGGCCAATTATTGCTACACCGCCGCCGGCTGAGAACGGTGGCATATATCAAGCTGGTTATGGTGTTTCACTGTTTTCTGATGTCTCAGCAAAACGTGTTGGTGATTTGATTACAGTAATTCTCAGTGAAAATACCAGCGCCAATAAAAGTGCGGTTACAAATACTGCGAAAGAAAATACGTTAGCGATGCCCGCGCCTACGATTTTCGGTCGGGGAATCACTTACAAGGGTAAAGATATCCTTTCAGGCTCCATTAATTCATCAAATGCCTTTGTGGGTTCGGGCAATTCGAGTCAAAGTAATTCACTTGATGGCAGAATCACTGTGACGGTGTCCCAGGTATTGCCCAATGGATATCTCATGGTTCAAGGTGAAAAAAGGATGACCTTAAACCAAGGTAGCGAACATGTCAGGTTTTCAGGCATTGTAAGGCCGGCAGATATCCGTAGTGATAATACGATTTTGTCGACCAGTGTTGCAAATGCACAGATTATCTATGCGGGCAAAGGTGTCTTGGCAGATGCAAATAATCAAGGCTGGTTAGGTAAATTTTTTAGCAGCAAATGGTGGCCATTTTAATCATGAGAAAATTATTTCTTAGCTTGAGTGTTTTGTTTTTATTAGCGGCTAATGTTACGGTCTCATGGGCTGATCGAGTAAAAGATCTAGCATCAGTTGCTGGCGTCCGTAGCAATCAACTGGTGGGTTATGGCTTGGTAGTCGGTTTGGATGGGTCAGGTGATCAAACTTCGCAAACGCCATTTACCGTACAAAGTCTTAAAAGTATGCTGGCACAATTTGGTATTACTATTCCCCCCAACGTATCCCCTCAGTTGAAAAATGTTGCTGCTGTTACGGTGCAAGCAGAATTACCACCGTTTATAAAACCCGGGCAAAAAATTGATGTTACGGTTTCTTCCATTGGTAATGCAAAAAGTCTTCGAGGTGGTAGCTTGATAATGACACCACTTAAAGCAGCGGATGGAAATATTTACGCAATTGCACAAGGGAATTTAGTGGTTAGTGGGTTTGGTGCTGCTCAAGATGGTTCTCGAGTAACAGTAAATATTCCAAGTACCGGCCGTATACCTAATGGTGGTGTGGTCGAAAGAACAGTGCTCAGTGATTTTTCTAAAGGTTCAAGCATATTTCTCAATCTACATTCAGCGGATTTTACGACATCCAACCGCTTGGCTATGGCAATTAATAATAAGCTTGGAGAAGGTAGCGCTGATCCCATTGATGGAAGTACGGTAAGAGTACTCGCGCCCAGATCACCTTCACAGCGCGTTGCATTTATTTCAGTTCTGGAGAATATTGATGTAAAACCGGGTGAAGCTTCTGCTAAGGTGATAATCAATTCGAGAACTGGCACAGTTGTAATTGGTAGTCATGTTAGAGTAGCGGCTTCTGCCGTATCTCATGGCAGCTTAACCGTGAGAATTCAACCTGGGATGGATGTTAATCAACCTGGGGCGCTGAGTGAAGGACAAACTGTTGCGATACCCTCTCCAGCAATCAGTGTAGAAGAAGAACAAAGTCGCATGTTTAAGTTTGATCCTGGTGTATCACTAAACGAAATCGTTCGTGCTATCAATCAAGTCGGCGCGGCACCTGGAGACCTGGTGGCAATTCTTGAAGCGTTAAAAGAAGCAGGCTCACTTAAAGCGGAACTTATTGTTATTTGAATCCTATTTTTCCTTTCAATTATTGTAATTTTTGGTTCTAATCTCCTCCTAAATAATTGATAAAACACACGTCCTGATATTGTTTTCATGAGTGGCATACAAATTGAAGATTATCCTTTATGGATAATGTTTAAACTTGGAAAAACCTATGGAAACTGCAGTATCAGATAGTTATCTTGACAATACGTCACTTAACAAACTGAAAAACCAATCAAATATGAATTCAAAAGAAGCACTTAAAGCAGTTGCTAGTGAATTTGAATCTATTTTTATGAAAATGATGCTGAAGTCCATGCGTGATGCCAGTTTTGGTGATCCTCTTTTTAATTCCGAATCGGCAAAGTTTTACCGCGATATGCATGATGACCAACTGACTTTAAATTTATCCAAGCAAGGCGGAGTTGGTATTGCGGATATGATGGTAAAACAGTTGGAGCAATACTTACCAAAGTCAAATTCAGCAGGGCATAACTTAATGCCGAAAAAGAATGATGGAATTGCTGATCCAAAAAGCGAAGGCGTTATCAGCTCACCACACGACTTTGTAAAATCTTTATGGCCTTTGGCTGAAAATGCTTCAGAAAAAACAGGTATATCGCCCAAGGTTCTTATTGCGCAATCAGCATTGGAAACGGGATGGGGAAAATACGTAGTTCGTGATAAACAAGGGAAAAACAGTTTCAATCTTTTCAATATTAAAGCTGATGGACGCTGGGATGGAAAGAAAGCTGCCATATCAACAGTAGAATACACGGCTGGCAAAGCACAACAGAAAGAAGCGAACTTCAGGGTTTATGGTTCGTTCGAAGAAAGTTTTAACGATTATGTGAATTTTTTACAGCAAAGCCCACGTTATAAAGAAGCTTTGCAGCATGCATCTGATGACAAATCGTTTCTCAATTCATTACAGAAATCCGGTTATGCAACAGATCCAAATTATGCAAAAAAAATAGACCGTATTATGAATGATCGGCCTCTCAACGATGCATTGAGCAAATTATCTCTGCAGGTTAATTCGGTAGAGCAACAAAGTTCAGTTTTTGGGGATGATTTATGAGTGATATGTTAGGCGTAGGAATATCCGGCCTTAAGGCGTTTCAACGCACCTTAAGTACGATAGGACATAACATTTCCAACGCGAATACGGATGGTTATTCGAGACAAAATATCGAACTGCTTGCGCGTCCACCCTCGCCATCTGGCGCGGGTTTTATGGGTAATGGGGTAAACATCACTGCCACCGAGCGGATGTTTGATCAAAATGCCATAAATCAAGTGAGATCGCGAACCTCTACCAAAGAATTTTTCTCAGCCTACAATGAATTCGCAAGCCAAGTGGATAACTTGATTGCTGACCCAGATGCGGGATTACCTCCTGCCATTGAATCGTTTTTCGCTTCCGTGCAAGAAGTATCAAACGATCCAACTTCCATTCCCGCACGCACGGTTATGGTGACAGAAGCGCAAGGCTTGGTATCACGTTTTAAAACCATGGATTCCTGGTTTTCCGACTTAAGTAAAGCGGTCAATGATAGAATATCAGATCAAGTTTCTGCAGTTAATGAAATTGCTGGATCTATAGCATCCATGAATCAAGAAATTATCGTTGCTCGAGGTCTTGCTGGTGGCAATCCTCCAAATGATTTATTGGATAAACGTGATTTACTCATTGATGAATTATCCGAACATATCACGGTCAGTGTCGTAGAAACTAATGACGGCTCACTCGATGTATTTATCGGTAGCGGTCAAAGTCTTGTGTTGGGTACCAACTCCATGACTCTGGAAGCTCGGCCGGACCCTGAAGATCCAGCGCTTTATGAAGTTGCTTACAAAGACCCGTCAACCAATGTATTATCCCCGATTTCCAATATGTTAACGGGTGGAGATCTAGGTGGTGTCATTAGCTTTCGCAAAGAAGTTTTATTGCCATCGATTAATAGCTTAGGCAGACTAGCTGTTGGGATTTCAAACACATTTAATACGCAACACAATTTGGGTCTGGATTTAAACAGTACCTTGGGTACAGATTTCTTTTTTGAACCTACATTAGGCGCGTCGGCAAGTTTAACAAATACAAGCGCGACCACAATTTCGGTCGCACTAAATGATATCCAAGGATTAACAACTGACGAATATCAACTGAGTTATGACGGTGCAAACTACTTGTTGCGAAACAAATCAACAAATCAGGTAACAACCTTAACCGTCGCCGCAGCAGGTCCCCCGATTCAATTTAATACCGTTTTTGGATTAGACATTAGTTTAAGCGCTGTACCTGCGGTGGATGATAAATTTTCTGTACGACCTACACGAGAAGTCACTCGTAACTTGGATGTTCTCATTTCCGATCCATCGAACATAGCTGCCTCAAACATCTTGAAAACTGGCGCTAACATTAGCAATAATCTCGGTGATGCATCGATAAATGAAGCCACAATTACAAATGCAACTGATCCAAATTTGCAGGAGACGGTGACGATTACTTTCTCAAATTCTGGTGGTTTGGGATCGCCTAACGACGCAGATGAATTTTCGGTCGTTGGTTCAAGCAGTGGTGCTATTGCTGCTGGCGTAGCCTATACCAGCAATGGAACTATTACTTACAATGGCTGGGAAGTGGAAATTAGCGGTACGCCAAAAGTAGGCGATGTATTTACCATAAGTCGAAATACTTCGGGAATTAGCGATAATCGCAATGCTTTATTACTCGCTAATTTACAAACCGACAATACCATGGTGAATGGTAATGCTACGTTTCACGATGCATACAGTGAAGTCGTGGTATCAGTTGGTAATCGAACTAATCAATCAGAGATCAGTTTGGAAGCCCAAAGTGCGTTGTTGAGTCAAGCCGAATCGTTAAGGGATGCAATATCTGGTGTTAACCTAGATGAAGAAGCGGCAAATATGTTGAGGTTTCAGCAAGCGTATACCGCTGCAGCACAAGTTATTTCTGCAGCGGATCAATTATTTCAAACCTTGATAGGTGCGGTTAGGAGATAGGAATGAGAATTTCATCTAGCTTACTTTCAAAAATTGGGATTGAGACCATGCTCGATCAGCAAAAACGATTGAGTGATACCCAGCTACAGATTGCAACAGGAAACAGGATACTCGCACCGTCTGATGATCCTTATGGTTCTGCACGAACGCTGGACCTAAAAGAGACCATCACAACCAATGAACAGTACTTGACGAATTCAACACAAATTGAAAATAGATTGGCTCTGGAGGAAGGTACACTAGAAGGAATAGGTAATGCCTTGCAAAGAATTCGTGAACTTTCCATAGCTGCGAACAATGATAGTCAGACCACTGAAAGCAGAAGTTTTTTAAGAGCAGAAATTGAAGGCTTACTAAAGCAGGTATTGGCGCTATCTAACACCGCGGACAGTAATGGCGAATTTCTTTTCTCGGGTTACCAAGGAAAAACAAAGCCATTTGAATCCGATGGGGCTGGAAACTTTACCTATTACGGCGACGATGGACAGCGCTTCCTAAAAGTCGGTACATCAACAACAATTGCCATGGGTGACTCAGGAGAAGACACTTTTCTTGATATTAAAAACGGAAATGGTGTTTTCCAGACAGCAGATAATCCCGCAAATCAAGGTGGCGGGATCATTGACCCTGGTACAACATTCGGCAGTTATGTGGCGGATAACTATAGGATAGGATTCTTGCCACCGAATAGTGGATTGTTAAATGATCCGGTGGAGTATTATGTTTTGGATGGTGCTGGCGACATTATTGAACCTGCAGCTCAAGTGGGCATGGCCGAAGCGGCGTTTACAGCAGGGGCTTTTCCAGGTATCGCTTATGAAGATGGTGCAGTCATTCAGGGGTTGGATCAGTTGGGAATGAAAGTCACCATATCTGGAACACCCGCTGCGGAAGCTGGCCCACCACTTAGACAAGACTTTTATACGATCAGCCCCAGTAATAATCAAAGCATGTTTAAAACCATTCAGAATTTGGTTGATACCTTGGGTATGCCTCAACAAGGTACCGCAGATTTGTCGGAATTTCATAATGCAATGAACCGAAACATCATCGATATGGATCAGAGCATTGGTAAGATGTTGGAGATCCGTTCTAACATTGGTGCACGGCTTAATACAATCGATAAGCAAATTGAAATAAATGAGTCTTTTACGTTGCAGTTGAAATCCACATTGTCGGATATCCAGGATTTGGATTATTCCGAAGCTGTAACACGATTGAATATGGAGCTTGTGGGATTGGAAGCCGCACAAAACGCTTATACACGAGTTCAGGGTTTATCTTTATTTAACTTTTTATAATGTTATGAATAATCTAATGCGCAAGAGTCAAGGAAAAAATACGGCAATAATTGCCGGTTTTGTAACAATCGGCAAAAAATGCACCGATAAAATAGCGTTTTGTCGGGAATATTTTTTCCGGAATACGACCATCAGCGGTTTTAACCCGAAAAACAGAACTATTTCGGCATGTTTGCAAAGTTGGCAAGCACGTTGCAATTACCACTGTAGATCAAAATGTAAGAGTAATGAGTTAATAGCTTTTCCAATTAACCAACATTTGTTTTATCAAAATCTCATTACTTTATATTAGGAGATTGTTATGCCACAAATTATAAACACGAACATCATGTCTTTAAACAGCCAGAGAAATCTGAATAAATCTCAGGGTTCTTTACAGACGTCATTGCAACGCTTATCTTCCGGTTTGCGAATTAACAGTGCACGAGACGATGCTGCCGGTTTGGCAATTTCGCAACGTTTCACTGCGCAGATCAGAGGTCTCTCAACCGCTGCAAGAAATGCTAATGATGGTATTTCTCTCGCACAGGTTGCTGAGGGTGCATTGGAAGAAGCAAGTAATATTTTGCAGCGGGTTCGCGAATTGGCAGTGCAATCCCTAAATGCAACGAACTCTCCTAGTGATAGAAAAGCATTGAATTTGGAAGTTAACCAACTGACAGCAGAACTTGATCGCATAGCAAAATCAACTGAATTTAACGGACAAAAAATACTGGATGGAACGTTTGGTACAGCATTGTTCCAGGTAGGTGCTAATGCTAATCAGTCGATTGTTGCTACTACGGCAAATTTTAAGGTACAACAGTATGGGAACTATCAAATTGCAGGTTATGCAAGTGGTGTAGCGACGGGTCATCGATTGGCTGCCGCAACAACTCTCACGATAAGTGGTTCAGAGGGTGCCGCAACAGTGACAACGACAGCTGGTGAAAGTGCACTGGATATTGCAGCAGCTGTGAATTTAGTAAATGAGTCAACCGGTGCAACAGCTAGTGCATTGACTACTTCTGATTTAACTTTTGCTTCTTCTGGTGCTTACCAAATGACAATTTCCTCAGATAATGCCAGTCCAGTAACTGTTGGATTTAGTTTGACGGCCGCATCGGGAATTGAAGCGTTGTCCACCGCAGCATCAGCATTTAATGATGCCACGGCACAGACTGGTGTTGTAGCAACGGTAAAGGCTGATGGAACAGGTATAACCTTAAACCATTATTCCGGTGAAAATATTACTTTAAGGGATACGACTTTCCAAAATAATGGAAATGTAACCATTACAGACGCCAATTCTGCTACTGTTGTATTGACAGCGGATACAGTTGCCGATATTGGTGTAATAGCTGGCCAGGTAACATTTGATTCGGATAAGTCCTTCACTATTCAATCCTCAAATGCAACCATGGTATTATCCACTGTGAACACGGCCTCTACTTTGCAAAAAGTGGCTGATTTTGATATCAGTAACGTGCCAGGTGCCAATACAGCACTAACTGTTGCTGATGCGGCAATTGCGCAAATTAATTCGCAACGCGCGAAATTTGGTGCCTTGCAAAATCGATTTGGTTCCACAATTTCTAATCTGGAAACTGCAGTCGAAAACTTAAGTGCTGCACGATCACGAATTATGGATGCTGATTTCGCTGCAGAAACCGCTGAGTTGACAAGAAATCAAATTTTGCAACAAGCAGGTACTGCTATGTTAGCGCAAGCGAATTCGATTCCACAAAACGTATTGAGTTTATTACAGGGTTAAATGAGGTTGGTGGGTATCCTTATTAAATCCACCACCTCAAATAGTTATCGCTAAAAGTATTACTGCGTATTATGTTGGTCCCAGACTTCTTTTAGTAACACTTCAAAATTTTTCGTGAACTTTTCCCCCTGCGTTAACATGGACGTTTTCATTGTTTCCCTCAGGCTAACCCTATAGTGTTTCAAGGTATCAATGTTATTCACTAACTGGACGATACGTTCAACATACTGTTCTGGATTTTCTGCAGCCAAATTTTCTAAACCCAAAGTTTTAAGTATACTGTAGCCAACCCGACTTCGGTGTGTATTTCCGAATAGTGTCACTACAGGCACCCCCATCCAAAGTGCTTCACAGCTCGTCGTTGTTCCATTATAGGGAAAAGTATCCAACGCAATATCAATATTATTGTAAAAATGCATATGAGCTTGAGTTAACGGTGTGGGATTAACAAAAATAATTCTTTCTTGTTCTACTTCTTTTTTTAAAAAAGAGTTCAATATGTTATTTTTGAGTAATTCAGATATGGGTTGATTGTTTTTTAATATCAACTTGGAGTTGGGAGTTTGTAATAGAATATCTGCCCAAATATCCAATATATCAACCGATAGTTTTTGAAATTTATTGAAAGACCCGAAGGTAATATGATTGTTTTTTTTACTAGGAGGCTCGTTTATTATTGGAAACTCTTCTCCTGGCGTGTAGCAAAAACATGATGGGGATAAACGTAGTAATTTTTCGGAATAGTGGCTCTCAGTAGCGCCTGTAGGATCGGTAGACTCATCGACCAGTTTGTAGTCCATGGATTTGAGTCCAGTTGAAAACGGATAACCAATATATGAAATCTGAAGCGGGGCAGGTCTGGCGGAAAAAACAGGTAAATAATTACCTTTGGTGTGTCCTGCCAAGTCAATTAGTATATCAATATCATCTATCGTAATTTGCTGTACTATTTCTTCTGCGGTTTTGTTATGAATATCTCGCCAATGATCAACGCTTAGCTTAATTTCTTTTGTTACAGCATCGGGATTCGGAACACCTGAGTAACAATAATAAGTAAAGTTTTGCTTATCATAGTATTTAATCAACGCGATAACGAAATAATAAACTGAATGTAACCGAAAATCAGATGAAACCAATCCAATCGATAGTTTTTTTTTCTCATTTATTCCGCTGTAGTTATCTGATTTTTGGGTGCAACTATTTAGATATGTCTGACAGAAAGACTCATGTTGTTTTAGTGTTTCATCTGCAGCTTGATCAGCCAAATACAAAGAATATAATAATGAAGATTGAAGGCTGCCTAAAATATGTTTATCACCCAGGGTGCCAGATTTTTCAATATGTTTAATGCCTTCCCTAATATTATTTACCATTACCAATGCCTGACCAAGATTCATGTAAGCCGAAGATGATTGTGGGTCAACATTTAAAGCCAGGCTCGCAAACTTTATGGCTTGCTGTGGTTTGTTATCCATTCGACACAAGTAGGCATAGTTTGAGAGTGTTATTGGATTGTGCTCATCATTGATTAATGCTTGTTTGAGATGATCTGCAGCGGAATTGAAATCACCTTGTTCAATCTCTACTAGGGCTATTTCATTCAAATATTGTGTGTTGTTTGGCTCAAGATTTAGGGCTAGTTCTTGCTGAAAATGTGCTTCTTTTAATTGACCAATGGATTTATAGATAACGCCTAGGTTGTAGCTAAATAGCGCTTTTTCAGGGCTGATTTCAATTGCTTTGGATATATATTTTACTGCCTCAGAAATATTATTATTTTGATATTCTAGTAATCCGAGAAAATGTAGATAATTTTCATTTTCTTTTTCCAGAGTCAATGCTTGTTCAATATAATGTTTTGCTTGTAGATTATCGCCAGAATTTCGATACTCTGTCGCTTTATTTGCCAAATGTTGGGCTTGGGTCATTATTTCATTAACACCGTTCACTTAGTGTATGCGCGGTTTGCTAAGGTGCATCCAATTTTTAACATGTAATAACTTAAATAGTTTGTCTATTTCCGCAATGACCATATCTCGGTTAATATTCGGAATTATTTTTATCACATTCTCTATTATTTTTTTCTGACTTGTTTCTCCATCTATCTGTCCAACTATCGCTTTGTTTACTGGATTGCAGTCTAAATTAAACGCTTCTGTTCGGGAGCCAACGCTATACTCTATGGTTAATCTCTCGCCAGGTACTAGTTGCTGATAAAATTCTGATTCTAAACCTGCCAATTCACCTGAAAAAATCATGACAGTCGATCGATCGGTAATTGAGGCTTCGGCGTTTTCCATACGACTAATAAAAAACATATGTTTTCTAATATTGCCATGAAATTTTTCACCTATTATATATTTTTCTCGAGTATTTAGTTGTCCTATAAGATTCTCAATTTCTGGTGCCAAGGATAAATGTTCCATTTCATAAAGCGATTTTGTTCTACCAACGAAATTTGTAAAATATAAATCTGAAGATTCTACCAATTGATACAATTGATCTACCGTATAACATCTATCCTGGGTGTGAAGCAATAAATCATATAATCCTGAGTCACCATAACATTTGGGATTCAGTTCGCCAGCCCATTTACCTAAACGTTGTTTAAAATTGTTGGAGTTTGGTAGATTTTCTATTAATTTTCGTGCGATAACAACTTGTTTTGAAATGTCATAATTTTGAGGAATTATTTCACGAAGTAATGACTGCATGTCATAGACTTCTTGTCGACCGTATTTGGCATATAACATAAGTCCCATGCCCCCGGAGTCATTCAGCACGCTATTTAAAGCACTTAATCCTTCTTCGGGGGATGACAAATGATGTAAAACACCACTGCAATTAATATAGTCAAATTTGCCTATATTCAGTTTAGGCAAATCCAATAGCGATGATTGAATCCAGTGAATATTGCTCAATCCTCGAATTTCTGCGCGTCGACGTGCGATATTCAGCGATGCCTGGGACATGTCCAAGTAGGTCACTTGGCCACCGCAGTTTTTTAGTTGCTCAGCAAGAAATATAGCTGCGTCACCAGTTCCACCTCCAGCCACTAGGCATCGAAAGTGTTTGTCAAATCGAAATTCACCTTGAAAACAATAGTGAGCAATTTGATCAAGCGAATCGTACTCTGTTTGGATTAATCGTTTTCTCTCATCCTCCGGATTTCTGGGTGGATAAGGCAGTGTCTCATATTGTTGTTTTACTTTCGGTAAGGCATTCATTGGATTCATAGTAACTTATTCAATATGGCAAAAATTCGAAAAGCTAGATTTCTTAAAACGCAAAGTTGACGCCAGAATATTTTCTGTTGGAAGGATAAGCTCCTTACTCGGTAGAAAAGCATTGTCGAAGTTTTTTAGTTAGCATGTGCTCGAATCCAGGCCTTTTGTAAAAGTGATTCAAAATTTTTAGTAAAACCTTCTGCATCAGTAAGCGACGAGGAGAGCAGTTTTTGTCGCAGCGATTTTCGATAGAGTGTTAAATGCTCGATATTGTTGGCTAGCGCTTTTGTAATCAAAATGTATTGATCGATTGAGCCTGAAATCAAATCGTCAATAGCTAAGTTTTTTAAAATACTTTGACCAACTCGGCTATGGTGTGTATTGCCAGCTAAAACGATGACTGGAACACCCATATAAATGGCTTCAAAAGTTGTTGTGGTACCATTGTAGGGAAATGTATCCAGACAAATGTCGACGTTATTATAATAGCTCATGTGTTCAACCTGGTCTTCAATTGGATGATGCATCAATACTCTTTGATGTGAGATACCAAAATGTTCAAACCTTGAAAGAATATTGTCACGTAATAAATCAGGAATAGGTTGATTATTTTTCAATATAATTTTCGAGTCAGGTACCGTAGTTAATATGTTTGACCATGCTTGAATAGTACTTGGTGAAAGTTTTGAGAAATTGTTAAAAGAGCCAAATGTTATGTGGCCATTCATTTTAACAGGTAGATTAGGGCTTAATGGTATTTCCTTGTCTGGTTGGAAGCACAGAAACGAAGGATTTAGTCTTGCGAGTTTTTCAGTGTATAGATGCTCGCTTTTATTTATTGGGTCCGTATAGTCATTAACGATTTTAAAATCCATCGAGTCAAGTCCGCTGGAAAATGCATAACCCAAATAGGAAAATTGTAGCGGTGCTGGTTTTTTACTGAAAAGATCGATTCTCGTTCCCATGGAGTGGCCTGCGAGATCGATTAATATATGAATATTATCTTGTTTGATTATTTGACTCACATGATCATCAGACTCGTGAGTGATATCTCTCCAGGCGGCAGAAAGTGCTTTAAACTGCTCGGTGACTTCATCAGGATCTTCAACCGATGCATAACAATGAACTTGAAAACGCTGTGGATTTAGATTTTTTAATAATGGTAATAAAAAACCAGAAATGGAATGTTTTCTAAAATTGCCAGAAACAAAACCGATATTGATCGGGATACTTTTCTGTATTTGCGGCATTTCAAAATGTTCTATCGCGAGGTTTGAGTCTGAATTTTGATAAGCCCATTTTTTGTGCTCAGCTAATATCTCTTCAGGCGTAAAATTATCTGAATATAACATCAACATGAGAATGGATTGTTGCGCATTAGCAGAATCCTTAATACCTTTATCGATCGCTTTTTTATAATTTTCTATGGCTTGTTCATGAAAGTTTGCTGTAAATAGTGCGCGAGCGAGTGTGAGGTAAGCCTCAGGTTGATCAGGACCAATCTCAATGGCTTGATTAGCAAAATCAATGGCCTTTCGGAGGTCCCTTTTAATAAAATTGAAATGGGCCAAATTAGTACATGTTGTTAGGTCTTTGGAATTTAAACTAAGGGCTTTGAGAAACGTACTTTCTGCCTCCGATAGTTCCTGGAGTTTTATATAGATCAAGCCAATTTCATTTAGAGACTGAATATTGTTGCCAAATTGTTTAATTGCGTTTTTATGAATCTGCAAGCTCTTGGAAAAAAGTTTCAATTCTTTGAGACAGACGCCAAAATTGTAGTGATAATTTAGAACATTATTATTGAGAAGAGTGGCCCGTTCAAAATAGCGAGCGGCTTCTTCGTAATTACTTTCTGTCAGATAAATGGTGCCCAAACGGTTTAATATGATGTGATCTTCTGGCGCACAATCAAAAGCGCTATCGCAGAATACCCGAAAATTGGCGGTGTCACCAGATGCCTTAAATTCACAGGCACGGCGAACGAGGGTTTCTGCTTGTGTGCAAAAGCTGGACTTGGGAATTACTTGCATTTTGATTCACAAAGTGTGGTGGTTAAGCTAATTCGTCGAGAGTTTCTGCATCCTGCTATAACAGGCATTTTGGTAAGTATGGTAGCAATATATACACCGGGGAAAGAATATAACGGAGAAAAATAAAACTCGGATATAAAAAAACCGCGATTTCTAAGCGCGGTTTTTGTAAGAAGCGATATGGTTTGTGATATTTTTATTCGGTCGCGCAAGTCATATCAGTTGCACAACACATGGGAGATTTGATCATCCCGCAGCCAGCTGGACATTTTGCTACGGCCACCTTAGTGCCGTCATCTGTTGTAATATGGTCATGGACGAGATCTGCATTACATTTCGCACATTTTAAACCCGTTACTCCCATACCACATTGATCACATACGTATTTCACAATATTTTTCCTCATCAAATGAACCGTTAGAATTTATGGTGCGAGATAAACCTTCCTGAGTTTTGTGGTTTAGATTTGCGCAAGGAAACGAATGGCAATTTTTTACAGGTCTGGTATTAACACGCCAATGAAATGCTACGCTTTATTACGTAGTAAATCAATCCCGACTAATAAAGTCAGGTTTGGATTTTTATCTTTATTTGTAACAAGGTAGCGGGCAGGTTAATATTGGACCAATTCTTAAGTTGCTGATTTTAATTGGTTATTGGTATAAACCGTGCTTTATATTTATTGTTAAATAATGCAAATGTCAGACTTGTGTCTGATATCTGCATGTTTAATTAGTGAAATTTATAGTGCTTTTATTGTGGTAGGTAAATAGCCTTATGATTCGTGTTTTCATTCAGGCGCGTATGAGTTCTTCGCGTTTCCCCGGAAAAGTTTTAGCGCCTCTCAAGGGAAAACCTGTCATTAAACATTTGCTTGATAGAGTAATGCAGGAAATCGATCCCGCCCAAGTAGTGGTTTTGACCAGCACTAAATCGTCGGATGATCCATTGGTTTCTTATCTTGAGTCAGAGAATTGTTCCGTCTTTAGAGGTGATTTACAAAATACACTATTACGTTTTCAACAGGCGTTAGATAAATTTCCCTGTGAATCATTCATTCGTTTGTGCGCAGATAGCCCACTTTTTGACGCTCGATTAATTCCGTTAGCCAAGCTGACTCTGTCACAGTCACACAAAGCGGATCTTGTTACTAACGTTTTTCCAAGGACATTTCCCAAGGGTCAAAGTATTGAACTGGTAAACACTGAAACTTTTCTAAAATTGAATACCAGTTCGCTGAGCGAAAATGAATGTGAACATGTCACAACGCATTTTTACAATCATGCAGATAGGTTTACCATTATTAATATTGAAAAAGATACCAGTATGATTTTACCGGAGCTTCATTCGGTAGTAGATACCTTAAGTGATTTACATGCTATTGAGGCTAGACTAAGCTAACAACACGATGACAGCAGACTCAACAATAGGCGTTGCTATTATTGGCTTGGGCATTGGCGAGCAGCATGCTAATGCAATTGCAAAACACCCAGGATGCGAACTCGTTTATTTGTATGACAACGATGCCAATAAATCCCATGAACTTAAGCAGAAACTGCAGCAGGGAGAAGTTGCTGAATCTTTTGACGCATGCCTGCAAAACCAGAAAGTTAATATGCTTATTATTGCTTCTTATGATGAAGCGCATTTTGCACAAGTGATTGCAGCGTTGGATGCTGGCAAACATGTGTTTGTGGAAAAACCGGTTTGCCAAAGCCATACTCAACTTAAAACATTGAAAGATCGATGGAGCTATTATGATGGCAAATTAAAATTGTCATCAAACCTGATATTAAGAGCCGCGCCACTTTATCAATGGGTAAAGCAGGAGATATCAAATAATAATTTTGGTGATATATATGCAATTGATGGTGACTATTTATACGGACGATTTAACAAGATAGTACAAGGATGGCGAGGAAAGGACGCGAATTATTCCGTAATGATGGGTGGAGGTATTCACATAATTGACTTAATGCTTTGGTTTCTTGGGCAAAGACCAAAAAGTGTGATGAGTTTTGCTAACCGAATTTCAACCCAAACCTGGAATGGCGAGCGTGCGCAAAAAGGATCATTTGAAAATAATGATTTTGTTACTTCCGTTTTTGAATTCAAATCCGGTGTTATTGGCAACATCAAGGCCAATTTTTCCTGTGTCCATCAGCATCAGCATACCTTGCGTATTTTTGGTACCAAAGCGACATTTATCTATGATGATATGGGTGCTCGCCTGCATCAGGGGCGAGATGATAATCCCCAAGTTGAAAAAATTGAATTATCAGCATTACCTTCTCATAAATCGGATTTACTGCCTGATTTTATTCATGCTATCAAAACTAATGCTGATCTTAACGCACACACCCAAGAAATATTTGATGGTATAAGTTTGTGTACCGCATCAGATATTTCCTTAACAAACCAACACAGGACCTCGATTGATTACCTATGAATGAGACACGAAATATTCCTTTTGGTAGACCCTGGATAGAAGATGATGAGCGAAATGCAGTCGTTGAAGTGCTTAAAGGTCATGTTCTAACGCATGGTCCGCAGTGCAAATCCTTTGAGGAAAAATTTACGGAGTATTTAGGTGGGGAAGGGCATTGTTTAACAGTCAGTTCCTGCACTGCGGGTTTGCATTTGATTTACATGCATTTTGGCATCGGTCAGGGGGATGAAGTTATCGTACCAGCACAAACCCACACAGCAACTGCTCATGCGGTTGAGTACGTGGGTGCCAAACCTGTTTTTATTGATTGTTTACCCGAGTCGGGCAACATAGACCACAATCAAATTGAATCCCACATCACAGAAAAAACCAAAGCCATCTCAGTTGTTCATTTTTTAGGGATACCCTGTGATATGGAAAAAATATGTGCCATTGCTAATAAACATAATCTAAAAGTTGTTGAGGATTGTGCATTGGCGATTGGCACACGTTTTAATGACATTCCAGCAAGCTTATGGGGTGATGCGGCCGCATTTTCATTTTATCCGGTCAAGCATATTACGACCGCCGAGGGCGGTATGCTCGTGACAAAACATCAAGCTGTTTGTGATTCCATAAAATTACTCCGAGCATTTGGAGTGGATCGCACTTACGAAGAACGTAACGTGCCGGGTATGTATGATGTAAAAATGCTGGGTTACAACTATCGTATGAGCGAAGTACAGGCGGTAATTGGCATTCAACAAATGTCTCGAGTCTCTGAAATACTGATAAAACGAAAAAACAATTTTAGTTTGTTAAAAGAAAGTCTCTCACCCATCAGTGATATTTCAATACTTGATGCACAGCATGACAATGAGGTTAATAGTCATTATTGTTTGACCATTGTATTACAGAACAGCTTATCAGAAAAAAGAACCGATTTCATTATGCAGCTAAAAGAAGCTGGTGTGGGTACCAGTATTTATTACCCCCAACCTGTTCCACGATTTAGCTATTACAAAAACAAATACGGTTACGACGCTTCATGTTTTCCCAATGCTGAGAAAATCAGTGATTGTTCAATTGCTTTACCGGTCGGCCCGCACTTGGGTCGAGAGGATTTAGAATATATTGCCGAGCAGTGTAAGAAAATAGCAGGAGAGTTAGCATGACAATTCCCATTAAAGGTCGTCGTATCGCACTGATAGGTGGTGCAGGATTTATTGGGCATAATCTGGCGTTAAAGCTCAAAGCTTTGGGTGCAGACGTCCATATTATTGATGGATTATCAGTTAACAACTTATTGTATTTTGCGTCGGCAAATGAGCAAGTTGAAAATCGAAAACTTTATCTTGATATAATCAATCAACGACTGGATATGTTGCGGAAAAATGAAATTCCAGTTCATGTTCAAGATGCTAGAGACTATCATTTACTTAATAAAGCACTTAAAGATATCAATCCTGATGTTATAGTCCATCTCGCTGCGATTGCTCATGCGAACAAATCAAACAAAGATCCGTTTAGTACCTTCGATCATAGCTTACGTACATTGGAAAATGCGTTGGACTACGCCAGAGGAAATGTGGAACATTTTATATATTTTTCCTCCAGCATGGTATATGGCAATTTCACTAATGGGATCGTTGACGAAGAAACAGTTTGCAACCCCTTAGGTATTTATGGCGCGCTAAAATTTTCTGGTGAGAAAATGGTGATTGGTTACAATCAAGTATTTGATCTGCCGTATACCATAGTGCGCCCCTCCGCATTGTATGGTGCGAGATGTGTGAGTCGTCGCGTTGGACAAATATTTATTGAAAATGCATTTAATGGCAAAGAAATAATGATTATGGGGGACGGCTCGGATGCCTTGGATTTTACTTATATTGATGATTTTTGTCAGGGCATAATTAAGTGTGTTGAACGTAAAGCGGCACGAAATGAAATATTTAATATCACCTATGGTGAGGCACGCGCCTTTTCTGAAATGGCAGAAATTCTAAAAGACTACTTTGGTAAGTTAGATGTGAAGTATGTGCCAAAAGATAAGTTAATGCCAGACAGGGGAACCTTGTCAGTGGATAAAGCCAGAGATTTAATCGGGTATGAACCAGAATTTGAATTGAAGAAAGGCTATCTAGAATATATTGAGTGGTATCAAGAATTATTCGATGGTATGAAGTGACATGGTCATTAAACAAGACGTCTGGTTAAGCGAAATTTTTGAATATCCAGTCTTTGCCATCTTTATAAATCAAGCACTCGATGTTGATCAGATAAATGCATATGTGAAATGCCAAAAGAAAGCTTTCTATTTTTGTAAGATTCCAACAGCTGAGGTTGCAACTGTTAGAAACTTAATGTCCCTCGGTTTTTACGTAGTGGATACCGCGCTAAGTTTCCAAAAATCTGAATACAATACAGTCGCTGTTGAGAACTCTCAAATTTCGATCATTGATAGCAGTATGGTCGAAGCCGAGAAAATACTCGAAATCGCCGAGAGTTGTTTTAAATATTCGCGTTTTCATTTGGATCCAGAAATACCTGATGTGGTTGCTAATAAAATAAAGAAAGAATGGACTAATAATTGTGTCAAGAAAAAACGGGGTGATCGACTATTTGTGGCAACAGTTGATAAGCAAGTTTGCGGTTTTTTAGCCGCATTATATACAGGTACGCCAGAAAATTCTACAGCCGTGATTGATTTAATTGGGGTAGATAAAGCGATGCAGAGAATGGGTGTAGGGTCATCCTTGGTGCAGGCATTTGAAAAGATTTATGGGCAGACCAGTACGCGTCTTATTGTAGGAACTCAAGCAGCCAACATAGTGTCATCAAATTTATATCAAAAGTTGGGTTATCGTTTATATAACTCAAATTACATTTTACACTTTCATAAATCATAATATGAAGATTAAATCATTCGATACTAAAAATAGCGTCTTGCTTATTGCTGAGATAGGTAATAACCATGAAGGTGACATTAATGTAGCAATTAAAATGGTTGAAGCAGCTGCACAAGCAGGTGTTGATGCAGTTAAATTTCAGACCTTTCAAACCGCATATTTTGTCAATCCCGATGACACAGAGCGCGTCGAACGAATGAAGAAGTTTGAGCTGACTGCAGAGCAATTTTCGCAATTAGCTGGTGTCGCTCATGACTTGGGTTTATTATTTATTTCCACACCATTGGATATGCCCAGTGTTGCAGTATTAAAACCCTTGGTTGATGCTTATAAAATTGCCTCGGGTGATATCACATTTGAGCCTTTGATTCGAGAAGTTAACAAACAGAGAAAACCAACCATTTTGTCCACCGGTGCCAGTACTTTAGTAGAGGTGGAAAACGCATACAACTGGCTTACGGCAGAAGACCATAAAAAAAATATTGTACAGGAGAATTTGGCGATATTGCACTGTGTAAGTTGTTATCCTGCACCAAGTGAGGCAATCAATCTTAATAGCCTGGATGTGTTAAAAAATAATTTTAAGCTGAGTGTTGGTTACTCAGATCATACATTGGGGATAAATACTTGTTTATTAGCCGTGGCCAAAGGGGCTGAGATTATTGAAAAACATTTTACATTAGATAAAAATTTTTCAAATTTTCGTGATCACCAGTTATCCTCAGACCCTGATGAATTGAAGCGTCTTGTTGAGCAGGTTAGAGCCACTGAAGCCATATTAGGCAAAGCACAAAAAAAGTTGCAAATGTGTGAAGAAGAGATGTTAATTCCTATTCGGCGATCAATAGTGGCTGCTCGAGAGCTATCAAAAGGAAATAAAGTGGAAGCAAAAGATATTATGTGGATGCGGCCTGGGAACGGAATTAAACCAGGTAATGAGCCACTTGTTCTTAATAAAACCTTAAAACGAAATATTGAGATCGGGCAAGCTATTCTACTTGATGACATCGAGTAAGAATTGTAGAGACCCGATCAGATAAATCCTTATGTGTGGAATTGCCGGATATATAAGTTCCAATAAAATTAGCGATATCACTCTTCAGCAAACATTGAGCGTAATGCATCAACGTGGACCTGATGATAAGGGTACTCGAGAATTTCCATTCGCCGATTCATTTTTAGGATTATTACACACCCGACTTAGAATTATTGATTTGGATAAACGATCGAATCAACCCTTTCATTATGAAAAGAAATGGATTGTATTCAATGGTGAAATTTATAATTATCTGGAACTACGTCAGGAATTAATTGATGCCGGAATAAAACTAACGACAAACTCGGACACCGAAGTACTGATTGCACTCATTCACCATTTTGGCTTTGAAGCACTGGATAAATGCGAAGGTATGTGGGCATTCGCTTTATTTGATGAAGAGAAACAAGAGCTCCATTTGAGTCGTGATCGTTTCGGCGAAAAACCTTTATATATCTATAATCCGCTTAATAACGACTTTTATTTTGCTTCTGAAATAAATGCAATTCAATGCCTCGTTGAATCCAGGTTGCAAGTTAATTATCAGCAAATATTACGATATTTAGTCAACGGGTATAAATCGCTCTATAAAAATACTGAAACGTTTTTCAATGGAATAAAAGTATTACAACCGGGCACAGTTTTGACAATCAATCGATCCGGCGTTCAAGATATTTGGCAGTATTGGATTCCAAGCTACGATATTGATGAGTCAATCACATATAATGATGCACTTATTTCAGTAAAGGATAAATTGATTTCTGCAGTTGATATCAGGCTGAGAGCAGATGTACCATTGGCATTTTGTATGTCCGGCGGTGTAGATTCCAATGCATTAATCAGTATTGCAAAGCGTGTTTTTGATTATGATGTTCATGGATTTACTATTGTCAATACGGATGAACGTTACGAAGAACAAGATATCATTGATCAGACTAAGAAAGAGTTGAGCGTAAAACACGAAGAGATTAGATTTGAAAAAACGGGCTTCATTGAAAATCTACAATCATTGGTAACTCAACGATCAGCGCCAGTGAGTACCGTTAGCTATTATGCCCACTGGTTACTCATAAAGTCTCTATCGGAAAAAGGTTATAAAATCAGTTTGAGCGGCACCGCGGCAGATGAGATTTTTTCAGGGTATTTTGATCATCACAATGCTTATTTGCAGGTTATGCATAAGTTTCCAGAAAAGTTTGGTATAGCGCTGAATAATTGGGAAAAAGTTGTGAAGCCAACGGTGAGAAATCCCTTTTTGCGTAATCCCTATCTATATATCAACAATCCCCAGCAACGTAATCATATTTATTTGGGTGCGGATAAGTTTAGCTCCTTTCTGCACAAGCCTTGGAGTGAGCCGTTTGATGAGATGTTTTATCACACCGATTTGATGAGAAATCGAATGTTGAACGAAATATTTCACGAGGCAACACCAGTTATATTGCACGAAGATGATTCTAATGCTATGTATTTTTCAGTTGAAAATAGAAGTCCATTTTTAGATAGGCGTTTGTTTGAGTATTGTAACAAAGTTCCAACAGAGCATTTAATTAAAGATGGGAAGGCAAAGTCTTTATTGCGTGAATCTATGCGTGAGATTGTGCCAGATTGTGTGTTAGACAACCCAAGAAAGGTGGGTTTAAATGCACCAATCAAAGATTTGCTCGATGTAAAAAATAAAAATGTGGTTCAGGAGTTATTAAAAGACAGCCCTGTCTTCGACGTAGTAAAAAAAGATGCCATACAATATTTGATAGACAAGCCGGAACTTCCCAATAGTGAAAGCAAATTCTTATTTAATTTTTTAAATACCAAACTGTTTCTTGAGGCCTATGCTTAATGAACTATTGTAAGTCATGTATATTGCCTGATTCACGGCCAAATTTGTCTATAGGGGATGACGGTGTCTGTAATGCTTGTCGATCACATGCGACAAAGAAAGAGATTGATTGGAAAGAAAGGGAAGTATCCTTTAAGGAAGTTGTAAAAAACGCTAAAGCACTATCAAGCGGTTATGATTGTTTAATTCCGGTGAGTGGGGGAAAAGATAGTACCTGGCAAGTGTTGAAGTGTCTTGAGTACGGACTTAATCCTTTATGTGTTACCTGGCGTACACCGGCGAGAACTGGCATAGGGCAAAAAAATCTGGATAACCTGATTTCATTGGGAGTCGACCACCTGGATTTTAGTATTAACCCAAAAGTAGAAAAATACTTTGTCTCTAAATCCTTGGAGAAATTTGGAACCACTGCATTGCCAATGCATATGGCGATTTTTTCCATACCTCAAAATGTTGCAATCAACTATCGCATCCCATTAATTATTTGGGGAGAAAATTCTGCATTTGAGTACGGCAATAGTGACGAAGAAACAACAGGCTTCAAGCTTGATGAAAAATGGTTGAAATATCATGGCGTAACAAATGGGACGAGTGCTAAGGATTGGATCGATGATGTTTTAACAGAAAAAAAGATGGCGCCTTATTATTTACCTGATCAAGTGGCCATAGATAATGCGGGTGTGCTCGCCTGTTTTCTAGGTTATTACTTTGAGTGGGATCCGGTTGAGACCTTTCGCGTGGCGGAGGAAAATGGATTTCAGAGTTTAAAGGATACCGTAAAAACAGGTTATTATGGATTTGCTGATATAGACGATGCGTTTATCATATCGGTACATCATTGGTTTAAATGGTATAAATTTGGATTCACTCGATTATGGGATAATCTATCCTTGGAGATAAGAAACAATCGGATGACGCGGGAAGAGGCTATTGACGTAATAAACACGCGAGGTAGCGAAGAGCCAAATGAGGATATAGAAATGCTTTGCGAGTATCTAAATATTTCAAGAGATAAGTTTGATGACATTGCGGACAGACATCGTAATCAAATGATCTGGAGTAAAAAACAAGGTAAATGGGAAATAGATTCTTTTTTGTTGCCTGATTGGAAGTGGTGATTCTCAAATATCTACTAACAAAAAAGTCGTTTCTACATAAACAAAGAGCCACCCATGTAGGTGGCTCTTTATTTGACACTAATCTGATCGAGGTTTATTGATTTCGGCTATACATTGCTGACCAAATTCGAGCTTCCATTTGATTTTTCTCGATACCCATCAAACCATCACGGTAGGCAGTGGCTAAATATTTTTGCGCTGGTTTATAACCATTCTCTGCAGATAAATGATACAACACCATGGCCTGTTGTGGATCAACTACACCTTTACTGCCACTTTGGAATGTGCGTGCTAGTTCAAATTGCGCTGCTGAATTTCCTTCCAAGTCAAAGTCAGCTTCGATTGCTGCAAAATCTTCAAAATGATTTTCCAAGAATTTTATTGGCCCGCCTTCGGCTTGCACAGCACTCACATTGGCTTGTGTAAAGTGTTGACCGCTATCAAGTGCGGGGAACTCGCCATCATTAAAATCCGCAGCAAGTACCATATTAGATAACGTTAAAACACCAAACCCGATAACTGTTTTGTTAAAAATATTCACTATATTAATCTCCGACGTTCTTACTAGGTTAATTTTGTGGTTTACAATCTCTAAATAGTGAATCGGATAAACACCAGAAAATGTAATGTCTTGGATCTAAGTAAAATGGGAAGTGAATCACAATTATGGCTAATTACCACTTAACAAGAATGGTATTGATTAAGTGTGAGTATCGGATTGGAGAAAAATCTAAATACAAATCGACATATTTAGATTCTGATAGGTAACTCATTAAATTATATTGGTTTTTTCGAATTCAGTATTTAAGGGCGCAAAGCGTTTTATGTTTAATTGAGTTGCACGTTGTTTATAATAGATCTTAATAACTCTCTTAAATTCAATAGGATAGTTAGTTGAAGGAACCTATCCAATGAGCATTGATGTCAGTGCTAGAAACTAGATCCTGCTCCGTGTCTACTGCAGTCGATCTTGGTTGTTTTACTTGTGAGCAGTATTGTTTTTAACTACTGACTTTAGTGACTATGTTGAATGCGAATTTGAATGATTGTTTGATTTAAGAAAACGGGTGGGCTTGGCGAAACTGTTAAGGTCTTATTGCGTATGTTTCAACAGTAAATAGTGGCGGAAATATTAGCAAACGTAGAAAAATAACGGCTTGCTAACAGTATGACACCATTGAGATAGTTAGAGATTTTAAGCTTCTGGGTGGAAATATTTCTGAGTTTTATTCTGATATTTGGCCAAAATTAGGTTTTATTAGAGAACTTTAATTCTCTCAGTCGGCGTAATAATTGCTCAAATGAATGGATAAAATTCTGATAACTGGAGACATTGATGCAATCCTCACAACAGGTGGAAACTGACCTCGATAAAGTGTTCAATCAGTACTTGAATCACAATCGAAAATTATGGTTGGAATTTTCTCCACCAGATCATGAGTTGAGTAAAAAAGTGATTATCGCCGACCTAATGGTTGAGTCACCGGGATATCTTCTGGGATCATGCATCGTAGCAAAATATCTACAAAAAAAAACCAACGCCACCATCTACGGTTTAGTAAGACGTAAGACATCATTACTTGCACTTTCTGTTGCACATTCATTCGGAATTAAAAATGCGATCTATAAAGAAACCCAACCAAATTTTGAAGTAGATGTTGATTGGGATGAAATGTTTGCTGGTAAAACGATTGAGCAAAAACGAAAAATTATTTTAGATTTCAAAATCGACAACGTCGTGATCGGTGACCTTGCTTATGATACCTATCTTAGAGCAACTGGTATGGGCACGATTGAGGAGGTGAATGAAGAAGTTATCAATCACATTCTGCAGACAATGCGAGACTATTATTTTTATTCAACGATTAGTCAGCAACTGGGCGCCTTTGCCTCAGTACAAGGGCATATTGTCTATTCACAATATGGGGCACTTTCGCGCGCAATTATTAAAAATGGCGGAACTGTATATGCGAAAAAACCAGGCACAGGTCCGTTAACTGTCAGACGTTACCGAGATTTTGAAAATCTAAAAAAACACGAATATACTTTTTCTAAAGCAGAATTTGATCATATATATAATAATCATAAAGATGAGGCCATAAAGTTTTCAGAAGCATTTTTATTAAAAAAAGCTCCTTCTCTGTATACAACTCATATTAAAGATGGGATTGAGGCCTATGCTTCTGATAAAAAGCTTTATGAAAAAGAAGAGTTATATGAACAATTGGATTTAAACCCAGATTACCCCTGTGTATTTCTCATGTGTCATGTGTTTCCAGATGCAGTACACAACGCCGTATTTCGATTGTACGACGATAATCTGGTTTGGCTTAGAGATACACTAGAGTTAATTAAAGATATTCCTAATGTCAATTGGATTGTAAAATCACATCCGCATAACGTGCACTATCGAAGCGTGCATTCGGCCACAGAAGAAGCGTTGGCCTACGTAAATGAATATTCTCATATTGCCAATGCACCGGAAGACATTAATACTGCCAGTTTATTTAAAATTGCAAATGCGGTAATTACTGTGGGTGGATCAGCCGGGTTAGAATTTCCATCAGTTGGCGTACCAGCGATTACGACGGGTTCCGCATTTTATACAGGTTTGGGTTTTACGATTGAACCCCAAAGCTTGGATGAGTACAAAAAAGTCTTGGAAGATGTTCCTAAGTTACAGCGATTAACTCAGGAGGATCGAGAAAAAGCCCAGGTTTGCGCATATATGTATTATTTGGTGAGTCGCGCTAAAAGTAATCTTGTGCCAGAATTACCTGGAGTTTTTTGGAAATCTCGTGATGATGTAGAAATTTGGAACGAAGCACTTGCGGCGATTGCAGACTTTAAATTTGAAGATGATCCTTTATATAACAGTTTTAATAGACAATTGGATATGGATAGTGATCATCTATGGAATACTGATTTTATTAAAGAGTAGTTGGTTTGCGCTTTATTCTTATCATTTGTTGAGCAATAAATGAAAAACAATTTAACCGATCAGCCAAGAAAGTTCATTGTTGGAAAGGATAAGGATATTCAGATTTCCGATTATGGGACAATCCAGCTAAAGCCCAATGACATGATGTCCTTTAAAACGGATTTAGGTAAAGAATACGACGTTGCAGCAAAAGAATGGGGGTTTTATGCAACGCCTTCGTTAAATTCCCGATTAGTAAAAGAAGGATTCAAAACCGCGTTAGTTAAAAATGCGCAATCACAATATTTTGTTATGGTCGTTGAAAACGAACATATGATGCTGTTTGAACAATATTTAGAAAAAGAAGAAAACCAGGTTGTCGAATGGTTAGATGAACGAAAAGAGTAATTCGTGGAAGAATCTGAAGTAAATCTGGCAGCACAGCGTGAAGAGAGTTTGAAGCGACTTAAAAAAACCAATTCACGAGCCACAGATGAAAGCCCATTTTTTGAGAAGTTGATTAATAACTTTCCTTTCCCATCAAGTTTAGTTTATAAATTTTTGTTTAAATTATCCGGTATACAAATTGGTGATAATGTAAAGTTTTTGGGAAAAATACGAGTTAAACTTCGCGGCAGACCAGAGAATATTACTATTGGTGACTCTGTAACACTTGGAAAAAATGTCGATCTACGCAATCGTGAAAATGGAAAAATTCAACTCGCAGAGAATGTTTATTTGGATGATAACGTACGTTTAGTTGCTGCGCGAGATGGCTTTATTAGTATTGAGATGGGCACTGAAATTGGGCAAGGAACAGTAATAAACTCCGGAGGTAAAACATCTATTGGTAAATTTTGCATGGTCGCCAATAACGTTAATATTAATTCATCCAGTCATGGTATGAAAAAAAGTCAATATATTAAAGAGCAGGGTCATGAGCATGGTGTTGTTGATATTGGAAATGACGTGTGGATTGGCAGCTTTGTAACAGTCGTCATGAATTCTAAAATAGGTGATGGCGCCGTAATTGGTGCTAATAGTCTTGTTAGGTCGGAGATCTCTGATTTTTCGATTAATGTAGGAACTCCTGCCAAATTTATTGGCTACCGTGAAAATTAGTCACAACTATACTTCGATGGGTGAAATAAGGACATGAGTAATCAAATTGTTGTCAGTTTTGTCCATGGTTATAATGACCTAGACATTGCCTTACCAGAGCAGGAGCGGCCTGCGCTGTGGGCAATCGATGGCGAAGAAAAAAAAATATTTAGTTATCCTTTTCCAAGAAATCCCACTGACTTTAAAAAATATTCACAATTAATGTTAGGTGAAATGCCATATGCTAATTCACCGGAATTTAAAAAACTGCCCAGGTTTGGTTTTACTGGGCTTTCTCAATGGGATGAATATATTTATGCGGGTTCCTGGAATAGCATATATAAAATCAGGAAAAATGACTTTGGATTAGAGGCAATTATATCAAACCACCTTATTAGCGATCCTCACGGTATCTGCATCGATGGTGATACAATATATACGATCCTAACAGGAAAGGACACTATTGTACTTACTGACCACAACGGAAATATTAAAGACCATTTTTCTGTTGAAAAAGACTTATCTATTTCTAAATATAACGATCTAGATAGTGTTGACTGGCGATTTATATCAAAACAATTTAGAGGCAGTACTGGATTCTGGCATTTTAACTATATTCAAAAAATCGGCAATGAGTTGTGGTTGACATCTCGAAATGCCAATGCATTTGTGGTCGTTGATTTAATATCAAAAAATGTTACATTGCGATTAATGAATCTATGTACGCCGGTGTTATTGCATGATGGACGACATATTAATGGCAAATATTATTTTACCAGTATCGATGGAAAAATTATTATTGCCATGCCACATGAAACTTCGGATATTGTATCCCGTGAAGCCATAGATGATATTCATTTGTATAATCGCGATCTGGAGGCAAGTCTTATTCGATTGAGTGAAACCTCTCTAGGAAAAGAGCCAAACTGGTGTCGAGGTATTGATAAAATCGGCAGTACAATATTGGTAACGATTGATGGTAGATATGATTCAGACCTAAGCTTTGGTCTATTGGCAATTGACGAAGACACACAAAAAATAATTTTTAACCACCGTTTAAAATGGAAAGATTTAGACAAGGAGATAGATCTTCGCTATGTGACAGGCTTTGATGTTATGGCTGTTGTCGATGGATAATCAGTTCTTGAGTGGGTTGAAAAAATAAGGTGAAATTAATTCTCATTCGCTAAATGAAAAATTTAAATATAATTTCACGCTAATTAAAAAATATAGAAAATTGTAATAAAATACGCAGAAATGTACTCTTAATTCCGACTTAAACACTCACCTATTAACTGCGTAAAATCACATCTTCGTATATAAGCAAAAAGTAATATTCATTTAAGGCATTGAGCCCAGACTATATTAATTACAAAATAATATTCATGGGAAAAAATGATGCACATGCATACCATTATAAAAGTACGCGGATATATGGTGTTAGGACTCGCATTGTTGTCTGGCTGCTCTGAAAACGTATCAGAGCAGGGCGGAATTGATAACCAGCTAAGTATGATCCTAAATTCGGCAGCGGTTACAAAATCAATACCATTACAAAAACCTGGTCCGGCAAAAACCAAGCTCGGACAGATGTTGTTTTTTGAAAAACTTATCAGTGGTAATCAGGATACGGCTTGCGCAACTTGTCATCATCCCTTGTTACAAACAGGCGACGGTTTGGCCTTATCCATTGGAACGAAGGGGGCCGGAATAGGACCGCTTCGCGAGAAAGCATTCGATCAAGGATTTATTCCACGCAATTCACCTGACCTTTTTAATCGTGGTCTCCCAGAGTGGCAGTTTTTGTTTTGGGATGGTCGCGTTTCGGGCGATCCTCGAAACGGTTTCATCAGTCCTGCGGGAGCTCAACTTCCTGCTGGCCTGGAAAGTGTGCTAGCCGTGCAGGCTTTGTTTCCACCAACTTCGCGTGATGAGATGCGAGGTAATGTGGGTGATCTGAGTACCACAGGCATGGCAAATGAACTCGCACTTTATGGTGACGATGATTTTCAAGGTATCTGGAATGGGATCGTACAACGCTTGTTAGCCATTCCTGAATATCAGGTTTTGTTTACTGAAGCCTATCCCGGTGTTCCCTTAAACCAGATTACTATTGTGCACGTGGCCAATGCAATTGCGGCTTTTGAAGCGCAGCAGTGGACGTTTCTCAATTCACCTTTTGATCAATACCTTGCCGGTGATTTAGATGCGCTTTCCATGAATGCAAAAAAAGGTGCCTTACTTTTTTATGGTAAGGCTGGCTGTTCCGAATGTCACGCAGGTGTGTTGTTGACGGATCAGCAATTTCATAATGTAGCAGTACCACAATTGGGGCCTGGTAAAGACAGCACAACGCTTGATCAAGGACGGATACTAGAAACGAATAATCCAACGGACAAGTTTTGTTTCCGCACACCGTCGTTGCGTAATGTTAGCCTAACAGGACCATGGATGCATAATGGCGCGTACAGCAGCTTGGAAGGTGCGGTGAAACATATGCTTAATCCGGTGACTGCTTTACAGAGCTATGATGTTTCACAGTTGGAGGTAGAGTTACAGTCATCAGTGAAAAACGACATTGTGACGCAAAACGAAATTCTGACAACCATTGACCCCAAAATTAGGCCGCGCCTGCTGGATGCAACTGAGTTTCAGGATTTGATGGCATTTCTGGAGTCATTAACGGATCCTGCGGCGATAAATTTGGTAGCAGATATCCCCGAAAGATTGCCCAGTGGTTTGTCATTAAATTAATTGGTTTGTTAGGAAAATTCAATTCGGGGATTAATGGTTTCAAATCGGAAAGCTGTCACAATCTGAATCGCGAATTATTTTGAAGCTATCGCGTGGCCTAGTTAAGACTTTTATCGAAAATGATAGCGTTTAGCGGTTCCTGAAAAGTGGTTGTTGGGGTTTGGTAAGCCATCATATTGTCGTCATTCATCGCGACTAATATTAGCCGCTGGAATATGAGATAAACCAAACGGGGGCAAAGGCATACCAAACAACAAATCGGTGAGTTGCAATTTTCTTCCTGACTCCCAGGGTAACCATAGTTAAAAAGAGTAAGACAGCTAAAGTAGAAACTATCGTATGACCGAGTAATAAATAACTTCCTTCAAATCCCTCCCAGCCAGATTCTCGGAGTTGTTCCATATCCCAGGTGGCCCACATGTCCAGGAAAAAACCAGTACACCCGGCGCTGATATGTACCCAACGCGGCAATCCCCGTCGCATTTGATAACGCCCAAGGGTAATAGCAATCGCGTAAAATACAAATGCGACTGTCATCATAATTTCGATTTGTGTGATGGCTTCCACGGCACCGACTCTAAATTGATGTATTCTTGTTACTGCCAATTTGGTGCCGATTGATTTAAATGTTCATTTTGCGTTCAAGAGGAGTGCTGGAGTCAGGTGGTTGGAAAAATTTATCAGTGAATTACTCGGCTTTTAAGGGAGTTGTTGTTTGCCTTAAAAAAACTAAAAACGATTATAATTAAGAGGAAATTTATAGACAAACTTCCTTTCCACCAGGCTTTTTGCTCAATGACAAAACTGGATGTTTGCACTTCCTGCTGTCTGCCTGCACGATCAACCGCAAAATAATTTACAGTGATTGATGACTCTCCTATTGCCACATAGTTACTGTGTAAATCGGTGGTTTTTGTCGTGTTACTACCATTAAGAAGTGGCGTACTACCATCTAACGCAGCAGTACAAGGAACGATGCGATAGCGAGTAACGTACTGCAAGCCCCCAGTAGGCGCCAGGGCGACTTGCAACAGCTTTCGTAGTTTACGGAGAAAGTGTAGCAATCGCATACTAGGGCCGTCAGTCATAAGAGAGCGAACAAAAGTGAGTGACGTGGACGTCTGGGGCAAAATAGGTTGTCGGTGAACGCAGTGAAATTTGGCCATGGACGGCCAAATTTTTTATCGAGTACGCCGACTCCCCGTAGTGTAATAAATATTGACGCAGCCTGAGTGTATGTCTTCGTCTGTACAATCAAATGTCAGAAATTTTTCATCTATTCCTTCAGGGCTAGATATCTTAGCTTTCGCAACAGGGGGGTGTAAATCCAAGAATACATTAACGCTGTTTGCATTTTGCTCTTCACCATTTTCTGCCGTGGGGAAAAATTTAATATGTGAATCTGCATCGATATATATTGGATCAGAATAAGGTTTGTAAACTGATGCTATGGGATGTTGCAATGCATTGGCGACTTGATACGTGATTTTCGAACAATCCGATGTTGGAAATTTATCGCATTGTAGTTGAACGCTGGTCGGCTCCGAGATGTAATAAGTTTGCTGGTCCATATGACTTAATAACTTGGAAACGTCGCTGATTTTTACTATAACGTTGGGGTTTTTCTTATGCTCTAACCAATTTGAATTTCCTAAATATCGATACTGATTATCAGCACTAATTTTCATGGAAGCAATGCCGTGGGTTCTGATAACAATTGATTGATTGCTGATATTGCCATCGCTAATATCAATATCATAAACCATATAATAAGGTGAAAATATTGGATAAAAATCGTTTGCATCGCCGAATAGTCTACGGTTTTTAAAAAAGCTAATCTGTGATTCATCAGCAGAAATTGTTGAAGAATAAAGTGTGGCTTCAAATCCTAATTGTTGATTATAAAGTATGGAAGAATCCGTTTTATCAAAGGCAATAAGTTGGTTGTTTTCAGTCAATACGATCACTGAATCCAGGTTACTTGGGATAAAGAGTTTGGAAATGTTTGAGAGAACATCGAGCTGGTCAATTCTTTTTCTTTGTTTGATGTCATATCGAATCAATTTATTTTTTTGAGCGGTAAAATATACGTCGTCCTCATTGGATAATTTGATTAAAGATTCTACCTCGCTGAAGTCGTCATCATTTAAAGAATAAGGTCTGGTACCATCAGCAAGTAAATAGAAATTGCCCACAAATCGAAGGTAGAAATTGTTAACGTCAAAATTTGACTCAAAATTGTTTATTTCTCCGTAATTATTAGAGAATTTGTAAGAGTGGTTTGCTTTCCAAATGAGTGATTTAGAATCGAAATCATATACATTAAAGGTATAATTATTCTCATCGTACGAAAAGTTACTCTTAGCTACTGTAACAATAATGAGATATTCACCATTCGGTGAGATTCGTAATCCGACAATTTTATTTTTAATGCGCGGGGATAATGCAAAGGGCAAAAGTTCAAAACTGTTTTTCTCCAACATAGCAATATTATTAGCGGGAAACGCGCCAATGCCTCTGTTAAAAGTCTGTAAGAGAACATAGCTGTCATTCTGACTTGGTATAATCTTTTCTATTGGAGCATATCCGTATTCACCACTGTGGTCGAAAGTTTTGCTGATTTGTAGTGAATTTATGTCGAGTAGTGAAAGACTTTCTTCATAGTCGACGTTAGAATAAAAGTATGCTTTATCCAATTCGTCACCTTTATGCCATATGGTATAAAGGTCTTGTTTATCAAATGATAATTGAACATTTCTTACGGCAACATCATTACCAAAAACTGGTTGATTAATGACAGTATTTGAAGAAGTATCTAATACGAGCAATTGTCGTTTATTCTTTCCATCGATCGATAATTCATGACCACCCACATATAAATAATTTGTTGCTGGATTATAATCAATGCTCTCAATCCTGCCGATTATGGTTGGTGAGAATGAGGAGACTGATTGATTCTGCCAATTTAGACGGAAAATTTCTTTGTGAGTTGGTTCGTAATAAGTATGGCCATGATCATTTTCTTCGATTTTCTTATTTCTTTGAACGAGCAAAATAAATTCATGATTATTTTCAGTTGCTTTGATGTCAAGGATATTGTTAATTTTATTCTCAAAAAGGGCAAAAGAGTTTAAGGTAACTTTATCTCTGAGGTCGATCGTTAACAGTTTCCAATCGGATCCATCTTGGTATGTGAATAGTAAATAACGATCATCAAGCGTTTGTATCGCTTTATTACGTGAAAGGTTGGTTTCAATCTTCGGGAAAATTCTTGTCAACGTATTGCTATTTACATCGAGGGCAAGCAGCGAAAACTCTTGGTATTTCAAATAGTGTTCATGATTGGATTTGTCGAGTGTTTCTTCGTTAGCTGCGAGAATATAAATTGTACTCGTGGATTCATTAAAGATTATTCTATTTATGGTGATATCAACAAGTAAATCAGACCAATCCTGTACTACTGTGCCGGTGGAATTTAATTTAACCAGTTTCAAGAAATTATTATCTAAATTCAGATTGGCTACTATCCAATTGTTGTCAGTAGTTGGATATACATTGTTTATATCGAAACTCCCGAGATTTAATTGGGAGTTGGTTGCTTTGTTTGACTCAAGATTGATTAAGCGCCCTTTACTCCAGTTTTCTTTCATTTGGGGAGCGAAGGCGGCAAATTGTCCTGCAATAAAGAGTTTGTCGTTATGTTCAACAAATGAGGTGATATTTGGCCAATTGTCAGAGTGTGGACCCCAGTGTGGTGGTAATTGTTTTGCTATTAAAAAAGAACTGGCTAACATCAACCACCAAAATACAAGACATACTAATAATTTCATATGGTTAGCTCCCTCTAAATAATTCTTTTATTGTTGTTTTGAATAATTATTTTTATAAAAAACTTTTTCCTAAAATCATAGCGTAGTTTTAGGGGTTTAACAATGTATAACATAAATATACATTTAGTTTGGTGGCTATTCCGAGCAGGTTGTTCATTCATTGAGAATTGATCAAAATGAAAAGAATGGTGCAGAAAACTAAGCGGGTGAGTACTTATATAAGGAGAGGATTTTTGTATTAGTTAGTAAGTTGTGTTTAACGGGATTTAATTTGTGAATGCGCTTAATGTGATTTTATTGAATCATTTATGCCTTTAGATGGTTTTCGTATCCGAGGATTTCCAATGTTTCCCAGTAATCGTTGTTTGAAGTAAATTGTTTTGCCAGTTGACCATCAATTTCTCTCGGTTTGGGAACTTTAATCGCAGATCCGCTCGCACGTCCCCCTGTTGTTTCACCAGTGATCTTTTGATAACTCGAAAACTGATCAACAAACGTCTTATCATAATTGATTCCGAGAACGTTACATATATGTGTTAAATGGTGTTGAGGATCAGCGCAAAAATCTTCGTACCTAACGAACCCAATTTCTTTTGACTTTAATGCAAATTCTTTTGCACCCTTTAAGTAGTCATCTAGAAAAAGTTTTCCCTGAACAACTTGAAGTTTACTCACACTTAAATAGCTATCAACTGGGTGACGAACGGTAGCAATCTGCCGAATGTTAAAGTAGGGATTCAAGGCATTGGTTTGTGTGAGTTGATAGGAACAGCGATTAACAAATGGCACTGCCGTAAAATCAATGTGTGACCAATCCCTGATGATCAGCTTTTTATTTTGTTCAGCCACTTTATGATGGATGAACTTGATGGAATCAACATAATTCAAGCTATTCAGATATTCGACTTTTTCAGATTCACTCAATAAACCAAACCAATCTGACGCTTGTTGTAATGGATTGGAAACTGAAACTATTGGATGTAACTCACTGAGTAATATATTACCTTCGATCACTCCAATGCATTTAGAAATCAGTGTGCCGCCGGTTCTTGCCAAGTGATAGAGAATGGCGATATCGGGTTTCGTCTCTTCAGTTGGTTTTGATTCCGACTGAATACTGGAAATATGAGTCGTTTCTTCATCCGGTTTCTCGGTTTCATTTATCTCATGAAGTGCGTTATAAACCGCCAATCGTTTTACTAATGTTTCGATTTTGAAAGGCAGTGATTCATAGAGTTTTAGCAATTGAGCATCAGACTGTTGCATGTTGAAGCATGAGTCAGCTCTGTTCAATTCATAACTTTCTATTAATGATGACAATAACCAATCGGCTAATTCTTCTTTTGAACTAATGGATTCGTATCGAGCCAATGGGGCTAAGAATGCATCGTTTAAATCGAGCGTATCGGTATTTTGTAACATGTCTAATGCAACTAACAAATAATCGTTACAGTCACGTTTAAATCCGAGTTCATGTGTTAGCCGTGCTGCAGTCAGTAAATTAGAAAAACTGAGTTCATCGGGTGGGATGGTTCGTAAGAGTTTATAACTAAACAGTAGGTGATTTAGTTTTACAAGTTCACTTTGCTCTGAATAAAGTGCAACGACAGCATGATCTAATACATCATTATAGGTGGAGAGTTTTGATTGGTTGTCTTCCCATTCCTCCATATAAGAAAGGCAGTAGTTTAGGCTGGATAATCGATCCCGCCAGGTTTCCCGTTTGTTCTTGTTGGGCAGAGTATCGAAGCCCTCGAGGACAAGCAGCGAGTTATTTTTCAGCGCTTCAATTTTCTCTGAGCCTAAAGCAAGAACAGTGTTTTTATGAAACGATTTTCTGATATCCAGAGAGACCGGGATTAATTTTTCTATTAATGGGCAGAGTGTAAATGCGGTATATCCCATCTCTGATAGCTTTTTGATAAGGTCGAGTTTAGTAACTTCAGCGTCAAACTCTTCAAAAAGTAATGATGGAAAATTTGTATATAAACTCTCGTTATCAAGTTTATCTGCAATATTGTTAGAGTCAGGAAATCGAACTAATGCGTTTTTATGATTGAATAATTCGGTTACCTCGATGTTACTGGCAATATCGTGATTGAAATATTTTGTGTTGGAAATATTATTTGCGTCAATATTGGACTTTATTGTTGAATTATTTTCGTCATTTAGAAGTAAAGAAATAGGGGTGTCTGTTTGGCTCGCGAGAACGATGGGGAAAAGGCCAAACGAGGGTGAAAAATCAATGAGGGTTTCGTAATAGGGTAACAGTGATTTTAGTAAGGAAAACTTCCATACTGGAAGTCCATCGTGCTCATAAACCTCACATAATTCGCGATTATCTTGGGAAAATTCAATGGAAAAATTTAGACCATTACTGATGGTTATATCAATATTCTCAGACATGTTTTTCCATGTGGTTTTCTTGTTGACAAATGAAATTAGACCAACACTGTTTCAATACTTTCTCGAACTTTTTAGTAAATAAAGTGGAGTCGGTCAGTGGGGAGTTTAATAGGGTTTGGCGTAAGGTTTTTCGATAATGTCTCAGTCTTGGGATATCATTAGCAAGTTGAGAGACAATTTCAATGTATTTTTCTTTTGAGTTTGCACTGAGCTTGTCTAGCTCCAAATTACTTAAAATACTGTGGCCCACACGTGAGTGGTGAGATTTTCCCGCCAAGGTGATAACTGGCGTGCCCATGAAAATGGCTTCAAATGTCGTTGTTGTTCCATTGTAAGGGAATGGATCAAGGCAAATGTCGATCTCATTATAGAGTGTCAGGTGTTCTTCTCTTTTATCGATTGCATGGTACAGGGTGACCCTGCTTGCATCTATTCCGAAATTCAAGAAAGTTGTGAGAATATTATCCCTTAATAAATCAGGAACGGGATTAATATTCTTTAGAACTAATCGAGAATCTTTTACGTCATTAAGTATGTTTGCCCAAGTGAGTATCGTACTTTTTGACAATTTCGAAAAATTGTTTAGCGATCCAAATGTAATGTATGAATTTTTCTCCACGGGTAGTTTGTCACCTATGGGGATTTCATCCGGCGGGTTGTAACATAAAAATGAGGGATCTAGACGAATTAAATCTTCACTGTGTAAGTGTTCGGTTGTATTAAGAGGATCACTAAAACTATCTGTTATACGGTAGTCAATGCTGTTTAATCCAGTGGAAAATGGATAGCCTAAATATGACATTTGTACTGGCGCAGGTTTTGGATTGAATATCTCAATTCTGCTGCCTAATGAATGGCCTGATAAATCTATTAATATATCAATGTTATCTTTTTCAATTAACGTTACTACGGATTTATCATCCATTTCCTTAATGTTATGCCATTTGCCACTAAGGTTTTCAATTTGCTTAGTGATGTGATCTGGCTTACTAACCATTGAATAACATGTTGTGTGAAATTCAGTTGAATTTAGACTCTTAAGCAAAGGAATAAAAAAATAGGAAATAGAGTGATCCTTGAAATCAGGAGATACAAATCCAACTTTTATCTTTTGATTGGCAACTCGATTGACATTGTTGTGCTTCGATGAGTTGTTTGGTAGATAAGTACTTGCCCATTTTTTATGTTCTAAAAAAATATTCTCCGGTGTAAAGCAATCCTCATAAAGCATAATCATTAACATTGATTCATGAGTTAAATTTGATTTTGTTGTATTAAAGCTCATTGCCTGGCGTAAGTAATCAATACCTTGTTTATGATAATTTGCTGCGATTAGGGCTGTGCCCATATTACAATAAGCTTCTGGGCGGTTTGGATCTAGCTGTATTGCTCGATTGGAAAACTCGATTGACTCTCTTAATTGAGTTTTTAACAAATAGAGACTTGAAAGATTGATGCAAGTAGTAACATCTGTTGAATCTAAGCCATAAGCTTGTGTAAGTGAAGATTCTGCTTCACTTAGCTCGCCAATTTTCATATGAAGGAGTGCCACTTCATTTAAACAGGGGATATTCGTCCCAGACAATTGCAGGGCTCGCTGTTGCATGCGCAGACCTTCGTGAATCTTTCCCTGATTCTTATAAACAATTCCCAACTGATAAAAGTACATGAGATTTTGGTTGTTTAAAGAGATGGCGTTAATAAAACTATCTGCCGCTTTTTGCCATTGTTTTTTATCCAGGTAAAATACGCCAAGGGTATAAAAGCAAGCATCATTACTGGGTTCCAATTCCATGGCCAAATTTACAGATTTGTGCGCGTTAGCTGAATCCCCCGAATAGTGATACTCCAAAGCTTGTGCGATCAATATTTCACTTTGACTTCGGTTGTTATAGCTTGATTTTTCAATAACTTGTTGCATGATTTCTACGGGAAATAAGGAATAATACTTAAGAATTATGCAATATACTCACCAATGATAAAGTTATAAATTGGTGTAGTATTGCTGCCACGCGGTCTCCAGCAATAATTCAAATTTTTGGGCATATTCGTGTGCATTTGTGAGGGGGGAATTAAGTAATTGCTCTCTTAAATGATGGTGATAATGGGAAGTTTTAGCTGGATCACCTGCGAGATCTGTTGCAATTTTTACATAGTGATCGGTTGAGTTTGCAATAAGTTCGGGATATCCCAAATTGTTTAATATGCTTGAGCTCACTCTGCTTCGATGATTATCGCCGCATAGTGTTATGACAGGTACACCCATCCATAATGCTTCGAATGTTGTTGTGGTACCCGTATAAGGGTAGCTATCCAGTGCAATATCGATCGTATTGTATATCTCGAGATGATGTTTGCTGGACTTTATGAGATGATGAAAAATAACACGATTTTTTGAAATTCCTGACGTGTCGAAAACTTTTCGAATATTGGATTCTAACAACGTTGATATAGGTAAGTTATTTTTTAATAACAACGTTGAATTTTCTGTATTTTGGAGAATGCTAGCCCAGACTTTTAATATTGTAGGGGAGAGTTTTCTAAAGTTATTAAACGAGCCAAATCTGACGGTTCCATTGTTATCTGGATTGCGTTCGGGTAATTCGAGGTTAACACCAGGCTTGTAACATAAAAATGAAGGATTTAAGTAAACTAATTTTTCCGTATGAATATTTTCTGTGGTTCCTATTGGATCACAAATTGAGTCAGTAATTTTATAATCGATCGTATCTAAAGCCGTAGAAAATGGATAACCAATGGTTGTCATTTGAATTGGCGCAGGTTTTAAAGATAAAACATTAAGAAAATTTCCCCTTGAGTGTCCGGATAAGTCGATTAATATATCGATTTTGTCTTTGATAATTCTTTTGGCGATATCATTTTCATTTTGATCATAAACATCACGCCAGTGCTTTGCGTGTTTTTTTAAATAGTTGGTGCAGTCATCTTCTTGTTTAACTCCTGAGTAACAATATGTCTCAAACCGCTGGATATTGAGATTTTCAATCAGTGGAGAGAAAAAATTATTGACTGCATGATTGCGGAAGTCGGAGGATATAAACCCAAGTTTAATTTTGGATTCCTGCCTGATTGTTCGAGATGGAGTACTTATCGTATTGCTGGTGAAATAACCATCGGCAAGTTTTTTATGTTCTTGAAATATTTCCTCGTTGGAAATATCGTCAGAATATAACAGACTCATTAACAAACCTTGCTGATCTCTTATGGAAAACGATTCTCGAAGTGCTTGTGCATCTCGTAGAGCATCGATACCTTCTCTTATTTGGTTTGCTTGAAAATAAGATTTGCTCAAGTTCATATGTGCTGAAGCTATCGCTGGGTTTATGTCTATGGCCTTTTTGGCTGCATTGATGGCTTTAGACGTTTGATGTTTTTCGCGAAAAACACAGGAAATATTGGTTAGGGTATTAGGATTGTTTTGATCTAACGATAATGCATGCTGAAGATATTTTTCTGCCGCATCGTATTGTTCCAGACCAATATAATTTAGCCCAATTTCGTTAAGATATTCCACATGATTTGGCTGAAGTTCAAGTGCTTTTTTTTGTTCTTTTAAAGCCTTTTCAAATTGGCCAGACTCTTTTAGTACAATGCCATAATTGTAATGGAACACATCATCGTTTGGATAAAGAGCGTTGGCCTTTTTCAGTAGTTTAAGTGCTTCAATGGTTTGTTTTTTTTTATGCAGAATGAGCCCAAGAAAGTGTAAGCAACCAGGATTATTTGGGTAAAGTTTTAGTGCCTTTCTAGCTTGTACTTCTGCGTTTTTCTCATCACCTGAGTTAAAGAATTGAAACGCCTTTTGAGTTAGCGATTCTGACTTACTGATTTTTGCCTGATTTGACATAAGTGTATAAGTCTAAGCAGAAGAATCTTTAGTTTGATTTTGCCATATTTGATCGATAATTGACTCAAAGTTGCGACAAAATTTATTGGTATCCGCTAATGGCGATGAAAGAAACTTCGGACGAAGTTCATTTCGAAAGTTTGATATTCCCTCAACATCATTTGCTAAGTTTACTGCAATATCAATATAATTCTGCATCGTACTTGCAATTAAACCCTGTAGTTGCATGTTATTTAAAATACTGTTTCCCACCCGAGACGGATGGCCCTCACCACAAAGTGTAATTACCGGCACACCCATCCATAATGCTTCAAAAGTTGTTGTTGTACCGTTATAAGGGTAGGTATCAAGTGCAATATCAACCTGGTTATATCTTGCCATATGATAATCTCGGTCAACTTCAGGGTCATCTATTATGAGTTGATCTCTATTTATCCCATTGGATTTGAAATTAGCAACAATATGATCTTTTAATAATGGATCGATATGGCGAGTGTTTTTCAAAAACAGTTTTGAGTTGTCGACTTGTTTTAATATTTCAGACCACATTGCTATGGAAGTTTTCGTTATTTTGCTGAAGTTATTGAAAGAACCAAATGTAACATAGTTGTTCCTCTCCGCAGGAATCACTCTATTGATAGCGTATTCCTTCTTGGGTTGATAACACAGAAAGGTATTGGGTAATCGAACTAACCTTTCAGTGTAGAGATTTTCTAATGTATTTATTGGGTCAGCGTAATTGTCTGTAATTCGGTAATCAATGGTAGTTAAGCCAGTCGTAAACGGGTATCCCAAATAACTGATTTGAATGGGTGCAGGTTTGGCAGCAAATATATTAATAAAATTTCCGCTGGAGTGTCCGGATAAATCAAACAAAATATCTATTTGGTCTTGTTTAATTTGCTCAATGATCTGCTCCTCTTGTCGCTCATCTATTATTCGCCAATGTTTTACAAATAATTTCAATTGTTCTGAAATTTCGTCTTGAGTTGTTGAATTGGCATAACAGTAGAATTCATATTTTTTTTGTTCATGGTTTTCAAATATAGGTAGCAGAAAGTAGGGGATGACGTGATCCCTGAAATCGGAGGATATGAACCCTATTTTGAGAGGTCCTTTTCTATTGGACTTTTGTATCACTGACGGGTGATAGCTTTTTGCCAACATTGAGGAAAAATGTCGGTGTTCTTCAGCGATCTCGTGATATGAATAGTTATCGCTATACAACATGTGCATTAAAATACTTTGATATTTCGCTACTGAATTTTCGCCGGAAAGACGAATGGATTCTCGGATATAATTAATTCCTTCGGGAATAAAGTTTGTCAACAAGAGTGATTTTCCCAAATTAAAGTACGGTTCTGAAGCTTCGGGATTGATCTTTATTACTTGTTCTGAAATGGCTATGCATTCGCCGAATAATGCGCTATAAAAATAGAAATTTGATAAGTTAATGAGAGTTGTTAAGTCATTGTTGTTGAGCGAAAGGGCTTTATCCAAATAGACTTTTGCCTGCGTTTTTCTATCGAGAATGATTAATAGCGAAGCAATTTCGTTTAAGATATTCGTATTATTTGGATCAACTACTTCGGCATTCTTAAAACTGATTAACGATGTTTCATAGTCATAAAGGATTTTTTTTACTAAACCAAGGTTATAGTGATATTGAGCATAATTTGGTTGTATTTTAATGGCTTCTTCAAAAAATGGGACTGCTTCTTTATTGTCACCACGTTGGTGATTTATGGTACCTAAAAGATTTAAACAAACTGCATCATTGGGGTTTATTGATAGCGCTTTATTTGCATATATTTCGGCATTGTCTAGATCCTCACTGCGATGGAAAACAAAGGCTTTTTCTCCAAAAGCTCTAGCTTTTTGTATGGGGTCTGACGAAGAAAAAGAGTTTTTTGTCTTGGTATTATTGCAATAGCTCTCCCAAACACCTCTGAGACATTGTTCAAATTTCTTAGTAAATGATACAGCATCGGTGAGTGGCGATGTCATTAAAATATTTCGTAAATTATTTCTGTATTCCCTTATTTTTTCAATATTGTTAGCTAGCAGTTTTGCTTTTTCTACATAAGATTGTTCTGAGTCTGCAACTAAATCGTGTAATGACAAGTTTGTTAATAGGCTATTTCCGACACGACTTGAGTGGCCACTTCCACATAGCGTAAGTACAGGAACACCCATCCATATAGCTTCCAGCGTGGTTGTTGTTCCGTTGTACGGAAAACTGTCTAGGCAGATATCGACATTGTTGTAATTTTCAAGGTGATGTTCAGTGTTTTCGTTTCGATCAAGTATCCGCAATCGCTCCAAGCTAATACCATGAGATTGAAACTCAGCAATGAGATGTTGCTTGAGGAGATCTGGTGCTTGTTTTGAACCTTTTAGAATGAGAATGGAATTGGGAACTTCATGTAGTATATTAGCCCAAAGCTTAAGGGTGAGCGGGCTGATTTTTTTTAAATTGTTAAACGAGCCAAAACTAATAAAACCATTCTTGTCATAGGGCGGTTCGTGAGCGATGACAACCTCATCATTGACTGGGGTGTAGCACAGAAATGAAGGATCAATACGGAGTAACGATTCGGTATGTAGGTTTTCTGTTTTACCTGTTGGATCAGAAAGTTCGTCTGTAATTCGATAGTCTATTGTTTTCATGCCTGTTGAGAAAGGGTAGCCTAAATAGGTCATTTGTATGGGCGCAGGTTTTTTCGCAAATAACGGTAAATAGTTGCCTTTGGAGTGCCCGGATAGGTCTATTAAAATATCAATTTCGTCTTCTATAATTTGCCTTAATATTGTGTTTTCTTCAACTGAATTAATGTTTCTCCAGTGTTCGCAATCTTTTTTCAATTTCTGTGTCATGTGGTCTTCGATATCTACACCGGAGTAGATGTAAAAAGAAAATTGTTGTTTGTTGTGTTGTGAAAAAATACCTTGTAAAAAATAACTAACCGAATGCGTTTTAAAATCAGAAGAAATGAAGCCAATACGTAATAATTTGCTAGGGTTTCTTATTGGTGTGAGTGGAATGGTCTCAACATCATCGAAATAATTGTTAGCCCAATTTCGATATTCGGTAAATATATCTTCATAGGAATATTTGTCCAAATAGAGCAGCGGCATCAAAATACTTTGGTGTTTTTCTTGTTTATTTTTGTCAGTTTTATGGATTGATGAATAGAGACATTCAATACCTTTTTCGATAAAGTTAGCGCCAATCAACGATAAACCCATTGTATAGTAGGCTTCTGCTTGGTTTGGGTCGAGTTTAATCGCTTGTTCGCAGTAATGAATCGCTTCATCCAATTGGTCACTTTTTTCGAAATGACTGGCGAGATTGGTATTGGTGGTTATATCATTCTTATTTAGAGAGAGAGCATGGAGATAGTATTTCTCTGCTTCCAGCTTATCTCCTAAATTCATATGTAATAACCCAATCTCATTAAGGACAGATAAATTGCTTGCATCAATGGCTAAGGCCTGCAATTGACAACTTAAACTCTCCTCAAGATTTCCGAGTAGTTTGAGCACCAAAGCGAGGTTGTAGTGATACGACAAATTGCCTGAGTTTAGGCTAATGGCTTTTCTTAAGAAGGTTTCAGCATTATCGAGCTTATTACGGTGTTGTGAGATGAAACCCAATATCGCATAACATAGGTCATCATTTTGATTATCAATTAGACCTTGTCTGGCTTTCTGTTCGGCTTCTTCGAATTTATTTGCTTGATAGAGTTGGTAGGCTTGTTGTGATTGATTGCCTGCCTTTTTTACCTTGTGCTTTTTCTTACGCGATCGATTTGAGGTTTTCATTGATATGCGGCCATATAATAAGAATAAATTCTTTATTCAAAATATATACCTGAAATATTTTTAAGAGAATTAGTGATTTTAACAACTCACTGTTTTTCTTAGAAAATACCTATTTCCATATAACTAAAGGCCTGTGGTCAATAGTAAAGTGTATTCTGTTTGGGTATTTGGACAAAAATACTTTGAAAATCATTAAAGATATTGGCATATGTCCGATAAGAAACCTGGGAGCGGTGAATATTTCGTGAAAGTGCAGAAATATATCCGCTAGAAATAACCTCATCCAATGCTTGAAGCACGAGTATCGGCTGGGCATATTTGGAGGACATGCAAATGCCCCAAATTATTAATACTAATGTTATGTCGTTGAACTCTCAACGAAATCTCAATAAATCCCAACGAGGATTAGCAACTGCGTTAAACCGTTTATCGTCTGGTTTACGTATCAATAGCGCAAAAGATGATGCTGCTGGTTTAGCAATTTCAGAACGTTTCACTTCGCAAATTAGAGGATTAAGCCAAGCTGCTCGAAATGCAAACGATGGTATTTCTCTTGCTCAAACAGCTGAAGGTGCGTTGAATGAAGTAGGTAACATGTTGCAACGAATTCGTGAATTGGCGGTGCAATCGGCTAACTCAACCAATTCAGCAACTGACCGAGTTGCTTTGCAAGATGAGGTCATACAGCTCAAAAATGAAATCCAACGGATTTCAAGTACCACGTCATTTAATGGCAGTAAATTGTTGGATGGTACTTTTTCTACTGGTAAGTTCCAAGTAGGTTCCGATGCTTATGAAACCATTGATGTTTCCATAGGTAGTACCAAAACAAGTTCTATTGGTTCTTACAAACTATCCAGTGGCAGCTATTCTGATTCGTTTACTTTTGCGGTTAATAATGCAAATGAGGTGAATTCTTCAAATGAAGCAGAAAATTATACCATTAACGGTAAATTAGGCAGTGCGTCAGTTGCGCAAACGGCGGCACAAAGTGCCTATACAGTAGCAACTAACATTAACAATGTGACAACCTCTACTGGTGTGACAGCAGATGCTTACACCAAAGCCCACCTAACCGGATTTACTGCAGGTACAGTTGCTTTTACCCTGAATGGTGAAGCATCTGCATCGATCTCTGCAGTTGTGACAAGTTCTACTGATTTGGATGCGTTAGCAAATGCCATTAACAATGAGTCAGCAACTACTGGGATAAATGCGACGGTAAGCGGTTCTAACGTGGTTCTGGAACATTCAAGTGGCTACGATATTAAAGTGTCTAACTTCACAAACTCGGCTGCGAATTCACAGACTATAACAATGACGGGTTATTTAGGTGACAGTTCTACCACTACCAATACGGTCTCTTTGGAAGAAACCGCTAATGACAGCGCGACAGTCGGCGGACAATTGAACTTTCGAGGCGAAAGTGGTTTTACCGTTGTTACTGATAACGCCACAGGTATTTTTACCGACCTGACCAACGCGGGGACGCTACAGAAAATCAATGCAGTTGATGTTTCTTCAGTTGCTGGTTCTAATGACGCCATGTTTTCTGTTGATGCAGCAATCGCATCAGTTAGCGCGATTCGCTCGAAATTAGGTGCACTACAAAGTCGGTTTGAGTCGGCAATTTCGAATATACAAACCGGGGTAGAAAATCTCAGCGCTGCGAGGTCGCGTATCCAAGATGCCGATTTCGCTCAAGAAACAGCTGAGTTAACACGAACGCAGATCTTGCAACAAGCAGGTACTGCCATGTTAGCGCAGGCAAATTCAATACCTCAAAACGTATTGAGTTTACTCGGATAAAGGTAAAAGGGGCGGAAAATTCTTTCCGCCCCGATTATCCGGTAAGTAAGAGGCATTAGTTATGACTATTGATACTCAATCTCAAGCGATAAATTCAGTATTGGCAGTTAGTCAACAGGTTTCTGTGCCCAAAGATCAAGTGGTTAAAAAGGAAAAGGACGTTGAGCATTCAACTCAACTTAAAACGGAAGTTGAAAAGGAAGTAAAGCAACAACCAATTGAGATACCAGAAAACACGACGAAAACTGAAAATACGACGGAAGTCCCAGAATTATCCAGAGAAAACATTCAGGAAGCGGTTAATAAACTGCAGGATTATGTCGATAAATATGAACGAGATTTACGATTTTCGATTGATGATGATACCGGTCGCACGGTAGTGAGCTTATTGGATAACGACAATAAAGTTGTTAAACAATATCCATCAGAAGAATTATTATCTCTTATAAGCAATTTGGAGCAGAACAAAGGATTGTTTATTGGTGAAGCATAGTGGCCTTGATATTGCATTTTCTTCAAGCAAGAAACTTATATTGGGTTGTAATATGTTTGATTTTGTTCAGTTAAATGGTTCGGTGTAAATCATGGCTTCGATCTCCTCGACTGGTATCGGCTCAGGTATTGATGTTGGCGCATTAGTCAGTAGTCTAGTATCTGCAGAAGGTGCATCTAAGGCTGCTCGCCTGGATAGCCGAGAAGCGCAGTACACCGCCAAGTTATCTTCTTTGAGCACGCTCAAGGGAGCTGTTTCCGATTTTCAAAGTTCTTATTCAAGTTTAAAGTCCGTTTCCACATTCAATGCATTAACCGCAAGCTCTAGTGATACCAGCATCTTCACTGTTTCTGCCTCAAAAGGCGCTGAAGCATCATCTTATGGTATTGATGTAACGAATCTTGCTGTTGCCCAAAAATTACAGACATCTAGTGGTTATGCTGATAGCAATACCACATCCATTGGTACCGGTACCCTAACATTTTCCTTTGCATCTGATCCTGCAACAACAACCGATGTCACTATCACAGATGGCACACTACAAGATATTAGAAATTCGATTAACGATGCGGACCTTGGTGTTAGTGCCAATATCGTTTATGACGGCACAGATTACGAACTAGTTTTAACCTCAGAGACTGGGCTCGATAACAAAATTACAATAACCCAAACGTCAACAACAGGTAATTTATCAGCATTTGAATATAACTCTGGTACTGCCACTGGTAATTTAACTGAAACCGTGGCGGCAGAAGATGCGATTTTAACAGTTGATGGTGTAGGAATTACCAGCGCCAGCAATACAATTACAACCGCGATAGAAAATGTCACACTAACACTCACTGGCGAAGGTGCTGGAGAAACGCTTAGCATCTCCCAAAACACTTCTGCGGTGGGCACTGCAGTTCAGAGTTTTGTCGATGGTTATAATACATTGGTAAGTACGTTGAATGAAGCTTCATCTTACGTTGAAGGTGGGAATAGTGGTGTTCTCATTGGCGATTCAACGGTACGTGGGATCGTAAGTCAACTAAGGTCCATACTAAATACCACTGTGGGTGATTCTACCACAACCACGTACGATTCATTTGCGAGTATTGGAATTCTCACCAAACGTGACGGTACTTTGGAATATGATGCTTCCGAGCTATCAACGGCATTGTCGGCAAACGCAACAGAAGTGCAAGCATTGCTGGCTGGTGGAGGCACAGCAAGTAAGAATTCTAGTGTCAGTGTGGTAAGTATTCCCGATGATCTTGCGGCCGGGAGTTACAACTTTGAAGTAAAACCTGCAATGACAGCGGGAAGTATTGTCTCTACGACAACCGTTGCGGTCGAACCTACCCGTTATGATTTGAGTAATCCGATTTTTGTTCGAGATTTCACAGTTGAAGTGGATGGTGTTGCGACCAATACTTTATCGTTTGATCAAACGAATTATTATAATGACAATGGATTTGATACTTTACTTGCCGGTCAAGCCATGGCTGCAAAAATACAATCCGAAATTAATACCGATGCAAACATTGTTGCAGCGGGCAAGAGCGTCTCTGTTTCCTATGCAGAAGTCGGTGGCAATATACAATACACCATGACATCTGATCTCTTGGGAGCGAATTCCGCTTTAGAAATTAATTTTTCTTCTCATGTTAATGCTAGAACAGGTTTGGCTAATAATGTCGGCACACCCGCTGAGGGCACCGATATTGGTGTTGATGAAATTGGTGGTGTGGCTGCCACTGTGTCCGGCACACGTTGGTCAGGTTCTGGGTCATTTGACGGATTTGAAATTGATTACACTGGCAGTGACACTGGTATTATCGATACTATTACCGTTGAAGACGGTTTAATGGACAGACTTGATAACTTAGTGAGCACCATCCTGGATAGCGATGGATTAATCGACGCAAAAACTGATGGATTAAATTCTTCGATTGCCGATATAACTGATCAGAGGACGGCATTAAATGAGCGCTTGGCTAGTTATGAAGCGAGATTGTTGAAACAATTTAATGCCATGGACACGTTGGTTGCGCAATTGAATTCAACCAGTACGTTTTTAACAAACCAATTGAGCTCATTGAGTAGCTTAGCGAACAGAAGTAATAAATGATGATTTTAGAGCAAGTATTTGAAGGAGTTGTAATATGAGTTCCGCCAATGCTCAAAGTGCACTGAAAGAATACGGTAAAGTGAGCGTGCAATCTGGTGCATCTTATGCCAGTCCTCACCGTTTAATCTTGATGCTATTGGATGGCGCTCTTGAAAAAATTTCTTCCGCAAAAGGTTTTATGCAGCGTAAGGAAACCGAGAACAAAGGTAGTTATATCAGCTGGGCAATCTCGATTATCGAAGGTTTACGATTAAGTTTAGATAGTGATGCTGGCGGTGAAATTGCTGAAAATCTGGATAATCTTTATGACTATATGCTACGTCGATTGATGGAAGCAAACCTGAAAAATGATGAGAAGATGCTGGATGAGGTTTCGGATTTATTAAAAACCATCAAAACTAGCTGGCTTGAAATTCCTCTGGAGCTACAAGGCGCAAATCCTGGACAAGATAATACGGTCAGTTTATCGAATAAATCTACGACCGATGCGGTTTAATTCTTACGGCGATGACTTATTCTGACGTCATTCAACAAATTTATAGTCTTTCAGAAGAAATGCTTAAAAGCTCACTGCAAAGTGAATGGGAAGCTGTTGTAGCCTTAGAATCAGAGCGACAAAGTTTTTTAGATAAACTCGCGGATATTGAACCGCAAGTTTACGATGCTGAATTAGAAAAACAATTACAACAAATCATTGCCATTAACAGTGAAATTGAAGAGCTTAGCCAGCAAGAAATGGATCACTGTCGTAGCGAACACTCTTTGGTAAAAAATCATAAAAGTGCCATTGATGCATATTCTTCTATGCGTTAATTCCTTATAAAACCCCTATCAGTTTTTAATTATTTTTAACCCTTTCTGTCGCGTTTGTCTGGCATATATCCTGCTCCAATTGATTAATATACCGCCTGTTTTTCATGCTTAGAGATTGCTGTTTATGTCAATAATTCAATGTCTTACGTATAGCTTTATTGTTGATAATTAGCTTATGACTAGCAATATTTCGACGCCAGATAATAACGTTTCCTCCCAAAAGCCAGACCAGGTTTTATCGCTGATAGAGCGCTCAAAACACTACGTCTCGTCTGGCCAATATGATAAAGCATGCGCGGTGTTAAGACAGAGTTTATTGATTGGCGGCAAGGAAGGTGAAATTTACAATCAATTAGGTTACGTCAATTATTGTCAGCGGAAATATGACGCAGCGCTTGATTGTTATGAAATGACAAGAGAAATAAACCCAGACCAACCATCATTGCTGATTAATTTGGGTTTGCTTTATCTGGCAATGGGAAAGCGAGATATTGCCGAGACGTACTTCGTTGAAGCGCAATGTAATTCTGTAACCTTTGCAGAAGCGAGTTTAAATCTCGCAAAACTTGCACTAGCGGATCAAGACTATTCAGCTGGATGGGCTTATTACCAATTTAGGCCAAATAATCATTTCAGGGAAGTTGAATTTCCTATGGAATTTACGGCAAAGCGAATTCTCGTTGTTGGTTGTTTGGACTATTGGCAAGCACTTTTCTATACGCGTTTTTTGCCACTGTTAGTTAATACCGGAGCCAATGTCAGTTATGTATGTGGTGAAGATTTAGAACCTTTACTATCGCGCAACTTTAAAGGGGTTGAGGTCTTCTCCAAAATCGATACTGAGAAAAAATATGATTTGGTCTATTCTGTTATTGATTTGCCACGATTGTTAGATGTTAAAAATTCGAGCAGTCAGTCTTTGCCTCCACCGATGCCGTTAATGTCGAGTCGTTATAGTGAAACCATAATAAGAAATTTATTACCAAACAATCATCGCGAAAATATTGCTGTGGTTTGGGATGCCGATTCTCAGGATTCTGAAAACTTTCGATTAAGAATTTCACCTGAGTTATTGGGCGAAAGTTTACGATACACTGACGCGAATATTTTAATTTTACAAAAAGACCCTCGGCCCTATGATATCAAGTTACTTGAGAAAGGCTTGAGAAGAAAAGTATTTAATTACGGTTTTGTCAGAGAGACGCTGGATAGTACATTGGCGTTTATGTCTGAGGTAGATCATTATGTTGGTGTCGGGGATTATGTTATCCATCTAGCAAATGATGTTAATAAGAATGTTTCTGTTCTTGTTAGTCATCCACCGCAGTGGCATTGGTTGTTAAAAGGGGAGCAGTCTCCCTGGTTTTCAAATTTTAATTTATATCGGCAAGATATTTCCGGAAGTTGGGAAGAGGCATGTGCTAATTTAAAATGTGCCTTGAGTGGTTGAGGTAAGTTGCTAATTTTAGGTTAAATTATTAATCAGTCTTTGATGTTTCAATATTGGGCACGCTCTATGCAAAATTACAAATTAAGACAGTTTTTATGAAGAAGCTTTGTATAAGCAAACAAGATTTCAAAAAACTAGATTGTAAAATTGAACGAGAGTGAGTGTGAAATCATGATAAATGCAGAATTGAAAGCAAACCAAGTAAGTGATGAAATTGTAAATGTTGATGAGAATATCATTAACTTTCTCGAATACACTATTTCATTAATTTCTGAAGCAAAATCAGCACAAGATGTGGATCTGTTAATGGATGATTTCATGGCTGATGACATGACAAAACTATTAACTGAAAATAAATACATGTTTCGAGTTTTATCAGTGATTTGGTTAAACACATTTAAGCGTGTTTTTATGAATAGTGAAGAAAAGAGTTTTCCCGTGAACGTGCTTTGGCTACCCATTCTATTTAGTCGATTGGGTTGGGAGCTGAAGGACAAGAATCATTTAAATAATTTATTCCATACCTGCATGTCAAATGCGGAAGAAAGTAATTCGCTCTACGACTATTTATGTTTATTATTCATTGATAGCTTGTTACATTCAGCACACGATGCATTCCAACGTTTTAAAGGTGCTGTTGAATCGTTTGAAGTTAATGATATTGAAAGACAACAATTAGATGCCATGCTTGGTGAGATCAGCAGCCTGGGTTGGTAAAACGTGGTCATTTTTACACTTCAATTTGTATATGTATGGGTATAAAACATTACCCATACATATATGGAAACCACTTAATTAGAAACAAATCAACATTCCATTTCCATATTTTCAATAGTTAATTCAGGCTTAAATAATTTATTAAAGCCTTAAGACTAACTGTTCTTTAAGCATTATCCTGATCACAATTCGATCGAATTGTGCTGAATTTTGTTGAGTAAGTCATCAAACCATGCTTTTTTTAAAACCATTTCAATATCGAAAAAATCCTGAGTAAACAAATAAAAAGCTCGCTTTTTCATTGGTTTAGGTAAGTTATCGGGGCTAAGGCAATGTAATATTTAGAAAAAAAATTCACTGCAAGCACATTTAATTGCGACAATATTTTGACATATCTCAAACTACGTGCTTTACTTAATTCTTAAGAGAAGCTGATGATGTAAATCCGGGAATTATTGCGCTAATCTCCGGACTGCAAGAGCTCTAGGCAGGAAGCTATTTTTATCAAATAAAAATAGGGAGAGGCTCCAGGCTTTTTCGTAGCAACTGATCCTAGTTGAATTTTATTAATAGATTTACGTTTGAACTGAGGGAAATTTATGTCGAGTCCAACTACCGTACTCATTATTGAGGAAGATAGTCAAAAACGTCAGATTTATAAAAGCGTTCTGGAGTTTGTTGAGCAAGAGGGAAGAATTACTGACTGTCGCCACTGGAAAGAAACGTTAACACAATCTAATTCAATCGCTGCCATACTATTAGGTGATTGTGGAACAGATGAAACACTTAAAAAAGTGTTTGATGGTGTTCGAGAAATTGATAAAGAACTTCCTATTATTCGTCTTGTAGACAAGAACAATAAAATCCCAAAAAATCAATCTGAAATTGAAGCCTATGTTCAAGCTGAATCCTTCAATACGATTGATCTACCCTTAAAATACGTGCAATTAAATGATGTATTGCATCAAGCCACGATTTATTGCGTTAGTCAGCAATCACCACGGGATAGTCGAACAACGGAGTTGTTTCGAAGCCTGGTTGGAAATAGCAGAAGTGTTCGCGCTGTCAGAGAGATGATGGCCCAAGTTGCTGATTCTGAAGCGACTGTGCTAATTCTCGGTGAATCTGGCACGGGTAAGGAAGTGGTCGCTCGAAATTTGCATTACAACTCGAGTAGACGTAATAAACCATTTGTTCCCGTAAACTGTGGGGCGATTCCCGCCGATTTGTTAGAGAGTGAATTGTTTGGCCATGAAAAAGGTGCTTTTACAGGTGCTATAAGCACTCGCCAGGGCAGATTTGAATTAGCCCAGGGCGGCACTTTATTTTTAGATGAAATCGGTGATATGAGCTTGCATATGCAGGTGAAATTATTACGTGTTTTGCAGGAAAAAACCTTCGAACGGGTTGGCAGCAATAAAAGCATGAAAACTGATGTGAGGATTATCGCGGCAACCCATCGTAATCTGGAAGAGTTGATTACTGATGGTAAATTCCGTGAGGACCTGTATTACCGTCTAAATGTTTTCCCCATTGAGATGCCACCACTAAGAGACCGATTGGACGACATTCCTTTATTGGTTAACGAATTAATTACGCGTATGGAAGCAGAAAAACGCGGCTCCGTGAGATTAACACCGGCAGCTGTCATGGCGCTTTGTCAATATCGTTGGCCTGGTAATGTACGTGAACTTGCCAATTTGGTTGAGCGTTTGATAATTATGTACCCTTATGGCGTTGTGGACTTTTCAGATTTGCCAGAAAAATTTCGTCCTAAAGGTGTTCCTGTGGCAGCGGATGAAGTTGCGCAAGAACGTGTTATGCCTACGGAAGATTTGGCTATTCAGATGTTTGAGCAACAATCAGATAGTTCGCCGCGCTTGCCAACTGAGGGCTTAGATCTCAAAGAGCATTTGAGTAATTTAGAATTTAATTTAATTAAACAAGCGTTAGACGATGCTGAGGGTGTTGTTGCTCATGCGGCAAAACGTCTTAAAATGCGACGTACAACTTTGGTCGAAAAGCTGCGTAAATACGGGTTGCAGCGTCAGGCCGAATCGCCAAGAGTTTGACAATTAATTAATTAGCCTTTTTATCTCCTTGTTTTAATTAAATAATACTCGGGCATATTTCTTGCTCCATTCGCTTTGCTAATAAATTAGCGCAGCGAGTGGAGCGCAGAAGTGCAGCCAATTAAGTCCCAATCAAATACTGAAGATCCTGATCTCAAAGAGGCGTTTAATGAATTTAATACGCATGCAGATCAGTTAACGGCGACTTTTGATGACCTCAATTTACAAGTCCAACGTCTCACTGCCGAATTAAACGAAGAACAAAATAAACGTCAGCAACAACTTGCTGAAAAAGAACGTTACGCAAGTCGCTTATCACATCTTTTATCTGCTTTACCTGCGGGTGTTGTCGTTTTGAATATGCTGGGTTGCATTGAAGAGTCCAATCCTGCGGCAATTGAACTGCTTAAAGAGCCATTAGAAGGCGAATTATGGCGAGATGTAATTCAACGAGCGTTTATGCCGGGTTCTCAAGCTGGGCAGGAAGCACGTTTAAATGACGGTCGCATAGTAAGTATTTCTACTTGTCCACGAGGTGACGAACCAGGACAAATCATTTTGTTGATGGATGTCACTGAAACCCGTTTGTTGCAGCAAGCGTTGTCTCGTCACCAGCGGTTATCTGCGATGGGTGAAATGAGTGCAAAGTTAGCGCATCAAATACGAACGCCTTTAGCATCAGCGTTGCTTTATACCTCCAATCTATCGAAACAAAATTTACCAAACGAAGAACGTGAAAAATTCATTAGTAAAAGTCTGGCGCGCTTACAGCATTTAGAGAATGTGGTTGAAGACATGCTGTCATTTAGTCGCATAGGCGAGTTGGGTCATGAGTTAGTCGAGTTAGATGATTTACTCGATGAATTAAATCAAGCGATGGAAACCCATTTGGATTCAGAAAATTGCTCATTTGTGATTGATGGAGAGAGTTCTTCGATTTTTATTAATGCTAACCGAGATGCTTTGTTGGGTGTTTTACAAAACCTTGTGACAAATGCGATTCAAGCCTGTGGAAGTGAGGGAACTATTAAAGTACATGTTTCCCAAGTTGATCAAACTCATGGGATACCATCTGTAGATATCATTTTAACTGACAATGGACCGGGTATCTCTGAGGAAATAATTGAAAATATTTTTGAACCCTTTTTTACAACTCGTTCAAAAGGCACAGGTTTGGGTTTGGCGGTGGCTAAAGCGGTTGTTGAAAACCATGCGGGAAGTATCTGGGTTGAATCATCAGATAGTCAGGGAACAACATTTGTTATTCGACTGCCTGTCGCAAAAGACGCTAACTATAACTATTAAGAGTTAAAGGAAAAGTAATGCCCGAAGCAAATATCTTGATTGTTGAAGATGATTCCGATTTGCGTGAAGCATTGAGTGACACATTAAAACTAGGTGGCTACCAGGTCTGGGAAGCAAGTAATGGTAATGCAGCATTGGATATTTTAGAGAACGAAGATGTGGGCATGGTAGTTTCCGATGTGCAAATGGATGGCATGGATGGGCAAACATTATTAAAGCGGATTAAAGTGCAGTACTCTGACACTCCTGTGGTTTTAATGACAGCTTATGGCACGATAAAGAAAGCTGTCGAGGCTATGCAATCTGGCGCAGTTGATTATTTAGTAAAACCATTTGAGGCTGAAGTGTTGGTGAACATGGTGTGTCAATACGTGTTACCTGAAAAAGAAAATGTAGAGCTAGTTGCTGAAGATGATGTAACAAAGAATGTTTTAAAACTGGCGCAACGTGTTGCAGATAGTGATGCAACCGTATTGATTAATGGTGAAAGTGGCACCGGGAAAGAAGTTTTTGCTCATGTCATTCACGAATACTCAAGTCGAAAAGAAGGACCTTATGTCGCTATTAATTGTGCGGCGATTCCGGAGAACATGTTAGAAGCAATGCTATTCGGCTATGAAAAAGGGGCATTTACCGGTGCTTATAAATCTTCTCCAGGAAAATTTGAAGTTGCAAATCATGGCACGATTCTATTGGACGAAATCTCTGAAATGGACTTAGGTCTACAGGCCAAGTTGCTTCGTGTGCTACAGGAAAAAGAAGTTGAACGTTTGGGTGGGAATACAGTGATTCCACTTGATGTTCGCGTCGTTGCGACCACTAATAGGGATATGAAGCAAGAAGTAAAAGACGGTAGATTTAGAGAAGATTTGTATTATCGTTTGAATGTTTTTCCCCTTACATTGCCTTCGCTACGAGATAGAAAGGGCGATGTATTAGCTTTGTTTAAGTACCTGCTTCGACGTCATCTGGAGGGGACAGGTAAGCCCATACCAGAAGTCAGCGCCGAAGCGGAAAAAGCGATTGTTGATCATAGTTGGCCTGGAAATGTACGGGAACTAGATAACGTTGCGCAACGCGCATTAATACTTCAGTCGGAAGGTGTGATTGAAGAAAGCCACATCATGTTTGAACCTGATCAAGTGTCGGGCCCGATGCATATTCGCAGTGAAGCCAGTAATGATGCTAATGAAGTCTCATCAAGTGTTATCGATGACAGCGAATTGTTGGGCGATAACTTAAAAAATCAAGAATATAAAATAATATTAGACGCATTGACGACCACAAATGGTAGCAGAAAAAATGCAGCTGAAAAATTGGGAATTAGTCAACGAACATTACGTTACAAACTGGCGAAAATGAGAGAATCAGGGATGTCGGTGCCAGCGGCTTACGGAAATTAAAGAGGGATTTGCTTATGAATAACATCAATATGAATAAAGCATTAATGGAGATGCAGCAGTTAGCTGCAAAAACACAACTAAACCCTGTTCAAACAATGGATAAAATTGATTCCTCTTCACCACAGGATTTTACTCAGATGCTTCAGACTGCAATCAGTAATGTCAACGAAGCACAAAAACATGCGGGTGTTCTGAAAAAATCTTTTGAAGTTGGTGATCCCTCGGTGGATTTGCCTCAGGTTATGTTAGCTTCTCAAAAGGCTGGAGTTGCTTTTGAAGCAATGATACAAGTGAGAAACAAACTCTTACAAGCTTACAAAGATGTTATGAGTATGCCGGTTTGATTTTTACTAACGCGAATGTGGATTGATTGAATGGCAGTAGCAAACGCCGACGCGGATAACACGGCAGATCAGAATCTTCCTGTGGGAGAAGATCCGGTTCAATTACCAGCAACGTTAGATGAAGATCAAATGCTGGAAAAAATTGATGATGATGACGAAGGTAGAAGTGTCATCTACAATCGATTTAAATTATTAAGTCGACCACGTCAGCTCCAACTTCTCATCACTATTGCTGCAACCTTCTCTATGATGATAGCGCTTTTCTTATGGTCGTCCGAGCCTAACTATCAATTATTGTATGGTAAACTCTCAGATGAAGCCGCAGGTGAGATAATCCCTATCCTCAAGCAAGAGGGTATTGAGTTTGAGTTAGATACATCCACTGGCCAATTAAAGGTTCCTGGCGAGGCGCTTCATAGCACACGAATCATGCTTGCGGCTCAAGGGCTACCAAAAGCGGATAATTCTGGATTTGAACTCCTCGATGAGCAGCAAGGATTCGGAAGTAGTCAGTTCATGGAGAAAGCACGTTACCACCGTGCGCTTGAGGGTGAATTGGCAAGATCAATTGCAGGCTTGGATGCAGTTGAATATTCACGAGTACATTTAGCTATTCCGAAACAATCTGTGTTTGTTCGAGATAAAAATCCACCCGGTGCAGCGGTAATGGTTAAGCTAAAACAGGGACGAAGTCTGGATGAAGGCCAGATATCTTCTATTGTGCACATGGTTGCTTCTAGTATTCCAAGCATGCAGCCTGAAAAAGTGACCGTCGTAGACCAAAAGGGAAAATTATTAAGCAAAAAAGAATTGACTGGCGATATGGCTTTGTCATCTGCGCAGTTCGAGTTTCGCCGAAAAATGGAAGATTATTATATTGAGCGAATTGAACGAATTCTAATTCCCATTATTGGATTTGAAGGAGTCCGCGCGCAAGTCGATGCGGATATTGATTTTACAGTTGTTGAACAAACGCAAGAAAGCTTCAATCCCGATCTTCCCGCCTTACGTAGTGAACATACTATTAGTGAAGAAAGCAATGGTGGCGATCTTGGTGGTGTTCCGGGTGCCCTCACTAATCAACCACCGGGAGTTGCTACGGCACCTGAAACCCTGCCAGGTGCTAATGCCGGTGCTGGCAGTGGTCCAAATCGAAGAAGTAATCAAGCAACATTTAACTATGAACTGGATAAAACCATTAGTCACAGTAAGCAAGCACCAGGACAGCTTCGTCGACTCTCGGTTGCGGTGGTTATTGATGATAAGTTGAGATTTGATGAGGATGCTAATTTAATTAGAACACCCCATGCACCTGAAGAATTGGAACGCATAACGTCGCTAATCAAAGAAGCTGTAGGTTTTAAAGAAACCCGTGGCGACTCTATTAATGTCACTAATGCGCCTTTCAAAATTTCACAAGCCGTACCCGAAAAACCGTTGGGGCCGATTTGGGAACGTCAATGGTTTATTGACATTATTAAGCAAGTAATCGGTGTCTTACTCATTCTATTTTTTATTGTCATTGCATTGCGCCCAATTATTCGAGAGCTAACATTCAAGGAAGAGCCTGAAGAAGAGGAGATAGAAGAGGAAGTTGAGGAGATCGTCGAAGAGAATGTTGAAGAAACGGGTGGGTTGAGCCAACAACAATGGGAAGAGTTAGGCATAACACATGAAGAATATGAAGATATGCTAAAAACACTTAGAGAATTGGCTGCAGATGATCCCAGAATTGTGGCGCAGGTCATTAAAACCTGGGTTGCTCTGGACGATGAAGGGTTATAGGGTAATTGTATGGCAGACAATAGTGGTGGAATGGGTGGTAAAACCGATAATTTTACCGGTGTAGAACGCGCTGCAATTTTACTATTAACCATGGGCGAGGAAGAAGCCGCGAATGTCATGCAGTTGATGGAACCGAAAGAAGTTCAGAAAATCGGTATTGCCATGGCCTCTCTCAGCAACTTAACTAAAGTTGATGTAACCAAAGTAGTTAAAGATTTTTATGACATTGTTAGAACTGCCACGTCGCTTGGGTTGGATACGGATGACTACATTAAAAATGTATTGATTAAGGCACTTGGTGAAGATAGAGCAGCCGGTTTAATAGACCGAATTTTAATTGGTGGACATATTAAAGGCCTTGAAGCCTTTAAGTGGATGGATCCTCGTTCCATTGCAGATGTCATTCGAAACGAACATCCACAAATCATTGCGATTGTATTGTCGTTTCTAGAGTTTGATCAAGCAGCGGATGTGTTAACTCAATTTCCTGAGCCTGTCAGAGTTGATGTGGTTTTGCGTATTGCAACGCTAGAGGGAATACAGCCTTCTGCTTTGCAAGAGCTAAATGACATAATGGAAAAACAATTTGCGGGGAATGCGAATGTGAAGTCATCGTCAGTGGGTGGTGTTAAAGCCGCTGCAAATATATTGAATTTATTAGATAGCACCATGGAAAGTGAAATTATGGATGGTGTAAAAGATGTTGATGGTGAATTGGCTGAAACTATTCAAGAATTGATGTTTGTATTTGATAATCTAATTGAAGTGGACGACCGTGGTATTCAATCCTTGCTCAAGGAAGTATCTAGTGATGATCTGGTGCTTGCACTAAAAGGTGCAGAAGATAACATTAAACAAAAAATATTTAAGAATATGTCAAAACGTGCTGGAGACATTCTTAAAGATGACCTTGAGGCAAAAGGTCCAGTACGTTTAAGCGATGTAGAGACTGCTCAGAAAGCGATAGTCGCCATAGCACGGCGTATGGCTGAATCTGGTGAGATTATGCTAGGTGGCGGTGGGGAAGAATTTGTCTAAGAACGTCATTGGAAATGAAGAAAGTCGTGAGGACGTTTCCATTTGGGATCTCCCGATTGTTAGCGAAGGAGATATACCCACTGTAATTGCTGCAAAGACTGAAATTTTATTGCCAACCGCAGAAGATGTTGAAAAAATTCAAGAACAAGCATACAAGGAAGCTTATGATCAGGCATTTGAAAAAGCTACCCAAGAAGGGATCGCTCAAGGAATAGAGCAAGGTATAAAGCAAGGTTTTGATAAAGGCAAAGCCGAAGGTTATGCTCATGGAATGGCAGAAGGGCAAGAGGTAATTAATGAGAAATCGTCTCATCTTTCGGACATCATATCGGTATTATCCGCGCCATTAAGCCATTTAGATGAAGTGGTTGAGCAGGAGTTGATATCCTTGGTAATGATGGTCGCAAGACAACTGATTCGTCGAGAATTAAGAATAGAACCTTCTCATGTTATCGCTGCTGTTCGAGAAGCCGTGGAACTGTTGCCCGTTTCAACTCAAAATATTCGTGTTATGTTACATCCTGAAGATGCTATTTTGGTACGCGAATCATTATCAGTATCAGATGATGATGAACAGCGGTGGAAAATTGTTGAGGATCCCATGTTAAGCCGTGGAGGTTGTTCGGTTGAGACGGAATATTCGCGTATTGATGCCAGTATTGAATCCCGAATCAATAATGTTATTGCCCAAGTGCTTGGGGATGAGCGCATGAGTGAAGCCAATGCAAAACCATCAGGGTAACCGTAATCAAATTTGGTCTCAAAGACTAAGAAAATATCAGACTCGGATTGAGCAAGCGCAAGCTGTTTGTGTAGAAGGTAAGTTAACTCGAATGGTGGGTTTGACCATGGAAGCTATGGGGTGTCATGCGCCCATTGGTGCGCGTTGTATGGTTGTTGATTCTGATCAGTCCAGGGTAGAAGCAGAAGTTGTTGGCTTCAGCGGTGAAAAGCTTTATCTCATGCCTACGGGCGAGTTACAGGGGATTGTACCAAACGCGAGAGTTATCCCGACAAATCGCGTTTATCAAGCGCCTGTGGGTAACGCTTTACTCGGGCGAGTTATTGATGGCTCTGGAGAACCTCTTGATGGTCTTGGCCCGCTTCAGACGGATGAATTTGTTCCTATTCACGGCAAGACCATTAATCCATTATCGCGTCACCCAATCACAGAACCACTTGATGTGGGTGTGCGAGCGATAAACGCCTTATTAACCGTTGGTCGAGGCCAGCGCATGGGTTTGTTTGCTGGAAGTGGTGTGGGAAAAAGCGTGTTATTGGGAATGATGACGCGTTTCACCGAGGCCGATGTTATTGTTGTTGGTTTAATTGGCGAACGTGGACGTGAAGTTAAGGAGTTTATTCAAAACATACTGGGCAAGGAAGGCATGGCAAGGTCTGTTGTGGTTGCTGCGCCGGCTGATTGTACCCCAGTGTTGCGACTCCAGGGAGCGGCATTGGCAACCAGTATTGCCGAGTATTATCGTGACCAAGGTAAAAGTGTTTTATTGCTCATGGATTCTTTAACCCGATACGCACAAGCTCAACGAGAAGTGGCACTGGCTATCGGAGAGCCGCCTGCAACCCGTGGCTACCCACCTTCTGTGTTTGCCAAATTGCCACAATTAGTAGAGCGGGCTGGCAATGGGCAAGAAGGAGGCGGCTCAATAACGGCATTTTATACTGTTTTAACCGAAGGTGATGATCAACAAGATCCGATTGCAGACTCTGCAAGGGCGATTTTAGACGGACATATTGTTTTATCCAGGCAGATTGCTGAATCAGGTCGATACCCGGCAATAGATATTGAAGCATCGATCAGTCGTGTAATGACGGAAGTTGTTAGTCAGCAGCATGTTGCCCAAGCCAACGCGTTTAAGCAGCTTTATTCAACCTATCAGCAAACACGAGATCTGATAAACGTGGGCGCATACTCTGCGGGCAGCGATCCAAAAATCGATGCAGCCATTGCTGTTTACCCTAGATTGACGCAGTTACTACAGCAAGGCATTAACGAACCGGTAAATTATGACGACAGTATTGCTGCTCTCGTATCGTTGATGAATCCCGGTGGTAGCGCTGAGCCTGTGGCTGAAAGCGCATGAAACAATCTCGCCGCTTAAAACCAATATGTGACTATAAGCAGCGTTTGGAAGACGAAGCGGCAAAACGCCTGGCTAAGTCGGCTCAAGAAGTTTCTCTTCAAAAGCAGCGTTTACTTGATTTGGAAAATTATCGGGTTGAATACGACCAGCAGTTTCAACAGACCAGTAGCATGGGCGTGAGTGCGAAACAAATGAAGGATTATCATACTTTTATCAATAATTTGGGAAAAGTATTGGATCAGCAAAAAGCGGCAATAGCCGCCTTGGAGCGAGAATATGAAGAAAAAAAACGGCAATGGATCGCCGCAAGAAACAAGACAAAAGCTCTGTCAAATGTTCAGTTCAACTATCAAAAACAAGAAGAAATAGTTGAGGAAAAGAAGCAGCAAAAGGAGCAGGATGATAGGGTAGGGAGGATAATAAGATACTGATATTTAATAGAAATATTTAGCTTTTTGTCTTATTCGTTTCATTCGTCGCATTTCCCTTGCTTGATTATTGATATGTAGTTCAAGCATCATTGGCATTGGCATTGCCTATTATCAGGTACAGTAGTATTGATTGAGCAACTAGACTTGCTCGAATTTTATTATTTGCTTTCGAAATAGGGAATATTTATAGATGATCGATGTCAGCTCACAACTTCTTTTAGATACAAACACTACATCCAGTAAATCCGATTTTTCTCAAGTTTCAGATAAATCAAACTCGCAGCAATCACAAAGTTTTTCAAAGCATATGGAAGACTCTACGTCAAAATCATCAAAAAAAGTTGAGAATCGAGACACAGAAGCCAAATCAGTTGCGAGTAAATCAGAAAAAAATGTCACGCCACCAGAGTCTCAAGATAAGTCTGTTGAACAAAGTGAATCTAACACTGAAAGCGAAGTAACAAAACTATCTGATGACGGGTCTGATGAACAGACTAAGGACGACACGGATGCCCTGGTTGAAGGAAATTCAGAAGCCATTGAATCAAATGACGAGTCAGAAAAATCAACTGCAAGCTTAATAAGTCTATTACTACAACATAATGAAAAAACAAATACAGGAGATGAAGCAAAAGGATTGGAAAATTCGTTACTGGCGAATAAGAACAAAACAAATTTTCTCGACAACTTGATCCAGAAGCAATTAGCGGGTAAATCGGGTCAAATTAATCCGGATCTTTTAGCTGAAAAAGGTGCGGAACTGGATCTGGAAAAAGTGTCGCCTGAATTGCTTAAATTATTACTTAAATCAGATAAGGGATTAAATTCTGGTTCAAATAAAGGTTCTGATATTAAACAGGATTTATTGGGACAGCTTCAGCTAAATTCTATTGATGACGTTTTGGAGCTGGATCAAGATAGTAGCGATTTATTAGCAAGATTACTTGAAAAAATTGACACAGATAAGAATAAAGGTGAATCGTTGTTTCAAAATAGATTAATGGGAGACAAAGCGAATTTGAATGCAGAATTGGTGGATTTAAATCGCCCGAAAATTTCCACAGAAGTAACTGACAAGAATGTGCTACTAAGCGCAGCAAATAGTACTGATCGGATAAATAATAACTCACCCATACAGCAACTAAAAATGAACACACCCGTGACTAGTCCGGAGTGGGGTGCAGAATTCGGCAAAAGAATTCAAATGTTAATGAAAAACAATATTCAGCAAGCGGAAATTCGTCTGGATCCACCCGAACTTGGGCGAATACAAATACGGATTAACATGAATCAAGAGCATGCCAATGTGTCTTTTTCAGCGCTTCATTCCAATGTGAGGGAAGCGATTGAAAGTAACATGTCGCGCTTGCGAGATATGTTAGGAGAATCAGGATTGCAACTTGGTGACGCTGATGTGAATCCTCAATTTCAAGAACAATCAGACAAACGTGCTGATGATCAACATCAGTTTACGCTCGCGACGCCATCATCCGATGAAGTTGATGAATTCCAGGGAAGAGAAATGCCGGCTTCGGTTATTCAAAAATCTGTTGACGGATTAATCGACTATTTTGCCTGATGACACCTACCTAAAATGATATAATTCCTGTCTATTTAAACTAGACAGGATGCTTTCGGTGATATTTCCCACTCGTACTGGCAGAAGTTTTGAGTAATATTCTGACGAATTTCGTTTTCGCTTTTCTGTTAGTTTTCTATTCATTCTGCATAGCATTTGCATCAGATTCTAATATAAACACTTCTGAAACCGATGAAGAAAAACCGTTTGACTGGAGTAAACCTGTTGTAAGCCGAGGTTTTGGTGATATAGAGGCGTCTACTGAACAAGATAAAGCCAGTGTTGAGCAATATAAATCAGGCCAGGTTCTCTATTTTTTCGGTGATTATAAAAAAGCGATTGAAAAGTGGCAACCTTTACTTAAAGAAAACTTTGCTGCAGCTCAAGCCAGCATGGGCTGGTTATATCAAATGGGACTCGGGATTAAAAAGGATCCAGCACAGGCATTTCAGCTTTATTCATTAGCGGCTAATCAAGGAAATGCCGTGGCACAGAACAATTTAGGTGTGATGTATGAGCAAGGGATTAGTGTTGAAGTTGATTTGGTGCAAGCACGAACTTGGTATCGTAAGTCTGCCATGAATGGTTATCGATACGGGCAGTTTAATTTCGCTAACTCTCTGTATGAAGGTTTTGGCGGTGCTAAAGATGTAAATCAAGCGATACAATGGTATCAAAAAGCAGCCGATCAATCTGTGGAACAGGCAAAGAATAAATTATCTCAAATTCATTCAGAACCTTAGTATAAAGGAAGCTATGGGCGAAGAAATCTTAAGTAGTCAATTTACAGATGCAGACTACGAAACGTATTATCATAAACTCGATCAAGAGACCGAGGTCTTGAGGTCTATGTTCGACAATCAGCAATTCAACCAAAGCTCTGCAATGTGTGGTATCGAGCAGGAAGCGTGGATCACGAATAAAACGCATTACCCCATGCCAGAAAATCAATATCTTCTGGATCAAATGCAATCTGATTTACTAAGCCCGGAATTGGCTTTGTTTAATATAGAATTGAATACCACGCCTCAACACCTTGCTTCTCAAGGTCTATCGAACATGCATCGAGAGCTTTCTTCCCTGTGGCAAGAATGTGAAGAAAAACTCCAGCAAAAAAAATTGCTTTTGCACATGGTTGGTATTCTTCCCACAGTTCGTGATGATGAATTGATATTGGAAAATATGTCTCGTATGAATCGTTATCAAGCCTTAAATGAACAGGTATTAAAATCTCGAAAAGGTAAACCTCTAAAGCTTAATATTGTTGGTAAAGAACATCTAAAAAGCGAACATTTGGATGTAATGTTGGAATCAGCAGCGACCTCGTTTCAAATTCATCGACAAGTCCCCGCTGAATTAAGTGCAAGGTATTACAATGCCGCAATACTAATATCGGGGTTCATGGTTGCTCTCAGTGCAAACTCACCTTTTTTGTTTGGTCGACAACTTTGGGATGAAACGCGAATCCCATTATTTGAACAAGCGGTTGAAGTTGGGGGTTATGGTGATGCCGCTCATGGTCCGATCCGTCGAGTTACATTTGGATCTGATTATGCCAAAAATTCAGTATTCGAATGTTTTGAGGAAAATTTAGCACACTATCCAGTTTTATTACCCGTGGCGCTCAAGGAGAAGGATAATCGCTTACCGCATTTAAGAATGCACAATGGTACAATTTGGCGTTGGAATCGACCTTTAATTGGTTTTGATGAAAATGACAATCCACATGTTAGAATTGAACATCGTGTCGTTTCTGCTGGGCCAACGGTAACGGACGAAATTGCTAATGCAGTGTTTTTTTATGGATTACAGGAGTATTTTGCTTCGCTTCCCGAGGCTCCAGAAATTAGTTTGACATTTTCAGATTCAAAAAATAATTTTTATGCTGCCGCTCAACACGGTTTGAATACAACCATACGATGGTTAGATGGGAAAAAACATCCGATAACGAGTCTATTATCAACTGAACTAGTGAAAAATGCCTGTGAAGGCTTGGCTATGTTAGAGGTGGATAGGAACGTAATTAAGGAATATATGGAAATTGTCGAAGCCCGAATCGCAAAAAAACAAACAGGAGCAGAGTGGCAGAAGGCCATTGTTAATAAATACGGTAAAGACATGGAACAATTAGCAGCAAAATATTGGGAGTTACAAAAAACAGGTAATCCAGTGCACGATTGGAGTATTACATGACACTGGAGTTAGCTCAATTTAATTACATTCCTCCTGGATTGTTGGAGTGCTCAGCAAAAAACTTACATCGCGTTATTTCATCTCCAAGTTTGATTCATTTAAAAGGCAAAAAGGAAAATCCTCTATTTATTTCGATTTTGCAACATGGTAATGAAGTTGTAGGATTGAAAGCCATTCAAATGTTGCTAAAAGCTTATGAAGACCAAGCCTTGCCACGCAGTCTATCCATTTTTGTGGGCAATGTGGAAGCAGCAACCAACGGTGTACGTCGGCTCGACTATCAACCAGACTATAATCGCATGTGGCCCCATCAAGGATTTCACTCTGAATTGCCCGAAGCAAAGCTTATGAGTTCTGTTTTTGACGAAATGAAAACAAGATCTCCATTTGCCAGTGTTGATTTGCATAGCAATACAGGATTGAATCCGCATTATGCATGTATTAACAAGCTGGATAATCAATTTTTTCATTTGGCCACATTATTCAATCGAACGGTGGTTTATTTCATCCGACCTCAGGGCGTTCAATCAATTGCTTTTGCTGATATTTGTCCTTCCGTTACGTTGGAGTGTGGTCATATTGATGATCAAGCAGGAGTTGAACATGCGTTTGAGTATCTTGATGCGTGCATGCAATTAAGCGAGATTCCCGCAAGCGAAATGCAAAAAAATGATATGGATCTCTTTCATACAGTGGCAATTGTAAAAGTACCAAGAGATGTAAGTTTTAGTTTTGAAGATAGTACCCAGGATATATATTTTTCCCCGGAACTAGAGTCTCTGAATTTTCGAGAAGTTCAAGTAAATGGATTGTTTGCGGTGACACATCCAGATAAAAACGTGTTGTTGAGCGTGACCGATGAAGCGGGACAGGAAGTGTCAGAAAATTATTTTAATTATGCAAATAATGAGATTCGTCTTAAAAAATCGCTGATGTTATCAATGATCACTCGAGATGAACGTGTGATTCGGCAAGACTGCTTTTGTTACCTAATGGAGCGCTTTCCCTTTTAAGTTATATCAATTCTAAATATCCATACTTGAGAAAGAACATTTCATGCACCACAGCCGATAAGGAAGATCAGTTGCCCCGTATTTGCGCTGTCAAATCCATGTAAAAGCCGTCGAATTAAACTATCCTTCAAATTTTGAATTGTAGCCAATGTCATTTCTTTCAGAGTCCTGAGATGATCATGCAACGTACTAGTTGATAAATTTAGTGCTTGCGCACAGATGGCCATTAATTTCAGTTTTGCCTATATCCATAGTCTTTATATGAGTTTAACCTTGACTAAATCCTGGTCCTTTAATATATTAGAAATTAATTATATTAATATATCCGTAAATACTATTTTGGGGTATTTGAATAGATTTATGGGCATGTTTAATCTCTAAAGTGGTAAAAGTGTACGGAGTAGTGCGATGAGTGAGAAAGACAAAATGATGGATTCAATAGCCTGTGTAAACTTGCAAATGTTACGAGCGAGTCACAGTGTTTTAAAATCTTATGACGATGCATATAGACCCTTTGGTGTTAAAGCAACTCAATTACCTGTTTTGAATTTACTATCTCAAATTGGCACTGCTACCACAAAAGAAATTGCTTTACAGACCATGACAGAGCGAAGTGTATTAAGCCGAAAATTGCAAGTCATGCATAAAAACGAGTGGATAATTCCTCAGTATATTCGTAATACTCGTGAGAAAGCTTATACTCTCACTGAAAAAGGGCAGGAATTGGTAAATGAAACAATGCCTATTCGATTAGATGTCCAGCAAAAAATAATGAGTAAGCTGTCTGAAGAAGAGCGAAATTTATTGATAAACTTATGTGATAAATTACAGGAGAGTTTGCCTGCTTAATACAGAAGCGGGTTAATGAATTTCCATATGAATGAATTTATTTCTGGCAACGAGGCCAAAGAATTAATTGATACACACAATGCGCTCGTTGTGGATGTTCGCAGTAGTACAGAGTTTTTTGTGGGTAGCGTTCCTGGCGCCCTCAATATTCCATTACAAGACTTAGCCAATAGAGTTCACGAATTAGAGTCGGAAAATCACATTATTGTATTCTGTCGTTCGGGTGCGCGTAGTACACAAGCTAAGACTTTTCTTCACAGTTTAGGATTTTCCAAAGTCAGTAATGGTGGCAGTTTTAATAATATGTTGAGTTGTTTTGACTGATTTGGATATTAACAACTCTCTATGGTTAGCCAAACCAATCAAATTGATCCATCAATAGGATAATCTGAGAAAGTCTAGACAATCTCCTGGTAAATCATTTACTGCACGGTCTAAAATTTCTTTTTCTTGGGTACTCGATAAGTGAGTTTTGTGATCGCCCACCATACCTTTTCGGATAAATGTATCGGCTTTAAAATATGGCACACCATTTTCATCGTGGTGAGTAAACTTGAGGCTGTGTTTTTTCATCCACTGAAAGGAGCAATATTCTAATACTTTGGATTTATTACTTTCCGGTAATTGCCATTGCAAAAATTCCACTATTTGATTGAGAGCCGGCTCCAAATCTTTTTTCATATCCTCATACTTTAACCACAACACATTTGTATCATTTATATGTGGCCACCAACTGGCTACATTTCGATACCAAGCACCAAATTCCATCCATTGAACAAAATATTCGTCAAAAGACCTCGGTTTAGATATTCCGATTTTTTCACACGCTTGATCTGTCATATTCATCATATGGTGATAAAAACTAATACAAGCATCTCTAGGATCACGTGAGGTTAAAATTATGTTTACTGTATCTGCACCCGGAGTCTGTTCATATGTGCAATGTGTTTTAAAAATGCGAGGATTTGGCAGTGATTCAAATGACTCTAATACTTCTGAAACTGATTTATTTGCACGTTGAATCTCCAACCATGGAACCACATCATCTATGAGTTGAAATTCAGTCTCCCCGCCTGTTTTAAGCTGATAGAGAATTTGTTGCATCCATGTGGTGCCAGCTTTCGGTGCTGTGGTAATGAGAATATCGGTGGGTCTGGCATTAAAATTTGCCAGAATATTGGGGTCGTGCATTAACGAAGGCTGGCCCCACTTGGCGTCAAGTTCGTTAGACATAAGCTGAAAACCAATAATTAGTGTGCATGTCTTGATTGCCTTATTTGAGCTGGACTTCGAATTAATGATTGTTTCATTTTTCTATCTTCAAGCATTGTTGAGTCAGCAAAACTGGGCCGTCCTTTCAATCCACTCTCCATATAATCTGTCCAAAGTGCTAGTTTAACGGAAGGTGGGTCTAAGTCAAAATGTTTGGTAAGGCACATGTACAATAACTCGAACAAACGAGGTAATGCAATTTTATGCGTTTGTTGAGTTTGTTCAAATAACCAATCACTTATTCGAAGAAAATTACTAAAGGGATTATCCCCTAAAATATACTGTTTGCTGCTTTTAAAACGGCCTGAGTTGGCGATCATATCCCAATAGCGGGCAAATCGATTAAGTCGTTGCATGCTTGAAAAGTTAATTTTGTCGTTTTCAAGAATGTTATAAGGCGATGATGGATTAAATTTAAGCGAAAATTGTTTTGTATGACGAATGATTGGGGTGCCGCGTAAGCGTTTGAGAACCCCCATTTGAATTTCATGTGGATTTAGTTCGACTAGTTGATTAAAACCTTGCTCAATACTCTCTACGCTTTCACCAGGAAGCCCCATGATCAAATCTGTGTGTAGATGAGCAGGTGTTTCGTTTCGTAGCCAGCTAATATTGGCTTTGCTTTTAGTATTATTTTGTTTTCTGCTAATTAGAGCTTGAACTTCAGGATTAAAACTTTGGATGCCAATCTCAAATTGTAGCGAGCCTTCAGGGAATTTTTTAATAATATTCTTAAGTTTTTCGGGTAGGTGGTCAGGTATAAGCTCAAAGTGTAAAAATAGATTGTTGTCCATTCTTTGTAGAAAAAATTCTAATATTTTAATGCTACTTTGAATCTTTAGATTAAATGTTCTATCCACAAATTTAAATTGGCGTGCACCACGTTGATAAAGTTTTTCCATTTCAGATAAAAACTTGTCCAGATCAAATGCCCAGGCGGTTTTGTCTAGTGCAGATATGCAGAATTCACATTTAAATGGGCAACCTCGTGAGGCTTCGACATAAATGACACGATGGCGTATGTCTTCATCGTTGTACAATTCGTAGGGTAGTTTAAGCTGGCTTAGATCAAATGGAATGGATTGGACCTTTTTGGTTTTAGGTGCTTGGTTTTTAAGGATCTCTTGGCACAGACTTGGGAACTCAAGATCGGCAGCACCACTTATAGCAAAATCGCAAAGTTGAAATATATGCTGCTGTTCTTGTTCATGGCTAACTTCAGGACCACCAATGATGATTTTAATCTCAGGATTGATTTCTTTTAGCAATGAAACCACCTGGGTGGTTTGATCAATGTTCCATATGTAAACACCAAAACCAATTATTTTAGGGTTTGTCGACAGGAGTTTTTCAACAACATCAATCGGACGTGAATTTATTATGTATTCACAAATGGTTGTTTGGTCTTGCAATGCACCCATATTAGCGAGGAGGTATCGAAGCCCTAAAGAACTGTGTATATATCTCGCATTTAACGTACTTAAAATTATATTCGACATTTTTTATGGTTTTTCTGCAATAAAAATTGCACGTCTCGGTGCGGGATAACCTTCAATAGTCAGGTTATCATCATGTGGATCAAGAAAGGTTTCTAAAGATTCGAATTCCATCCATTCAGTTGATCGTTGTTCTTGAACCGATGTTTGGTTGATATTAATCAGCCTAGGATTGTTAAAGCCCGATTTTGACAACCATTGAAGCATGCAGTCGGGCGAAGGTAAAAACCAGACATTGTTCATTTGTGCGTATCGATCTTTTGGTACGAGAACAGTGTTTTCGTTGCCGGGTACTATCAATGTTTCCAGGATCAGCTCACCACCGGGCTTTAGTAATTGTCGCAATCCCATGAGATGATCGAATGGAGATTTCCTGTGATACAAAACACCCATGGAAAACACTGTGTCAAAGGCCGCTAAATTACTTGGCATGTCTTCGAGGCGGAACGGTAAAATAAACACATTTGCATCTGGTATATATTTCTTAATCGCATGAAATTGCATAGTGAATAATAACGAAGGGTCTATGCCAATAACAAGTTCAGCCCCCAAACCTGCCATACGCCAGCTGTGGTAACCATTTCCACAGCCTACATCTAGAACAGTTTTGTTTTTTAGAGGGTTAATGTGTTCGCACAACCTATCCCATTTCCAGTCAGATCGCCATTCAGTATCAATGGAAATGTCAAAGAGGCGATAGGGACCTTTTCGCCATGGTTTTAATTTTTTTAACTGAGATTGAATCTCTTGCTGAGTCGAAGGATCGCAATCAGACTTTTTTCCTGCCGTAACCTGCCCTTGGTTAATATTAATTTGAGATGCAGTGACTTCAGGTAAATCATTAACCGCTTGGCGCCAGGCCGGCAAATTGCCGTTAGCAGAATGGTCCAATTGACTATTGACTTGATTCGGTAATGTTTCAAGCCAACTACTCCAAACAGGATGTTTTTTTAGCTGATTATAGAGAACCTGGTACATCAGCTTTTAATGGCAAAAAAGGAGGCAAAATTCAGGCATTGAAAACATAAATCAGCATCTGAAAATCCTGCCAATTTTAGTCTATTTAGATGGCTCTCTGATGATTCAGGAATGAGAGTGTTTTCAAGAGCGGATCTTTTTTGACTAATTTCCAGGTCACTATAGCCTTGTGTTTTTTTAAAACCATAATGCAGTTCTGTGAAGAGATGGTTTTTTAGCGCGTTGCTAAAACAAATCTTTTCAGAGAGGATAAGTACGCCTCCAGGCACGATTGCTTGGTAGATATGTTTAATAAGTTTGTCTCGTCGAGATTTTGGGATAAATTGGAGAGTGAAATTCAAAACTACCACTGAAGCATTGTTGAGCGAAATGTTTTCTATGTCATCACAAATGATTTGATATTTTTCGGTAGGGTAAATTTCCCTTAGATTTTTTGCACATTGGGAGCCCATCGCCTCAGAATTATCCACGCCAATCACTCTGCAATTTGTGTTTCCCAGGTTTTCTAATATGGCCATGGTCGATGCGCCTAATGAACAACCTAAGTCGTAACAATTCGTGTTTGAAGTTGCATGCGCCTGGGCAAATAGTCCGATGAGCGTGATGATGTTTTCGTAGCCAGGAACTGATCGTTTAATCATATCGGGGAAGACACGCGCAACTTTGTCATCAAATTGAAATTTTTGGACTTTTTGTTGGTAATCGGCAAATAGCTTGTCGGAATACGCAATGTGATCAGACATGGGAATTCTTTATGGATTTTAATGGTGTTGAATTGTACTAAATTGGAAAGAGATAAACAGTAGTTATTATTATAAAAGGGGATTCAGCGGAGGCGACACAAGAAGTTTGATTAGATAAGAATTAAGGGTTATTTGGTCGTTTATGAGAGGCTCATAAAGTAACAAGCACCTTCAGCTTTTTCTAACAAGTCTGCGAGGGTGATATACCCTTCACCGCGTGCGTATGATGCAATTTCACCCCAGGCATCTTCTCTAACAATTGACTGAAAAGTCAAACTATCAGAAGGTAGATGGTCGGCGTATTCATCTAACGCGGCATCGATATTTGCTAATGCAGCATTTGCCATTAACGCAACTCCTAATGTTATGCTTATTGTAAACTCAGCTCAGCCCCACACTGCTGACAGATCATATGTTTTACAGATAAGCCATAAAATCTAATAATTTTGTTTGGGTGACCGATTCACATTGAATGTGTTTAAAACTGCCACATTTATTATATCGACACCTTAGGCAAATCTGTTTAGCTTAAGTTTAAAATCTTTTTAAATTCAGATTAAATTCAGCAAAATACGATCTGTATAAGAATAATAGCCATTAAGAATATATATTACTAGGGTAGGGAACTAAAAAATATTTATGACTAGCTATTAGCTCAGTTTTTGAGAGGGTTGAAATTAATCAATGTATAAGCAGAATGTAAGGCTATCTTATTGTAATTGAAGGTAATTCTAGATTCTTTCGCCGTCGAGCACAAATGCAACATTAAAACGCCGCGTCAATTTACACAAATTTTATGAATTTTTTATGAAAATAATTATTTAAAGTGAGCTATACCACAGTTACTGCTGCTTTTAGCTGATGTAATTATGCCAATGGTTGAGATTGAGAAAGCCTAATCATCAAGCAACTCATTTACGGAAATTATGGCAAAAGCTAAGGAGATGCATCATGAAACCACAATTTAACCAAATTCAAATAAACGACGAATCAAGTAAACCTGAGTTTGAAGACCACTATTTGGAAGATTTCTATCGGGATGAAACTTGTCTGGCAGAGGACCTGGATCCTTATGAGGGAATGTTGGATGGAACTGCGGCTAATGAAGACATATGGGACATGCTAGAAGTTAATGCATTATCATTTGAATCTGACATGCAATAATGAACGGTTAATTTTAATTAACTGATCATTATCCGAATTGCGAATCGTCAGCTTGTTTGGGTTTATTGAAACGTTCTTTCACTGAATGCAAAATATCAAGCAATTTGTCTTTTTTCCTAATGCCTAGCAAGGTCATGGACAGTAAAGTAGCGCTACTGATGGAGATTGCTGTTTGATATTTTTCAATTCGTTGCATGAGAGAAAGTTTTTCGTTGCCTTCCATGCCCATATTCGTATTTGCAACTATTAAATTTTGATCTTGTTGAGTTAGTGAATCCGCATTTGGTGCATCTTTAACAGTCTCTTGTTGGATGGTAGCAAGAAATAGACTTTCAGCCGTGGCATCTAGTTGTTCTTCTAAGTCCGCAATACGTTCCTTTAATGTTTCATTTTCAGTTCGCAACATTTCCATATCTAACTGAGATATTTTAAGTTCTTCCTCTGCTGTTGCAATTTGTTCGTCTTTAATACGTTGTAAGATTTCTTGGGGGATAGCCTCGTCGTTGGCGCTGGAAATTTCCAAGCGATTATTCAATGATTGCACAACTTCTGGTTTCGCGCTGGTGGCTTGCTCAGTTGTATTTTTTGCGATCATGGTTGGTTCTTCATTCATTTTTGAGCCATGCATATATTGTTGTGCCAATTGCATAGCTTCGCGTTTAGAAATTTGAGTGATAGTTTGTGTATCTTCAATCGTTAATGTTACCCCCGCTAGTAAACGATTAATATTACCCTTGGAAAATGCTTCTTGATTCTGTTCAAAAAGCGCTACCATCACTTGGTTAATAGTCATGTCGTAATCTGGTCGAATTTTCTGTGCAATGGCCGATAAAGATTCTCCATTGCCAACAGGGCTGTACTCGAGGCCGCCGCTTGCCGTTTTGCGAAGTTTATTATTAGGTTTTGGTTGTACCGGTGTGGCGTTGCTGTTTGCGGCTCGCATTGTTTGTCGAATAGCAGGTTTGGTTTCTTTTGGTCGAGTTTGTTTAACTGGAGGAGCAATTTCTACAGGCGCTTCTTTGGCGGCTTCCACTTCAACTTGAGCGATGATTTCCCTTGCACGCTGTTCCCAAAATTCAGTTATTGCTTCTGGGGTTAACAAGACGTCATAACTCTTAATAAGGCGTCCGCCTGCCCAGGTGACTTCCATAAGAAAACTGAGTGATAATTCCTTAACAGCGTTTTTAGTGTGTACTTTAATATAAAGGCGTCCGCCTTTTTTTTCTTCAACAGAGAATTTGAATTTTTTCAAAACGGGTAGCATTTCGATACCACGTTCTTCAAATTGGCGCTTAGATGCGAGATGAATTTCAATGCTTCCCATTTCTTCTTCGGTGTACGCTGGCAAACTAATTTCAGCGAGAAATGGTTGGGCGAATGTGGAGATGACTTTTATTTTACCCAGGCTTAACGCAAAAGCGGATGAGCTAGTGAAAAATAGAAGGCATAGTAGCCATATTGTTAGCGATTTTCTTGACATTTTTGTTTAATACTCAGTTGTACTGCTACTTTAACGGCAGAAATTCTGTATTCTTAAGAAGCTCATGGACTTAGCGTAGCTTCTGTTTTAGAGCCAGTATTGTCCGTTTTTCATTCTGAAAGTAAGCTGATTTTCACACTAACTATTTGAATTAATAGCAGTATTATAACCAGGAATCTTAGTGATATCGATATCATCAATTTGTTCAGCTTCCAGAAATTTTTCTGCATACTGCAAATAGATTTTTTCCGAAACAAAAACATCGAACAAATCTGGATCAATATGCGAATCTAATTTCATATTGCCTAAGATACGTAGAGCTGTAGAAAGGTTCATCGCTTTCTTATATGGGCGGTCCGCTGCCGTTAATGCTTCAAAAACATCCGCTATACACATGATTCGAGCAGCGATGGAAAGCTCTTTACCTTCTATACCATTAGGATAACCTTTGCCATCCATACGCTCATGATGGTTGCCAGCAATTTCAGGGACATTTTTCAAATGACTCGGAAAAGGAAGTTCTTTCAACATTTTCTGTGTCATCACAATATGATGATTAACTATGACACGTTCTTCATCCGTCAGTGTGCCTTTGGGAATACAAAGATTGTGCAATTCATCTTCTTCAATGAGTTTGCGCACGTTGCCATCACTGTCGCACCATTGGTAATTTGAAATTTCCTGTATGCGAGAAACTGCATCGTCGCCCATGAACTCACTGCCCTTGTTACATGTTTTAAGAAAGGCGTAGTCTTCATCAAGTTTGTCCAAGAATATTTTGTGATCTATCTTATCTTGTTCAGCTAACGTCGGATTTTGTTGCGCGAGCTGACGTTTTAGCAGCTCTAGCTCTTTATCTTTTTTAAGTGTCTGAATTCGTTCATCGATGATAGCTATGCGATCAAATATGGTTTCTAATTTTGTTGCTTTATCAACTACATGCACAGGTGTTGTGATTTTTCCACAGTCATGGAGTAATGCGGCAATGTTTAGCTCATACATCGCCTTGTCATTAAAGAAGGTTGTTCTAAATGGTCCTTCGTTAGATTTGTTCACACCTCGAGCGAGCAATTGAGCAATTTCCGGCACACGGCGACAATGTCCGCCTGTGTAGGGTGATTTGTCATCGATGGCATGTGCAATGATTTCGATAAATTTTTCAAGTAAATGCCGAAGGTCTTCTAGTAATTGAAAGTTGGTAATCGCTATGGCCGCTTGTGATGCCAGAGACTCTGCTAATTTTTGTTCGTGAACAGAAAAATTGGTTAATTCTCGTGTTTCAGGATCAATACTGTTGATTAGCTGCAATACGCCAATGGTTTCATTTTGATGATTCCGCATAGGTACTGTGAGGAATGATTGAGAGCGATAATTATTGCGCTTATCAAATTCCTTTACACCTGAAAAATCAAAACCTTCAGCGTTGTAAGCATCTGAGATATTTACTGTTGTGCCGGTTACTGCTGCGAAAGCGGAGATATTTTTTAAATTGGGCTTGTTTTGATCATTAAAGAGTGGCACTGATGGTAATGTCACCGCTTGATTGGTAGTGCCGCCCATTGCAAATCCGAGTGATTCTGTTCGAATGATCTCGAATTCCAATTGCCTGTCTTTTACCAAATAAAGAGTGCCGCCATCTGCATGTGTGATTTCTTTTGCACCAATCAGAATTTTTTCTAATAATTTTGCAAGGTTTCTTTCTTTTGAGAGTGAAATCCCAATAGAGGTAAGTTTTTCTACTTGGTCAATAATTTGTTCAGACATATCTAGAATGTTGTATATAGTTCAGCCAAATCATGTTTCCAGGACTGGAAATTTAGCTTAACTATCGGTAAGTAAAGCGGAGTTCTTTACCTTAGTGCAGGGTATGAGGCACGCTTAGGCTGAATGGGGGGATGGGGGCTTTAAATTCAGATTTATCGTCTGCTATCAGCGTATAACTGCCTTCCATGGTTCCAAAAGGTGTCTCTAAAACGGAGCCACTACTGTACTGAAAGGCTTCGCCAGGACGAAGGTGCGGCTGCTCTCCGACGACACCCAGGCCTTGCACTTCTTGCACTTGGCCATCAGCATTAGTAATTATCCAGTGTCGACTAATTAACCTAGCCGCTTGGTTGCCGGTGTTTTTAATGGTGATTGTGTATGAAAATACGTAACGATTTTCAGCTTCTGAGGAGTGTTCCTCAATAAAGTTTGTCGAAACATCTACGTCAATTTGATATATAGGTTCTTCACTCATTGTTTAACCATTTTTTTTGCAAAAGCCCTTGCACCAATTAATCCAGCGTCCGTATTAGTTACAATACTAACAGGTATTGATTCGAGCAAGTTTTGCATTCGACCTTTATTGTTAAATGATATGAGAAATTCACTGTTTTTTAGAAAAGCCAAATTCTTTGAGGCGATACCACCCGTGACATAAATGCCAGCTGTCGGTAAGCAGGTTAATGCTAAATTGCCCGCTTGTGCGCCGTAGATTTTCATAAATAGGGATAATGCTTGTACCGCCAAGGGGGATTGCTGACTGATCGCGGCACTAGAAATGGACGCTGCAGGATCCTCACTCTCCATTATTTGTTGATGACTTTGCGCTGCGTTGATGTTTTCTGTTTTGTTCAGTAAAAAACGAAATATATTCAACAAGCCTTGACCAGAAAGTATGCGTTCATATGATACGTGAGCGTATTGTTTAGCGAGATATTCATAAAGTTCTAATTCAAGCGTGCTATTGACAGCAAAATCCTGATGGCCTCCTTCAGAAGGCAACACCTCATAATTGGCATTTTGATAGACTAGAATTGCTTCGCCTAATCCTGTGCCTGCACCAATAACCGCGCGCACACCATGAGGCTGGGGAGTTCCAGTTTGGAGCACATCGATGTCAGTATTTGATAAGTGCTCTATGGCATAGCCCATGGCTTGAAAGTCATTAATAAAGGTAACATTGCCGATCTTGAAGTTTTGCCCAATAGCATGGCTGTTCAGTTGCCAGGGTAAATTCGTTACTTTTGCTGTTTGATAGTTTTTTGTCGAATTGACAGGGCCCGCAATCGCAAAACATGCGGCGTCAATTGGTGGTGAGTCCGAGAGAAATTTTTTCAGAATAGCTTCAAATTGAGAAAATTTTGCACTGACAAATTTTTCTTTTTTGATACTTTGATGTTGGCTTTGGTCAATTTGACAAAGCTCTACCAAGGTTTTTGTTCCGCCGATATCAGCGGATAATATCATCGGCATGATATCACTCTAAAATAGGGTTGTGTGTTAGGTCGTGGTATTTATTACAATCGTTGTGCAGCAGCTTTGTCAACATACCAATCCATTTGATGTTCTGCATTTATCATTTGAACGGGATATTGTTGCGTGTTTGAGTTAACTAATTCATGAATAATGTCGGCTTTGGCAGCACCTTCGCTAAGTAACAATATTCGTTGTGAATTGTTAATAATCGGAAACGTTATACTAATTCGCCAGCTATCAAATTTCTTAACATAAACAGCATCACAATATTTATTTTGTTGATGCAAAATCTCCGTGTCCGGAAACAGTGATGCCGTATGCCCATCAGGCCCCAATCCTAATAGCACTAAATCAAATTGTGGTGTGTTTTCCGAATTTTTTGGTAAGTGTTTTTCCAGCGTTGTTTGATAATTTTCAGCGGCGATTTTAGGATCCGTCAAATTTGTGGGAATTGCGTGAATGTTTTCTGCAGGTAACGGTACTTTATGCAGCAATGCATCTGAAGCCATCAAATAATTGCTGTCTTTATCTGTGTGCGCAACATAACGTTCGTCACCAAAGTAAATATTAACCCGGGACCAATCAAATTTATCGACATACGGTGATTCTGCGAGTAATTTGTAGAGTTGTTTAGGCGTTGTGCCACCAGACAGCGCAATGTGAAAGCTGGTCTGGTGAGCAACAGTTTCTTCATAGGCTCTAACACAATACTCCGCAACAGCGTTATGGAGTTGTGTGGGGCTATCAAATACAGTTGGTTTTAGCATTTAAGCAACACTACTTTTTGCTCCAGGATTGGTAAGTGAATCCATCTTATTTTGAATTGCATTGAGCAAATTATCAAATGATTTTTCAAAGGCAGCAACACCTTCTTCTTCCAATTCGATCATTGCCGCCTTAACATCAACGCCAATTTTTTCAAGCTGATTAAAATCATCTCGATTTTTTTCTAATTCAAGCTCAAGTGTGGCAGCGCATTTTCCATGGTCATTAAATGCTTGTGCAGTTGCTGGTGGAATGGTGTTGACTGTATTGTCGCCAATGAGTGATTCAATATAAAGGACATCGCTGTATTCTGAATTTTTTGTGCCTGTACTTGCCCACAATAACCGTTGGGGGTTGGCTCCAGCTTCTTCTAGGGTTTTGAATTTTTCCGACCTGAACAACTCAAGGTATTCCAGGTAAGCGACTTTGGCGTTAGCGATTGCCATTTTTCCCATTAAAGGTTTAGCAGAATTTACGTCAGTCGCATCTTGCAAACGTGCGTCTAAATTAGTGTCTACTCGACTAACAAAAAAACTGGCGACCGAACTTATACTATCTGTGGCTAATCCTCTTTCGTGACGAGAGAATAATCCGTTAATATAAGCTTGGGCTACATCAACATAGCGTTCAGCAGAGAATAAAAGTGTGGCATTTACATTTATTCCGTCGGCAATTAATTGCTCTATTACCGGGATGCCAGCTTTGGTGGCTGGGATTTTAATCATCACATTAGGACGGTCCAATCGTGCAAACAATTCTCTTGCTTCTTTAAGGCTGGCTGCGGTGTCATGGGCCAAATCGGGTGATACTTCTAAACTCACATAGCCATCCAGTGAGTTTGTACTGTCATATACCGGACGTAATAAGTCTGCGGCGGCTTGAATGTCTTGAACAGCAAGAGAAAAAAACGCGTCTCTGCTGGTCATAGCTGGCTGGCCACTGAGTAACTCAGCTAATGATTGGTCGTAGTCATCACTGCTGGCAATGGCTTTTTCAAATATTGATGGATTTGATGTTACGCCACGCATACCGTCTTCATCCATCATTTTTTTCATTTCGCCATTAAGCAATAATGATCGTTGAATATTGTCATACCAAAAACTTTGGCCGAAATCTGCAAGCTGGGAAAGGGGGTTCTTGCTCATAGTTGTCTCCTCTTGTGTAAATTCACACTAGATTGAAGGTGAAATATGGAATTGTTTACTGTTGCTCGAAATCCATAAATATGTAGGTGCTAGTCCAACACTATCGACTAAGCAGTTTAAATCTTTATGGGTAAGAGACTGAAATATCGATTATTTATGGTAATAGTAACGATGTTAGATTTATTGTTGCCGTTAATTAACAGTATAGATCAATAAATGTAATTTGACGCCCTTACAGCGAGGCGTCAAATTACATGATAAATAAAAAGGTTATGTGGGTTCGTTTTCGTTTAGTGCTTTGTTACGCGCTTTTCTTAGCTTAGGTAGGTCTTTCGCATTTGGATCTATAAATTCTATTTGGTCGATCAATGCTTTGTTCCACCGATAATCCTTGTTGTTTAATGAGTACTCAGTAAGCTGGGAATAACGTTGAAGTCGATCGTCTAATATGTCTTGTAGCTTGCGGTTCCATTTATCCATTTCAATGATTTTATCCGATGCTGCATAATATTGAATAAGTGTTCTTATGGCTAAAGTATTCTTTGTTTCTTCATCCACGTATCTTGTGAGTTCTCTAGCTGCGGGAAGTATATCTAATTTAGCCGACCCCATGAGTTGCCATATTTTTTCATTATCACTTTGAGGTATTATCTCTGCCAATTTATTCCATTTCTTTTGGTAGTAGTACACCATAGCTTGCGCAGTTAATTGGACTTTTTTGTCCGCTATATTTGGAATAATTTGTTTCGCCTTCTGCCAGTTGTTCTGGATTAAAAAAATTTCCAATTGATTCATATGTGCCGTGTCACGCCATTTTTCATGACTTTCATACCATTCGGTTGCCGCAGCCCAATCAAATCGCCAATGATAAATTTCGTGTTTTAAACTTCGTCCCCATGCTTGATCAAGTTCATAGAGTTGTAACGCAATCTTAAAAGCGACATCTGGCGCTCTCCACAGTAAAAAATACAGGCCGGCATCGTACAAGCGATCTTTGGCGTTTTCTTCAATAAGATAAGAATTGATATCAAATTTAAAATTGTCTTTTAAAAAGGTATAGGGATTTTCTTCTTCAGAAGGGTCGTCATAGAGAGCAGATAATCGTACTTCTGAAAAAATGTTGGTATCGGTATTTGGCGTCATATTATCAGCCGCATTAAGCGCTTCATCTCGAGATAATGCAAAATACCAAAGTAAGTCAGTGGCTTTAAATACATTAGAATGTTTAAAGGTAGCCAATATGTCAGGCTTGTCCATACGTTCATCCATTTTTTCAAAGTCAAACTTAATGGGTTCATTCGAACCGATAAGCATTAAGTCGCCTGAATCCAAATTGGCAAATGTTAAACCTTCAGGGAAAACGGTGAAAAAAGCTGAAAATAATGAGCGTAGCGTCGTCACATCCATTCTGAATAAATTTAGCCACTGAGAAAAAATACCACCTTCATTTAAGCGAGAATGAACTAACTGAAAAAACTCCTGGGTAAAAACATTTGAAGCACCTGCGCGCCAGGGATGAGAGGGTTGTGCTGCAATAATATCATATGTGTTATCTTCTATGAGTAGCGTATTTCTTGCGTCGTTAAATTCGATATTAACTCTTGGGTCATTCAAGGCAGTAACGGGACCATTTTTCAACATTCTCCCGGCTTCGACGACGGTCGGTTCAAGCTCAACAACCCGAATGCTTTCAACGTCGGTATGGGTAAAGGCGCGAGTTGTAATGCCTCCACCAAATCCAACCACAAAAGCAGATTTTGGATCTTGGTGAACAAAATAAGGTAAATAGGCGAGCATAGATTCGATAATTAACGCATTAGAGCTGTCTTCCATATCGATTTGAGATTCATTTAAACCATTGGCTTGGACTTTTGCATATTGTTGGTCATAGGTGACCAAGCTGATGACACTCATTTTTCCTTCTTTTACAAATAGAAAATCGGGTTTTTTGCCAGTATATACATCAGAATCATATTTGTAGGCAACGCTGGCAATTAGTTTTTTGTAGTCGATTTGTGGCAATACCAAGGAACCGAAAACGATTAAGAATATACTGAGACTTACTGCAATTTGTGGTTTTTGATCTTTGTTGTATAAAACCAGTGGAATGGGTAATAACAAAACCAGAATAAACATCAGCGTTAATAAAACGTCGGTGCCATACATGGGGATAATCCAAAAGCCTGCGACGATGGATCCGGCGATACTAGCAATAGTGTTTGCCGCATAGGCTTTACCAACTCGTGCTTGAACACCACTTAAATCACCACAGTAGAGTTTGATATTTAAGGGGAAAATAGCACCAAAAACAAAGGTAGGAGGAAAAATAATGACAAATACCAAAATGTACTTAAACCATTGTTTGAGTTCACCAGAAATGCTCAGATGATTTATTGCCTCATACCAACTGGGAATGAAGGATAAACCGGTTCTAGCATAAATGAGCCCTAAGCCTGCAGCCAATAAGGAATACGCTAACCATTTTCGAGGATTGTTAATGTGCTCCAAGTAATTTTTTATCAGCCAGGAACCAATGGCGATTCCCATGAGAAAAATTCCTAATATCGCCGCAAATCCGTAAATGGTGGTCCCGGTAAAAATCGAAAGGTATTTGGTCCAGCCGATTTCAGATGCAATGGACGCAAAGCCAGTTCCAATCAGAATGATTAAAGCAAGATTCTGGTTTCCTTTTGATAACTCACTTGGTGTACTTGCCTGTAATTGATGTGGTGAATTAAATTCAAGTTCGGGTAGCTGGATTTTATTGTTAAATATAAAACCAGCAATCGCGATTAGCAGGTTAAATGAAACGGCAATATAAATGGCACCATCGAGCCCGTAATTGGGGATAAAAACAAAACCTGTAAACAAGGCGCCAAATATTGCCCCAAAGGTATTTAAACTGTATAGCTGTCCTATGCGCAGTCCAATTTCGCTTTCTTTTCGGACTAAAATAGCCGCCATAACAGGAAAAGTAGCCCCCATACAGATGGTGGGTATTGACAGCAGAGCCATGGTAATTAGAAATTTACCGGCGACAATACTCCCCAATGCGGGAACACTTGCCATGATGCTATCCAAATTTAATAGGATTGGAAGTAACGCTAATCCTGTTAATCCAATGAAGATTTCCAGGATAATGTACGCTTGAAACGAATTTATTCGGTTACGGCTGATCCGTTCAGCGAAATAACTTCCTAACGCCATTCCCAAAAAAAATGCAGCAAGCACGGTGCTAATAGAAGCACTGGTAGAGCCCATGCTCAAGCCTAGGAGGCGTACCCAGGTGACTTGATAGGTTAGTGCAGCAGCGCCAGAAAATACCAGAAATACAGCAGCAACTAGATACATTCTCCCTCCCAAGAGTTTTTGCTATTTATTGTGGCTTGCAAAATATTAGAAATAAAATAGCAGACATGGCAGTGTTAATATTCTGACATGCGCTGTTTTTTAGACTTGTGCTATCCACAATGTCCCGATACCCTAATGCAATCTTCACAGACCAATCTTTTTTTAGTTGTAATCAATTAATCTTATAATAGACCATAAATGACTGTAAATAATTGTTTAATTGAGGTTATACGATACTTTTTATGAGGCAATAAATGAATACAATAAAAAAAACACCAAACATTCTTAGTCTATTAAAGCGTTTTAGCCAAGTTTGTTCGGTTTTTTTAATTGCCACGTTGCTAGCGTGTACAGAAAAAGAGCCCGATGAACCCATTGTTTTAGAATTAATCGGCCTTCCTAAATCAATTAGCATTAATGATAAATATTTTCACCCTAAACCTTTTAGTATAAGAGCGAAATATTCTGATGGAACGGAAAAAAATATCACCTCTAATGTTACCTGGCTGAGTGAAAATGTGTCACTGATTACGGTGTCTAAAACGGGCGAAATTAAAAGAAAAGGTGATTGCAATCAATTAAATTGCCCAGTAAGTATTATTGCAACACATAAGGATTCAGGAAAAAGTATCAGGTTAACCGTAAATTTAAAACAAAAAAAAGTATCAAAAGAAAATGCTGATAAAAATAGTAATTCAGAGGTTGATGCGGGAACTAAAGATCAAGCTGAACTAGCAGAAAAAAATGCGCAAGATGATGTTGATAAGACTGTTGGAGAAACACCTTTTCAAGTCGGTTTATCGCCAAATGTAGAAACTGGCGAAAAATCACCACTAAATAACTCATCAAATACAACAAATGAAATAGATTTTTCCCAAATTAGCAAGCTAAAACTAGTGGGAACACAGGCGAATTTAATTTCTGGAGAAACATTTCAACCAAGTGTTATTGCCCTCAACGAGGTTGGTACTGTGCTTTCTTCTGTCAATCTTCAGTTCACTTGCGAAAATACGGATCCTTTAAATGCCAGCATAAAAGTTGTCGAACCTGGATGCCAATTGGTGGCGATAGCACCTGGCAATGCCCAAATTAGACTTTCAGTACAGCAAGCAGGCCTGCCAAGTTTGGAGAACAATGTAATTGATATTCATGTTGAACCAATTATCATCGATTCATCTGCATCTGGTTTCAGTCGCGTAATTCAACTTTTACCTGAGAGTGATCAAATTTGGCTTCAAATAACAGGCCTGGATAATCAGGCGTTTTATAGAGCGGCATTGTCGGGGCAATTGGGACAAACAACGAAAATATACACTTATACAGGTCCGAAAATTTGTTCAAATACGGTTCCACTTAACGCAAATCAGGTGGCTTGTTATTTTAACAACGAAAATAATAATTTAATGATTGTTATTGAAGAGAAATTTGCACAGTTGATTGAGGCTACCCTTGACGTAATCTCGGCTAATAATGATTTATTTCAAAATTTGGCCATTTTGTCTTCTTTATCCCCACAGCCGTTGTTATTAGGAAATGCAGTGTCCAATTTTGTGCTTGCGAATGAAGAGGGCGGTAACAATCGACACTATTACACCTTCAAGATTGATAACAAATCTGATTCTGTCTATCGAATAAAAGTGTTTGATTTTGATGCCTTGGTAAAACTCAACGTTTCCTGGTCAGGTGGTTTTTGTAATCCAGTATTTCAGGCCGGTGAAGTATTCTGTGATATACCAAAACGCCTTGATGGTAGTATTATGATCAATGTCGATGGGAATAATGGTGCAGATGGGTTGGAAAATGGTCCAGCTGCAGCTTCAGGTGGTGCACATTATCGCCTGGTTGTAGACATTAAAGAATAAGTCAATTATATCAATAAGATACACCTTTAAATTATTAACATCTAATTAAGCTGTGGGGCTCAATATATAAGGTTGCAAAATAAGTAACCGAATCCCGTTTTTCGTCAATTTTTCTGATTGTGTGATTAATCTATATCTAGCTCGAGGGTCGCCATGTCTATTCGTCAATACCTTTCATTTAAATCGTTAAGTGTATTGCTAATGAGTGTTACGTTGTTCGCATGTGGCGGCGGTAACACGCTAGACATTGATATCAACGTTGATTCAGATCAAGTTAGTGTCGATAGTGTTAGCACCAGTTCCGAAAAAGTCAGTATTAATTTAAATCAAGACAACTCAGCTCAAATTGTTTTAACGCGAAAATTGAGCGACGATACAGAACAATCTCTAAATGTATTCATTAGTTGGGAAGCGGATGAATTAAGTTTAAAAGATGAACTTGATAATTCATTTGTCGCGACTTATGACAAAGAGGCGTTGCTAGCAGGTGAATCTTCTACGATTACTGTCACTGATACAGAGTCAAAAATTGATTTTGAAATCAATATTCAAATTATTCCGCAAGAGTCGGCTTCTGAAGAAAATCCAATTAAGCAATTTGTAATATCGCCGGTAGATCGTGAGTTGGAAGTCGGTGAATCCCTCTCACTTGCTGTGACCGTTTTAATGAATGATGATACGGAAGGTGATTTGCCGGATGATGTTATTTGTACGTTGGAAGCACAGTCTACAGTAATCTCTGTGTCTGCTGACTGCACGGTGACCGCACTTAGTCCTGGTGAAGCCACTGTTACTTTATCTTCTGCAAATCGTGTGGATCAATCCAAGGTGGTTAAATCAGTCGTTATTGTTACTGAGCCCCGCTTAATTGAAGTGGAAATTTTACCCCATAATCAGCAATTATTTATCGACTCTGAATTGCAATTATCTTTAAATTTTATTTATTCCAATGGCAGTACTTCGGCTGGTGATTTTTCCACTATTCAATGCTATTCCGACTCGGTGCTAATTTCTATCACGACTGATTGTCTCATCACTGGTTTAACGAGTGGTTCTGCAGTCATTAGCTTACTATCGCCTACTATTGACGGCGTTACATTAGCGACATCTACAGTTGAAGTTGTGCCAAACGCAATTACAAGCCTTCGTATGGGAATGGCAAGTTTAACGCTTAGTAAAGACGAAACAAAAACGACAAATGTTCTTGCAGATTTTGAAAGCGGTGAAAATGACATAGAAATAACATCTTTATCAAAATGTCTCGTAAAAAGCGGCGCTGAATTTGTGTCCGTTACCGAGGGTTGTGAAATTACTGGATTAGCAAAAGGAAGTGCGGAAGTTATTGCAGAGTTGAAATCTGATTCAACCATGATAACGACAAATATACTTAGCATAAATGTCATCGTTCCTGAAATTCTAAGTATGAAAATTAGTCCAGCATTGCTTGAGTTAAAAAGGGGGAGTGTCGATTCTGTTAAAGTATTTGCTGATTACGATAATGGCGACACTGATGTAGATATTACTTCATTAGCAAAATGCAGTTTGAAAAGTGGTGTTGATTATATTTCTGTCACCGAATCCTGTGAAGTCACAGCCGTGGCTTTAGGGAGCGCGGAAATAATAGCAGAGTTGACAAGTGATTCTTCGAAAAAAACGTTGTCGAGTGGCATTGTTGAGGTAAAAGAGTCTGTTATTAGTAGTTTGAGAATTGAGCCTTCCTCACTAAGTATGAATAAAAGTGATGTTGAAGCGGTAAAAGTATTTGCTGATTACGAAAACGGTGAGACGAATACAGATGTTACCTCGCTTGTTCGCTGCGTGATAAATGAGGGTGCTGATTCTATCGCTGTAACTGAAAGCTGTGAAATCACAGCAGTGGAAACGGGCAATGCAGTAGTTTCGGTAGAATTTTTAGATGGATCAAGTATAAGCTCGATTCCTACTGCAGATGTAGCTGTCGTAAAATATGTTACAAGAATTGAATTTACTTCTCCGTCGATTTCTTTAATTGAAGACTTAGAAAAACAATCCTCTTTGTTAGTGACTTATTCTGACGCGAGTACAACCTTAGATGATTTTAGCCTTGTCAAATGTGAATCAAATTCTCCACTAATTACTGTCACCGATAACTGCTATGTGAAGGCGGTATCTGCTGGCACTGCCACAGTGAGTTTAAAATTATTCACTCCCAGCGATGTCACGTTGGGCGAGTTATCTGTTGACGTGTTGCCTGCAGTAATCACAAAGTTGTATGTCAGTCCTAATGAAAAACTCTTGGCAATTGGCGATAAGAAACCGTTTAAGGTATTGGCAGATTACAATAATAAAAAAAGTGGCGTTAATGTTACAAGTTTATCGCGATGTTTATTAGATTCAGGTAATAGTATTATCTCAATTACTGACGCTGAAAATTGTGTAGTAGAGGGGCTTCAAGAAGGGAGCGGTACCGTTAAGGCAGAACTCAATGATGGCTCTATTGTGGAGAGTAATGTTATGGCTACTGTGTCTGTGATTGATGCCAAGATAATTCCGTCAGGAACTACAGTAGTTTTAGATGGCGCATACTTTGGCGATGCAGCTGCCAATGTCAGTTGTGATGTGGAAATTGCGCAAATTGTTATAAATGCAGATTGCTCAGTTGTAGGAATATTTCCTGGATTTTTTGACGTGACCGCGACACTGACCGACTCCGCGTCTGGTGAGGTTATTTCCACAGTGGTAAAACCAGTCGCTGTAGAAGCTGCAGTCCTTGGGGATTTGTCCGCCGCAAATGATTTTACCTTTACAGTGGACCCAAATATTTATGTTGTGGTTTATAAAGTTGCGAATGCGGCCACTGGTGAAATTTACAAAGTAACGTTACAAGATAACAGTTTTTCTGACACGTTATCACTCAGTGTGCTACCTGATTTAAGTTTTAATAATAGTTGTGAGAATACTTTTCCTGCAGCTGTTTTTTCTCGGTCTCAAGTAGCATGCGGCATTCAAACAACTGCTGATGACTTTTATATATTGCTAGATAAATTAAATCCGTTGGTAGGACTATCCGGAACTATTACCGTCAATACCGACCCGAATATATTGTTATCTCATGGTAAACCCGTATTTGGCGCCAATGGAGCATATATTGATTCATATGAGTTCAACTCAGAGAACTTGCTGGTTGTCGGTCAGCCATTAACGGTAGGACATGTACCAGCGAATTTAGATGGTATTAACATTAGCCGGTATTATTCGAATATTGATGATGGAAACATGGACCCGGAACCTCTATCAGGCGATTATCAAATTTCTATCCAATTTGACTCTACGAATTTTGATGCAACCAGTGTTGTAATTGGGTGGGATAATGCTGACAGCATCGGAAACCTAGTGTCAATTTGTCCATACAGCGACTTACTCATTTCCAACGATACCTTGAGCTGCACTATTATAAATTCTGCTCAAACACATATTTTTGTTGAAGTTCACGGTAATGGAACTGATCACAATGGCGTTAGCAATATTACAGCTGTCGATGGAGAAATTGGTTTTAATATCACCTTAACGCAACAGCCATAAAATTTTTCAAATTTTGTGTTTTATCTCAGGTGAAACACAAAATTTAATTTATTCCCTTCATACTAATAACATGTGGCTTAGCTAATCAAGTATAAAATACCGGCAATCTTTGTATTTATATTAGTTGATCTGTTGTATTTCTAGCCAAAAATAACGATCAATTTTATTTTTACCCTCGATTTGCCGATACTCTTCAAAATCTGGATTGATATGAAACTTTCGATTAGTCGCTTGTCACTTTTAGGCAAAATAAACATTATTGTTGCCATCGTATTTCTGGTCGTGACGGCCGTGGAAACGTTTTTCAGTGCGCAGCATTCCAGAGAGCAATTTCTTCGTATAGCAGAAGAACAAGTCACCGATTTAACCACCATGTATTTTGACAGTCTCAATACCATGATGCTAACTGGCACCATGAATCAACGCTCCATCTTGCGTGGTAAATTATTAGCGCGTCCCCAGATAATTGATGCGAGAGTGGTACGGGGCGATCCTGTTAAAAATCAATTTGGCCCGGGTTTTCCTGAAGAGCAGGTCGTTGATGATCTCGATAGGCGAGGTTTGAATGGTGAGTCATCTGTTTTGGTGGCGTCAGGCGTTGATGGTAGAGAATTAACGGTTATCACACCTTTTAGAGCGACGGAAAATACTCGCGGTGTAAATTGTTTGCAATGTCATCATGTGGAACCAGGCGCAGTGAATGGTGCGATACGAGTGACATTTTCCCTTGCCCATATGGATACAGAAATAGAGGCGCAAATTGCGCGTAACATAATTACCAATTTAATTTTATTCACCGTTGGAATGCTGCTTGTCAACGTTATGCTAAGAAGATGGCTCACCAAACCGGTTAGTCGATTGCTTTCAGTAGTACAGCAGAGAGCTAAAGGTGATATTACCGCCCGAGTAAATATTGAGAGCTATGATGATATTGGTCGATTGGGAGAAGCGTTTAATACCATGGCGGAAAATGTAAACGCAGTGACTGAACGAGAGCATCAAGAATCTGTTGAGCTACAGAGAAAAGTTGATAGTCTACAATCTGTCATGAAACGGGTGACCGAGGGAGACTTTAGCGTAAAAATTGGTTTTAGTGGTGATGGCGCCATTGGAGAGTTAGCTTCCAGTCTTCAAATAATGATCGATAAACTGAAAAATACCCTCGATGAAAAAAATGCGGCTGTGGAAAGCTTGAAGACTAAGGTAGATAACATTTTAAGCGTCACTAATTCAGTTGCAGAGGGTGATTTAACAGGTGAAGTGGTAATTAAAGGTGAAGATGCAATTGCCCAACTAGGTGATGGTGTTCAATCAATGATTGGTAATCTCAATAGCCTCGTTACTCAAATACAAGACTCAGGTTCTCAGGTGAATAATTCCTCGACGGAATTATCCGGATGTATGGAAGTGATAGCATCAACCGCTGAAAGGCAAGCGAGCACAACACACGATTTATCGGTAACCGCAACAGAAATATCCAGTACCATACATGAATTGTTACATACCATGGATGACGTTGCTGCGATGGCAGATAGCGCCACTTCGTCGGCAATGTATAGTCATGCGGGTCTAAAAAAACTTGAAGTTCTCATTCAGCAAGTAGTCGCAGCGGCAAGTATTGTATCCGAAAAATTAGAAATATTAGACGAGAGGGCTCGGAATATTAACGCGGTTGTTGTAACGATTGCCAAAGTTGCAGACCAGACAAACCTGTTATCCCTAAATGCAGCATTAGAAGCGGAAAAGGCCGGCGAATATGGTCGGGGTTTTGCCGTGGTTGCGACTGAAATTCGACGTCTTGCAGATCAGGCTGCAATCTCCACATTGGATATTGAACAAATGATTCAGGAAATGCAGGAGTCTGTTTCTACAGGCGTGCAAACGATGAAAGGGTTTACCGACTTAGTGCGTAATTCCGTCGACGAAGTGGGGCAGGTTAGCCAGGAGCAGAGCGAGATAATTTCATTGGTTGAAACCATGGGGCCACGATTTGAAGTGCTGCATCAAGCAATGCAGTTTCAAACTGATGGTGCCGAACAAATTCATGTGGCCATGATTCAACTGAATGAAGAAGCACAACAAACGGTTGGTTCGCTTAAGGAATCTGCAGAAACGTTTAAATTATTAAATCAATCAAATAACCAGTTACAGAATAGTGTTTCAAAATTTAAAGTACTAAAACGCTAATTGCATATAGGGATCAGGTTTAAATAGCGATTTATGGATACGGAAAACGATGAATCTCAATTAGCACAAGATTGCTGGCGCAGAATTGGCATCTGGGGAAAAGAATCTAATCGATGTGAAAAGCTGAAGCATGTTAAACACTGTCGAAATTGCGATGTTTTCGAGAGTGCTGCTCGCGAAGCAGTTTTGGAAAGACACTTAAGCATGGGTGACGATGCATTAACAATTGAAGAGCTCATTGAGAAAGAAACCCGTGAAGGCGATAAATCGATGATGCCTTTTCGCTTGGGTAACCTTTGTTTTGCTTTACCAAGTGGAGCGGTTTTAACCATTCATGACCAAGTTGCGGTGCATTCAATTCCGCATAATGTCAGTGCTGTTATTAAAGGTTTAGTCGCTATCAATCATGAAGTTTATACATTTATCGATCTTGCGAAATTACTGGACTTGGAACCCAATCAAAAAGATGCAGGGGATACAAAGCTTCAATCTCTTTTTAAACGTGCACTCGTGGTGGACTTGGCCGGCCGCACAGTAGTTTTTTATGTGGATGAGGTTTATCAAATACATCGATACTTTCAGAAAGATATGCGTCTAGTTGACAAAAAATTGCCTGGTGCAGATCTGATGCAAGGTATGCTCGTTAATAATCAAAATTGGGTGGGAAATTGTAATTTGTTAGACCTGGCAACCACCTCGCAGTTATTAGGAGTTAGGTCCAAGTGAGCCATGACGGAAAAAATGATTTGAGTGATTTTTCCATGATGGATCTCTTTCGTATGGAAATTGAAACCCAGGTTGAAAAATTAAGTCAAGGATTACTGGAAGTTGAACAGGGTAATGACAGTGCAGATATCTTAGAGATTCTTATGCGCGCATCACATTCTATTAAGGGTGCGGCAAGGATGGTAAATGTGGAACCTGTGGTGAAGATTGCTCATGAAGTGGAAGATTGTTTTGTTGCAATGCAACGCAGTCAAATTAATCTGGACAAAAAGTCGGTAGACGCTTTGCTGGCTGCGGTTGATTTGATTTCTCAGACAAGGGAAATTAAAGATGAACAACTAGAAGGCTGGGAAGCTGAGCAACGTGAAATAATTGATAATACCGTGTCTGCTCTTAGAGAAATACATGGTGCATCTATAAGTAATAAGTCAGAAAAACCAGCCACGAGTCGGGATGAATCTGAAATCCAGGATGATAAAGTAAGATTTCAAGCCATAGATCAGACTAACAGTGCCACCATACGTATTACAGTTGATCGGCTTGATCGAATTTTAAATTTGGCTGGTAAATCTTTGGTTCAAGCTCATGAGTTGAGTGCAATCATGCCAGACTTTTGGCAAGTAAAACACAAGCAACAAGTCATAATCTCTCAGCTGAATCGATTGCAAGAACATTTGTCAGATAGTGATGCCAGTGAAGTATTAAAAGATCGCGTCAAATCCATTTTGGGCGAGGCGAATAATTTGCGGCATCAATATGCTGATGGGCTTTCAAAACTGGATACCATTGATCGACGATCGTCGACCTTGTCTGATTATTTGCACAGAGAAATTATGGCGAGTCGCATGCGGCCCATATCAGAAATTCTCAATGGTTTACCTCGACTAGTCCGCGATTTCAGTCGACGATTACAAAAAGATGTCCGTCTTCAAATGTCAGGCTTATACACACTTGTGGATAGACATGTACTAGAGCTGGTTGATACGCCAATTAAACATCTCGTTCAAAATGCGATAGATCACGGTATTGAACTTCCAGACGAGCGCATCGCAATGGGTAAGAACCGAATCGCAACTTTAACACTCAATGTAAGCATGAATGCAGGAATGTTATTCATCGTATTGGAAGACGATGGCCGAGGTGTGAATTCCCAAAACTTACATGACATTATTCTTCAAAAGGGGTTGGCGACGCCTAGTGAGTTAGCCAACCTGGACCAAAAAGAATTATTGGATTTTTTATTTTATCCTGGATTCTCAACCAAGATGGAGGTTAATGAAATATCTGGCCGCGGTGTTGGATTGGATTTGGTGAAAGACACGGTGATGAATTTGAATGGTAGCGTGCAGGCATCTTCTAGCGAACACAAAGGAATGCGTTTTCAATTATTATTACCGTTAACCATTTCAGTTATGCGCGTTTTGCTAACCACGATTTGTGGGGAATCATATGCGTTTCCCATGGTCTCGGTTGAAGGTGTGCATTATATTGATGCCAATGCCGTAACTAAAGTTAGTGATAGATATTATGTAAATGTGGATTCAAATACAGTGCAATTGGTCCATGCTAACGTAATTTTCGAAGGCAAACTGCCCAAAACAATGCCAGATCGGCTCGCCATTGTAGTGCTCACCAATGGTCAACATAAGTATGGTGTTGTAGTAGAAAAAACCTTTGGTGAACAAGAGCTGTCTATCCATAATTTGTCACCCGATCTGGGTAAAATTCCGGGCATAAGTTCTGCTGCGATATTAAATTCAGGGGCACTGACGCTGATTATCGATGTGGATGATTATATGCATAGAATCGATTTGATGCGCGATGACATCCGATCTATGCAGCTGTGTCGAGAAGATCATGCGGAAATGTGTGAATTGTTACACATCTTAGTTGTTGATGATTCAATGACAGTCCGTAAAATGGAACAGGATTTATTACTTGGCAAACATTACCGAGTTGCGGTCGCTGAGGACGGCGTGCAGGCCTTACAAAAAATTCAAAGTGAGTCATTCGATATTCTTATCACCGATGTAGATATGCCAAATATGGATGGAATGCGGTTAATTAATGAAGTGAGATACTTGCCAGAGTATGCAGATATGCCGATCTTGATTATCTCCAATAGGGAAAAATCCTTTATAAAACAAGGAACTATTTTAGATAACAAAACACTCTATTATGCAAAAGATCAATTTTCAGCTGAGGGATTTTTAAATAATGTTCAGCAATTATCTAAATTAGTCGTTAACTCAGATGTTAGTTAAGAATCCAAAATATACAGGTTTAGCATTCGCTATTGAATCAAAGAGATCCTATGGCTAGAGTATTTGATATCGCAAGAGAGCAGATTCCCAACAGCAAAATCGTCGTCTTGGTTGTTGATGATCAAATGATGGTCGTTGAGGCCGTGCGACGCATGTTGGAATCTGAAAATGATGTTGAGTTTCATTATTGCACTGATCCCACCAAGGCAATTGAAACTGCCGTTCGTGTGCAGCCAACCGTTATATTATTGGACCTTGTCATGCCTGAAATCGATGGAATGACATTGGTGCGATTTTTTCGCAGCAATCAAAAAACTGAAGAAATTCCTGTGATCGTACTCTCGACAATAGAAGCCGCAATTGATAAAAGTGCCGCATTTTCTGCTGGTGCCAGTGATTACATTGTTAAATTGCCAGATAAGATTGAGTTAATTGCACGCATTCGTTCTCATTCACGCAGTTATTTAAATCGCAAGGAACGTGATGAAGCATTTGAAGAGTTGCGGCAGGTCAAAGCAGAGCTTGAAGAGAGCAACGCAACATTGCAATTACTATCCTGCCTGGATGGTTTAACAGGAATTGCCAATCGCCGTCGCTTTGATGAGTTTATGGCAAAAGAGTGGAAACGCTCTAACCGAGAGAAATCCACAATTTCTCTGATTTTAATCGATATCGATTATTTTAAACCTTACAATGATAATTATGGACATCAGCAAGGTGATGACACATTAAAAACGGTTGCAAAAGCATTGAATGAAGGAATTAATCGCCCTGCAGATTTGCTGGCAAGATATGGTGGAGAAGAGTTTGTTATTGTATTACCCGAGACAACCTTGGCTGGCGCAACTCAATTAGCAGAGAATTTGACTGAGCAAGTTCGTAAATTACAAATATTACATGAACATTCAAAAACCGCGGATATTGTGACAGTGAGTATTGGTGTTGCGTGTTGCGAACCAGATAAGCGATATAACTCTGTTGAAACATTGCTTGAGGCAGCAGATAAGGCATTGTATGAAGCAAAAGGCCAGGGTAGAAATCAAGTCGTTGCATCGGCCAATTGTGATGGCAAATGCAGAATGAATGCTTAACGAATTACGGATTAAGTTTGATCTTCCTCCGTTAAGGTTCGGTCTTTAGGAAATATGCGGGCGGTTTTAACTGTGTTGCCCTGGGTTTGCACTATTTCAATGGGATAACCTGAAATTTTCACACTGATTCCCGGTTCAGGAATACTCTCCAAATGTTCTGTAATTAATCCATTAAACGTTTTTGGTCCGGTAGCTGATAAACTCCATTTCATTACTCGATTTAAATCCCGAATGTTTGCGCTACCATCTATTAAAAATGAGCCATTTTCTTGCGGATGCACATCTTTTATTGTGGTTGCTGCTTCACTCGTAAACTCTCCTACGATTTCTTCTAGAATATCTTCGAGAGTGACTAAACCTAATATATCTCCGTACTCATCAACAACCAGTCCGATTCGGCGCTCTTGTTGTTGAAATTTTAAAAGTTGTGTATTTAATGGCGTGGTTTCTGGAACGAAATACGCTTCTCTAACGGCTTCTAATAATGCATCCATTGAAAACTGATCTTGCGCTAACAGGTGTAACACGTTTCTCGCGTGAATAAAGCCAACAACCTGATTGATATCATCTCGAAAAACCGGTACCCGGGTATGTTGGCTATGTTGCAGTTGCTCAACGATTTGCCCCCATTCGTCATTAAGGTCAATACCAATGATTTCGTTGCGTGGAATCATAATATCTTCCACTGTCACTTTTTCTAAATCCAAAATACTCAGCAACATTTTTTGATGGCTCTTGGGGATCAAAGCGCCGGCCTCATTAACCACAGTACGCAATTCCTCTGTGCTTAAATGTTCTGTGTTTTTTTGTTTTAGTTTGATGCCGGATAGTTTTAGCAAGCTATTGGCGAGGATGTTGATAAGCCATACTATTGGGTAGAGAATTTTTAATAAGGGTGCATAAACAAATGCAGCGGGAAATGCAATTTTTTCCGGATACAGTGCGGCAACCGTTTTCGGGGCAACTTCAGAAAAAATAAGCAGCACAAATGTCAGTATGCCAGCACCGATAGCAATCGCAGCTTCACCGCCCAACCTTAACGCAATAATAGTTGCAATTGAGGAGGCGAGAATATTGATGAAATTATTACCTAACAGTATTAGGCCAATTAACTTATCGGGTTGCTCCAGGAGTTGGCTCGCACGAATAGCCCCTCGATGATTATTTTTAACTAAATGCCGAAGACGATAACGGTTGAGCGACATCAAACCCGTTTCAGAGCTGGAAAAAAACGCGGATAACGCCAACAATAAAAATAAAATTCCAAATAGGACGGCTAATGGGATGTCATGCAATTGAGATGAGCTCCTGGGGCAAAAAAGCAGAAGTGATAATTGATAATTAATTGCACGACTATTTGATTCAAAATTTTAATATATTGTCGTCAAAATGGTTAAAGTTATATCAGAACTTGCCGCTTAAGCAAAAAATTGTTCCAGTAATTGATTGATTTTGCTAGCCGGGTTCTTGCATGAGACAATTAGGCTAACAGCAATTATAGCAAATATATGCATTTTTACGTTTTTGGAAATCGTATAGTGTGTTCTTTGTTTGGAATATGGATTGTTTAACGATGGAGAATGATCTCAAGGACGTATTTACTGCCAAAATAGGCCAGTACGAGTGTTATAAAGCCGCTAAGGGTCCAACGAATGACTGTTCGACCGCGCCAACCGAAACGCCAGCGTCCCCAGAGTAAAATTGCAAACACAGCCCAGGCACTAATCGATAATATGGTTTTATGTGCTAAGTTTTGTGCAAACATATCTTCCAAATAAACAAAACCGCTCAGTAAGGATGTTGTTTGTAGTGCAAAGCCGATTGTGATCATTTGCACCAACAGTGTTTCCATGGTTTCCATGGCAGGAAGCGTGCGAATAAAACCAGCGGGTTTTCGGTTATGTAAGTGTCGCTCTTGTATAGACAGTAAGACGGCTTGAACAGCTGCCAGGCCTAACAAACTATAGGCGAGTATGGAGAGCATGATATGTACGCCCAATCCGCGATGAGCTGTGGCATCAATAATGTGATCAACAGGCATCAAGTATTCGGTTGCTAAAGTAAAGGCAGCAAGCGGCAAGACAAACAGGCCTAGGTTTTCAACAGGTTTTTTGAATGCTGCTAGTAGTAATAAACTGGCTACAAACCAGGTTGCAAGTGATGCGACATGCGTGAAACCCATTTGTAGACCAGTATCTGTAAATATGTGTCTAGCGAGTATGTCGGCATGAAATATGACCGCAATTAAACCCAAGGATAGCGCCAGGCGTTTATTTTTGTCAGATGATTGGAGTGCTAACTGTTTAAACAAGACTATTGTCGCTGCGAGGTAAAGCAGAACTCCGACACTAGTCATGACAACATCAATCATAAAATTTGGCTCCAGGGTAAAGAAACCAAATGATGTCATATTGCTGAGTTGCATTGAAGAGAAAAGTGAGGAATAAAGGATTAAATTTGATGTATTTACAGAGCTCAAGCATCTATGCTAATTAGCAAAATTAATTCTGGTAACGGGGCAGACTCATTGTGAAACTCAGGGTTCTGGGCTGTAGCGGCGGTGTGGCGCAGGGTTTGCGCACAACTTCGTTACTGATAAATGATAAAATTCTAATCGATGCGGGAACTGGTGTTGGAGATCTTAGCCTTGAAGAAATGGCTAAGATAGAACATATTTTCATCACGCACTCTCATATCGATCATGTCGGCTTTTTACCATTATTGGTAGATAGTATGTTCAGTAGCATCACCACACCGATCACCGTGCACTCTCAAGCGGTAACCATTCAAGCCATTCGCGATCACATTTTCAATTGGATTATTTGGCCGGATTTTTCACAATTACCGCGACCAGACAATGCTGTTTTAGCGTTTCAGGCCATGGCGCCAGATGAAACGATTTTACTTGATGATGTATTGTTTCAGATGATTGAAGTCAGTCATACGGTTCCCGCTGTTGCTTATCGTATTGAGCACGACGGAAAAAGCATTGCTTTTAGTGGGGATACATCGAGTAATGATACCCTGTGGGATCGATTAAACGCGTATTCTTCATTAGACATATTGATCGTTGAATCGGCGTTTTCAGACGAACAATATGATTTGGCTTTACTTTCACGTCACTATACACCCTCATTGCTTGCTCAGGATTTGAGTAAGTTACGTCATGATCCAGAAATCTATATTACCCATCTTAAACCGGGCGACGAACAGAAAATCACTGAAGAACTGTTTAAATTAAGACCAGCCCGCCAATTCAAAATTTTACAGAACGACACGATTTTCAAGCTATAATACCCGACCTTACATCTTGTTATATATTGAGCATTTGATTGCTCAGTAATAATTGTTGCTCTATGGGGCAAATAAATAAAGGCCACTAAATGTTTGATAATCTATCCGATCGCCTGGGGAAAACCCTCCAAAATATAACCGGCAAAGGGCGAATTAGCGAAGACAATATTAAAGAAACGCTGCGCGAAGTCAGAATGGCTTTATTAGAAGCTGATGTCGCGCTACCAGTTGTGAAAGATTTTATGGCTGGGGTTAAAGAAAACGCGATGGGACAAGACGTGATAAAAAGCGTTTCTCCTGGGCAGGCGTTTGTCAAAATTGTTAATGATCAACTCGTCCATGTTATGGGTGATGCGAACGAGCAGCTCAATTTAAATACTCAGCCTCCTGCGGTAATTCTCATGGCAGGTTTACAAGGCGCTGGTAAAACCACAAGTGTTGCCAAATTGGCGAAGTACCTCAAAGAGGTCCAGAAAAAGTCGGTGATGGTTGTTAGTGCGGATGTGTACCGACCTGCAGCTATTGATCAATTAGAGACTTTGGCCAAAGAAGTTGATGTTGCTTTTTTCCCCAGTCACATCAGTGAAAAACCGGTAAAAATAGCCAAAAATGCGATTACTGAAGCTAAGAAGCAGTTCATTGATGTTTTATTAGTCGATACTGCGGGTCGTTTACATATTGACGATGAGATGATGAGAGAAATAATCGAGCTTCATGGCTCCATCGATCCCATTGAAACACTGTTTGTTGTTGATAGTATGACCGGCCAGGATGCTGCTAATACTGCCAAAGCGTTTAATGAAGCCTTGCCTCTAACCGGTGTCATCTTAACCAAAACCGATGGTGATGCGCGAGGTGGGGCTGCCTTATCAGTAAGACATATCACCGGTAAACCTATTAAGTTTTTGGGTATAGGCGAAAAAGTTGCTGCGCTTCAACCCTTTCATCCCGAACGGGTTGCTTCCCGCATATTGGGGATGGGTGACGTGCTTTCCCTGGTGGAAGAAGCCGAGCAGAAGCTAGATAAAAAGAAAACAGAAAAGCTCGCGAAAAAATTTAAAAAGGGTAAATCCTTTAACCTTGAAGACTTTTTAACTCAAATGCAGCAAATGAATAACTTGGGCGGTATTACCGGTTTAATGGATAAATTACCCGGTATGGGTCAAATGCCAGATGAAGTGAAAGGTAAAATCAATAATAAAGAGATTGATCGCCTTCAGGCCATTATTCTTTCCATGACGGTCGAGGAGCGTCGTAAACCAGATATTATTAAAGGCTCACGGAAACGTCGTATTGCAGCCGGTTGTGGTCAGCAGGTTCAAGATGTTAATCGATTGCTGAAACAGTTTACCCAAATGCAAAAAATGATGAAAAAAATGCGCAGTAAAGGCGGCATGGCGGCGATGATGAAGCAAATGAAAGGCGCCATGGGCGGTGGCGGTGGGATGCCATTCCAGTAAGCCTTAGTAGCGGTTAATTTGCGGTATTAGCCTTTTAATTGCAGTACAAATTGTATATAATCCGCCGCTCTTTTTAAGCCTTCTAGGGTTTAAATCTATATTTATTGAGGAATTTACACATGGTGACAATTCGTTTGGCACGCGGTGGGGCAAAAAAACGTCCATTTTATCATATGGTTGTAACAGATAGTCGGAATCGCCGTGATGGTCGATATCTCGAACGTGTTGGTTTTTTTAATCCAAGCGCTCAGGGCCAGGAAGTGCGGTTGAGTGTTAATGAAGAAAGAATCAATCATTGGGTTTCAAAAGGCGCGCAAACATCAGAACGTGTTGCAAAATTGATTAAAGATAATCAAGCTGCCTAATTATTCATTAGTATGACGGAAGTTCATTCGGACGATTCGTCTGATGCACTCATCACTTTAGGAACAATTAATGGGGTGTATGGTGTGCAAGGTTGGGTAAAAGTATATTCATTTACCTCACCCATTGAAAATATATTGAAGTATAAATCCTGGCAATTGAGCCAAAAGAATCAGAATAAGACGGTCAGGGTTGAGAGCGGAAAGAAGCATGGTAAAGGCATAATTGCCAAACTCGAGGGGTACAACGATCGAGACCAGGCGGCAGCTCTGCTTAAATCAGAGATTAGGGTATCAAAATCACTGTTACCAGAATTACCCAGTGGTGAGTATTACTGGACTGACCTGATTGGTTTGCGAGTGACTAACTTGGCCAATATAGATTTTGGAATTGTTGATCATCTGTTTGAAACCGGCGCAAATGACGTGATGGTTGTTAAAGGGGAATCAGAGCGATTGATCCCTTTTGTGCAAGGCCAATACATTAAAGAAATAGACCTGAAGCTGGGTACTGTTTTAGTCGACTGGCCGGAAGATTTTGAGTAGTTAGCGATTCTATGCGGATCGATATCATTACTTTGTTTCCGCAAATGTTTGATGCCCTGACTGAGTATGGGGTAGTCGGTGGTGCAGTCCAGCGTCGGGTACTAAATCTGCATTGCTGGAATCCCCGCAATTATGCTCAGAATAAGCATAAGACCGTGGATGACCGGCCTTATGGTGGCGGACCTGGGATGGTGATGCAATATCAGCCTCTGAAAGACGTTATTACAGATATCAGAGTGGTTAACTCGCAAAGTCCGGTGGTTTATTTATCCCCGCAGGGAAAGCCACTAAAGCAACAAGATTTGATGGAAATGGCAAGTTACCCGGGATTAATCTTATTAAATGGTCGGTATGAAGGTATCGATGAGAGATTAATCCAAAACGAATGTGATCAGGAATGGTCCATTGGCGATTATGTCATTAGCGGTGGTGAGCTTGCTTCCATGGTGTTAATCGATGGCGTCGCACGGCTACTACCCGGTGTGTTAGGGCATGAAGATTCAGCAGAGCAAGATTCATTTATGAATGGCTTGCTGGATTATCCTCACTACACACGGCCAGAGGAGATTGGCAGTAAAGCAGTGCCTGAGGTATTAGTTAGCGGCGATCACCAGGCAATACATCGTTGGCGAGAGAAGCAAAGTCTGGGTAGAACGTGGGAACGTAGACCTGATTTGCTGGACAGACTTAAACTGACCAAAGAACAAGAAGGTTTACTGAAGGAATTTATTCAGGAAGCCAAGGCAAATAGAAAAGAACATTAGTATTCTAAGATACGGAGCAAAACCATGAGCAACATTATTGATCAACTTGAAAAAGAACAATTGAAATCGGATGTTCCCGAATTCAGTCCTGGTGACACCGTTGTTGTGCAGGTTAAAGTAAAAGAAGGCGAACGTGAACGATTGCAGGCATTCGAAGGTGTATGTATCGCGATCAGAAACCGCGGTTTGAATTCAGCATTTACTGTACGAAAAATTTCCAATGGTGAAGGTGTTGAACGGGTTTTTCAAACTCACAGCCCAATGATCGCAAGCATTGCTGTTAAACGACGCGGTGATGTTCGTCGAGCTAAATTATATTACTTGCGTGAGTTGAAAGGCCGTGCAGCGCGAATTAAAGAAAAACTGAAATAAGTTAATAAACCAAAGTCTAATTAAAAGGCGTGTAATCCACGCCTTTTTTGTTTTATCATTTAGATCGATTCCAATTTTCCCCCATCCTGTTCAGTTAATCCCTTGATTCTTTATTTTACAAGATGATTTTTGAGAAATAGATCACTTTTTTTTCATTTCTTATTAAGTTTATGTGCACTCTTGCCAATTAAAGAGATTCATAATTGAAGTACTGGTAATTTTAATGTCGCGTAAGTCAAATTTTACTTTCCGAAAGGTATTGCTGATCAGTTTTATACTGATATCTGCTGTGCCGGTAATTTTGCTTGCGTATTGGGTACAAGACTCTGCATTACAGAATGAATTTAAGGCAGTAGAAGAGAAGCATCTAAATATTGCAAAAAATCTGACCTCCACTTTGGAGAGATATATTTTTGATATTGAAGCAATATTTGAAGTAATTGCATCACACAATCAACAAGATGTTCACAGTGTTGAAATATTTCAGTTGTTAAAACAAATGAATTTTCAACATATATGGCATATTGATAAAGATAAGCAATCGCTGATATATGATCACAATAACATCCTAAAAGAATTGGTGGTTCCTGAAAATATCGCCATGTATTTTGAGCAATTCCAATCGTCACCTGATTACAAAAAAAACAGGATTAATTTCTCAGGTGTTCTTGAAGGTGTAGAAAACGATAATGTCTTTCTGGTGAGTAAAAAATTACCTGAAGGCGGATATTTGGTTGGCAGTGTAAGTACCACTTATATTCTTCAAATTCAAAGCAAAATCGTGTTCGGTGAAAGAGGACACGCAGCCATTGTTGACCAGTTCGGTAAAGTCATTGCCCATCCCGTAAAAACATGGCACGAGAGCCGTAAAGATATTTCTTTTTTACCTCCTGTCCAAAATATGATGTTAGGCCTGACAGGTGTTACCCAATTTTATACGCCGGCCATGCAAGCAGACATGATCGCTGGTCACACAGCGGTTGATAAAGCAGGTTGGGGAGTAATGATTCCACAGCCGGTGTCGGAACTTGAAGACAACGCAGCATCTGTTCAATATATTGCGTTAATTTTGGCGATGATTGGGGTGGCCATTGCGGGATTAATAAGTTGGTGGCTCGCAAGCTACATCACTCGAACTCTGGCAGGTGTAATTCAGTTTACGGAAAACGTTGCTTCTGGAGAATTGGATACTCGAATACCCATCGAAAAAGGTTTGATGCCTTTAGAATTACAAAAAATGATTACTTCCTTTAATCGGATGATCGACAAACTTAAGCACAAAACAGAGGTATCCGTTTTATTAACTGACCGATTGCGAGAAGCGCAACATATTGCAAAGCTTGGCAGTTGGAAGATTAACATTGTTGATAATACGATGTGGTGGTCTGAAGAAGTTTATAATATTTTGGAACTCAATCAAAGTGATATTGCTTCACCAACGCTTGATGATTTTGTCATTGCAATGGAGCAAGATCAACGGGAAGATTTTATCGATTCTCTGAAAAAGGCCATCCTAACTCATAAGCCGTTTAGTCTGGATAATAAAATGTACTCAAAAAGTGGCGAAGCCATTTATGTGCATCAAGATATTGTTGTTCAATCAAACAGTAAAAATAAGTTTGCTTATATCAGTGGTACGTTTCAAGATGTTTCGGAACGGAAAAAACACGAAGACGCATTGTATGCGCGCGCGCACTACGATGATCTTACCGGCTTGCCAAATCGAAGATTATGCCTCGAGACATTAGAGACCGATTTGCAGCAGGCAAAAGAACGTAATCAAGTGTTGCCGTTTTTGCTCATTGGTTTGGATCATTTCAAAGAAATTAACGGTTCCTTGGGGCATAATATTGGCGATAAACTTTTATCCCTAGCCGGTGATCGATTGCGTAATGCTACTGATGAAAGTGATTTCATAGCAAGATTGGGTAGTGATGAGTTTTCAATTGTTTTACGCAATATCGATAGTTACGAAAAAATATTTGGCCTGGCCAAAAAAATTATTGAAGAATTTCAAAAGCCCTTCACCGTTGACCATTATGAAACAGTGGTTGGGGTAAGTATTGGCATTAGTATTTATCCCGATGATGATGCACTGAATCCGCTATTGTTGTTGCAAAAAGCAGATACTGCGCTGCATGCGGCTAAAGCAGCAGGACGAGGTGGGTACGAAGTTTTTACTTCAGCAATGGATGAGCGTGTGATTGCTCGCATGAATTACCGTTCAGACCTTCCCGCAGCGATTGAAAACTCAGAATTCCATTTAGTTTTTCAACCAATTGTAGATAGTAAAACGGGCAAAGTGATTTGTGCCGAGTCTCTCATTCGCTGGATTCACCCCACAAAGGGCTTCATCCCGCCTGATAAGTTCATTGCGATTGCAGAGGAAAGTGGATACATTGGTGAAATTGGCTTATGGGTGATAGACGAAGCCTGCAAGGAATTGAAAAAATGGCATGATAGCGGTTATCGCGACTTGTATATTTCTGTGAATCTATCATTGCGACAAATTCAGTTGGGACTGAAAAAAAATACTATCCTGGATATTTTACATAAACACCATATCGATCCAAAATTTTTAACCTTGGAAATCACAGAAAGTTTGTTGATGGAAGATCTCGATAAAAATTTACATTGGTTAAACGACGTTAAAAGCACAGGTATTCGATTTTCCATTGATGACTTTGGTACGGGTTACTCATCACTAAGCTATCTTTTAAATTTGCCTGTGACTACCCTTAAAATAGATCGGTCCTTTGTCATGAATATATTGGAAGGATCTAAAGATGCGGTATTGATTGAAATGATCATTACCTTATCTAAACGCCTTGGTTACAAAATTGTTGCGGAAGGGGTTGAGACTGAAGGGCAGCTAATTAAATTGCGTGAATATGAATGTGATCTAATCCAAGGTTATTACTTTAGTAAACCGCTGGTTTCTGAGGAATTTATGAAGTATTTGTGCGGTGTTAATAAAGTAGACAACATTACAAATATTAATCAATTAAAATAATTTCGTTACATTTCTAAACTTAGTCCAGTTTCTGAGAACTTCATTTTTTGCCTTGCTCGCCGACATAGTTCTTGATGGGCTGTTATACCCAATTTAGGTGTATTTTTAATCGCTTATTCATCAAGACATTAAGCAAGGAACGAGCTGTGATATTTAAACGAAACTTACATAATCTTGATCGGTTAGTGCGTGTCATTATCGGATTAATATGTGTGTACTTTGGATTTATCGATACAAGTTATTTACCTCAAACGATGGTGGCAACGCTCATCGGTGTATTAGGTGTCGTGAATTTATTTGCCGCAATTACGATGCACTGCCCGTTGTATGGTTTGACAGGCATCAGCACATACAAAGAGTGTAAAGAACTGGATCATGAATCATAAACTTAAATTATTTTTAGGTATATTCACTTCCTCTCTTTTAGGGCTGGGATTTTTTGGCATGATTGCCTATGAATCAGCGGTGAGCGCGAGTTACGATCGAGAGTCTGAGTTATTAAAAAAGTTTGCTTCCCATTTTGTTGACGATTTGACGGAAGGATTAGAATTTGAAGGTAGAGAAATAAATCCTCAAAGTATAGTGAGATGGTTAGACGAACATCAAGGTCATATGTTTGGTGTTTCTATTCTTATTCAAGAGCAAGAAGTTCTCTCGGCCATTGAAAGCCGAAGTTACTCTCGTTACTTTATTACTCGTTTATTTCAAAACAATATTAGTGGATCCCGAAGTTTGGATGGTCAGACGTTTACATGGTATTCCGTGCAAATTAAGAATACACCGTATTTTTTATCTGTTACACACAATGTTGGCGATAGTGATACGGGGGCCTATTTTCGCTCATTAGGTGTTCCAATGATAGTGACGGCTGCACTGCTCATGTGGTTAACGATTTGGGCAACGTTTTATATTGGTAATTTATACGAAAAACTTAACGATAAAAAGAATGCTCTGGAGTATCAGTCAAAACATGATGCGCTGACAGGATTGATGAACAGAACTATCTATCTAAAAAATTTAAAGGCGTTAGTGGAATTTGCCCAAGAAAAGAAACATGAATTATCTTTATGTTATATAAACATTGGAAATTTTAAAGACATCAACCAAACCTTGGGGCACCAATATGGTGATGATTTATTAAGAACAGTTGCAGTACGTTGTAAAACGATTGTTGGGAACGGCGGAATGGTTTCACGATTGGGTGCAGCAGAGTTTGCGGTTGTTTTGCCTGATCATGACATGAGTGAAACACGTAATGTGATTGATGATATTTTACAATCCATAGAAGATGACATAACAATTGATAATGTTAAATTGAATATTACAACAAATGTCGGTATTGCATCATATCCAGAACACGCTGAATCACTAGATGAATTAATACACCATGTTGAAATCGCAATGGAAAATGCGAAAAGATTAGGTTCAAGAATTACTATTTTCCACAATGATTTACTTACTAACTATCAACCCAACCTCAATTTAATTTCCTTAAAATCTGTCGAAGGTTAACCGCAAAGCGGTTTAACTTGCTGGTTTACATCTACCGCACACTCACTATAATTATTGGCATGACAAACAATTAAAAGTGTGTTTTTTCATGATAGATCTTAAGCAGTACCATGCATTGATACCCACACCGTTTGCTACCCTGGGTTTAAAGACTCGGAATCAAACACTTCAAGAACTGGATTTCATCTTCGAAGAATTGAGTTCGCCGATGTATCAGAATGAATTCACTGAATACGTTGGTGATGAGGTTCAACAATATTTGGCTGATGCAAGGCACCCGTTGAGTCTAAATTTGACTCTAAATGGGACGAAATTTCAGCGATCAGTTTGGCGTCAAATGCAATTGATACCAAGTGGTGAATGCCTCTCCTACAGTGATGTTGCATTAAAGCTGAAAAGTGGTGCCCGCGCAGTTGGCAATGCCTGTCGAAGAAATCCCATTCCGTTAATCGTGCCTTGCCATAGAATTATTGCTAAAAATGGTTTGGGTGGCTTTGCTGGCGATAGGACCGGCGAGCTTGTTGAAGTAAAACGTTGGTTATTAAACCATGAATCCTGTTCAATCAACTGAATCCGAGAGTGTAGAAGACTCTCGAACCATTAAAGAGTTCGTCAATAATTTATGGCTTGAATCGGGACTTAGTGAAAACACCCGATTAAGCTATCAATCAGATTTAAATCTTTGTGCTGAATGGCATGCTCAGAAAGCATTAAACTTGCGATTTGCGCAAAGAGATTCAATTCTTTCTTTCTTAGCCTTTAAAGCCAGTTCTGGTTATAAGCCGCGTTCCACAGCAAGAATTCTATGTAGTTTAAAGCGATACTTTCAGTATTTGGTTCGAGAAAACATTCGACCAGATAATCCTTGCGCTTTGGTAGAGGCGCCCAAACTGGGGCGTCCATTACCAAAAAGTTTATCTGAGCATGATGTGGAATCTTTATTACGATCTCCCGATGAAAATACTGCAATTGGCAAACGTGATTTAGCAATGTTGGAATTGCTGTATGCCACAGGTTTACGTGTTACAGAATTAGTGAGTTTGGAAATGAGCCAAATGAGTTTCACTCAAGGTTTGGTTCGTGTTGTTGGTAAAGGAAATAAGGAACGATTGGTGCCCTTGGGTGAACAAGCTTTACAGCGAATTAAGCAATACTGTGATCAAGCACGTAACGAAATTCTCAAAGGCAAGTCTACCGAAGCGCTGTTTGTGACCAACCGAGGTGGAGCGATGACAAGGCATGCATTTTGGCATCTTATCAAACGTTATGCAGTGAAAGCCGGTATATCTCACGAATTGTCTCCGCATACCTTAAGACACGCATTTGCAACACATTTACTGAATCATGGTGCTGACTTGCGCGTTGTTCAAATGCTGTTGGGTCATAGTGATCTGTCCACCACGCAAATCTATACACATGTTGCGCAGGAAAGACTAAAATACCTCCACCAGACGCATCATCCAAGGGCATGAATCCCATTTAATTGTCATTAATTGGTAGCAAGCTTATAATTTTTTGATAATTCCCCTAATTCGGTCAATTTAGCGCAAACAACTTGGATATTACTTCTAAAACAGTTGTCTAATCTTTGCAATTCGGTATAGTTCCAGCATTATTCATTTTATGGTTCAATTTTGGTCTTTTTGGGGGTTTTACTGTGTTTAAAAAGTTTATTTTGCTTACTGTAATGGGTCTACTTTTTACTTCATTCGCGTGGGCCGATGAGCAAGCAGATATAAAAGAAATAAAAAAGGTTTTTTCACAGATTATCTCCGGTGGTACACCTGATGTTGTTGCACCCTCTGCGATTGATGGGATTTATGAAGTGGTTTATGGTGCTCAAGTCCTTTATATGTCCAAGAGTGGACGTTATGTTATCCAAGGTGACCTGATAGATCTTGAAAATCGCACTAATATTACCGAAGGTACCCGATCTATCCAGCGAGCAAAGTTGGTAAAAAATATTGACGAAAAATCAACCATTGTTTTTTCGCCTGATAGCGTTAAACATACCATTACTGTATTCACAGACATTGATTGTGGATACTGCCGTAAATTACACCGTGAGATTGAGCAATACACAGACCTGGGAATTAAGGTTCGTTATTTAGCGTTTCCCCGTTCGGGAGTTAATACCAAGTCCTTCCATAAAGCAGTTACCGTGTGGTGCTCCAAAGACCAGAAAAAAGCAATGACCGATGCTAAAGCGGGTGTGAAGCAAGAAACAATTAATTGTGATAATCCGGTCAAAGAACACATGAAATTGGCAGAACAATTTGGGGTGTCAGGTACACCTACCATAGTTCTAAATAACGGTGAAGTTGTTCCTGGGTATGTACCCGCAGCCCGATTAGCTAAAATGTTAGATAATGAGAAACATGCATCTCTAAACTAATTTCATTTTTCACAACCCAATACTCGAAGCGCACTAATTGCGAAAAATTGTTAGTATTGGGTTTTTAAACTCTCCTCAATAACATCATTAAATAGTTTCACTATCTAGCTTAAATAGACTTTCTGTTTAAATATCACACTTTAGAGTCGCTTTCTTTTCATTTAGCTAAACTAGCGAGAGTTGGTCTATCTCGTTCATCTGGTTAGAAATTTGCTACAGTTTACCCAACATTTCATAATGAGGTCTATTCATGATTAAGTTGATACTTATTTTGCTAATCGCTGGTGCCATATTTATCGGCATGAACTGGGAACAAATATCGGGTGAAGTTGATAGTGGTGTTAATAGTGCGTCGGAGTTAACGGAAAAAGCGTTGGACATGAAAGAAGATGCAGAAGACACATTGGATGATGTTCGAGATAAGATGGAAGATACTCAAGACACGATTGGAGATATGGTTGATAAAGTGAAAAAATAGCCCAGCTTACTTCTTTTTGTGTTTCATTTATTATTAAGGGCTGCCAGATAAACTTCGCCACAAACATTTGATTTGAAAATGGCTAACGTGGAAGAAAAAGAAAAACAGGAAATAAAAAATAGCCATGCTTCGAATTATTCTATGAAATCTTTCAAAAACTCCTTCACTCTACTTTTCTTTTTGACACAGTTTCTATTATCTCAAGCAACTCATGCATTTGATGGTGATGGTTTAACATTAAAATCGATAGCAATGAATTTTGATTTTTCAGAATTTAACGAAACTGGTTCTGCTGTCACTGAAAAAGGTTTGATATTTGGTGGTGAATTAGAACTAGGAAAAGGGTGGGGGCCATTATGGATGTCGATTAATGGCCAATTTTTAAAAGGTGAAGTTGACTATGATGGATTTAGCCAGGATAAAGATGGAAATATTAAAAGTGGCCATAAGACTGTAACTGCGGAAACAATCTTTGATACGTCAGTTCAGGTCGGACGCATTTACGAATCCTGGCGCAGACACGATTATGCGTTAATTTATGCAGGTGCTGGTTTTCACCAATGGGCCAGGGACATAAAATCCAAGGGTAATGTTGTCGGTTTATTTGAACGATACACCTGGTTTTATGCCCACCTTGGCGCCAGAGGTTTTTTGTTTCGTACTTCACGTTCATATCTAATGGTTGAATTAAATATACTTCGCACATTTAAACCTACGATGGATGTTAGTTTTAAAGTTAAAGATATTGACAATGCCCGCGTTTCACTAGGCGAACATTTTGGTGCTAAGCTTTCCATTCCCTATCGATACGAGGTAAAACGCTGGTTACATCTCTATTCCGAATTCTTTTACGAGGCGTGGGATCTTGGTGAAAGTAATAGCCAGATATTACGATCAGGCGGATTCTTGGATGAAACAGAAACCGCAGGTGGACGGACTTTTAAGGAACCCCGAAGTACCTCTCGTTTTTACGGTTTGAAGCTGGGGGTGTTTTTGAAGTTTGATTAAGGCTTTTAAATACTAAAAATTATTCAATGAGTGCCTCAAAAAATCCTATTTAATTTAACTCAACACTTTTCTTGTGGTATGTAAATAAAACAAACATACGAACTCGTTTGTGCGGCCAAATATTCTTGACGGCATCTCCGTAGAAATCCATCTGTTTATAAAACTCATTTGCAACGGTAGTCAGCTTATCTATTGGGATGTCTCGATGAGTTTTATAATCGAGGATAAGTATTTCGTTTTTAGTGACAATCAGCCGATCGATTACACCATATTTGGTTTTTTTCTCATTAGAATCTAAGATTGGCATTTCATTCATGGCTTGAGAGTACTTTGTGGGATTAAAGAAACATTCAAACTCAGGGTGCTGATAAACTGATTTCACTTCTTCTATCCAACCAGACAAAGTTGATTTATCTTTTTTATCTTGAAATTCGTTTAATATCAATTGTGTAATTTCGTTTGTGTTGTTCTTTTCCATTAACTCAAAAATACGATGCATGATTGTGCCACGGATTGTATTTTCGTTTTCTTGATTATCGTTAGTAATTGATGCGTTTGTGTCGGTTGTTAAATAGTATTGTTTACTGAAAAGCACATCATCTAAAGCAGTAATTTTTTCGTCCGTAGCTGGGCTAGTAGCAGGACATGCGACTTGTTCTAAAATTTCCAATTCATCGTTATTGCTTGGCCAATTGTCTTTTATCAGTCCGTACCAACCGAGTTTATCAGTTTTGCTGGTATTGCAGCCTGAAATGTATAAAGCTTGCCGTGCTCGAGTGAGTGCTACGTACAGTAAGTTGGCATCTTCAATATCTTTTTTATGGCCATTTTGTTGAAGTAACTGGCGAATTCTTTCCGTCTGTTTTTGTTTGTTGGGACAAAGTAAGAATTGAGTGGGTTTATCTTCTGTTTCTGGCCATTGGATTAGTGGTTGATAACTGTCATGCGCACCGCTCTTAGTGTTAGCGGAATCTGCGATAAAAACAACAGGCGCCTCCAGTCCTTTTGATGCATGTATGGTAAGGATTCTGACGGAACCACTATTTGATTCAAGTATCGCTTCGTCCGGACTATCATCGTTTTGAAATTTGGTTCGCAGTTTTCCAATGAACCGACCTAAAGAGGGATATCGACCACTATCAATTTCAAGCGCAAGCAATAGGAATTGATGCAGATTTGCTTTAATGCGATGAATATAGTGACTGGGGACATGTTTTTCATAACGTGTGAATATGTCGGATTCATGAAAAATTAAATCCAATAAATCATGAATGGGTAAATGTCCGGAAAAATTTCGCCAGCGAGAGATCGTTGAGCTGGCAAAGGTCAAACTCTCGGGACAATCAACGCTGCCTTCTATTTGTAATAAGGTATCAAACCAGGCTGTTTTTTTATTGTTTTTGGCCAAAACGATAAGATCGTCATTGCTGCATTGAAAAAGTGGTGAACGCAGAACGGTGGCTAGTGCAACATCATTATAGGGGGTGTATAACACATCAAGTAAAGCAATCATGTCTTGAATTTCCTGACACTCGAATAGTGTTCCACGATTGTTACTTAAATAAGGAATGCTAGCTTCCCGTAAGGCTTTTTCATAATCCACGACATGAGTTCGAGAGCGAATTAATATCATGATATCCGAATAGCGAATGCTACGATTTATATTGCCTTCACTAATAGCTATTTTTTTTTCAATGAGTTGAGTGATTCTTTCAGCAATCTGTTGGCCTTCCCGGTAATAGGGTTGATCATCTTTCTGTAATGGTTGGAGCAATGGATTGCGAAAATAAATGGGTTCTTGATTTTCGATTTCTTTTTCTATGAGTGGTAATAACTCAATTTTCCCCGGCAATTGATCAAGGAAAGTCGTATGTTCATGGAAATTTGATATCCGATTTTCCATTTGTGGACTCTTGAAGAGTGAATTCACTAATGACATGATCGTATTTGACGAGCGACGAGATTTATCCATGGGAAAAGATTCTGCATGTAAATTCTCTGCAAGCCAAACGCCTGCTTGATCAAGTAACCTGGGATCTGCTCGACGAAAACTATAAATGGATTGTTTTTCATCACCAACAATAAACACACTTCGTGTTTTTTCATCACTACGGGAAAACTCTTCTAGCAATGGTAATATCAAACGCCATTGAGTGGGATTAGTATCTTGGAATTCATCTATGAGTAAATGATCAATTCGTTGGTCTAATTTAAATTGCACCCACATGGCATTGTCGTGATGGTTAAGAAGTTGGTAGGTATTCCATTCCAGATCGGTAAAATCCAAAAGCCGCTGTTCCAGTTTTAGTGTCTGATAATGTGAAATCAGTTGATTCCCTGCTTGGTACCAAGACGCGGACAAGCGATAATTATGATGTCTCGCGGTAATTTCGTTAAGTGCCAGTATTTGTATTGCAAAAGATTGACATATTTCCAGAAACTGATTTTCGCCATCCAATCCGATCTTTTTTTCCCTAGCTTTAACAGGTTTGTTATGTTTGTTTTCGCCTTTGCTGTTGAGGAAAAATTTCGACAATTGACTAAGGATATTTTCATATTGGGGGAATTCTTGTATTGGATGGCTAAATAAAGGGCTTTCAATAATGGATTGAAATAGACTCGCTTGTTTCAAGTTTGTCTTCGTGTCATGAGCCGTTAGGAATTTAATGAGTTGCGATAATCTGTTTTGGTTGGTTTGATTAAAAAAACCGTGATAAGGATTCTCTGTGGGATCAATATCTAACTCGACTAAAAGTTTTTGAATGGCATAATTAACGGGGTTGCTTTGACCTTGTGTATACGCCCACCAATCACTTCTTTGGCTTAAAAAATTATCTAGTGACGCATGTGTGTTATGCAAACCATTACACAGCTCATATAACGATTCCAATGCTTGTGCGGTATGACTTTGTGGATTATTTGTTGCCTCATCATATAATGCATCCCACGCGCGAGCACGATAGGTGACGTCGTTATCTAATAACTCAAATCCTGGAGGAACATCGGCTTCAAATGGAAATTTTCGTAAGACATCTTGGCAAAATGCGTGAAAGGTAGATGTTTTGATTTGACGGTCACTACGCATTATGGTTTCGTACAGCTGACGAGACGAGTTGATGCTTTGCGGAGTAACTTCAACCCCAATATTTTCCAGTTCTTGCCTGACTTCCGCTTCAGGCAACGTAGCCAGCGCGTACAATCGTTCATGTAGGCGACTTTGCATTTCCGTGGCGGCTTTTCGTGTAAATGTAATTGCCAATATTGCATCTGGTTGCACGCCACAAAGTAACAGTCTCAAAAGGCGTGTTACCAGTAGGTAGGTTTTTCCAACACCAGCTGATGCCTTGACTATGGCGTTAATGGATGGATCTGCGGCTTGAATGGGAATTTTTAACATCATTGGTATTTTTACGTCATTGATGAGGTATAATTTTCGCCATGCAAAAAACTGATTTTCATTTCGATCTACCAGAAAAATTGATTGCGCAGTACCCCACAGAAGAACGTACTGCGAGTCGACTATTATACCTTAATCGTGAAAGCAATGTTATTCAGGATAAAAAGTTTACTGATATTGTATCTTTGTTAGAACCCGATGATTTGCTGGTAATGAATAATACCCGTGTGATAGCGGCTCGATTGTATGGCAAAAAACAAACGGGTGGTACAGTTGAAATTCTTATTGAACGCGTGCTGAGCGAAAATCGTGCGCTTGCGTTTATTCGTTCGAGTAAGTCTCCCAGAATTAATTCAAAATTATTCTTTAAAAATGATGTGTGTGCTGAAGTCATTGGTCGGCATGAAGATTTGTTTGAAATTCGATTCATTGGCCACAAACCTCTAATGTCAATACTCGACGAGTTGGGCGAAATACCTCTGCCACCTTATATGACGAGAAACCCTGAGCGCGAGGATCAAGAGAGATATCAAACCGTATTTGCCAAACATCAAGGCGCGGTTGCCGCGCCTACTGCTGGCCTCCATTTTGATGAAGCGATTTTAGAAAAAATTGAAAGTTCAGGGATTGAAACTGGATTTGTGACTTTACATGTCGGCGCGGGGACGTTTAAACCGATTCGAGTCGATAATATCCTAGAGCATAAGATGCATCACGAACGCGTTGAAGTTTCACCTGATATATGTGAAAAAATTATTCAAACCAAAGCCAAGGGTGGTCGCGTTGTCGCTGTTGGGACCACTGTGGTTAGAAGTTTGGAAAGTGCTGCATTATCTGGCAGTTTAAAGCCTTTTAACGAAGAGACAAATATTTTTATTTACCCGGGTTTTAGGTTTAACGTTGTGGACGCGTTGATCACAAATTTTCATTTATCTGAATCTACATTACTTATGTTGGTTTGCGCGTTTGCTGATAAATCTCAAGTAATGACAGCATATAGTCATGCTGTTAATCAGGAATACCGTTTTTTTAGTTACGGTGATGTCATGTTTATTGATTGATTTTTTGAAAGAAAAGTTTATCAGATAATTATCTGGCTCATTATTATAAGCTAGCCTTTATTTCGGGCAAATGTGAAGATTAAAGCGCGCTAATTTGGTACAGAGATAAACTCCACTCGTATTCCGCTAGGTTCATAACACATCATGTGTTTCGCTGGGCCGCCTCGTAAGTTTTCCGGTGAAAATTCAATTTTAATATTTTCTTCGACTAATATTTCATGAAGTCTATTTAAGGTTTCTTCATCTTTAACATTTAATGCTAAATGGTGTAACCCTACATTTTCATTTTTGTTGAATTCATTGGCCGGAGTTGTTTTAACTTGCCATAAAGTTATCATTGTCGTGTTATCAGTGACAAAGATAGCTGGATATGCTTCATCGCGACGGACTTCTTTCCAGTTTAAAATATTTTTAAAAAAATCAGCCGACGCTTCAAGTCGGGTAACTGTTAATCCAATGTGATGAACGCCTTGCGTAAATTCCATTTTATTCTTCACTCGCTTTACTGTGTTTTAGTTGAATAATGTTATACTGCGATCCATTTTAAGTAAACGGAAATCAACATGCAATTCATGCTAAAGGCGTCTGATAATTTAGCTCGTCGTGGAGAGATTCAATTTAAGCGTGGTGTGGTTCAGACACCTGCTTTTATGCCAGTCGGTACTTATGGCACAGTAAAAGCGATGACGCCCGAAGAGGTGGAAGCGACAGGCGCAGAAATTATTTTGGGCAATACCTTTCATCTCATGTTGCGACCAGGCACGGATATCATTAACTTACATGGCGATTTACATGATTTCATGCATTGGCAAAAACCCATCTTAACTGACTCGGGTGGTTTTCAAGTTTTTAGCTTAGGCAAAACGCGAAAAATTACTGAGGAAGGCGTTTTTTTTCAATCACCTATTGATGGTGCAAAGGTCTTTCTTGGTCCCGAAGAGTCTATGCAAGTTCAGAGAAAATTGGGTTCAGACATTGTAATGATTTTTGATGAATGCACACCTTATCCTGCAACGGAGAAACAAGCAGAAGAGTCCATGTCACTCTCACTTCGTTGGGCGCGACGCAGCAAAGATGCTTTTGCCGATAATCCTAATGCACTTTTTGGAATTGTTCAGGGTGGCATGTATCCGAATTTGCGTCAGGCTTCACTTGAGGGTTTGTTAGAAATTGGATTTGACGGTTATGCGCTTGGTGGTTTGTCGGTGGGCGAGAGTAAAGATGAAATGTTTCATATTTTAGATACAACTGCTGAGCTTTTGCCAAAAGACAAACCACGATATGTCATGGGTGTGGGAAAGCCAGAAGATTTGGTTGAAGCCGTCAGTCGCGGAATTGATATGTTTGATTGTGTCATGCCAACACGTAATGCTAGAAACGGACATTTGTTCACCAGTTTAGGTGTGGTTAAAATTCGAAACAAACAATACGAGAATGATACGCGGCCACTAGATGAAAATTGTTCTTGTTATTGTTGCCGGAATTTTACTCGAAGTTACTTACGTTATCTTGATAAGGCCGGCGAAATTTTGGGCGTAAGATTAAACACTATTCATAACCTTCATTACTATCAATCGCTTATGCAAACTATGCGAGAAGCCATCGAAAACCAAGCGTTTTTAGCTTTTGTTAAAGATTTTTATGCGAAACGCTCCCAATCTTCAGCGGATATGTAATAATATGCGACTTTCTTGAGCCTGGAAAAAGTGATTTTTAACTATATATCTGGGTGTTAGGGTGGAAGATGAGGTCAGGTCTCTCGCGCCCGGTGTTATGACATATTGTGTACTGAATATATTCAGTCTTTTGCTAAACACCTTCGTGTTACCTGTGCCTCCCAATAAACATATACCCGTAATGTTATGAATTTAAGTGAGCAATACTTGACCCAACAAGGTTGAGCAACAGCGTTGAGTACGAATTTGGACACTCTCATAACTCTCAAATTTATAACATTACGGGTATTTTATACATAAGGATAATAATGATGAGTTTTTTCATCTCAGATGTGATGGCTGAAGGCGGAGACGCTGCAGCAGGACAGGGTGGGCTGTTAGGTTTTTTACCACTATTGATTATTTTTGTCATTTTCTATTTTTTAATCATTCGCCCACAAGTTAAACGTGCCAAAGAACATAAAAAATTGACGGAATCTGTTGCGAAAGGTGATGAAGTTGTAACAGGCGGTGGGTTGTTAGGAAAGGTGGCCGATGTCAATGATAATTTCGTTACGTTGGAAATTTCAGAAGGAACGGAAGTTAAGATACAACGACAATCTGTGGCCTCATTGGTACCCAAAGGCACCATTAAATCAGCCTAATAGTCATAGAATAAAATCCCATTACGTGCATCAATCGATTTCGGTTGATGCATTTGCTTATGGTTCACCTCGCTAGGGAATTGCTGGAATGTTAAATCGCTATCCATTATGGAAGTACATACTAATAGGCATTGTTGTTTTAACCGGCGTTCTATACGCCCTGCCAAACTTATACGGCGAAGACCCTGCTATTCAAATCTCTGCCACTCGCGTGAGTAAAGTTGACAACGGTACTTTAGGTAAAGTTGAAGCGTTACTGGAAAACAATCAAATTAAGCCTAAAAGTATGGTGCTGGATGAACGCGGCATTCTTATTAGAATGTCTGATACCGAAGTTCAGCTTAAAGCTCAGGATTTAATTCGCGAAATGCTGGGCAATGCCTACATTGTTGCGCTAAATTTGGCGCCTTCAACCCCTGGTTGGTTGCGTGGCATTAACGCATTACCTATGTATCTAGGTTTGGATCTACGCGGTGGTGTTCATTTCTTAATGCAAGTTGATATGGATGCAGCAATTGCACAAAGTCTGGAGCGATATAAAGGAGATTTCCGAACATTATTACGTGAAAATAAAGTGCGTTACCTGAGTATTGAATTGGCTGGTGAAGTTGCTGAAGGCACAGGAGTTGTAAAATTAAAATTCAAGAATGATGAGGTTCGCTCCGACGCACGACGTGTTATTAAAAAAGAATTTAGAACCTTGGAAATGCGCGATTCAAACGATGAGAGATATTCCTTTCTTGCTGTAAGTCCTTCTGCTGCTGAAATTAAAGAAACTAAAAAATTCGCCTTGCAACAAAATATTACCACGCTAAGAAATAGGGTTAATGAGCTCGGTGTTGCTGAGCCCGTCATTCAACAACAGGGTGTCGATCGAGTCGTAGTTCAGTTACCCGGTGTTCAAGATACCGCAAGAGCAAAAGAAATTCTGGGTGCTACCGCGACTTTAGAATTCCGAATGGTTGATGAAGAACACAGTGCTCAAGCGGCGGTGAAAGGGCGCATTCCGCCCGGTACTAAACTGTATAAAGAGCGTAACGGCGAACCCGTGTTGATGAAAAATCAAGTGATGTTAACGGGTGATTACATAGTTGATGCAGCATCTGGCATCGATTCACAATCCGGCGGGCCGAATGTAAGCATCAGTTTGGATAGTAAAGGCGGTCGAATTTTTCTAAATGCCACGAAGAATAACGTCGGCAAATTAATGGGTGTTGTTTTCATTGAAAGCAAACTCGATAAGAAAGTTATCGATGGTAAAGAAGTCAAAGTTCGAAGAAAAGTTGAAGAAGTCATTAATGTCGCGAGAATTCGTGATCGTTTGGGTAAACGTTTTCAAATCTCTGGTTTAGATAGTACGGGTGAAGCGCGAGATTTAGCGTTATTACTTCGCGCAGGCGCGTTGGCGGCACCTATCGATATTGTTGAGGAACGCACGGTTGGCCCAAGTTTAGGGCAAGATAATATCGATCAAGGTTTTGCATCTGTTGTCATTGGTTTCGTGATGGTGTTGGCGTGTATGGTGTTTTTCTATCGCGGTTTCGGCATGATCGCTAATTTGGCTTTGGCCATGAATCTGGTTTTAATCGTGGCTGTCTTATCATTAATGCAAGCAACACTGACCTTGCCAGGTATCGCAGGTATTGTGCTTACTGTTGGTATGGCTGTGGATGCCAATGTGCTTATATTTGAGCGTATTCGCGAGGAATTGCGTAACAAGGTCAGTCCGCAATCCGCGATTGATTCAGGTTATGCCAAGGCAATAATCACAATCTCTGATGCAAATGTAACAACGTTAATTGCTGCAGTGGTTCTTTTTGCGATGGGAACCGGACCAATTAAAGGGTTTGCGATTACGCTTTCTATCGGAATTTTAACCTCCATGTTCACCGCAATCATGGGAACTCGCGCTGTCGTTAATTTAGCGTATGGTCGAAAAAAACTAAAAACACTATCCCTCTAAAAGGATTTAGTAAAAATGCAATTATTGGCAAATGTACCAAAAATAAAATTTATGCAATGGCGAAAACAGGCCATGATGGTTTCAGGTGTGTTTTTACTGATCTGCTTGGTCTCAATTATGTTTCGTGGATTGAATCTGGGTATCGATTTTACAGGAGGGACCTTAATCGAAGTCGGCTACCAGGATTCGGCGGATTTAACAAAAGTCAGGGGTGCATTGGAATCTTCCGGTTTCCCAGATGCCGTAGTTCAGCACTTTGGTACCTCCAAAGATGTGTTGGTGCGTATTGCGCCTCGGGATGATCTGAGTAGTGCGCAGCTCAGCACTAAAATGCTAAATATTTTGGAAAAAACCTCAGACACAGCAATCGATATGCGACGCGTAGAATTTGTTGGCCCTCAAATCGGCGATGAACTAGTTGAAAAAGGCGGCATGGCGATGTTGATCGCCTTGGGTTGTATTTTGATTTATGTTTGGATTCGTTTCGAAAAACGTTTCTCGATCGGGTCCATTGCTGCTCTTGTGCACGATGTTATATTCACCATGGGATTGTTTGCCTTATTCCAATTGGAATTTGACCTAACCGTTCTTGCGGCACTACTGGCGGTAATTGGTTACTCCCTCAATGATACAATCGTGGTATTTGACCGGGTGAGAGAAAATTTTCGGGTGATGCGAAAAGGCACGCCGGAAGAAGTGATAAACAACTCGATCAATCAAACTCTCGCACGAACATTAATGACATCATTAACAACGTTACTCGTATTGCTTGCCTTATTCGTTTTTGGCGGTGAGTTAATTCACGGATTCGCCACTGCGTTAATTATCGGTGTGATTGTTGGAACATATTCATCTATTTATGTAGCAACTTCTACAACCTTAATGTTGGGCGTTACCAAACAAGACCTCATGCCACCAGAAAAAGAAGGCGCGGATTCAACGCCGGTGATGTGATTTTTTGCAATTAATTTAAAGAGAAGTTCGATACCGAAAATTATTTTCTTTCTCTTTTTGTTGTTCTTCGCCAAATCTAATTAACCGATTTTTTCGGTAAATGCATTCTTTCGTCAAGCCGCGTATTCGGCATAGGCCTTCGCCGTGTTTTTTGTCGAACTTGAAAAAACCTACATAATAGTCACCGCTGGCCCAGCTGAATTTTCCTTTGCCATGTAACGCGCCATTTTCAAATTCCCCAACATATTGGTTGCCGTTGGCGTAATGCATCATGCCTTTTCCATGAAAACGGCCAGCTTGAAACTCCCCGGAATATTTTTCGCCATTGATATAGGTGTAAATGCCTTTTCCTTCAAACCGCCCGAGATGAAAATGACCTTGATATCGTCCCTGGTTTTTCATGAGCATACTGCCTCTACCTTCAAACATGCCTTTTTCCAGTTCGCCCTCAAACCGGTCGCCATTGCTGAATAGAAACGTGCCGAGGCCATGCATCAAATCATTTTTAAATTGTCCGTGGTATTGATCGCCATTGCTAAAGGTCATTATGCCGATTCCTTCAGATAGGCCGTTTACAAAATTACCTTCATATACGTCGCCGTTTTGTGTTTCCAATTTTCCTAAGCCGTTAAACATGCCATCGGCAAATGAACCGAAGTAGGTTGTGCCATTACGCCAGACCAATTTGCCTTTACCATGGAATAAGTTGTTTTTGATTTGACCTTCATAAACCGAGCTATCAGGTAATACAATTTTGGTGAGGTTTGCTGGGGTATCGGGCCGAGCATTAAACTGTGCACACGCAACCAATTGCCCAAGCATAAGTAGGCATATTAAAAAGCGAATTGAGGTGAATGATACTCGCAAGCTATTTCTCTGTAGCGTTTAGTTAGATTATACGAATGATACTCTGATCCCAAAGACAGGTAAATTGTCTCCATTTACCAACAAACAAGGGTTATCTGCATGTGAATTACTAAATAAGTTGAATTGAGTCAGGATAGTACGTTATTGCGGTGGTGGGGTATTGATTTGTAGCCAATATTGTCCAAGGTCATTAATGACATCAGCAAATACTTGAAAACTTACTGGTTTTTTAATGTAGCTATTACTTCCCAATTGATAACCTGTCACAACATCTTGATATTCGTCCGAGGTTGTTAGTAATACAACGGGTACAAACTGGGTTGTCTCGTGTGAGCGAATTTCCTTTAAAACATCTAAGCCGCTTAATTTCGGCAAGTTGATGTCCAATAATATGAGGTTGGGAACATCCGTGACATTTCTTGCCGAATAATCACCTTTTGCAAATAAGTAATCTAATGCTTGCTTGCCATCTTTAGTGACTTCCACTTTAGATTTCAGATCACTTTTTTCAAAGGCTCTTAATGTCAGTTCGACATCATCATCGTTGTCTTCCACTAATAGTACTGTTTTTTCAGAGTTTGCCATTGCTGCCTGCTCGTCATATATACCATCAAAATGTAATGTGATATTCAAAAAGCCGAGATCTTTACACCAGGATATTGCAGTGTCAGAAGTCTTGAATACACGAGGGGTGCCTCGTTTGGATGAAAGTACGTGCGGTGGGTTATTTGGATTTTTCGGAAGTAATAAAACTTTCCAGCCGCCATCGTCAGCGTCGTGGATAACTTTTGCATCTAACCAATGATCAGCGTCAAATAGTAACCGAACATCTCGCTCGTTCATTCGAGTCCCGTTTTATCGTTGTATTTCAAGCAATAGTAAACCAAAAATAAAAATATGGGTAATAAATTTTGTAAATAATACAAATGTAATAGTTTAAGTTTATTTATTAAACAAAATAGGTTGTAACAGGCGAGTGAGCGAGTGAAATCAGTCGTTCAGCTGCTAAAAGGAGATGATAACACTGACAGGCAAAGGAATTGACAAAATAATAAGTTTTTTATAATTCGACAAAAGCGGTGCTAATTCCAATTCGTGAGCAACATCGTAAACAAGCATCTGATGTTTTAAAGATGCGAGGTTCCTTGCTGCGTTTAGAGTTCAGCATATGCTCGTCATTGTTTTTGGCAACGAGTTTCAATGTCCAACCTGTGTTGTCACCAGTTGGCTTGATAACAACTTTGTCAAGGTCGTTAGATTCTGATAAGAGTCGCGCTTCCCGTTCTTGCATAATTGGGTATCTAAATTCCTTAATATGGGGTAATAAGTGATAATATAGCGGAAAAATTTAAAAAGTTAAGTAAAATTTTCAACAAATTAGCAATTTATCTTCAAACATATTGCGAATTGAATGCTATTCGTTCAAATTGTAAAGAGTGTGTGCATTTAAATTCATTCACATGTAACTTCTGCTAATCAAATTCCCAATCAAAGATAAAGTTACCTTCATTTACAATAAAAAACGTTGATATTTTTACACGTTCCTTCCAGCTTTTTTAGCGATTTAAATATCTTTCTAAAATTTACTTATTCATTCTACACGCCTTAAGTACTAAAATTAATTTTCTTTTTGTTAAGAATTGTTAATGTTAGATAAATCGTTGAGATAATCACGAATATTTGTTAAGTTTTACTCCCTTCAGAAGTTTATTTTCCTCCCGAGATTAGTGCTTAATGACAAAGTATATTTTTGTAACCGGTGGTGTAGTTTCATCCCTGGGAAAAGGCATTGCGTCTGCCTCGCTTGGCGCTATTCTAGAAGCACGTGGTTTAAAGGTCACAATGATCAAGATGGATCCGTATATCAACGTTGATCCTGGAACCATGAGTCCATTTCAGCATGGTGAGGTTTATGTTACTCACGATGGAGCGGAAACGGATTTAGATCTGGGGCATTACGAACGTTTTGTACGTACCCCCATGACTCAAAAAAATAATTTCACTACGGGTAGGATTTACCAAACAGTTATTCGTAAAGAGCGACGTGGTGATTATTTAGGGGCCACGGTTCAAGTTATTCCCCACATATCGGACGAAATCAAACGTTGCATGCTTGAAGGTGCGCTTGGCAGTGATATCGCCCTGGTTGAGATTGGCGGCACCGTCGGTGACATTGAATCTTTGCCGTTTCTTGAAAGTATTCGACAGTTGGGTGTGGAACTGGGAAGAGATCGCGTGCTGTTTATGCATCTTACTTTATTGCCCTTTGTTGCAGCCGCAGGCGAATTAAAAACCAAGCCTACTCAACACTCGGTAAAAGAGCTTCGAAGCATTGGTATTCAACCTGATATTTTAGTAACGCGTTCAGAGCGAAAGATTACTGAATCAGAAAAGAAAAAAATTGCGTTGTTCACCAATGTCGAGGTACGCGCGGTCTATTCTGCTTATGATGTGGATAATATTTATAAAGTCCCGTTGGTATTGCATGAGCAGGGATTGGATGATTTCGTTGCAGAAAGATTTTCCCTAGAAACCGAAGCAGCCGATTTGTCGGAATGGCAACACGTGGTTGACGTGATGGCAAATCCAAAATCGGAAGTTACCATTGCGATGGTAGGGAAATACATGGATCTGACCGAAGCGTATAAGTCATTATCCGAAGCGCTTAATCATGCGGGCATTCAAACAGAATCTCGAGTGAAAATAAAATACATCGATTCCGAAGAAATTGAGAACAAAGGATCAAAATGCCTGAAACAGGTGGATGCCATTCTTGTCCCTGGTGGATTTGGTGAACGTGGTATTGAAGGTAAAATTTCGACAATTAAATATGCTCGGGAAAATAAAATCCCGTATCTTGGAATTTGTTTGGGCATGCAACTGGCGGTGGTTGAATATGCACGTCACGTGGCGAAATTGGAAAACGCCCACAGTAGTGAATTTAATGTGGAAACAGAATTTCCGGTTATTGGGTTAATTAAAGAATGGATCACCTCCCAAGGTGGTATCGAGATGCGTTCGGAAGCATCGGATTTGGGCGGTAGTATGCGTCTTGGTGCACAAAAATGCCGTTTAAATCCGGAATCCAAAATGTATGAGATGTATCAGCAAGAAGTGATTGAGGAACGACATCGACATCGGTATGAATTCAATAATCAATACCGTGATACGTTGGAGGAATGTGGCTTGCTGTTATCGGGTGTGTCAATTGATGAAAAACTGATTGAAGTGGTAGAAATACCCGATCACCCATGGTTTGTTGGTTGTCAATTCCACCCAGAATTTACTTCTACGCCACGTGATGGGCATCCCCTATTCACTGGATTTATCAACGCTGCGATAAAAAATAAGCCAGCAAAATAAGCCATAATGGTTATAAATTAACTGGCCTGAATGCTGCTTTTTCGAAACCCATGATTTAGGTGAACTAAGGCTTTCCCTGAAGTCCAATTTCTTGGATAATGCGCGCACAAACACTGCGAAAAGATTAATTATTAGACGGTTCTTGCCAATTTATTTACCTTTAGATCGAATGTTAATGGATCAAGAATCAAAATTTGAACAAGTATGGAGCTGAAATGCCAAAGATTGCAAATATAAAAGCAAGAGAAGTTATTGACTCACGTGGGAATCCGACAGTTGAAGTAGACGTCATATTAGATAGCGGCACGAAAGGTCGTGCGATTGTGCCATCCGGTGCATCAACAGGATCTCGAGAAGCGGTTGAATTACGAGATGGTGATGCAAAACGATATGCTGGTAAAGGTGTATTAAAAGCAGTAGAAAATGTAAACACTGCGATTAAGGAAGCGCTGATTGGTTTAGACGCTACAGCTCAATCGGTCATTGATAAAGCAATGATTGATTTAGATGGAACCGATAACAAGGGTAAGTTAGGCGCCAACGCAATTTTGGCCGTTTCCTTGGCAGTGGCGCATGCAGCAAGTAATGATGCAGGTATGCCTTTGTATCGGTATCTTGGTGGTGAAAACGATACGCTTTTACCTGTGCCCATGATGAATATCATTAATGGTGGCGAACACGCTGACAATAGCGTTGATATTCAAGAGTTCATGATTGTACCCGTAGGCGCACCTTCTATCTCCGAAGCCATTCGGTATGGCGCAGAAGTTTTTCACACCTTGAAAAAAGTCTTGGCCGCAAAAGGGTTGAACACAGCAGTTGGCGATGAAGGCGGATTTGCACCTGACCTGGGTTCTAATGAAGAAGCGATACAAGTCATACTTGAAAGTATTGAGAAAGCGGGATATGTCGCTGGCAAAGATATTTACATTGCAATTGATGCAGCCAGCTCTGAATTCTATAAGGACGGCAAATATGTTCTTGCTGCAGAAAATAAGTCATTAACAAGCGACGAATTTGTTGAGTTTCTTGCAGACTGGGTGGAAAAATACCCCATCATATCCATTGAAGATGGTATGGACGAGAGTGACTGGGATGGTTGGGCCACGTTGAGTAAACGTTTGGGTGACAAAGTACAATTGGTGGGGGATGATCTATTTGTTACAAACTCATCGATATTAAAAGAAGGCATCGATAAATCCATTGGTAATTCAATATTGATCAAGGTTAATCAAATCGGCACACTGACCGAAACCTTGGATGCGATTAATATGGCAAAAGAAGCAAATTACACAGCTGTAGTTTCGCATAGATCAGGTGAAACCGAAGATACCACCATTGCCGATTTGTCTGTAGCAACCTCTGCCGGCCAAATTAAAACAGGATCATTGTCACGTTCTGATCGTTTAGCTAAATATAATCAACTCATTCGTATTGAAGAAGAATTAGGTGATTTAGCTAAGTATGCTGGTATGAGTGCGTTCTATAATTTAAAATAAGTTTTGTGAGTGCTCGTCAGCAACGCTGGCGAGCACTTTTTACAGCCGTAATGTGGTTTTTCCAAATTTACTTGGCATTATTCATGGGGCTAGTACATGCGTTGGCTGTATATTTGTTTATCCTTTCTTTTACTATTATTACAGTACCCTTTGTGGTTCAGCGATAATAGCCTGCCTGATGCCTGGGAATTACGTGCCAAAATTGAAGAGCAAACCACTGCAAACATTCAGTTAGCTGAACGCAATCAACTGCTTGAAGCTGATGTACATAATCTCAAAAAAGGTTTGGATGTGGTTGAAGAAAAAGCCCGATTAGAATTGGGTATGATTAAAGAAGGCGAAACGTTCTATCAAATTATCGAAAGACCAGCCATCAATAATGAATAAAAAAGATGGTTTCTGGGTAGTCATACCCGCAGCGGGTGTTGGTAAACGGATGCTGGTGGATCACCCTAAGCAATATTTGCAACTCGAATCATTAACCGTTATTGAGCACACCCTTTCTAAGTTTTCCCAACATGAAAAAGTCTCAGGCATCGTGGTAGTCATTTCGCAAGGTGATGAATACTGGTCATCGCTTAATCTTGATTTGGATGTGCCTTTGTTCATAGCAGAAGGTGGAGTAGAGCGATGCCATTCGGTTTTAAATGGTTTGAAGTGCCTAAATGACAAAGCCCAAGCATCGGATTGGGTAATGGTTCATGATGCGGCAAGGCCGTGTTTACATACTGATGATATTAATAAATTAATACATGAGTTGTGGTCACATCCGGTTGGAGGTTTGCTTGGATTACCCGTTGCTGATACTTTAAAATTTTGTGATGCTAATCGATCTGTTAAAAAAACGGTAAATCGCGATGGTTTGTGGCGCGCATTAACACCTCAAATGTTTCGCTATCAAGTACTATTGGATGCACTTTCTAATGCGATAACCCACCCGGAAACGATTACAGACGATGCTTCTGCCATGGAACTTGCTGGTTTTGAACCGTTAATGATTGAGGGTCGTTGGGATAATATTAAAATTACCCATCCACAAGATATTTCGCAAGCACAAATAATATTACAGGCACAACGGGGCTGAGATGAGAATTGGTCAAGGTTATGATGTTCATGCTTTTGCAGAAAATCGAAAATTAATTCTGGGTGGCGTAGAGGTTCCTCACGATCGAGGATTGGCTGGGCACTCTGATGCCGACGTATTAATACATGCTTGTTGTGATGCAATACTGGGTGCGGCGGCTTTAGGTGATATCGGTCAACATTTTCCGGATACAAGTGCTGAGTTTAAAAATGTTGATAGTCGAATATTACTAAAACATGTGATGAGTTTGATCTTTAAAAAAGGTTATTCTGTAAATAATATCGACGCAACAATCATTGCCGAAAAACCCAAGTTATCACCATTTATTCAAGCTATGAGAGACAACTTAGCGAATGATTTAGAAGTTGAGGTTGATCAAGTCAACATAAAAGCGACTACCACTGAAAAACTGGGATTTGAAGGAAGAGAGGAGGGTATTGCTGCTCAAGCAATAGTGTTACTACTAAAGGATAGTGTGAAATGATTACCCTGGATTTAAAATCACGTTGTAAACTTGAAGACAACGCCCATATTGTCTACAGAATCTATATCCAGGGTATCCAGTAGTATTTTAGTGCAACGTTATGTACTTTGTTTTTTAGGTAAAACCAGTTCTATCTCAGTGCCTTTTCCTTCTTCACTACTGACATTTATTTTTCCGTTATGTGCGGTTATGATTTTTTTCGTAATTGCCATGCCCAAGCCAGTGCCATTTTTTTTGCCATAAGTCACAAAAGGCTCGAATAAGGATGCGCGAATGTTGTGTGGTATTCCTTTGCCGGTATCGGCAATTTTAACAAGAATATGATTTTTTTCTGGTGACTCTGAAACATGAATTGTCAGCTTACCGCCCTTGGGCATGGCATCTCGTGCATTTCCTGTAATGTTGTAAATAGCTCGATGAATTTTATCCTGATTCATTTCAACATTCCCATCGTAATCAATGATGGTGTCGAATGAAATATCCATGGATTCCAATTCCTGTTGGACAAATGATGAGGTTTCAAGAAAAAAATGTTTACAATTAACTTCTTCAAACTCAACCTCTTTTTCTATGCCTTTAGAAAAATCGAGCAATTCTTCGGTCATGTTTAATAAGCGATCGACAGACTGTAAAATGACAGTAGCGTGCTCTTGATTGTTATCTGAATCCAGCGCGATAACTGCTGCAAGGCCCTTGATCGCAGTCATGGGATTTTTGATGTCATGAATTATGCTGCTCGCCATATTACCCACCATTGCCAGGCGTTCTTTTCGAATATCCTCTTCAGCCAATATTGAATTTTCTAACAATATGGCTGCCAAGGAAGAAAACATGATGAGAACCTCTTTGTCCTCTTCCGTGAAGGCACCCGAATTTTTGTTTAAAACTTGAATAACACCAATGAGCTTACCTTGCAGGTTAGCCATGGGGGCACATAATAGACTATTGGTGCGGTAGCCAGTTTTTTGATCGATTTCTGGATTAAAAAATTCGTGTCCGTAAGCATTAGTGATGTTCATTATTTTGCCCGTTTGAGCAACATGACCAGCGATTCCTTTGTCCGCAGCAAATCGGATTTCATTAATTTCTTGTTTTTCTGAGATTTTTAGCCAAAGTTCATGGTTCACTTCGTCGAATAAAAATAAGGATGTACGATCTGCGTCTAATATTTCACTGGTTTCAGTAATAATTGTTGTTAGTAAACTATCCAGGTCTTTTTGTGTGGACATGACTTTACCCAACTCTAGAATGCGTGACAGCATGTTATTACGCACGATGAGTTGATCTACTGACGGATTTTTCATGGTGAACTCGCCCATTTTTATTGGAGGAATAATGTTAAAACGTGCAATACCTGATCGTAAACATCATAAAGTGTGTGTGACGTGTTCTATATGATAGCGCCAAAAATCTTCCGAAGTTTAATTAATTGTAGTTTAGAATACGATCATAGTCTGGTTTAAAATCACTTTGATCATTTATACTAGAAAAAACTTGGAAAAATGTCATGTCAGCGATTATTGAAATTAAAAACTTGGTAAAACATTACGGTGATGTCCATGCAGTAAATGATTTGACCCTATCCATTCCTCAAGGTATTTGCTTCGGTTTACTTGGCCCTAATGGCGCAGGAAAATCGACTACCATCGAAATTACTGAGGGCATATTACCTGCGACATCAGGAGAGATTTTATATAAAGGGAAACCGCTTAGTGATGCGTTTCGCGAACAGGCAGGCATTCAATTTCAAGCCACAGAGTTACAGGAATTTTTAACCGTAGAAGAAACATTACGGCTATTTCATGATCTTTATCCGAAAACCATGCCGATGGATGAATTAATTGAGCTATGCAATTTGGATGAATTATTAAAGCGTGACAATAAAAACTTATCTGGCGGCCAACGGCAACGATTATTATTAGCGTTGGCACTCGTCAATAACCCGGAAATAGTATTTCTTGATGAGCCTACGACGGGTCTTGATCCACAAGCTCGCCGCAACTTTTGGGATCTGATTAAACTGATTCGCACCCGAAATAAAACGATTGTGTTAACAACTCACTATATGGATGAAGCTTATGAGCTCTGTGATGAAATTGTCATTGTTGATAAGGGTAAAATCATCGCACAAGGTACGCCAGCCTCGTTATTAACAAACCATTTTGGTGAAACGATTGTGCAGTTACCTGAAAAAGTTCTGTCAGAGTCCAAAGCTCAGGAGCTTGATTTTGTCTCAGTGACGCGAAATGATTGGACTGAAATTCAAACAAAAGATACTCATCAAACGATTGAGAAATTGTTATCGGCTAATATCCCACTTTCTCAAATTCGATTGCGTGAGTGGAGTTTGGAAGATTTGTTTATTGCCTTAACCGGAAAACAGTTGAGACATTAAATGAAACGATTTTTCGCTGTATTTCGTGCCAGAAACACTGAATTTGTCCGTGACAGGTCGGCATTGGCCTGGACTATATTTATGCCATTTTTTTTAATCATTGGCTTTGCCGTCATTTTCTCTGGTGATGACAAAACAGTATATAAAGTTGGTGTAATTGGACAAAGTGAAAAAAGCATTGAGTTTTTCAATACTCGACATGTGCAAGCTGTTCCATTCAAAACTCAAGATGTTGCGCTTGATAAACTAAAGCACCATCGGTTAGATATGGTGATTTCTACCATTCCTGCCGGGCAATATTGGATAAACGACAGTGCACCAAATGGTTATTTAGTAGAGCGAATACTGTGGGGCACTGGTGGAAAAACATTTAGCCGACAAACCGTCGATGGTGAAGAGATTGATTACATAGACTGGGTTTTGCCCGGGATTCTTGGTTTTAACATAATGTTTGGCTGTTTGTTTGGTGTGGGATACGTCATTGTAAGATACCGAAAAAGTGGATATTTAAAACGTCTTAAAGCCACACCCTTAAAAGCGGTCGAATTTTTATTGGCACAAATGGCATCTCGCTTAATATTGATGATGGCGATTACATTATTGGTGTTATTCGGGAGTTCATTACTCATAGATTACACGATGCATGGCTCCTATCTTTTGTTGTTATTCGTTTTCTTAATGGGTTCGATATGTATGATCTCACTTGGACTCATTGTTGCGGCTAGAATTACTAGCGAAGAGCTCGCGGGAGGTTTGCTTAATCTTGCAACTTGGCCAATGATGATATTTTCTGGCGTTTGGTTTTCCCTGGAAGGGGCACATCCGTTGATCCAAAAAATTGCATTAGTTTTACCGCTGACCCATCTGGTTGACGCTGCTCGTGCGGTAATGACTGAAGGTGCAGGTATATTACAGATTTCCAATAATTTGTTGGTATTAGCCATCATGAGTATTGTCTTTATTACCATAGGAACAAGAATATTTCGTTGGGACTAGCTTAAATTCAATAGTACTTTCAATAAATATTTATTTTCGATAGACTGGGCGCACTGAATTTCAGTCCAGCACAAGGATCGTTGAATATGGAGCATTCCTCGACTCAGCAGCAGATTCCTCACCTCACTAAAAAGCTTTCAGATCTCTTGGCGGATGCCATTAATCTTGCAACTTATGCGGTAGAAATTGGGCGTTTGCCAGAAACGGTTAGCTTTTCAGATCTTTTCCGCATGTGGGAGGAAAAAATTGAGCAAGGAAAACGGCTTAGTGATCGGGATGTGGATTATCTCCAGTATTGCTACCAACAATTAGAAGAGGAATTGGCGCCCGTTTCTGCCATTAGTTTACGAGCGACAGATACGCAGGGCGCACAAGATCGAAAAGACTATTTAAATACTGAAGCTGGTAAACATGTCAAACGTATGTGGTTTATTGCTTTTGGTATTCTCGGTTTAATTATTGGGATTAATTTATTTCAATATAGCTTTGAAATGTTTGCGGGAGATTGGGCTACCAGCAGTATACCGATGTTTGAGAAACTCACGGTTGCATACTGGCTAATTGGGGCATTGATTCCATTTACTTATGGCGCTTTTGGTGCAACGGTTAGGATGCTTCGCATTACTGAAACGCGATTGAGAGAACGCTCTTTTGATCCAAGACGTTTAGCTGAACATCGAAATCGCTTGGTATTGGGTACCTTAAGTGGCGGTGTTGTTGTTTTAGTTGTGAGCACCGGTGGTGTCGGGGAAATGGATGTTAAGCTCACCGAAGCGGCACTGGGATTTTTAGCAGGCTACAGCATTGATTTATTATTTTCCCTACTTGATCGACTGGTAAAAGCAATTTCGCCTGATGAAGCCGTCAGTGATAAGTCGACTGCCACGGTAATAAAGCGAATCAAGGAGAAATCTTTTGCCGAGCGCGAAATAGAAAAAGCGCAGTCTGCAGTTAAAGAATCAGGAAAAGAACCAACTAACGTGCCATCGCCACAGTTAACAACGGTTGATGAATTGGATACAGCGAATTCCTCGACTAAGAGTTGAGTGGTCAAACTTGCTTGACACACTAATTACTTTTTTGTAATCTTTTTTCAATGTTCAATCCAAGGAAAGGATAACATGTCACGCCAATTTCGTGAGCAAATCTGCTCCAAATCCACAGAGTAAAACCAGTTTTATTATGATGTGAAAGAAACACATTATTTATTCTAATTTTTTTTAAAGTTGGGGGATCTATGTCAAATATCGCAGGTAAAGCTTACGCCATGAATGTGATTACGCCCATGCGTTGGTATATGGTTTGGGCAAATCGGTTGATTTTTCATGTTGCCGTTCGGTTTCCATCAACGCTTAAAGGATTAATTACTTTGTCGTTGATTCACTACGCGCGCTGGACCATTATTCCACGGGATAAATTTCCACATCTTTCGCCTAACCAGCCAAAAGAAGATTTGAAATATTCGTATATGTTATTTCACACAAACTTCAATGGTAGTTGGGATCAATATGTTGATTCGTTTACTTTCGCGATACCCAGTGGGCTCGATCTTTTTTGGAAATTTAATATACGATACCCCAAATCAGTTCCACTAACGCCATTCCATGATTACATTCGTTACAATCAAATTGATACTGATCATTACTATAGTGCCTATCCCATGGCGAGTTCCAATGATGTAAAAGCGGGTAAAAAAGTACGAGAAACGGTTATAGCATTTAATCAAACCATTCACGATGCCACACCTGAAGAGTTTCAGAAAAATTATTTTAAAATGCTTCGGGAATTACAAAACGATCTCGGTGATATGCGACCTTCACCAGTGGTTAGTATGGCGGCTAAAGCGGTAAAAGAGCGAGCGTTGGCATCGCAGTCAGTGACGAATTCTCAAGTGAAAAAAGAAAAACAAACAGCAGAATCCGTACCAGCTTGAGTAAATAAGGGAGAAACGAAAGATGGCAAATACTAGCGGAAAAGCATATGCGTTAAATGTGCTTTCACCGATTAAGCAGAGTGGTGAAAATGACCGAGGTTATGTTGAACAAGTACGAACGTCCATTCAAAACCTGGGTTTACATGAGCAGAGTCCTTTCGCCAACATACCTCAAACATATTTGGCGCGGCTGTTTATTCTGGATGATGTGGTATATGAATCGTTGCCGGGCGCGGATCGTATATTTAATTTTTCAGAAATACTTAGCATTTTTTCAGATAAACAGCGACGTGCTGCGTTACCTCACCAAGAGCATTTGAAATCAAAATACCTAGTATTCGTTAGTAATTTTCATGGAGAGCTTGATGATTATTTAGAAGGTATGTGGTTACAGGAGCAAACATTTATTAAAACTGTTTGGCAACATTGCGTTGCATTTGATCAAGTTAACGATTTAATTTCTTTTAAAGAATACATTTATAAATGCCAATTGGATACAACATTGTTTTTTAATGGTTCAACTGACGATTCGTTGCAAGAGCAACTAAAAGGCTTGTATGTAAAGCAGGAGCTGGCAAATTTTGCTATGGAAAATCAAGGTAAGTCTGCAGAACAGTTACAACAAGCGTATCAACAATTTATTTCCAGGGTGCAACTAGAAAATCTTGATGGGCCAAGTTGGAAACCCGCTCAATCGAGCTTGGCGGTGGAAGGGGAGGCGATCTAATGACAGAAGAATTACAATTAACCGACATCCAGGGTAATATCGTACAAGCCTATGGTCGTGCAAATTTTATATTTGCGAGATATTTTTTTCTAAAAATTAATGATGGAGAAAAGGGTCGCGAATTTCTTAGTTGTATTTTACCCAGTATTACAACAGCACAATTATGGAAAAATATTAGCGGTAACTTGCAGAGACCTACGGTTACCACCAATATTGCCATGAGTTATAAGGGGCTTGAAGCGTTGGAATTACCCTTGGCTTCCTTAAATGGATTTCCTAAAGAGTTTGTTATGGGCATGCAACTTCGTAAAGACATCCTGGGCGATGATGGGGTAAGTGATCCTGCGAATTGGGATGAAATCTGGCGCCAAGATGTACATGTATGGTTATCGATAAACGGACAAAGCAAGGAGACAATCGAAGAACGTTATCAATTAATTGCGTCATATGTAGAGCAAACTCAGGGTGGAGTTGAAATACTTTTTGGAAATAAGGGTGAGGCGGGCCAAACAGATTTACCTTATCAAGATGCAAGTGCAATATTTGAAAATGGTAAACCCACAGCAAAAGAACATTTTGGCTACCGAGATGGTATCAGCGATCCGGTATTTCAAGGCCAAAACGATTCATCTGATCGTGTATTGGGGCGTGGAAAACTGATGCGTGATGGTAGCTGGAAACCATTGGCAACCGGGGAGTTTATTCTTGGCCACCCGGATGAAGCTATGGAATACCCTAAGGCGCCAACTCCTGCTAATTTAGCAAAAAATGGCACATTTATGGTTTATCGAAAACTTCACGAAAATGTGGGAAGTTTTAATAAGTTTATTGAAGAACACGGAAAAGATTATCCCGGCGGTAAGGAATTGTTGGCGGCAAAATTTTCAGGTCGTTGGCGAGACAATGGTGCCCCAGTTACAAAAGTCGCTAGTCAGGAACAAAAAGATGAATGGGATAAAATATTTTACAGTGAAGACACCACAGATGTTCAACGCAAAAAAATGTTAACCGATTTTAACTACAATGATGATTTGTCGGGATCCAAATGTCCCTTAAGTGCTCACACCAGACGAACTAATCCCCGAGGATCTTTGGAATTTGGACAAGATGGTGCGTTTGATACGCCCGGAGCCTTAACCAACCGACGTCGAATTTTACGCCGTGGATTACCCTATGGCAAGGTGGATGATTTAACCAAAGATGATGGAGAACACGGCATAGTGTTTATGGCACTTAACGCCAGTATTGAGCGTCAGTTTGAATTTGTTCAGCAGCAGTGGGTAAATTACGGAAATGATTTTAAAGAGGGTAATGATAAAGAAGTTTTGCTCGGAAATCATCAAATTAATCCTCCGAGTAAAGTGGTTCATCCTGTGGATCCGGACTCAGATGATGCACCCTATTTTATTGGGAGAATTCCGCGTTTGGTAGAAACCCGAGGAGGAGAATACTTTTTTGTTCCCAGTATGACTGCGCTTTCAATGATTGCTGATGGCATTATCGATCCTACCTAGGAGAAGAGTATGAGTACAATTGCTGCCAAAGATGGTAAAACTGAAACACCTCCCCCGCAAAATGGTTTGAAAGAAAAAATAACGGCCTGGGGTTTGGAGAATATTGATCTGGTATTTGCCGTATTGCGTTGGGTTCGTCCTAACGTCACTTTTAATGGAACTGCTTTAGTTACACGGTTTGATGATGTACAAGAAGTATTATCTCATGACTGGGTTTTTGGTGTTCCATATGAGCAAAAAATGCTGAAAGTTACAGGAAGTAGTAATTTTTTTCTGGGTATGGAAAATACATCAGATTACGCGAGAGATGTTTCGAATATGCGGCTTGCTGTGCGTCGCGAAGATATGAATGATAAAGTGATTCCGATTGTTGATAAAAAATGTGAACAAAATATAAAGTCAATACAAGGTGACAGTTTTGATGCGGTGCAGGACATCAGCTTGCCTGTTGCAACACAATTTATTGGTGACTATTTTGGGACTCCAGGCTGGAATGAAAAAGAGTTTGCAAATGCTGCGACTGAAATGTTCCATTATCTGTTTTATCCTGATGATCCCGAGCTTGAAACTAGAGCACTTACTGCTGCAAAGCTGACGCGAGAATACCTCGATGATGTAATTGCGGAAAGAAAGAATGAAGATGAGCAGGTTGACGATATATTAGGGCGTTGTTTGGCAATGCAAAAAGCAGGATTGCCCGGTTTAACCGATTTAGACATTCGTAATAACTTGATCGGCTTAATAATTGGTGCAATTCCCACTACATCCAAATGTGCCATTCTCACTCTAGATTATTTGCTAGATCATGAAGATTTGTTCGCAGCTGCGAAAAAAGCGGCAGATGAAAATGATATTGAGTTGTTGAAAAAATTTGTATTGGAATCTATTCGCTTGTCACCCTTCGCGGCGGGTGTACAGCGAATTTGTTTGCAAGATTATACTGTTGCAAGAGGAAATCTACGTGCGTCTAAAATAAAGAAAGGAACGAAGGTGTTGGCTGCAACGCAATCTGCTATGCAAGATATGCGCAAAGTGAAGAAGCCAAAAGAGTTCCGGCTTGATCGCCCTGATCATACTTATATGCATTTTGGTTTTGGTTTACACACCTGCTTTGGCCAATACATAAATATGGAACAAATTCCCAGAATTGTGAAAGCCTTATTATGTCTACCTGGATTGCAACGAGTAAACGGTGATAGTGGAAAAGTTAAATATTATGGTCCTTTCCCGCAAAATTTACAGCTGAGTATAAAATCATAAACGTATTTTCTTGTTCCTCTCTGGATAAATAACAAAATTAGATTGTGAGACTGCACGCGGGTTATTATCCTATTATCAAATTCCCTACCAAGAGGAATAACATGCAATTCCTTATAATGTTTTAGCTATAAAACTTTCTGGTGATCATGGTTTTCCAGTGGCATTATCACTTGGCTATGATGACGATGCGTTTTCTTTTCGCTCCATACTCAAACCGGCGCTGTTTCCTGTTGATGCCCAAAATACCAATTTGCTTGCAGGAAATGGCTGTTGCACCTTTACACAGAAGAACGTTATTGTATGTAATACAAGAGAGAACGTGAAGAGTGTGTTGAGGATTGAGGTTCGTTAACAAATACCTTTGTAAAAGAAGTCACCTATATTTTTTCCATTAATTTCTCGCAAGCTTATATACGTTGTTTGATTAAAATCTTCGGTGTTTCTCCTACCAAATAAATTTCCGTAATCATTTACAGCTAAAGTTTAGAACCCTTCTAAGGAATTGATCATTCGTTCAATTTTCTTCAACTATTCAATACAGCATTACGTCGGTGAACGCACTACCTAAGTTATTGTTTACAACAGCTATTTTAATTTTGTATACCCTACAGTCAGATTGTTCACTTGTTAAGCGTTAATTCACTAAAATCGACTATATTGCAAGCTATTCGCTAAAAAAGCAGAAGCATGAACAGTAATGTGCGGGTAGGGCTGCAATCAACGTCTTGAACTTATTACTTTCTAAAATCAATAAGTTTTCAGTCCAACATAGAAAAAAACGCGGCAATATAAATTACAAAATCAGTAATTTCGCAATGTCAAAACGCGTGGGAAAAAATTAAATACGATGAAATTTATCCAATCGGATGTTTCATTTTTTGAGGGCAGTACTATGATAATCAATCCGAAAAATTCTTATATACGTAAACAAATAGTGACTGTTATCTATTTGCTAACAATAAGTTTGTTTATGTCTGCATGCTCTGAACCCGTGAACTACCAGAGTCAGCCAGAAACTTCTTTATCATTTCAAAACTCGGGTACTGAGATAGAAGCAAACGCGCTAATTCCTGCAGGCCCTAATGGATTGATAGTAAGTCCTCAAACAGATTTAATTATTTCAGTGGGCGATAGTGTTGAGTTTAGTGCAACTGCAACTGACCCTACGGGTGATCAAAGTATTTCATATGTTTGGGAGTTCGACGGTCTTCTACCCAACAGTGTTGTGCAAAATCCTGGTCTTGTTACATTTCAAACGCCAGGTAAATATGAGATTGAACTCATAACGATTAATAGCTTGGGACAAACGGATTTAACACCCGACAAACGGAAAATTATCGTGCAAAGTCTGGCTGCACCACAGGTAGATTCGAATCCTGTTCCTACCATTGATTCACCCGCTGGAGATCTAGCAATAAACATTGGCGATATAGTTAATTTTTCTGGTAGCGGAGTATCGCCTGTCGCAAACGATCCATTGACCTTTATGTGGGACTTTGGTGATCTTGTGGCTGATCCAGCAGTAGCGGCGCCTGGTGATGTAGAATTTACTATGGCAGGTATTTATACCATTAGCTTGAATGTAACGGATAGTACTGGATTAGTTAGTATTAATCCTGCTGTCGTAACAATTACAGTTAATGACCCAAATGCGATCGGGGAAGGCAATATTGCTCCCGTGGGCACTATCCTTACTCCACAGGAAGATTTAACCATTCAAACAGGTGAAAGCATATTTTTCTCCAGTTTCGCAATTGATCCTGATGCGAACAACCCGCTAACTTATCTATGGGATTTTGCAGGTGTAATACCTGAAAGTAACCAGCCAATTCCAGAGAGTGTGGCATTTCCAACTGCAGGTGTATACACGATTACGATGACAGTAACTGATGCGTTAGGTCTGTCTGATCCCACCCCACCTCAAATTGTGGTAACAGTTGCGGATAATCCTGTTGTGACGGCGCCGCTACTCAATGAAGTGATTACGTCTCCAGCAACAGATATAACAATCAATGCCGGCCAAGCCGTTACATTTTTAGGTGAAGGTCCTAATGAATTAGTACCTGGGCCCTTAAGTTATCTGTGGTCATTTGGTGATATTGCGCCAGCCTCTATTGAGCAAAACCCAGGCGATATCATCTTCACTGAAATTGGTGTGTTTACAGTTTCTTTAACTATTTCAGATGCTACGGGTGTCGTGATTTCTGACACGGTTCAACGGCAGATTACCGTTCTTGATCCAAATGTATTGCAAGCGAATATTTTGACGCCTGCAGGTGACCAAACGATTAATGCCGGAGATATCGTAAATTTTACTGCTGAAGTAATTGATCCGCTGGGTATTACAGAATTTGAATTTCTTTGGACATTTGAGGGTGGTGTTCCGGATTCCATATTACAGTCACCAGGAGATTTGGTTTTCGATTTACCAGGAACCTTTATGGTAAATCTATCTGTTGTAGAACCAGTTTCTGGACGTACGGTTATGGCTGAACCTCTTAAAATTACTGTACTTGATCCGAATGCGTTGAAAACATCAATTACAACACCGGGCGAAGATCTTACTATCAATGCTGGCGATGTTGTATTGTTTGCGGCAGAAGTCATAGATCCACTGGCAAGCTCCACGTTGGAATATATGTGGACTTTTGGCGGCGCAGCAGCTGATTCTATGTCATTGGATCCAGGGGAAGTAACTTTTAGTATGTCAGGGACTTTCGAGATAGAATTTAAAGTCACTGACACTGTAGATTTGAGAACAGCTGCGTCAAATGTCATTGAAATTACGGTTGTTGATCCTAATGCTCTTCAAGCAAGCATTGTTTCGCCAGCTACGGATATGTCAATAACGGTTGGAGAATCGATTAATTTCGTTGGCGAAGTCACTGATCCGCTGGCTGCCGTTCTAACGTATGCATGGGATTTTGGAGTGGAGGGTGCCATCAGCTCTGAATTGGTTCCGGGTATAGTCCAATTTAATGCGGTTGGTGATTTTGTAGTGAAATTTTCCGCCACTGATCCTGCAACAATGCGTGAATCCCAAATTGTTGAGCGGATTATTCATGTCGCTGCCGCAGGCGATGTTGTACCTCCTGCACCTCAAGCTGGTCCTCAAGGTAGCATTGATTCACCTCCAGGTGACATGACAATAGCCGTGGGGGCATCATTGGTATTTGCGGCTTCTGCGGTCGATTCAGCTGCCAATGAACCCTTACAATTTTATTGGAACTTCAATAATGGTGAATTGAGTTTACAGGTACAAAATCCAGGTAGTGTTATGTTTAATACTACAGGCGTATATACGGTCACCTTAATCGTTAAAGATGCAGCAGGTGTTGTGGATGCAACGCCACCATCTATTACTATTACAGTTAACTAACCTCAAATTAGCGTCATGCAGCGCAGGAGAATAAAAAACTCCTGCGTTTATTTGTATACGAAGTAAGTTCACAGTTTGTGAATTCCTATCAGTAATCTCAAAGTTTTACATACAGATGTCTAAGCCCGCTAAGAACTGAACGATTCTGACCAGCTCGGTCATGCACACCCTTTTTCAATTTGAAACATTTCCCATTAATACTTACGGATTTAAGATGCCTATTCTTGGCGAGCAGTAATTGTTCATTTTTGTTTCTCCACCCACTGAAATTGATGTGTGATATCATTTAGGCCAAATTAGCACATAATAAATGTTTGGCAATTTATTCAGATTGGATGAATAACAGTTACGGCTTCTCTATTTCATGCAAGGTTCCCAGTGACATCAAAATGATTATTTACTTTCAGTTTAGTTTCCTCCTCATTTTATTCTTTTTGTTGTTATCAACAGGTCATGCTCAAACGTCACAGCAGAATAAAACTTACGAAGCCCAGCAGCTAATCGATGTGTCAAAAAATAGCATCCTACAAATTAGAGTGATTGAAAACACAACGAACAAGAAATCTTCAATAGGCTCGGGGTTTTATATTTCATCGAATGGTTTGATCGCAACAAACTATCATGTTGTGGCTTCGGTTGTTCAGGCCCCAGATAGTTATCATTTAGAATATTTAGACTACGAAGGGAATAGTGGGTCGATAGAATTGGTCGATGTGGATGTTGTACATGATTTAGCAATTGTTACAACCAAGAATAAGTCGGAGTCCAAAAAACCCTTAGACCTAGCAGAGATCGACGCACAACAAGGGGAAAAGCTATTCGCGTTTGGCAATCCACATGATTTGGGTTTAACAGTAGTGGAAGGAACTAATAATGGTTTACTAGAAAAAGCGCGTAATGAAAAAATTCATTATACCGGTTCTTTAAATGCTGGCATGAGTGGTGGGCCGACCGTTAATGGAAATGGTGAAGTCGTTGGGATTAATGTTTCAACTGCGGGAAATCAAATTAGTTTTCTTGTGCCTGTTAAATTTTTATCTGAGTTAAAAAATAAGGCAGAAAATGAAATACAAAATCCAGACAAAAACTTCCACGAAAGAATTGAAAAACAACTGTTTGATGACCAACAAGAATTTTTCTCAAATTTACTGAAGGGGACATGGCCTAAAGAAAAAATTGGGGAGCTCTATTTGCCTGCAGAAATTAACAATCAAATAAAATGTTGGGGAAATGCTAATAATGATGAAGATCGTTTGATCGACAAGTCTGTGATTAACTGTTCCACGGAAGACAGGATATTCATTTCAAGAGAATTCAGTACGGGCCAGGTACATTATTCTTATAGTAACGTGGTCAATCGTGATCTAACAACAATCAGGTTTTACGAAATGTATCAGGCAGGATTGACGCCGCGTCGGCCAAGAAATTCAGTTTCTGAGGAGGATGTTACGAATTTTAAATGCCACTCTGATTTTTTGCTTATCATTGACCGGAGTTGGCGTGCTCATAGCTGTGTAAGGCGTTACAAAAAATACCCCTCTCTCTTCGATTTAGTTTTTGATTTAACAATGATCGGTGAAGATTCACGTGGGATTGGAGTTGTACTTCTGGTGTCGGGCATAGACCAGGATATGAGTCAGAAGCTCATTGCACGTTTTGTTCAGGAAATGACATGGCAGCCGTAATTGTAGAAGAGCTCAATCGTTTAGGGCATGTGATAAATCGTCACAAAATAAGCCAATATCCCACAACCATTGGTCGAGCTTTTAATAATGATGTCATTTTAGAAGATCCATATGTTTCACCAACACACGTCACTCTTGTGGATTCCGAAGAAGGTTGTGTGGATCTGAAAGATAATAGTCTGAACGGTATAGTTTATTGTGATAAGACGATAACTGGTTCGAGCATTACATTAAAAAGTGGTGAGGAAATTGTACTTGGTCGTACGCGTCTGCGATTTTACGCAGTCGACCATCAAGTTTCTGAAACCCGACCAATTAAATACAGTATTGGTTTTGTTAAAAAATGGACTCAACCTGTTCCTCTCGTTTTGTGTTTATTGGTTTTTGTTTTTATGTTGCTGATGGATGTTATGTTATCAGCCAAGCAAGAACTATCATTTGAAAAAGGTTTAGCAGAACTTCTTACACCCCTGGTTTTTGTCGTTATCTGGGCGTCCGTGTGGACTTTTGTTGGTCGATTAATCAAACATCAATCACTTTTTTGGGTTCATGTATTGATAATGGTAATCTTTCTAATGGTTTCAAATGTCTCAGGATGGTTGGTTGGTGTACTCGAGTTTAACTTGGTTTCGGAGCCGATTCTTGATGGTTTTCAAATTTGTCTGCTTGGTTTACTCATCATTTGGCTTATTGCAAATCATTTGCGTTACAGTACTTCCTTATTTAAATTAACGCGAAACCTTAGCGCATCTGCTTTTGCAATAAGTATTGCGGGTATTTACTATTTAAACACGATGGTTAGCGACGATAAAATTCAATTCGTGCCATCATACTCCACTACGATTAAAGCGCCGTATGCAAAAATTCGAAACGATAGCAATATCGAAACCTATTTAAAGGATATCGAATCGATTTATGATATTAAATTGAGCGACAACAATTAGATTCAATTAGTATCATGCTAGTTTAAATGTAAGCGGTTTAAAGTTTCTTTTGGGTAATCCTGTCGCTTTTACAAATTTGCGTGCGTCCCATGCATTTACTGTCATCGACAATTGGCCTGCGGATTTTTGAAATCCCACTGTCATGAAATGTTCAGTTGTTCGTTTTTTCGGGAAACGCAAGTCCCACCATTTTGACTCTGTGGTAACGGTACGGCGATATTTGATTCTATTTTTTGGTACGCCTGATACAGGAGAGAGTGGAAAAAATCGTTTTTTGGTTTCGGGTGTGCTTGCTGCAAAACCATTTAATTCAGAAAGGTTAGACATGGGTGAAGTAATCACTTCGATCAATCGGCCTTTACTGTTCCCCAATTTAACTTCAGCAATACGTCCATAATGCACATCGCCAGTTAAAACGACAATGTCGTGATCGCAATTGGATAAGTGTTGTAAGAGTTCATTATATTGCACTTCCCAATGTGGCAGTGAATAATCCGATGCTCCGCCTTTTTCAGCGATCAGTGGTTGAGGAATGGCTAAGACACCAGGGGTGGTTAGATTTTTTGCCCAATTGGAAAGCAGCTTGAAACTTTCATTGGATAAAAACCCATTATCCCAACGCTCGGTGCGCAAGTCAGCGATACAAACCGACAAATCCTTCCCAATATCAAAAGTACGGATGGGTTTTATTTGCTGCACAATGGAAACACCTAACTGTGCCGCGTGTTCCCATCGTTTACGAAAGGACGAGCTTAAATCCAAAGTTACAAGGTAGGGATTAAATCCTTTTAAATAAGGATAGTTGTTCCAGTATTCATGGTCATCTGCCAACATCCAGGTTCCCCCTCGACGTAACATACTTCGTAATAACTCCCAGCTTTCTGCATAATCATCTGCAATCCGGTCTTGAACATCCGTTGCATCCAGAGGGTACCAGCCGAGACCAATATCCAAATAAACCTGATCACCGGTAAGAAATTTTATGTCAGGGGATAGGTCTTTATGTTCATACAATGCTTGATACGCCTGGCCAACTTGGCCACCATCGTGTTTGCTATAAAAGCACGAGCCGACACCAATAGTGAAAGGTTTTTGTTGCTGATTGGGTATTTTATTAGGTAATGTTCGGAAGTAACCTCTTTCCAATAAGATATATTTCTTTTCGCTTCGTGTCTCAAATTCAATGGTAAATTGTTTGCCTGCTGGTAAACCATGAATTGTTTCTATGGTATAAAAACGTTTTTTTAGTTTATCAAACGGTCGCTCCCAACCATCAGTACGTGAAACTGTTTTCACCAGATTTCCCCGTTTATCGAGAACGCGTAGTCGCCAGTGGTGTGGTTTTGCGATAGAAGGAAACAATGCGCCAAGCCATACTTTGACGCTGGTGCTGGTGACTTCGTGAATAACAAGTGTGTAGCGGCTAGTTAATCCAGTTCCCACGATAAGACTCCTTTCTTTTTAGTGGTGACAAAATTTGTCAAAAATTATTTTAACTCACTTTGATTTTGAAGGTTTATTTTGGCACATTAAGAAGCAAACGTATAACAGTAAATTTTAAGTATAAAGTTCATTCAATCGTTGGCATCTTGAATGTCTACTATTTTATGTTCTGGATGATTTGTTTGGGTTATTATGGAAAAATAGTTCTTTGAAATGTTGTTTTATAAAAATGAAAACAACCAAGCAAAAGAATAAAGTAATTTTTAACAAGGATGAACGTGATAAATGATAAAGATGTTTATTTGATCATAGTTTTCGTCGTTAATATCTATTAACAGGGAGTAACAAAATGAATTTGTTCGGTGTTGTTAGTAATTTAATCAAACCCGCGATCCAGGGATTTTTACGTTGGAAAGAGGGTGAAGATAAAATGGAAATCACTCGTAAAGACTACGAACTTCGCATGAAGGAATTAGAAGCGGACATTGAACTCCGCATGGCCGAAGAAATGCGTAAGCCTGATTCTGAGTTTCGAAAATTTGTCATGGACTATGAAGGGGCAGCAAAAGACCAAACGCCATTCATTAAAAACCTTCGTTCTTCTGTTAGACCTTTTATTACCTACTGGGCGCTCATCATTATCACTTGCGTGATGTTTGGCTGGGTTGACAGTGATTCACTTAAAGCCAATCTAGAATCAATTCCCGATCCACTTTGGCAAATTTTTCTTGCTATTTTTGGTTTTTGGTTTGGTGGGCGTGCTTTAATGCAAATTGCGGAAACCTGGAAAACTGGGGAGATTAATCGTCAACGTGTTGAGTCAGATGGCAAGGCAGCAGAAGCCTTGGCTAAAGCCAAGGCTGTGGTGAAAAAAGCCCATGCGGAAAAAGAAACCAAAAAAGCAGAATTAGTCATCGCTAGTAAAAGTGGCAAATCAATCAAACCTACTTCTCAAACAAGCAAAAAGACGAATGACGAAGATGGCTACGATTGGGACGACGAATTTTGGGAGGATGAAGTTTGGTAACGGTTAGCGAATTGTCATTCGTTCATTGGATAAGTTAAAGGAATAAAATATGCCAGTGCCAGATAGAAAACTCTCAAAAAACTTTTCATTGAGTGAATTTTTGTATTCTTCAACAGCTCAGAGGTTTCCTGAAATACTACGGGATCAAAACGAACCAAGTGATAATGTTATATCGAATTTGAGCTATATGTGTAATATGTGCTTGCAACCCATTCGAGAGACTTTTAATTATCCCATTAGAATTACTAGCGGTTATCGTTGTGAGGTTCTCAATACGAAAGTTGGTAGCACTAATCGTTCGCAGCACTTATACGGGCAGGCGGTCGATTGTACCGTGTCTGACAGGTTTCTGACTTCCTCTCGAAGTCTCAGCATTCGAGAAAAAATTGAAGGTATCATTCTGGAAAAAACTGGCAAACCAATTCGTAACGATGTGAACGCAAATTATTATTTATTTGCCTATGTGTGTTTGCGTCGAAATCGTTTTGATGTGGATCAGGTGATTCACGAATACGGTTACAGGGCTGGCCGACCGGCATGGGTTCATATTGCTTGTTCTCCATCGCCAACAAATAAGGGGCAAATACTTGCATTTGGCCAACATTTTGAAGGGGCCATCGATCGGCCAGATTTGGTTGATGCACTTGCCTATGGTGTTTAAATTGTCTTTAAAGCTATCAATAAAGCCATTATAAAGTGCCTGGATACTCTAAATTTACTTTGCAAAACAGAGTTCATTACGTGAGAATGAGCCAAAACATTAATTTGTTGGGGTGGATCAATCACGCACGATGGGGCTTAATTTAATAAGCTTAAGATTTTTCCAATAATAAAGGTTTTTGCGAACATAGCTAATTTTGGAATATTCTTATCTTGTTGCCTTAAGTATTGGTTTGTTAAGTATTACCCATTGTCTAGGCATGTGTAGTGGGATTGTTGGTGCGCTGAGTTTTAGTCTTCCCACTGACATTCAACAAAGCCACAAAAAGCGATTTCCCTATCTGCTTAGCTATAATCTAGGGCGTATTACAAGTTATACCCTTGCAGGTTTTCTCCTGGGTTCTTTAAGCACTGAATTTTTTTCCTTCATCAGCCCTCAATTTGGGCATGTTATTTTAAAGTATGGTGCCGCTTTAACCTTGCTTTTAATAGGGTTACATGTTTCTGGGTGGTTTCCCCGATTGAGTATTGTAGAGACTATTGGGCAACCACTTTGGAGACGATTAGAACCCTGGGGTAGGCGGTTATTGCCGGTCAAAACTCAGGGCCAAGCGTTTGTTTTTGGAACAGTTTGGGGGTGGTTACCTTGTGGTTTGGTATATAGCGCATTAATTTGGGCTTCTTCGGCAGGAAATGCCGTCGAGTCAGCGATTTTGATGCTATTATTTGGGTTAGGTACATTGCCTACGGTGCTAACCGCTGGTATTCTAACCAATTGGTTGCGGCAAATGAGTCAATCTCGAAATTTGCGACGCTGGGCTGGTATCTTATTGATAATATTGGCAGTTTTTAGCCCTTTTTATTCTCTAGGGCCAGAACATGACCACCATAATAATCACAATAATATGTTTCCAAAATGGGGTGAATCTCGATGATACAAAGACATTTTTCTGATACTTTGGTCGGAAATGATCCGGCATTCCTCAATGTGATTAATACACTGCCCATCATCTCAGCAAGTGATGTCATAGTTCATATTGAAGGTGAAAATGGCACTGGCAAAGAATTAATTGCTAAGTCTATACATAATTTGAGTGCTAGAACTGGTAAACCATTTATTAGCGTTAATTGCAGGTCTTTATCGGATTTAGTGGATGATGAACTAAACTCTGCAACAATTATTGATTATCTAACTCGTCAATTTCATATCGCCGACGGCGGGACTTTATTTCTCGACGAAGTTGAAGGCCTGAGTGCTGAGTCTCAATCCAGATTATTGCGTTATCTCGAAACCAATGAAATTCAAATGTTAGGTAGCTTGGAAGCTACCAAAGTTGATGTTCGTATCTTGGTATCGAGTTCGCATTATTTACTAAATAAAGTTAAACAAAAATTGTTTAACGAAGATTTATATTATCGACTTAACATAGTACCGGTTCAATTGCCGGCTTTACGTGAGCGAAGATCAGATATTCCCCTGCTTCTAAAACATTTAACTGCAAAACTAGCAGAACAATATAATTTGTCTGTACCGTATTATAGTAAAGCCGCTTTAAAGGCAATCTCAAAATTTGAGTGGCCTGGCAATGTTCGAGAGCTGCGGAACTTTGCTGAGAGAATGTTGATATTGTTTAGCAACAAAGAAGTATTACCTACCAATCTGCCGCAGGAAATACAGCGAAATGTACAAGCTGAAGGACCTGTGATGGAAGATCTTTTTCGCTTACCTTCAAGCGGGATTAATCTGGTGGAATTAGAAAAAAGTTTATTTAATCAAGCGCTAGAATTATCAAAAGGTAATCAAACTCGAGCGGCAGCTTTATTGGGTATTACCAGAGACGTATTTTTATATCGTAAAAAGAAATACGAGATTTAATTTCATTTACACGAGCAGGAAAAGTGCTTAGCCTTTTCCTGCTTTTTCTAATTACTGCCAATCCTAGATTGTTTATCCCATCTCCGTTTATCCTCCCAATAACAATTCATTTTTAGAATTTCTCTGACTGTAATAACAATTGTAAGTTTTGTCTTCTAGGTTTTCCCAGGTTGCCATTTAACCCGATCTACGCCATTCTAAAATTTATTCACAATTTCTTGAATATTGTCCGTCTTTAATAATAGATTGATATTAGACGACAAGTTGCAAAATTAGTTAGGTTTACTAAATTTGGTGGAAGTTTGTGAGAATGAAAGTACGTAATGTAAAATGATTATATGTTCATGAGTTTGAGATAATCTTAGTGATGCTGGCTTACAGTGAAACAAACAACAAAATAGTGAAATTGTTTGTATTTTCTTCATTGAAATTTGTGTCATTTATTTTTCTCCTTGTCTCTTTAGCAACTTCAAGCATCGCCGCTCAGTCCGATAGTCGATCGATTCAAGTCACCGGTCCGAAAGAAAGTGCTTGTGAAAATAAACCAGTTTGGTGTTCTTATCAGGTTTTATTTCAACAGGCAGATAACAAACTAAAGATAAAGACCGACAAAGATATTTATTCAGAGGGTTCCACAATAAGTATAAGCCTCTCTATTCCTGAAGATGGCTATTTGTACCTTTTTAGTATTAACGCTGATGATCAAATGCAAACCTTATATCCTAATAAATTCTTTAATGAAACGTCAGCCGATGTTAACTGGCATCGAAAAGGGGAGATTAATTTGGGCAAGCGCTGCAAACACGGTCAAACATGTTTGGGTTTTAGTTTCGTTGCGGTGTCGCCATTAGGTAAAAGTCTAATAATTACCTTAGTTACCAAAGAACCACTCAGTGAATCTACACTTGCTAGAATAAGTGAAACTCGCCTCCTGAAAAATAATAACGGGTTTAATGATGCTGGTAAGGCAAATTACTGGATAGGATTACATGAAATTTCTGTAACGCAGGTCAACCAATAAAGTTGATGATAAGGATAACTATGATTCTGCGAAAAACCCCCTTCATGAAAATTATTTGCATTGTTATATTATTCCTTATTGCACCTGTTGCTAACGCGAAAATCAAGCTGATAAAACCAATTTCAGTTTTGGGCTTATACCAGGTATATGAAAACAATAGACAGCAAGCGATACCGAATTATATAACAGAGGATTTGTTTCTTTTAAGTTACAGTATGATTCGACAGCGTTTATTGATGGAGCAGGAGGAAAACCGGAATTTTTCTCAACTGGATTTTCTGTTTTCTGGTTTGCTAAAAAAAATAGGAAACAATGAAAAATCCGATGCGATGAAAGCCAATCGAGATTATCTGATGGTGTTAAATACCCTACTGCATGGCGAAAAAACAAAAACGAATTTTGGATTGTCCTATCGAGCCAAAGTAGAATTGGAGCTAATACTAAATGCCGAAGGCATACAATATTCACCGCTATGGCAGCGATCCATTGATTATTCTCAATTCAAGCCGCGAGGCCATTACACAACCAGTAATAAATTAAAAAGATATTTTCGTGCGGTTCGTTATTCCGGATCAATCGTATTTTTTATTAAAGAAAGTAATGCATTGGGGATTAGCGAAACAATGGCAAATAGGATGTTTAGTCAGGCTCAGTTATTATCCAGTTATTTGACTGAAGGAGAAATGGCAAAAACTTATAATCAATTAACGGCTCAACTTGAATGGCAATTTGGGAAAAGTGATGAATTAGGTTTGAAACAGTGGTTGCAAGCATCCCATTCGTTTAGCAATGACCAACCGATAGAACAAAAGCGTGATTCGGTACTATCGTATATACAACAAAATGCCTGGTTGCCAGCAATCAACGGACAATTGATGGATGTTAATCTCCTTGAATCTGGCACTAGTTGGCAAGAAGCGAGTATCGGTTGGGCATTGATTCCTCAGAAATATCGCACCGATAACTATGTGTTTCAACAACTCGTTGGAAACTCGATAGGATCTTGGCAAGATGAGAAGTTTACACTGGCCGACAACAAACACTCCTTAAAAACGACTCCAAAAATTGATAATTTCATGAGTTTACTCGGTAGTGATCAGGCGACGAGGAGGTTAAAACAACAGGGTGATAACAACAATAAATTCTATGGACAAATTTTCAAGGCGGTTAATAAAAGCCTAGACGAACTTGATGGCATTGAAAAAAAACATATTAATTTACTGCGTGTAGCGTTTACGGATGGAATGAAAAATAAATTTAATGGCGAAGACCGTCTGGAATCGATGAAGGCATTTTGGACCTGGCAGTTTTACACGAGTACATTATTCACAAAGCAAGTATATGCACCTGTACTAAAGAGCAAGCAAATATCATTTCAGCGCCAAGGAGCTTGGTTGGAGCCCTCAGTTCAGTTGTATGAATCGTTACTTAGTGTTGTTGAAGATCATATTAATAAAACACCTCATACAGTATGGAATGAATTTTCTACTATACTAAAGGAAATTATTAAGATAGCCCAAAAAGAGTTAGATACAGGGAGTTTAGGAGTTCGAGACGAAACAGTGCTAAATTCTCTGGATTTACGATTGTTACCGTTAGTCGGATCAATGGATTCTCCAATCGTTGTGGATGTATATACAGATCCTAATAGTCAAATGGTATTGCAACAAGCAACAGGTTTGGCAAAAGTAGTAAATTTTAAAATGAATAAAAATAATGCAGTGGGCGCACGACTTAGTCATCATGAATTTAAACAACCATTGTCCAATCGCCTAAGCAATAGCGAATGGCGGAAAAAACTGACGAATTTAGTTCAGTAATGAAGTGAAACTCAGAAACAAACTACAACTCTTTGTTCTTCTCATTATTCTTGCTAATCCAGCGCTAGCGGTTAATCGTGCGTTATTAATTGGCATAAGCAATTACTTGGACAATTCCTCAATTCAGGGTCAACAAACCATTGATTTGGAAGGTCCCAGAAACGATGTAAATTCATTTCAAAATGTACTTATTGAGCAATGGGGATTCGAGGCTAAAAATGTCTGGACTTTAATCGATACTCAAGCGAGCAAGCAGGCTATCCTAAAAAACATGCAGAGACTTGCTGAGATTAGTACATCTGATGATAATGTTGTTATATATTTCAGTGGTCATGGTGTAAAAGAAAAAACAATCACACCAAGTGGTATGCAATTCAAAACGGGTGTATTAATTCCGGCTGATTTTAAACGATCCACAAATAAAAAAGATAATGCCTTAGGGTTGATTATTGGTCGTCGCGATTATCGAAATTCAGTTTTGGCCAAGCTGGATCAAAAAGCTGTTCACACTTGGTTTATTGTTGATGCTTGTTTTTCTGGCAATGCTTACCGTGCTCTTTTAGTCGATCCTATAGGTAAAGAACGCAGTAGTTTCGTTGACTATGAATCTAATGAATTAGACCAGAAGAACGCGCGTTTCGACTTCCCTTATGACAATGTTGTTTTTTTAAGTGCTTCCAGTTTTGCGCAAACTGCATGGGATATTGGAAAAAGGGAGTTAGCAAAATATCCAACAATCGATAACAAACCACATGGTGCATTTTCTAATGCTTTACTTAAGGTTATGTCGAAGGGTCCCGTGCTTAATAGTAAGGGCCAAACAGCCCGAAGTTATCGAGATATGTATCATGTCGTTCGACGGTCGCTAAAGAGACAAAAGTTTCGTCAAGATCCTCAGCTTCAGCCATCATTATTTGTGTCAAGCGACTCGGTTGTTAACAAACCGGTACTTCGGACTGGTGCGGTTAAAAATCAAAATATCCGACTTTATCGCAAAAAATGGAATAAAATTGGTATTAAAACATCAAATGTTGACCTTAATCAGGCGATTGAAGACAATGCTTTATTAAAAATAAACACGAAAGATCCGAATTATTGGATTGTTGAAAGACAGCAACGTTGGTTGATTGTTGATGCGGCAGGACAAACATTATCAAGTTTTAAAGTGAATGATGTTGATGGAATAATTGAAAGTCTCAGTCAATATGTTTGGGCCAATACACTTGCAAGTTCGCATAAGCGATTGGGGCCAGGGATTAGTGCAGGATTTTCAAATCCAACTTTGGGCCGATTGTTCCTACAAGGCATTCATGAAAATTATACTATTCAAAGTGATATGCCTGCTTATATTTCTGTACTAAATGTAACTCCGATGGGGGAAGTTAATATTCTGTACCCAGTAACCGAGAAAGAAGCAAGAAAGAATCCCGCACGACAGGTGATTAATTTCCCATTATTTGTCGAATCAGGTTCAGAACTAGGCGCAGAGATATTAATATCTCTTGCGATTGAGGATCCGGAAAAAAGCTGGTTTTCCTTTTTTTCCTATATCCGTGGTATGAATCGCTTACAGCCTGGTTCAATAGAACTCAGTAATTTTAAGAAAATGTTATCCCAACAATCTAATATGTCGGTTTATATCCATGAGGTTTTCAGTATTCGGCATTAGTAAGAATTAAATTCGAATTTATGTATTTTGGAATAAATTTAGCGAGCCAGAGATGTTGAGACAATTTAGCGTTTCATTAACAAAAATCCCCAACAGTGTTGCTCTAATAACATTTATTGCGTTTATGATTTTTCAATCCAGTTTGCTTGCAAGTGATTTGAGTGCTTGTTCCGAAAATAGTGATTATTTAAAAAAAATCGTCGTTTTATCACAGAATACTATTCAAGAAATCACTCATAAAGAAGATCGATTTTCAGAGTTGTTAAATGCTTGTCAAAATGATAAAAATTTGTATCAACTTTATCGTACCCGCGCAGAATTTTATGCTGAGTTGGCAAAAGTAAAAGTTGATTTCTGGCAGAACGCTGGAAATGATTACGCTAGCAGCGCTGATTTGTTGCCCGATTCTAATATAAAGTCTGAGTTAATTCTGTTAAGTTTGCAATCGTATATTAGCGCAAAAGATTTAATACAAGCGGCTAAAGCTACGGAAACTTGGTTATCCAATCGCTCCTCCAAACGTGGAGAATCTGTTGCAGGAAATTTGGCAAAAAAATTATTGGTGGTTGCGAATGAACATTTATCACGAGGGGATAGTTGCGCTGCAGATGTTGGAGCCGTGGCAGCTAAGAACTTGTTTGAAAATGCCCGACAAGCAAAGCCGGTGAGAATTAGAGAAATTCGCGAACAAGCAGCAAAACTACGGGCAGAAAATCCCGAGATTCACGGTACCGATATCTTATGCGCACTGGCTGCGGAATCAACCAGGGGTGATAGAAATATTAGTCTTGAACCTTACGTGCCAGTCCACATTAATTTTAAATTTGATTCTGCGAAACTCACAGAACACGGAGAAAAACAAGTTCATGCCTTGGCTTACGCATTAATGGATTACAATTATCAGGCATTCAAAATTACCTTGGTGGGGCATGCGGATAAGACTGGGGAAAAGGCCTATAACCTAGATTTGTCATATCGTCGGGCCAAAATCGTTAATCAATTCTTGATGGATAAATATCCAAATTTAGTCGATCGTCTGAAATCCGTTGATGGTTGCGGTTGGTATGAACCCTTTTCTGAAACGAGAAATGATTTAAATCGCCGTGTTGAAGTCCTTCTAACGATGATGGACCAACCAAGAAAAGCAGATTGCGATGGACATCAGAGTTATTTGCTCGCCAAGCATTAAAAAGTCATATTTGTCCGTCTTCAATAAAGAAGACTTCATAGAGAAATCTGGTTCTTTTACCAGATTGAAGATTCTCTGATTTACATGACTTAATTCGCGGGGTGGGATAAATATGTTTAAACTTTTTGGTTTTTTAATTGGTGGGTCTGTAGCCATCTTGGCCTTAGTTATACTAAATAGTAAAGAAGTACCAGATAACATTAAAACTTTAGCAGAAGAAAATGAACTGACTGAGCCTGTGGAAGAACTCGTTGATAATGCGCTCGCTTTTGGCAAGAGGGCGGTAGACGTTGCAAAAGACGTTTTAGTCGAATCTAACGAGTCTGAAGTTGATCGAGTGCAAATATCAGATTTTCAGCTAGTAGAGCCAGAACCATCATTACCATTAAGTTCAGAAGAAGTTAACACGTCTGACATTACTGCAATTAGTAATGGAACAATGTCTAATTCGAGTGACCAATCTATGTCAAATGATAACACTATCGCTTGGGAGGTATTCTGGAGTTTTAGTTATCAATACTCTGCTATTCATTTTGCAAAACATTTGTCAGGTTTGACAGGATTAGAGCTCAATGTTTTTCCGACAAAAAGTCTTGATTTTGCCATTGCATACCCTTATTCAACAGAAGCGGAGAGAATACGTAATAAGCAGCTATTAGAAGAACATGGGTCTATTAAACTGCGAAACAATGTGCCATTGTCGGTTGCAGTTAACTAACTGTGGCTAGAGTCGCGTTCACTGTTTTACTATTAATTTATTCTACCCTACTATATACACCTGCAAGCGCTACTCAACAAAGTAAACATTCGGACCGCATTCTTAGTAAGCAATGGTCGAAATTATGGCAACAGGAGATATGGAAATCGCCAGCACTAAATTATCCCTATCAATCCTGTTTTAAAAGAGCGGCTGCAGCGCAACGATTGCCTTTGACCTTACTTGTGGCGGTGGCACGGGGAGAATCTGATTTTAATCCTGCAGCAAAATCCAGTAAAAATGCTCATGGTATTATGCAAATTCAATGGCCCCAGACGGCGCATGAGTTAGGTATTTACCATCGACAAGACCTTATTGACAAGCCCTGTTTAAATATCACGGCTGGTGCAAGATATTTAAGAAGCATGATGGATCGTTATAATCAAGATACACATCGCGCTTTGGCCGCATATAATTATGGCCCAGGGCGAATTCCTAAAGGTTGGCCATATCAAACATTACCCCAAGGTGCGAAATGGTATAGCAGCTATATTTTACAACATGTTAATGCGGTATTGAATGATGGCTATGGAATCGGTACACGTTACAATGCATCTAAAGTTTCAAAATTCTCAACTCCCTATCAACATGAAATAATCCGTTTTCGACAAAACTCCAAAGCACAAAATTTTCTGCGTTATATACGAGGACAAGCCCCGGATTTAAAGCTTGTTTCAGTCGCTGTGTCTGAAGTTGAATTTGCGGTAATTTCGCGATATAAAAATTTAAAAGAGAAAGATTTAGGTGCAAGTCGATTATTTGAACTTGGGTTTTCCCAAGGTTTGAAATAACATTAACAATAGCGATTATTTTCAACGAGTATTCTTATAGTGCGACACTTTATGCCATTTAATTCAAGACTTGTGTTTTTTATCATGCTGATGACCAGTGGTATAACGAGTTTCCATTGCATTGCAGACGATTCGCACATCAACTTCGAGCGACTTCACCAAATATCAGAAAAATATGCAGGATTGAGAATAATTGCATCTCAGGCGCAATACCAGGTTGGGGATGTGGTGGGAATCGAAATAGCCATTCATGAAGCGGGTTGGTTAAATATTCTGGAAGTTGGTCCAGATGATAAAACCACAATACTGTTTCCTAATGCTTATTCAAAAGGTGATAATTCTGTGCCAAAGGGAATTTTCCGAATTGGTCGATTGTGTGAGCAAAATACCGTACCCGGTTGTTTTAGTTTTACTGCAACTGAACCCCGAGGTCGCAGTATTGTTGTTGCAGTTTGGACACGAAACCGATTAAATCTTTGGGAAGAAGTCCCTCGAAAAATATCTACACGAAGTGTGTTGATGGAATTAGAACCCCAGGCCGGTAAGAGGTTAATCGAAACAATGTCCTATTTTTTTGAGCAAGACTCTGATCATTCAGGATCGCGTTCGATTCAAGTTGAGCCACATAAATTAAATTCAGCTGCTAAACTAATGGGTAGATTATATGTGGATATATTATAGAAAAAGCTATGCATTATAAGTTTTCAATAATCCTTTGCTTATTAGCATTCAGTTTCTCAGTTTTAGCTGAATCCGGTCTTTTATTTCCAGATACAAATTATATTCACGCCCCAGAGTCCACGAAAACAATCGGGAAAAGCCGATCAATTATTCTTAATGTTGATTTCGAGAAAGTGCGAGACCTTCCAAGACAGAGTATGGAATTTAATGTGGCGAAAAAAGTGGCTTATCTTGAACTGGATTTTGATTTTACAACCGCGAAGTGTTCTGGTTTTTTAGTGGGGCCTCAATTATTGCTTACCAACTATCACTGCTTGAATAACCGGGGTCATTTAATTAACCCGTTTGATATCCGTGTTTTTATGGATTATTTTGAAGACAATAAAAAAGGTGAAATCACTACCCGAGGTGTTGAAATTGTTAAATTTAATCAATCTTTAGACTATGCATTGATTAAGCTACAAAAACCCATTGGTAAACAATACGGCTGGTTAACGTTACAAACATCTTTGGCAAGCGATGAAATTATGTTGATTCAACATCCCCAAGGGCGGTCAAAAGAAATCACACGCGCTAATTCCAAGGTAATAAAAGTATTTTTCGATAGTATTCATTATATTGCGGATACGGAATACGGTTCATCGGGCTCTCCGGTTTTTGCCATTGGTAGTCAGAATGTTGTAGCCATGCATCACATTGGAAATCGTGAAGAGAAATTTAATGAAGGAATATTAATGAGCCAGGTCGAACCAGAGATTAGACCTTGGTTGCCAAAACAAGATACTAAATCTCAGGTTAGTTCTCGAGTTGACCCCTTAATTGAACGGATAGAAGAATTTTAAGATGTTTATGGTGAGGCATTGGCCTGCACTTATCTATGTCGCCCTGGTGAAGTTCACGTAACCCATTTCCTGGGTTTCGTAAACTGCACTCAGGCTACGGTTTAAACTAACCCAGTGCTCATTTATGGGGCTATCTAAAAGATCTGCTCAATCTAATCTTCAACTTTCTATTTTTGTCCGTCTATTATAAACAACAACATAGTTTAATAAATTTGAGGGATACTCATGTTTGGTCGCGTAAAAAACCTTTACCTACTATTCACGATTTTTCTAATGGCCTCTTGTGCAAGCACCGGTAATCACTATTTACCCATCGAAAATGATCTGGAAGAATGGATTGATGAAGAGCTCGTGCCTCAAGTGAGTGATGCCCTAAGTTCTCACCCACGATTACAGCATCAACCATTTGTAATTGTTGGGATGCATAATGATGATACCTTAGCTGAAATTGATGCTTTGAGTAGCCACATACGACAACGATTACAACACGGATTGCGTCGCGCTCCGGGTGCAGTTCTTATGTGGCAGCCCGGTCGGATTAGAGGGCAACATCATCGTTCGCTGGACCAAGTGGAGTGTACAGGGACTTTACAGCAGCCGGCTTTACAAGTGGGAATAGACAGTCAAATTTCTCCGCTAACTGGCAAATTGAACATAGCTGTTAAGGCAGTTGATTTGCGTGAAGGTCAGTGGATAACAGGATTTGGGCAACATTGGGAAGGAGAGGCAACATATACACAACGTGATGCATTGCGTAAAAAGGGAACTGATGAATACTTACGGGGTTTGCGTGAGTTACCATTCCTTGGCGGAGACGCAGATCTTCTTGCGAGTTATTTGGCGCATAATTTGAGTTGTATTTTACGCGAAGTACGGGATGGAAAAATTTCCATTTACTCGCCGAAACTTGAAAGCAATCCTCCTTTTTTTAAAACGGCCATAAATCTATTGGATAATTATCTCGGACGATTTAATGAGGTACGTATTGTAGAGTCTGAAGAGAAAGCAGTGTATGTGTTAAATGCCGAAGCGCATGATTTGAATAATGGTTTGTACCAAGTGTGGGCTCGGGTAATTAGAAAAAAAGATCAATCGAATATTGGTGGAGCAAACACACAAACATATGTTCGCTTCAAAGATCAATCCAATCAAAGTATGGAAAAAAAATTAGCCGTCAATAACCATAATGATTTTTTAAGAAGAGATAATCGTAATTTATCTCAAACGTCAGATTTAGACTTACGCTTGATTACGCCGAGCCTAGAATCACTTTGCACCGAGAACAATCCCTGGGCTCGCGGCAGCCAGGTATTAACGGCACAAGATAGAATTTCGAATGATTCCTGTTTTGCCATTGAAATAAACACCGTAGCGCCAGAGAATCTTCTCGTGCTAATCCATGGGTCTAATGGCCAGCTGCAAAAATTATTACCGAATGAATGTGGTATTAAGGGATTGACTAAACGAAATGGGAGTAATGATTTAGTGACCTACATGCCAATATTAAATGGTAAGGCAGTCGTATTTGATTTTGAACGTGGTGAAGGGAATGAATGGGTTTATGCACTAACAAGTAATGATTCGGTAAATACTGATGTGTTAGATTCGTTTATAGATCTTGTGCCTGATATCTGCGATGCGAATGGCCAATATTTCACTGATATACATACCTTTCGACAACAACTTGAAAAATTGAGTGAACATAATAACGTCAATCTAAGTGCCGCTGTTGTAAAACACCTTTAGTGGCTGAGAATAGTTTAATTATTGATTAACGCAATTATTTAAGGTCGATTACGCACTAATTCGTTTTGAAGCAATCATAAGCTGCCGTATAATAATCCATCCAATGGATGAATTACCAAGGCGTTTATGACTAGTTCGTCACCACCTCTATCCCCAGAATCCTGGGCGGAATTGTTTTCCAGGTTAGAGTCAAATCTGGAAGCGGATTTGCGTGATACTTTCTCTCATCAGATTAATCATCTTGATAATGTTATTGCGACAGCAAAAGAACAACTCAGTAAAGATGATTGGCGTGCTTTAAGAGCAGATCACGAACTACACGATGTAGCAGAACAAAGATTGCAGCGCGCATACCGTGGCGTATATTGGTCTACCCGATTTGATGATAAGAAAAAGCAAGCCCTTAGTGAAAAATGTGGTGAAGTATTTAATCGATTTCCCAATGCGAAAAATGACGCAATCCACTTTGCTCAGCAAATGTTACCCAAAAACTTGTGGTTTCGATTAAAAGACTATGAACCTGAAACTGATATTGAATTATTTTTTGAATCCGTTTTTACCGCCGCTATCTGGGAATATTTTGTTTGGAATGTAGAAGAAAAATGTCGGACCATTGCTTATCGACGAATTCCCATGGATGAAGTGCTGGCCGACACGATTCACGAAAAAGCATTAGAGAAGCTCGCATCATCGCACTATAAACGCGTAAGCAATAGTTATAGCGGCAAGGGTAGTCCTCAGGCTTACGTCATAACCGCCTACAGCTCAGTATTCAGTGATGTTATAGACAGTGAGTATGGGAAATGTCGTCCACCAACGTGGATAAATCGATTAGGAAAAGCCTGGTCGGAAGGTTTTAAGTGGTTATGTTGTAAAAAGCAAAACAAAGAAGCCTTTGTGACCAATGCCCAAACGAAGCGATTAGTAGAGTCCAAGGCAATAGCAGAAGAAATTGTAAAACGAATTTTGGCCAAAATTCCTTCCTGTCAAATATTTGATAAGGGCAGAATTCCGATTGCTGTTAAACCTGATGAGCAAGCCGAAGATAATCCTATTGATATTCTTGAAAATCGAACAGATCAACAGATACCTCATGATGTCGAAATATTGCTAAAATTGTTGGGTGACTTTATGGATAACAAAGGCGAGTCTAAAAGTGAACAACAAACACCAAATCTCGATGAAAAAATAACAGCTTTGAATAAGACACAGTGGGCTAGCTTTCAAAGCAGAATCAATCAATCGCTAACAAATCAGCAATTGATTGGATTACGCTTACTATTTCAAGAAAGATTGTCCGTACGAGCAGTTGCAGACGTTATGAGCCTTTCCCAGGCTCAAGTGATTACGTTGCGGCAAAGGGCATTGATGGAGCTTTCTCAAGCCATAGATGAGCTTGGTTTGTTTGGCCGGGAGATTTTTACGGCTTTAGATCAGTAGTTGTTAAATTTTTAAATAATTAACAATATCTGACATTTAGACAAAGTAAGTAAAATTCTGCCGGGTTATAATGTCCTTTTAATTGCAATTACATGAAACGGAGTTTACATGGGCATGAATAAGGAAATTTTTATCGCGACTAAGCTGCAATTGGAAAATAGCCTATGAAATGCCGAATTCTTAATTTATTTCTCATTTTACTTGCGGTTTATTTGCCTATTTCATCCACTCATGCAGATGATACAAAAAGTGCGGCTATTTTTACGAAAGTGCTACCCTTTGCTGAGCTTGCTAACGCCATTTACGAAGAAAAAAACCTGTTGGTGAATATCGCTCAACAACATGAGTTGAAGTTAAATGATGTAGATAATATTGCTGGAGTTGAAGTTTCATACGCACTGCTAACCGATGTGTTGAAAAAGCAACATGTTGTCGTGATTCGAGGCACGGCAAATGTTGAAAATGCCATTGCAGACATGGATATTAAGTTGCTAAAGGATGCTCAAAGCGGCGTGTTATTGCATCAGGGTTTTTTATCGGCTTCTACCCCCATTCTTCAGAAACTTGAAAAATCATTAGATAAAGAATTCGATATTTTAATTACTGGTCATAGTTTGGGTGGTGCTGTTGCGGTTATTCTTGCCATGCAATTGGATAATAATGACTTTAAAGTAAATAAAGTCATTACCTTTGGACAGCCTAAGGTAACAAACATCGAAGGGGCTAATAGGTACAAACATCTCAATGTAACACGACTTGTTAGACCGAAAGACTTGGTACCTATCGTACCTCCCGTCGATCCGATGGATTTAAAAAATATGGATATTTACTGGCACTTAGGTAAAGAACTAATTTTATTAGATAGCAACGAATATGCTGAACTTGAAGGATTGAAAAGTATGTTACGAGGCGGAGACTTTTTGACCATCGCACCTAGTGAAGAAAATCTGGAAAGTCATAAAATGACAGGTTATTTAGCGTTAATAAAAAATAATAGTCTGAAAACTGAAAAAGTAGAATATAAATCCTCATTCAATCCGTTAAGTTTGTTCGGAGGCAATTAAGCGAATCAATTAGTTTTTCCACCTCAAAATTTCACTCATCCTGCTAAATACTCACCCCTGTTGCGTGGATGTTGTCTGACAGATAGTTTTTGTTGCCGTCTGAAAAAGTCCTTTCGATTTCCAGTCAATAGGTGTCTAATAGATATTATAACATCACGAGGGAACCTCTGATTAAGTTAGATAGTGAGATGGGAACAAGGCATATTGAAACGAAAAAGCGCAGTTTACTCGAGTGAATGAGCATTTTGAGTTTCAATATAACGAAGTTAACACTCGCTAGATGACTTAATCAAAGGTTCCCTAAATACTTGATGAATTTTGTCATAAATAGAAGCATTGTTTTATTTAAAATTAGTTGACATAAATACTTAGCATTATGTTTCTTTAATTACAGTTAATAAAAATTGAAATATACCAAATAGTTTTTGTCTAATTAGTTTAGGGTTCTTGGGAGGGATTAAAATTGATTAGCAGTTCTCTAATTAAAAAAATATTTTCTACAACAATTATCAGTTTAATTCTCGTTGCTTGCGGTGGCGGAAGTAGCGATGATGAAAACAAATCCCCAAATGCTGTATTTACAGCTACTCCCGATACTGGAGTAATACCCTTAACTATCAATTTTGATGCAAGCACCTCAAGTGATCCTGATGGATCAATAACTAACTTCTCCTGGGACTTCGGCGATAATAGTTCAGACACGGGAAAAATCAAAAGCCATACTTATACAATTGCCGGTCAATATACCGTAACGTTAACGGTTACTGATAATAGTGGGGCGACTTCAATAGCTACAAAATTGATAAATGCAACAGCAGGTGTAAATAATACACCAAAAGCGAGTTTTTCAACGGACCGCGTTAGCGGAGAAGCGCCAGTAAGTATTAATTTTGATGCCAGTAACTCTTCTGATATCGATGGCAATGTGGTGAGTTTTATTTGGGATTTTGGCGATGGACAATCGGCTGATGGAAAGCAAGTGCAACATTCTTATAGTACGCCAGGGACGTATATTGCCAAACTAACAGTTCTTGACAACGCAGGTGCCAATGCTGAAATCAGTAAAAATATTGTTGTTCGGGCAGTGGGAGATCCACCCGCCAATCCAAAAACAGTAGCACCGCCGATTGATAAGAATGTTGATACAACACTTTTTAGTAATACCAAATTTTTATATAGCGGAATTGATCCCATACAAACTGGTGTTAGTGAGGGGATTATTAAAGAAAAGCGGGTTGCAATATTAAGAGGTAAGATAACTGATCGAGATTTAAACGTGATTGATAATGTGCGTATAAATATACTTGGTCATCCGGAATTTGGTGAAACTAAATCACGTGAAGACGGTGTATTTGATATCGCCGTTAATGGTGGCAGTTTACTTACTATTAACTATGAAAAAGAAGGTTACTTAGCTGCTCAACGTCAGTTAAACGTTCCTTGGAAAGATTTTGTTTGGTCAAGCAATGTCGTGCTTGTGCCTGTTGACCAAGTAGTAACAACTGTTGACCTTAATAGCGCAGGCATGAAGGTGGCGCGTGGCAGTCAAGTAACGGATGACGATGGCACAAGACAATCCACACTTTTAGTACCCGAAGGTTCAATAGCAAATCTTGTGATGCCTGACGGCAGCAAACAATCAATATCAACACTAAATATTCGTACCACTGAATACACTGTTGGCGAGACTGGTCCAGCAGCAATGCCTGCAGAGCTGCCCGCAACATCAGGATATACCTACGCGTTTGAGCTTAGCGCTGACGAAGCGATGAATGCGGGAGCAGCTAGTGTCGAGTTTGATAGTATTCTCTATCATTACGTGGAAGATTTTATTGGTTTTGATGTGGGTTCAACTGTACCAAGTGGATATTACGATAGAGTACAGGGTAAATGGATTGCCTCAAAAAATGGCGTAGTCATTAAAATACTTAGTGTTACTGGCGGGGCGGTAACAGTTGATTCAGACGGTGACAATGTAGCGGACGATGCAAACCAACTTACCGCACTTGGATTTACAAATACCGAGTTACAACAACTTGCTACGCTCTACGCGGAAGATCAAATACTTTGGCGCGTTCCGATTACACACTTTACACCTTGGGATCATAATTGGCCCTATGGCCCTCCATCGGGGTCAGGTGGACCACCCGGTGGTAATAGAGGTGACGATGATGATAGTGATGAAGAAGATGCTTGTGATTGTGTTATCGAATATCAGACTCAGGTTTTACGCGAGCGCATACCTCTGACAGGTGTACCTTTTAGCTTAAATTATCGAAGTGACAGGGTGCCCGGTAGAAAATCCGCATATTCCACCGACATAATTTTAAGTGATGATACTGTTCCAGATCCTTTAAAACGTATCGATTTACAGATTGCTATTGCGGGCCAGCAAATTCAAGAGCAGTTTTCGGCTTTACCTAATCAAAATTATCAGTTCACTTGGGATGGAAAAGATGCCTACGACAGAAAAATTCAGGGAGCGCAAACGGCAACTATTAAAGTCGGTTTTGTTTTTGATGCCATCTATCAAACCGCAAGTGAGTTAGAAGAATCATTTGGAAGATACTCAGGTGAAGGTGTCGATATCAATGGTAATCGGTCTCGGCAGGAGATAACCTTTTGGCAAGAATATAAAATCACTTTAGGCACCTGGGATTCTTCTGCGCAAGGACTTGGCGGTTGGAGTATTGATGTTAATCACGTTTATGATCTAGCCGATAATGTGTTATATCGCGGTGACGGTACACGTAATAGTCGCGCAGCCTTGCAAGCTGTATTAACCACTGTCGCAGGTGGCAGTAATCTGGATTACGAAGATGGCATGGCCGCGACAGATCTTTATTTAAACGGACAGAATATTGAGGCAGCACCTGATGGTGGATTTTATGTATCAACGCTAAGCAATATATTTTATGTCGATCCAGAAGGTGCAGCACATCTTTATGCAGGTAAATGGAGAAGCGGGCCAGGTTTTAGTGGTGATGGTGGACCAGCAACAGATGCATTAGTAGAAAATATTCTGGGCATGGCTTTGGGCCCAGATGGCAGTCTCTATTTTGCCGATGTACGAAATAATCGGGTACGAAAAGTAACACCGGATGGCATTATACAGACTGTCGCTGGTGATGGGACCATATCGACTGATTTTCCTCCGGAAGAAGGTGTTCTTGCAACTGAAACTCCTGTTTATTCTCCGCTTGATGTTGCAATAGCGCCTGATGGCGGGATTTATATTGCTCAATGGATTGGCGGTTATATAAGACATGTTGGACCTGATGGCCTTATCTCAACCGTTGCCGGTGGCCAATCTTGGGGTTCTTTTGATGACGAGGTGCCGGCTACGGATATATACCTAGCGCCTAGGGATATTGAATTAGGACCTGATGGTAGCGTTTACACATTCTCCAACAATCGAGTTTGGAAAATTACACCCGATGGCATAGCTCACATTATTGCGGGTACAGGATCTGGTGAAATAGCGCAGGATGGTTTTCCGGCCAAAGACGCTCCCATTGGAGATCCCGAAGGAATTGAAGTTGGCGCAGATGGCAGTGTGTATTTGGCTTATTCTGCAAATTACGGCAATGTTATTCGGCGCATTAATCCTGATGGGATTCTTAATACGATTGCAGGTAATGGTGAATATGGTCAACGTGATTACGAATTTGAAGGAGCGCCAGCACTTGCTGCTGGTATGAGTTATCCTCACGATATTTCAATTACCGCCGACAATGAAATTCTTATTGTAGATAATTACCATATCCATAAAATTTCACCCACGGTTCCAGGTTTTAGTATCGATGAATACCTTGTTCCTTCAGAAAGTGGCAAAGAAATTTATGTCTTTAATCAATATGGCCATCATCTGAAAACACATGACATCAATTCTGGAAATTTAGTCTACCAATTTGACTATAATGAAGATAAAAGATTAACCTCATTACACGATGCTTACGACAACGTTACCACGTTTGAAAGAGGCGGAGCGGGGGAGCTTCTCGCAATAGTGGGCCCTTATGGGCATCGTACAAATATAGGCCTCGATTCCAATAATTATATTAGTTCCATAATGAATCCCGAGGGTAATAGCTGGGAAATGACTTATAGCAGTGATGGTTTGCTGGCTTCAATATCAGATCCTAATAATCAAAGCTTTGAATTCACCTATGATACTGTAGGTCGAATTATCAAAGACGATGAACCTAATAATGGCTTATTTGAATTAACGCGTACTGAGCTTGAAAATGGTTTTGAAGTTTCGGTAAATACCGCAGAAAATCGCAATACCTTGTTGCGGGTAGAAAACCTGGCAGACAATACGATTAAACGTACCAATACCTTTCCCGATGGTACTGCAAATATTCTGATCTATGGTAGATCAGGATCGCAATCATTTACTCAGGCAGACGGCACTCAAGTATTCTCGCAATTAGGCCCGGATCCACGATTTGGCATGATGTCCCCCTTGCTGGAAAGCTATCAAAAAATAACACCTAACGGTCTGATAATGAATTATTCGACAGCTCGTAGCGCAAGTTTGAATGAAACAAACAATCTCCTTCATCCAGAAGCACTGCAGTCGACTCAAACAATAAATGGTGTTACTTATACCAAATCTTTTAATGCAACGGAAAATACGATTACCCGCACAACCCCCGAGGGGCGGGAAATGATAACAGTGTTAAATGATAAAAGTCGCCCGATTGAATATCGTTTTAATGGATTGGCATCATATTATTTAGACTATGACGACAATGGGCGACTATCCCAAATCACACGTGGCAGTGGTGATACAGCCCGTGACTACGGTCTTGCTTATAACGTGGATGGATTTGTTGAAAGTGTGACTGACCCACTAGGTCAAATCAGTAGTTACTCGTATGACTTATTAGGCCGAATATCAGATATTACCCAGCCAGGTGGCGAACAAACCCTATTTGATTTTGATAAACGTGGCAACTTAACCGGCCTTACACCTGCTGGCCAGCCTGTTCACATGTTCAGTTACAACGAGGTAAATGATTTAATTGAATATGATCCGCCTGAAATTGACGGGATAGCCAATCTCACTAGCCTGGACTACAATCGGGATCGTCAACTGACCGCTATTAATCGACCGGGAGGGCGAACCGTCAGCCTTACTTATGATGAAGGCGGTAGACTTGCCAGCACGATACTTTCTGATCGAACTATCAGTTATCAATACCATGAAGATACGGGTAGCTTAATTCAGGCCACAGCACCTGTGGGCAATGTAAGCTTTGAATACGACGGTAGCTTGATAACTAAAATGCGCTGGGACGGTACAATTACAGGTACCTTAATTCAAACCCATGACAATTTTTTTAGAATCACCTCTCGCTCACTCGATGATGAAGCAGCTATTGTGTATGGCTATGATGGTGACGGATTACTTGAGAATGTCGGTGCAATTTCAATTACAAGAAGTGATGAAAATGGCTTAATAGAAAGCACCAAGCTCGATAACATTGGCGACAATTGGATGTACAATGAATTTGGTGATTTGTCCAATTACGCTATTACTGTAGGCACTAATCCTCTATTTGAAATGGATTACGAATTTGACAAATTAGGTCGGATTACACAAATTCAGGAAACGTATAACAGTACGACTATCAATTTTGATTATGAATATTCGGCAAGTGGGCGATTATTAAGTGTTGCTAAAAATGGTGCTGCTTTTTCCACTTATACCTATGATGATAATGGTAACCGCCTAACTGTCACAGATAACACTGGCAGTACACATAATTCAACTTATGACGACCAAGACCGGCTAATATCACGTGAGACAATAAATTTTTCCTACCATCCGGATGGTTCTCTTATAGGAAAGGTTATAGGTTCGGAGAGTACATCATACAGTTACGATGCATTGGGAAATCTACTCTCCGTCACCAAAGCAAATGGAGATGTTATTGACTATTTAGTTGATGGCCGCAACCGCCGTATTGGTAAGCTGGTTAATGACAGTTTAGTTCAGGGGTTGTTGTATAAAGACAAACTTAATCCTATTGCCGAACTAAACGCAGCAGGTGATGTTATCAGTCGTTTCATATATGCGACTAAAAGCAATGTACCGGATTACATGATTCGAGATGGAATAAGTTATCGAATAATTTCAGATAATAATGGCAGTCCACGTTTTGTTGTGAACTCGGAAACAGGCGAAGTTGCTCAACGCTTAGTTTACGATGTATTTGGGAGCGTGCTTGAAGACAGCAATCCTGGGTTTCAACCTTTTGGGTTTGCAGGTGGAATTTATGACATTGACACCAAATTGGTTCGATTTGGTGCGCGTGACTATGATCCAGAGTCAGGACGTTTTACTTCGCAAGATCCTCGTTATTTTTGTGGCCGCTGTACTAATCTTTATAGTTATGTGAATAATGATCCTGTTAATAGTGAAGATCCTACAGGATTGGGAGAAGGTGATTGTGGTGACCCATCTGATGACTGCAGTGGTCGAGAAGCGAATCAACGAGATCGTGATAGAGAAAGGCAATCGTGGCGTCGATCACGTTTTGATTTCAGTATTCCCTCTTGGCTCGATTCTGTCATCGGAACCACAGGCGCAGTATTGGGAACTGCAAGTGAAGTAGCGGCAACAACGATGTCGGCTGCGAGTGCTGCTATCGGTGTCATAGTTTACCCAATCGCATTTGAAGGCGCCCGTCAAACAGCAGATACGCTAGCGACTGAGTTGATTGATGAACCAAATGCACAAAGAGAACATGAATTGGATGAGTTAACGCGTGAAATATTTAGAGGTAGTGATCGGGGCGGTAGTGATTGTCCATGAGGCAGTTTCGTTCAATCAATCTGTGTCTTGTCCAATCTTTGCTTCGTTTAAATAATCTCGTAAGAGATGTAAATCGCGTTTGGTGCAGGCATTGCTATTGTGTGGTTTGTGTAACATTGTTTCCACGCCATTGAGGGTAACTTTCATTTTTGCACCATGTCCAGTTTCTATTTTTGCACCAAGGTGATGTAAGAGCGATTCTATTTCGCGCCATTGAATATTTCCACTAGCAGGTTCATGTAATATTGTATTTAATAATCGTTTTTGTTTAGCGCTCATTAGGTTTTTCCGCCTATAATTTGTTGAAGTATATCTTGCTAGTTTAGTAAAGAACGGTTCAATCTGTAAGTATATTTGATGATACAGTCTAGTATTTTAACAAATTTATTACATCTCAGCTTGTGATTAGAAATATAAAGATGGAACGACTGATCATCCTTATTCGTTCAGCCATATACGATGCCAGGATAAAGCAAATTTACAAAGAATAAATGAATTGGTTCGAATATAAAGTCGAATAATAGCCACCCGGCTCCTAAGCTGAATATAATGAGTTTTGGGCGATTCATGAAAGTCTGAATACTGTCAACACGCGCCTTTGGGGCAAATAGAAGCAAGGCGTGTCCACCATCGAAACCTGGAAAAGGAAGCAAATTAAAGATAAATAAAACCAGGTTAAGTGAAAAGAGTATGGATAAAAATATAGTAATCAGTTCATAAACATTATCAGTTGAGTAGGTAACTGTCGAATAGTCAATAATCTCTGGATAGTCGAAAATTCCAAACTGAAAACCTGCCTTAATGATAACTATCGAAATCACAACCAGTAATAAATTACTTACGGGGCCAGCTAATGCCATTATTGCCGATCGTCTTGGGTATTTCTGGGCCCACTCCGGGTCATAAGGGGCACTTGCCCAACCTAACATCCAGCCTGATGTGAGATAGGCAAAAATGGGTACTGCCGTTGTTCCGACTTTTTCTTGTTTTATATGAGGAAGAGGATTAAGACTGACTTGACCACCCTTATACGCTGTTTTATCACCAAGTTTCATGGCCACCAATGCATGTGCTGCCTCGTGAATTACCAGAGAAAATAGGAATACAACGTACCAATATACGCCGAGTTCAAAAAATTTAGCTGAATATTCAACTGACATTTTCTTTCCTATTTAGACTATTGTGACTCATTACAGTTGAGTGAAGGTTGCATTTGGTCTTAATGGATTGGATACCTAAACTAAGTTATGGAATAACCACATTACGCAAGGCTTCGGCAGCCAGCTCGGGCGAAATTGAATTAACGAATAAACCAGAACCCAATTCAAAACCAGTAGGAATACTTGTACGTGGGCAAATTTCCAAGTGCCAGTGATAGCTTTGCATTCGATTATTGGACTCTTCAAAATGCGGGAGACTATGCAAGAAAAAATTATATTGAACACCACCAAGAATATTATCCAATCGGGTCATTGTATTTTTTAAAAGTACAGAAAAATCTTCCAATTGTTCCTCGGATACCGTCAAAAATTCTGCTTGATGCGCCAGAGGAAGCAGGTGAACTTCCCATTCATAGCGACTGGCAAAGGGTTTAATCGCAATGAAGTGTTTAGTTTTCTCTATCACATACTGACCTACATCAATTTTTCGTCGAACTTTACCTGATTGTTTATCGTATATTGTTGCTTCATAACTTAATGCTTCATCGATTAAAGTGCAAAAAATACAATGATGATGTTTTTGATAATATTCATAGCTATGAGAAATTTCAGATGCAATATTCTGAGGGACAACAGGCATTGCTATGATTTGGCTATGAGTGTGAGCAATACTGCCCCCAGCCGCTGGGCCGTAATTTTTAAATAATAAGACGCATTGCAATCGATTATCAGATTTGTATAGTTCATTAATGCGATGCTGATACATCAAGAAAAGTTGCTTGATATGTTCCACACTCATTTCATGGAGCGAAATTCCATGCTCGTTATGATCAATTACAACTTCATGCCGTCCATATCCGTCAATCGTTTGCTGAAGCCCAAAACTGAAACTCGGTTGTGTTGACTTGTCTGCTAATACTGGAAATAGGTTCTCCACAATGCGCATTTGCCAATTGACTTCATCTGGATAAGAAATGATTGAAAGTGGTGTTTTTTCTTCGTTTCCTCGGCAGAATGGACAGTTATCAACTCGCACTGCTTTATCTGGACGATAAGGCTGTTCGGTTTTTTTAGGTCGCATACCCCTGGCTGTTGAAACAAGCACCGACTCGGTAGGGACAATGGGATTAATTCGAATTTCCCTTACATCACGCACCTCATCATCTTTTTGCATAAGATATCCTCTGTGTGGCTATTCCCCGCATGGTTTTCATTTAGTTTATGTTAAGCAGAAAAAATCGAGCTGTGATAATAGTAACTATTATGAGTTAAATGGAGCCTAGTGAGTAGTATGATTTGAATTAATTGCAGAAATTGGATGAAATTTAGTACAGCAGTAACAAAAGATTTAATGTTTGCTATAGCATTGTAATTTTAATCGTATAGATAAACCACTTACTGATTTCCGGTCAAACGAATTCTGAAATAAAAAGTCGAATTATGCTGAAAAATCCGGGTTTCTTTCGAATTCCTATCCCATTTCACAAATTTCACCATTATGTCCGTCTCTTTAGATTAAGACACCAATGCCCATGGCATTATTTCGAATCTGAAATGTTCAGCCAAAAGAGAGAGGGAAATATGCTTTCACGTTTACATGATCGAGGTTTTTTTAAAAGCTTAATGTGGGGAAGTGGCTTGGGCATAATATTAGGCGTGACCGGCCTGTATTTCCTGGCAAGTTCACAATTAACTGATATGGAGCTAGGTATTTGGCAATCCATTGATCTTGCACTGGATTGGTTGGGTAGCAATATGGGTTCAGCGTTAATTCCGTTTGCGATAGTTATCGTTTTTCACATTCGCGGTATGTTTCAGTTGGATAAGTTATTACGTCGGAAAAAGGTGCCGATTCAAAAAGTATCTCAAGCAGAGCATTGGTTAGAAGTTCTGGAGTCTTTGGCCTTTGGCATAGGTGTATTATGGACGGCTATTGGCATGCGGGCAGCATTATTGAATGCGCTTGGTGATTCTGACAGTTTGGGCCAAGCCAGTGGTAATGCGGCATTGATATTGGAGCGATTGGTAGATGGAGGTATATTAGTTGCCTTGTCGACTACGATTGCGGGCGGTGTGGCGGGATATTTATTACGGGTATTACGTGTATATTATTTGGGCCTATCACTTCGTTGTTATTATGAAAAAATTGAATTACGACAAATCCAAGTGATGCTGAACGCCCTAACGCGAATCGAAAAAGTACTATGCCAGCAATCAGTCTCAAAAAATCTTAAAGTCTAAATCGTGATTTCTCGATCGACGCGTTTTTTAGCACGGTCACGTAGTGGTGATGATGGCGTTGCCATGATGGAAACGGATGTCATGCGTTTTATGGCTATTTTTGCGTTTTGCTTAATGGCCATATTTGCCTTAGTTCAATCAGCTGACATAGAGTATGTTCAAAGTACTGTCAATGTTAAACGGACAGAATCGAGAATCACTGAACTGGAAAAAAAACTGGCAGTTAGCGCTGCCAGGTTAGAAGTGAACAAGAATGCAAACGAACGCATTCAAAAAGAATTAAGATTCAGTGAACTGGAGTCAGAACGCTGGAAAGCACGTTGGCAAACCTTGTATGAAGGACAAAAGACAAATAAACAAAAATCCCGTGTAACAACCATTCAAGAACCCGTAAAAAAACAATCCATTGCGAAGCAAATTAAACAAGTTGAAAAGCGTGAGCCCACCAAACCAGTTAAATCAATTCAGCCAAAGAAAACCGTCAGTAAAAAACAGGGTTTTACCCTGAGTTTTGATTCCGACGCGGCTCTACTGTCTTTGATTCAACAGAATAGAGTTGCATTATATGCTGTATCTAAGGATCAATCCTGGCGGATTTCGCTTAAGCATGGGCAGGTATCGTATACAAAAAGTATATTAAAAGGAAATTATTATCCAATGACTGCGGATACTGTTCCCAGTAGCATTAGCCGAAAAATGTCAGCTAATTCACATGTAAACCAATGGTTTGTTGAGCTGCCAATAGGGGTAAGGCAGCGAATTACAAAATTGATGAAGGGAAAAACCGGTGGTGATTTGATAATTAATGCCAAGTCTCAAGTTCAATTTATCAACTAGTGATAATTCGAAACTTTATAACAATAATTTACGCGAACTTATATTAATTGTCCGTCTTAATCTTTAGTCGAAGTGAAAACAAACTATTTTTCAATCAAACAAAGAGTATGGAGATTTTACATGAATGAATCCGAACAGATCAAAAGGACAACACTCAAAAGTGCTAATTCATCGCGTTTTGTTTTGATGATATTATTTTTATTAATATCACTATTTTTTCATGCCTCAGTTTTAGCCGCATCTCAGTCACGGCCTAATTTGGAAATATTTTCAAAGGAAATCATTCAGAATATTAAACAAACCAGCGAAGTGGCAGGTGCTATGGAGCAAAGCCTAAAAGACGTTATCTCCCGTCTAGAAAAACAAGATGGTTTATACCACGCTGCGCATTGTGATTCTGATGAACAGGATATTGGATGTGATCAGTTACGGGCGCAATTGGGGGAAACCTATCTTGAAATGTTGGATTCCATGGAGGAGAGTTTGCCGGAAATGGAGCATAGTTTGGCCACCACACATGCGTCTTTGGAAAAACGGATATATAAGCAAATGGGGAAAAACCTTACGGCTGCTGGGTTACAGGATTTAGTAAAAAATGCAAAAACGACAGAAATGTCACCATCGCTTGGCAAACGCGCTTTGTCCAAGCGCGTGTCGGCGTATTACAACCTGGTGAGAAATGGCAGCCCGGGTTCTTTGTCTGTCGTCGCAGCTGAGCTTTATGTTGACTCACATGAAGTGGTGCAATTGCTAGGATTGATTCGAGAAGAAATTGGTCGAAGTCGTTTAATGGTTGAGATTGGTCAAAGCTGGGGAATTGTGTCGCCGGAAATGCAAAACACCGTACAGGGAGTTAAATCGATTTTGTTTGGGCAAGATGTGGAGTCGGGTAAACAAGTTGAAAAACTAACCGCGTCCGCTGCAGATACTATTTACCGAAGTCCATTAGAGCTTCGTTAGACTTTAAATCCCAACGCTTTTCACCAGGAGAGAATTTAATGAAAGTTCAGAACCAAATCAAACTATTATTGAGTGGTTGTTTTGCCATTGTTTGTCTCGCATTGTCCGCTTGTGCATCAAACTTTATGTTGGCCGAGGGGCCTTGTGCCGTACCGAGTACGAAAAATCTGGATAAAGCGATTGAGCATTCCAGAAATGCATTAAGCGATCATTATTGCTCTTCGGATTTTGAAAATCATTTTGATAATTTGCTTAGAGTTGCTGAAGAAAACCCATCGGCTGACAATAATCGTCGGTTCAGCAATTTTCTGCAATGGGCTGAAACCACGGGATTAATCGGTAATACCAAAGCCAAACACCGTTATACTCGTTATTTTAGTCGAACCTTTGTTGCATTACCGGATAACTATTCCAATTGCTCATCCACTTGTCCAAGAGTACCCAAAGTACAATCAGACTTAAGGGCTGAACTGGTCGAAAAAGAACGTGGCAGTCGCATATTATCAAACAAACAGCTTATGCTGGATGCACATCAGGACTTCGAGAAGGTCCAATTATTATTGGAAGCCACCTGCATTTCTTGTCAGGCTAATGCGTCATAAGGTTTCGTTCAACTGATGGAAATCGTGTACAATGCGAGCAAGATAAGCATTAGGGAACCTCTGATTAGTTTAGATAGTGAGATGGGAACAAGGCATATTGAAACGAATACCAACCGGCACAAGAAAGCGCACGAGCCCAAGGATGGGCGAAGGTAGAACAACGCAGGAGCAGTTGTCGAGTTTACTCGAGTAAATGTTCAATATAACGAAGTTAACACTCGCTAGATGACTTAATCAGAGGTTCCTTAGAGGTTTGTCTTGCTCGTGCCGCAATCTTATGGTGATCAATTGAATGGATAAATCAGAGTCTTCACAAAATGCGAAACGCGCCTCCGTGGGGTTGGCACTGGCCGCCTATGAAGAAGGCCATGAAAAATGTCTGAATGACGAGCAAATTGCTGAGCTTATCGATCACCCAGATTTTAAATTAGAGACTGAAATATTTTGGAATCACATTGCATCATGTGATTCATGTTATGAAAAGTGGCACCATGCCCGAATTGTAATGCTTGACGTTGATGAAAAGTTGGATTCTGACATTAACACAGAGACGATTCAAACCAAAGCAAATACCAGTGATATTCGTGCTTGGCTAAAGAAAACAGTTTTCGCAAAACCTGCAGTGTTTGGTAGTGGTTTAGCGGCTGCTGCCATGTTGCTGCTCGCCATTATATTTAATCCGGTTCAGCAAAATGCATTTGATAACGATTTGAATATTTTGCTGGAAGAGACTCAACCATTTTCCGGGCCAACTTTATTAGGACTGGTTCAGACTCCCGGAACCCGCGTAAATCGAAGTGCATTCAGTTCCTCCAAAACCGATCTTGCATTTAAAGCTGGATTGCGTGCAACATTTGGTCAGTTATTGCCTGTTCCAAATACAAAGTGGGATGAATCGTTAAATGCCATGCAAGATGTATTGCCTGAATGTTTGCTTTCTAATTCCATTGTAAGCTGTACCGATGTTATTAAAACAGCCTATGCCGCAGGGCAATGGACAGCCATTACCTTTACACATTGCAATGCAAACAAAACAAAACCAATTTCCCCTGCTATACTTAGCTTATTTCAAAGCTTAATAATCGCCTTTGAATCACAAACAGTTGACGCAAGTTTTGTAACATCATTTAATAAGGTAAATGCAAACGGCCCCAATGCGAAAAACTTATGTGTTCTTACTCAAGAGTGGATTGGATAAATTCAGTTTTCGTCTTTGCTCACTTGTCCGCAGTTTAAAACTTAAATTCCTTGTTTCTTTCATTATAATTTTCTTCTCCATTTCAGCAAATGCTGTTTCTGAATATGAATTGCTTTGGGGGCAAGACGACCGCCGTGAGGTATATCAGGGTGATAATAGTATTAAAACTGCAGCGTTAAGTGTTGTGGCATTGGTGCCATGGACAAGCTTGCAAGCCAAGGATAATGGTTATCAACTATCGAATGCCAGCACCTTACGAGAAGACAATTGGTGTGAATCTGAGCCTTTTTCACAACAAACCTCTGCCGCAATCTGTACAGGTTTTTACATCGGTGGTAATCGCGTAATTACCGCAGCGCATTGTGTGAATAATCGAAGAGACTCCGCAAAATTAGCAGATTTTGCTGTGGTATTTTCTTTTGCGCGATCTGGATTAAATCGATCATCTGAGAAAGAATGGTTTTTCCCAGAGGATAAGGTTTATCCCATTCAGAAAATTTCTGCTTTTGAACAAATTAGCGCAATCAATATTGATTGGGCAGTTTTACAACTTGGGGCGAACAAAAATAAAGACTTTCCATCAGTACCCCCAATTACCCTGAGTTATAGCCAGCCTAATCCAGATGATGAAATCGTTCTTATTGGTCATCCACTGGGATTGCCCAAGAAATTTTCTGTGGGTAAGCGGCTACGCCAAAATACCCAAAATTCTGAGGTATTTCGTGTCGCAATCGATGCTTATCAAGGCGACTCGGGTGCGCCCATTTTTGTACGCCGAGAAAATAAATTACAGCTGGTTGGGTTAATGGCAGCTGGTGGCGCTGACAGGAAAATTGTAAACAATTGCCGCATTAGTGCGACTTGCAGCAGTGAAAATGCAGATTCCCAACGTTGTGCTGGTGAAATAGTGGTACCTGTCACAAGATTTCAACAAAACATGTTCGCAGCTCAATAATTTCATTTGCATAATCTTGTTGATTGTACCTAGGTGAAGCGTCGCGTAAACCAGGAAGAAATTTCTTACTTCCTAGGGAACCTCTGATTAATTAAAATAAGCCTGGATTACTGCAAAAACATATTTAAATTCAAATAAATCAATTACATTTTTTGTATTTCTCAAAACTTCGTATTATACTCTTACTTATATCCATGATACAGTTGAATTTTTTAACCTAAACCAGGGTGAAGGAAAAATATCAGTAATTGCCCTGGGTGCGTGTGATGATCGTCTTTATCCATCAAAAAAAGAAAAAAGATATTTGAAAGGAATTACCTTGTTTACATTACCAGGCTTGGCAAATAAACAAATATCAAAAATAAGTCAAAAAATCTCAAATCCTCCGCCGGTAAAACCATTACTAACTTGTACATACATGAAAGACTGGCTGTCTTATCAACAAACCTATTAGTTTGTGTAGTTGCAACACCAAGAAAAACGAATAATATTATAAAACCAATACTGCTATTTGTACTTACGCGTAAGTGATTAGATCACATAACTCAATATTTGAGTTTATTTGGTGATAACGTAATTTATCACTGGATTGTCAGGGATTTTGTAGTAAGCGTTGGGCTTGATTTTCGGTTATTTGTCTTGAGTGTATTAGTTTTCACTCTTTATAATAAGCGATAGTCCTGAAAAAGAAATTTTCGATTGTGTAATGGATTAACTCACAGGGATTATGCCAAAATTCACAACTGATTTTTCACTAATTCTTATTGCTTCAATCATTCTTTCTCATTCTGCATTTGCAAATGATCGCGCGATTATTCGCGCCATGGATTCAAATACATCAGAATCACGTCATGCACTGGTCATAGGTAATGGAAGTTATCGCCTTGGGTCATTAGAGAACCCTGTTAATGATGCCAGAGACATGGCAAATAAACTGACACGATTGGGTTTTACTGTATCCAAATACACCAATAGTTCGTTTCGCGAAATGGTGAGAGCGATTCAACACTTTGGCAATCAATTGCAAAAAGGCGGGGTAGGTGTTTTTTATTATGCGGGTCATGGCATACAAATAAATGGTAATAATTATCTAATTCCTGTCGATGCTAGTTTGAAATATGAAGAAGATGTGGAATTTGAGGCAGTTGATACTAACCGGATTCTTGGGAAATTGTACCAGGCTGCTAATCGTCTTAATTTGGTGATTTTGGATGCCTGTCGTGACAATCCTTTTTCACAAGGTTTTCGTTCCATTAAAAGCGGGTTTACTCCCCTAGAAGCACCAAGCGGTACCTTAGTTGCTTTTTCCACTGCACCAGGAAAAATTTCGGCTGATGGTAGTGGTAGAAATGGATTGTTTACAAAACATTTGTTAAGGCACTTGGATACTCCAGGTCTGGAAGTGGGCCAAATGTTTCGGCGAGTGAGATCGGGGGTAATGCGCGATACTCATGCCAGGCAAGTACCTTGGGAAAATTCCTCGTTAGTCGGCGACTTTTATTTTAATCCTGTTCGGGAAAATTTTGTAAAGGTGTCCGCTGCGACAGCTTATGCAGCAAGACTCAACCGAGCAATTCTTTCATTTGAAACCCAACCACGTCATGCAGAAATAAGAATTTTAAACCATGAGGCTAGTTTTCATGATGGCATAGCGCTAAAACCAGGAAATTATCAGATTCAGGTTTCAGCTACCGGTTATAAAACTCGTCAATCATGGTACCACTTATCAACGGGTCATCAGTTATTCAATGTTACATTACAATCAAAACAAAATGGCAGTGCGGGCGAAAATAGTTTCGTTGATTGCCCAGCGTGTCCAGAAATGGTGATCTTACCAATAAACAATCTCGCCATGGGAAAGTATGAAGTCACACAAGGTCAGTGGCGAGCGGTTATGGGTGATAGTTTGTGGCAAAAATTACTCGGTACAAATCCATCCAGATTTGATAAATGTGGAGAAAACTGTCCCGTAGAGCAGGTTAGTTGGGATGAGATACAGTTATTTATAAAAAAGCTAAACGAAGTAACCGGTAAAAACTATCGCTTACCAACTGAGAAAGAATGGCAATTAAGTTGTTTAGCAGGTAATCGCACAAAGTATTGTGGATCTAACAGGATAGATCCTGTGGCCTGGTACGGTGATAACTCCAATGACAGAACACACGTCGTCGGAGAAAAGTTACCAAATGCCTGGGGCTTATATGATATGACGGGTAATGTCTGGGAATGGGTGACAGATTGTTTTGACGGTGATTGTCTGCGTCGCGTATTACGCGGTGGCGCTTGGGCTAACAATCCACTTTTTGCCCGGTCGGTCGATCGTATCAAACATCTACCTGATACAAAGGAAAAAGATATGGGTTTTCGCTTAGCGATGACGCTGGAGTAGAAAATCTCAATAGAATTGGTGGAAGCGAAAATTTTAGTGAAAAAAACTGGAATTAATACCATCGTAACATAGAAGTGAATTTGACATAATCTGACTATTTTTTGAATGTAAGAGTGAATGTTTTTTGTAGGTTTTTGGTTAAGTTTGTATAAGAAGCAAAGTCGTATAAATTATTTAATGACTGCTTGTAGTGGTGACTGCTGTTCTGAAAAACGATCAAAGTGTACTGATTTGAATTTTTATTTTTAAAATTGAATGTGCTCGAAATATATCGTGATCAACCTTCCCTCTCTGTTATTCCGCTAAATACGTTATAATCAACTTGTCACGGTAAATTGGGCCACCATAATACTCGCTAAGCTTTTTAATTAGCTGTTGTGTGTATATTATATCCGTAATAACTTAACAGTAATCAATTAACACGAATATCAATTTAGCTGCATTCCGGCATAACTGTCCACTATTTTCACTGAGACCTATGAATGAATAACAAACCAACATATGAAGAACTTGAACAAGTAATTCAGAACCTTGAGCGTGAGATTGCTGCACTAAAAGGCGCTGAAAAATCTTTGCATGAGAGAGAGGAGATGTTCAGAGCCCTGTTTGAGCAAGCAGGAGGATATTGTATGTTGCTTCAGCCTGCCGAGAATGGCATCCCTGATATTCTTGATGTAAACGAAGCGGCTTGCAAAGCGCACGGTTATACCCGAAGTGAAATGATTGGAAGGCCTGTTGCAGATCTTGATGATGAAGAGGGTAAAAGGTTATGTAAGGAAAGAACAAATATCATCATGTCAGGTAAAGCATTGGCAATCCAGACCAATCATGTGCGCAAGGATGGTTCAGTCTTTCCGGTAGCGGTTTTTGCAAATAAAGTCCAGGTTGCTGGCAGGCCACCAATTATAATGACGACTGAACATGATGTCAGCGATATTGAAAAGGCAAAAGAGGAAAAAAAACAGCGCCAAGCACAGAAGATGGAAGCGCTTGGAATCTTAACTGGGGGAATTGCTCATGAATTTAATAACTTGCTTGCCCCTATTCTCGGTTTCACAGAATTGCTCATGGCAAGAAATTCTACGGAAGATCCTGATCTGAATTACCTAAAGCAAATTAATGTGGCAGGAAATAGGGCAAAGGAACTAGTTCAACAAATGCTTGCTTATGGCCGACAATCCATGTCACGGAGAGAATCTGTACGGCTAGAGGTTGTGTTAGAAGATACCATCAAACTCATAAAAAATACGATTCCTCCTAACATTTCTATTACAAAAGAAATTGAATGGGGTTTGCCACAAACTTGGGGCATGCCTAACGAAATTCAACAAGTCCTTCTTAACCTTTGTATCAATGCCACTCAAGCCATGTCAGAGGGTGGAGAATTAAAGATTCTTTTAGAAAAGGCAGGTTTTCGCAAATTCGTTAATTCCGAGGGACAAAAACGAGAAGGAAATTACATTCATTTGAGTATTGAAGATACGGGTATTGGAATGGACCAAGCTACTTTGGAGCGACTTTTTGATCCATTTTTTACCACAAAGAAGGTTGGACAGGGATCAGGATTAGGTTTGTCAGTAGTACACGGGATTATCGAGCAGCATCAAGGGCATATTGAAGTTAATAGCAGATTAGGAGAAGGAAGTACATTTCATGTTTATTTTCCCGTTACACAAGAGGAACAGAAGCCTTCGATTGTGAGCAACAATAAAATATCATTAGGCAATGAGAGAATTTTGCTGATTGATGATGAAACGACGTTTGTAAATTTAGCTCAGGATATGTTGGAAAATTTTGGATACAAAGTCACAGGATGTTTAGGTTGTGATGAGGCATTAAAGAGGTTCGCTGAGTTTCCTCAAGATTTTGATCTTGTGATAACAGATTACGGAATGCCGAAAATGAATGGAAAACAATTAGCCGAAAAGCTAAAAGAAATTCGCCCTGACATACCTGTTGTTTTGATTACAGGTTACGGCGATTTGGTAGCAAAAGAAGACATACGCGAATGGGGATTGGATGAAATGTTGATGAAGCCCTTTAATCTCAAAGAACTCAGTGAAGTTGTGAGAAGTGGATTGGGAAAAAGTTCAGAAGGATAATTTTTGTGGCTGCCTAGGTATTTCGCTGATCGAATTCTAACGGTTTACATACAATATAATTGAGAAAATCCAGCAGATTGTTTTAGTATTTTTGCGACCGCTTTCGGGAAATCGCTACATCCGCATTTTGGTCAGAAGGCACATACATACAATGTCAAAGGCTAGAGAATATTATGGTAGTTTTTGTTGCAATAACACATTTTCATGGATTTTCTATAGACAATTTAAACTATTGGTGAGATTAGCGAGTATGCCTTCTTTAAAATTTAAAAATAGAAGCGAAAAGTCCCTTAGGCTAATTTTGGAACCATTGTGCGAATTGTATATTGTTGATAGTGGCATGAGAGTTGACGTGATTCCGGAAAAGAAAGAGATGATTTTATAGAGTTGGAATATGGTGTAGAGGATGTAATCATTTTTGCTTGGTCTGAAACAATAAGCGTTTTGTTGGATGGGAAAAAGATGGAACCAAGGTTTGAATAATTAGAAAATAATGGTGAGGGCAGTTTCTTTATGCCAAGCAATAAATTAGGGTCAGGTGTTGAATCGTGCCTTTATGATATTCCCACCTCAATTTAAGCGACCGATTAATACAATTTTGAATTGAAACAACATCGATGGAAAAATCGTTGGCGATAAAAAATAGACGCTGAAATTATTCTAAACCAACTAAACTACGATTATATGAGCCAATTCCATGCTTGGGTGTATTATGCATAAATTCTAGACACAGCTCATCTAAATAATTTCATGAATAGGTAGTTTGCACGATAAGCAGAAGTTAAACGATTGACGAATAAACGACTAAAGAGTGGCTTATTGCTGACGTTCAATATAGCAAAGGAAGCTAATAAAAAATCCTCCTTTGCTATCGAAGCTAACACCTAAATCTCCATGTGTTCTGAAATATCTAGTGCGTCATCTACTTCCACGCCGAGATATCGAACTGTACTTTCGATTTTCGAGTGGCCCAATAATATTTGTATCGCACGAATATTTTTTGTTTTTCGGTATATTAACGTTGCCTTTGTTCGTCTCATGGAATGTGTACCATATAAATCTGGGTCCAACCCAATCATCGATACCCAATGCTTAACAATTCTTGCATATTGTCGAGTGGAGAGGTGAAGCCGAGCTTTGAATCGACTTGGAAATAAGAAATCATTTGAAAATAACTTTGTTTTTTCTATCCAAGTCTTAAGAGTTTTTCTTGTCGCTTCTGTAATTTCAAATTGAACGGGATTCTTCGTTTTTTGTTGAAGAATAGTGGTTCGATTCAATATTTGCTTTCCGTGAGCGATATCGCTAACTTTAAGTTTAACAAGGTCACAACCACGTAGTTTGCTATCTATCGCTAGATTAAAAAGAGCGAGGTCACGCGCACTTTTATCCATTTGCAAGTGAGTTCGAATCGACCAGATTTCTCTTAATTTGAGCGGAGGTTTTTGTCCAATGATTCGACCTTTATTCCATGATTTATGAGTTTGACCAATTAGTTGTTCCATTTTCTAATCCTCCAGTTTGGTTAGGGGTATTAGAAGTTATAGAACAAAAATTTTATGCCAATTTAGAATGTTTAGTGAAAAATTATAAAATCATTAATGATTTCTATTTGCTTGGTTTAGGTGCTGGTTTTCGTATAGACAAAATGATGAGAAGTAAAAATATTTTTTTCCAATAAATTAATGACGTAATATTTTCAATTGAGAATATCTGATATTTTGACTCATCTAAAAGTCTAGTCTAGCTAGTCTTTTAGATTACTGTCGATTTGAGCGATCATTAATAATTTCAATAAGAAAAATTTCGAGGTGTACATAATCTTACTAAATTACATTAGTAAACGAAGAGGTTAATTATTTAAATATGAGCATTTATCTCAAGATTTGTATTTTAATTAGAGTAACTTTAATGCTTTTAATTGAGATGATTAAAAAACGAATGCTTAAGGACTAATTATTTCTTCAACTTGTTGGGCTGCCTTATCAAATGAGTAAAGGCCTTTAAACGATTCATCTTTACTAGTAATGATAGTTTTAGATTTTTCAAGAATTAATGCATCAGAAAAATCTAAATCTTTTTTCTTGGATCCTACTTTTATCGCTTCACTTGTGCGAAAAACATTTAATGCTCGCCAAACACATTGCCCATCCTCAAATTCTAGATTAGGTTCTTTAAATAGTTCATTAATTACTTGAATCAATTCGTCTTTTTTCAATTTGTATCTGTTACCTTTTAGGGTCCAAATTGTTTCAATGAGAGTCACATCAGTTAAAAGAATTTTATCCTTACTTACAAATAGTTTGTTAGCTTTTGGGGATTGTGTTTTATCGTCTTGGAGCAAATAACGAAGTAAAACGTTAGTATCAATTGAAATCATGCAGTGCCTTTATGTTTATTCTGGATCGTGCTTGCTAGGGATTCATTATCACTATATTTCTTATTAATCTTGATTTTTTTTAATAACCCTTTTGCCGCGCCTTTTTCTTTTTTAACAAGCGTAATCTGGCCTTCAAAAATAAAGGTTTCAATATCATCACCAGGATTAATATTCGCTTCTTGGCACAAATCGACAGGGATTGTAATTTGTCGTTTAGCACTAACTTTTGGCATCTCTATCCCTCTTTACTAATTGACTTACGGTAAAGAATAGCATAACCTTTACTAATGTCAATTAGTAAAGAATAATGTCTAAAGTTGATCTAAATCAGATGTTTAGAAACGTAAAATAAGTGTCCTATATTGGATGGTCAGCAGCCAAAAGAGAGAATTTAGCAAAATTGTGCTATCAAAATAAATGTTTTTATTTTGATAGACTGTGAAGCACGATAAGGAGTCCGTTCCCGGAAGTACACCGTTACGACTGCAGTTGTCCCAAAGAAACCATTCATATGATAAAATCATTTGGTAAAAAATACTGATGCAGTGCGAAAAAGTAATGCGATTTTAGAGCAGTTCTAAAATGCTGTAGTCGTTATCCTACAGTAAAGGAGTCAACAAAAACCGATTGAACGCGTGAAAGCGACGTTAAAACGATTAATAAAATAAATAATTCAAAATAATTTCAACTTTATGAAATTATTTTCGTTCAATATTAGCACTAAATGGCCTTGTAAGACCTCAATGTTTACAACACATACCCTTCCAGTCTATTAATCAACCTTTCTGGTATTTTAAGGCCTCCCCACAGTTTGCAATGACATTGCAGCTTTGAAATAATTCCACACATCATGAATAATAAAACACACGATACAAGACTCAAAAAAGCGATTTCTTACTTACTCGTTCCCGTTATACGATTATTTTATCACTTCGGCGTCGACTTCAATGAGTTTAGCGACATAGCCAAAAGAACCTATGTTCATGTCGCTACAAACTATCCCATCGGCATAAATGGCAAACCCACTGCCGTGGCTATTTCTGAAATTGCCGGTATCCCTCGAAGAGAAGTCTCAAGATTGCAGAAGCTCAATGTTGAAGACCCACAGTATTATGAAATTCCTTTATCAATCGGCTCAAAAGTATTTAGTGCTTGGCTGCGAAATGAAAAATATCTCAATGATAAACAACAACCACTCACTCTCGCCTTATCCGGCCAAGCAATTTCCTTTGCGTCGCTAGTAAAAGAATACGGAGAGGGTCACAGTTATGACCAGGTCCTCACCGAACTGACGTCATTAGGGGTTGCCGAGATTATTGATTACGAACGCATAAAGCTAATCAACACGGATTGTATTCCAATCGCCAATGAAGTAGAAAAATTTGTGATTATTTGTCGTTATGGCGCCAATCTTTTAAATGCTGGAAGACACAATATCGTTCACGATAAAGAAACACCCTTTTTCCAAAAAGGCGTCACCTTTGAAGATGTTCCACTGGATGTCTTAGAAGAATTTAAAACATTTTCTGGCGAACGATCCATGGATCTCTTGTTGGAATACAATCGCTGGTTTTACGAAAAAATGAAAAGTCGTCGTGTGGATGGATTATCGAAAAAAGCCCGGCTTGGCGTGGGTATATTTTACTTTGACAATGTCAAATACAAGGATTAACAAATGAAGTACGAAATAATAATTAGAAATCTTATTCTTACATTGCTTTGTCTGCTTGTCATTAGCTGTGGTGGAGGTGGTGACAATGGCGGTATAGACGGAACTGGTTTCGATATCAAAGGTACAGCCGCGATTGGTGCACCGATAAAAAATGCCACGGTATTCATCAAAGACAAAAATGGCACTCGGTCACAAACGACTACCGATATAAATGGTAAATTTAACATTAGTTTTTCAACCAGTGATGCACCTTACCTATTACAAACAAGTACCACCGACAACAAAAAGCTTTACAGTATTGCTTACACGTCGGGTGTTACTAATATTCATACTCTTACAGATCTAGTTGTTCGAAATCAGTTTAGTTCGCAAGGCAAGAACATTGATACCGCGTTTGATGCAGATCAACCGTTGAGTGACTTGCCAACCGTAGAAAATAATACGGAAATAACCAATACAGTAAATCAACTCATGGCGCCAGCCTATGACCAATTGGACGTACCTCAAGACTTTAATCTATTTACCACCGAATTTGATGCCAACAGCACTCAATTTGACAAACTACTGGATATTATGGACATTACTTATCAGCAAGATAAAGTTTCCGTTAAACTGATCGAGCCGGTTACGCAATTACAATCAACCGTGACAGAAGGATTCGATTTAAACGCTAATCTTGCTGCACCAGATAATCAAATACCGACTAAACCCACAAACATCAGTGCCATCGCAGCGAGTGACAAACGTATCGTTATATCCTGGCAATCAGCCACTGATAATATTGGAATCGCTGGCTACAAAATTTATAAAGATGATAATACTGCGCTTTTGAGCACCACCGCTTTCACAACCTTTACTGATGAATCGCTCTCACCATCCACTAATCATTGTTATCTGCTCGCTGCATTTGATGCCAATGGTAACGAATCCCTGAAAACTTTACCTGCTTGTGCCACAACACTGGAAGCAAAAGATGAAACCGCGCCCGACGCTGTCTCCAGTCTCAACGTGGTTGCGCAATCGGATAGCATTATCAAGTTAAGTTGGAACGCGGTAGACAATATCGATGTGGTGGGTTATCGCATCAAACGAGGTAAAACTCCAGAAACTACAACCACATTTGCCGTATTGCAGGACAATTACGTTGATACTGAATTAGAAAAAGAAACAGAATATTGTTATACGGTAGAAGCCTTTGATGCAGCCAATAATACATCAACACCGACCGAACAAATTTGTACCACAACATTAAGTGCCGCCGATACGGTTGCCCCATCATCAATTGACGCTGTCACTTCGTATACCAATACCAACTCAAAAATAAAGCTCAGCTGGGAACCCGCGCAAGATAACGACGTTACCCATTATAAGGTCTATAAAGTCACGGATAATGAAACCACCTTAGTTGCTACGGTGAATGAACCAGAGCTTATTATCGAAGGCCTGGAGGCGGCCACACAGTATTGCTACCAACTGAGTTCTGTTGATTCCAGCGGAAATGAATCAGAGCAAAATACGAATACGTGTGAAACAACAATAGCGACGCCAGATACAACTGCACCCGAAGCAGCAACTGGGTTATCTGTCAGCAAAGATGTCGACAACATTCAATTATCGTGGGCAGCAAGTAACATCGATGATTTGAAAGGCTACTATGTTTATCTGATTATTGGTGATACTTACCAAAGTCTTGGTTACGTGACCGAGCCTTCGTTTTCTTACCACGGCATTGAAAACAACCAGACCTATTGTTATAGCATTCGTACCAGTGATATATCTGACAATATATCCGAATACAGCACTAACATTTGTATTGAGCCGTTACCGTCACCGAGCATTGAAACATTTGAAGCGCAGCCAGAAATCCTACGCATAGGCGAAAGCACTCGTTTATTCGCCGAGTTTTCCAATGGAGAAGGTGTTATTGACCAAGGTGTTGGAGAAATTGCATCAGGTGGGGATATCAGTGTTTCACCGACAGAAAACACAACCTACACACTCACGGTGACCAATGCAGACGGGGATTCCATAGCGCAATCGGAAACCGTAGTCGTAAAAACTGAAGAAGACATCATTGCAGAAACATTAGCGGATTGCATACAAGCTTATAACAAACAAGATTTAGAGAAGTTTATGGCGTGTCATTCCTTAAATTATTTAGACGATGGCGAAGATTACAATGTACTGAGGCAAAGAATGGCAGACAGGATTAGTGATCCAGATTTTCAACCGATCGATAGTCACACATTGTTGAGCACAAGCATTGAGGGTATTAATGCAACCACTGAAGCGATATTTGAAATCGGCAGTATTGATGATCCAAATACAGATGTCTGGAGAATGGAAAATGGGGAGTGGAAAATATTTGGTAATCAACAGTGGTACGCTATTAATCCAGCAGTTGTCAATTTAGGTACCGTATTCACAGAAACGCCTAAGGTAAATATCTGGCTGAGTGTTGACGATAATGCTGGGCGAGCAACATCAGTAACAGTCACTGGGCCAGGTATTGAGACACTTCCTTTAGAACTGACCCGTAAATATATCAGTGAAAATGACACGTATGAGTGGAGTCATGAAGGTGAAACGACGCGTGAAATTAAAATAATGGATAATTCCATTCCATTGCCGTGGACATATACGGTGACAATCATTGATTCCGATGGCACACACACTTACGAAGAAGTAGTAACAAACTACATTCAAGAGTTTTCGAATTTTGATATGCCGAAAAACGTATTGTGTAACGATATGCTTTTCAACTGGAATACTTTTACAACGGCGGAATCCCATAGAATAAAATTACTTGATACATCATCTGGTGAAACCTTGTGGCGAAAGACTACGCCATTAACCTCAATTCAATATGATGGGCCAACGCTCGACGCACAATTATACCGCAAGCAACTTGTCTCTGGCTTTAATGAAGAAAATAAAGGGTTTGCATCGATAACTGCCGGCGAGGTGACGTGTTGGGATGAACCGATGCCAGCGTTTGTCGATATTTCTGGCACGATAACATTTCCAGCTTCGATAACGGACAAAACCTATTTAATCGCAATTGATGAGGATCACAATGGCGAGAACGGATTTAAACGAATCGTAGAAGGACAAGTGACGGGTAATAGTATTTCTTACGAATTTTTGGACGCACCGGTTGGTGAATATTTTATTTACACCGTGGTAAAAAAAGAAGGCCCCATGGGAGCTGTAGAAAGCGGCGATTTTATGGGGGCTGCTGGGTTTGTGCCAGCGGCAAATAAGCCCTATTCACCAACTAAAGTTACGATAGACGAAAACAATTTATTATTTGATTTTGGTTTGTTAGAGATACCCACAACCGATCCTACAGGACAGTGGGAGGCAGATTGTACACCTATCGATAACGGTAATTCATATACTCAACGAACAGTATTTTCGGGTTCATCACTAACTATTTTCCGCACTGAATATTGGGGTGAAATTTGTGAAGCTAATGGTAAATTTGTCGAATTCGAATTTCAAACTATTTATAAAATTGGTAACAAGATTAATTCTACCAACGATACACTGGTAGATGAGTTTGATGTTGAGTATATGGAATTTCCATATACAACGATTAATTACCAAAATGTAGCAGACTTTTATAATGACAATGATGTTTGCGGGAGAAACGATTGGGAAGTCGGGAAAAGGCTCCAATGTCTAAACAATGATATAGGTGTTGGCCCAGGAGTGGTTGATAGTTCAGTAATATATATTGATGAGGTACTAACAGTTGATGTGATGTATTGGGGGGTGGGTGGTGGTGGAATTCCTGGGGATCGGAATATTAATTTGGGTGGGGTCGTTTTTTCCAAGAATTAGGCTTTAATTATCCACGTTTAACAATCAGAATGGTAGATCAATAATTCGTTTTTTGTTTATAAATATTTTAACTAAATTCGACATTATGAATATATTAATAAGTTTGAAATAACTTAGCTCTATCTTATTATGACCAAAACAAATAACTAGAGGTGCCGTATAAATGAAATATATTATTGATGCTTTGCAAATCAAAATAATATTGGTATTTGCTATTACTGTACTGACTATAGCGTGTAACGAAGAAAAAGATCCAGGTAATGTAGAATCCAAAAGCGATAGCCCTTCTACAAACAATATAATTCCTAATGCTGATGCTGGGGAACATCTCTCCGTTACTTCAGGTGACGAAGTATTTTTAGTTGGTTCTAGTTCTAATGATAGCGATGGCTCTATCATTAGCTTTCAATGGATCCAAACAAATGAACCTAAAGTAACATTACAAAATGCGAATACGGCGAACGCTAGTTTCATTGCACCGGAGGTAACAGAAACCGTAGAGTTAATATTTAATTTGGAGGTTATAGATGATGCGGGTGAATCAAATTCTGCACAATCTAAAGTTACAGTTATTGCACCGGATAAAAGTATAGAATCAAAAGCGGTTTGGTATCAGGATGGTGTGATTTTGCTTGCAAATGGCAAAATACTAGATTGGAATAATTCTATTGCCGAAAATAGACCCGTCGTTATATGTAAGCCAAACGATCAAGATTGTAAAGGAGAACTTGATAATATTAAACAAATAGCAACAAATCACGAACTTGCGGTAGCGCTGACTTTCGACGGAAATGTCATAGTATGGAAAAACTCGGATAAAGAAAAAGAACCATCCTATAGGTGCAAAAAATTTAATTCTGACCACGTTTGTGTTGAAAAATTCGATAATGTAATTGACGTAACTACACACGCATTTTTATTGGAAGATGGAGTAGTACCGGGTGTTGAACAAATAGAAAACGATATTGTTTCTACATTAAGTAGCGTAATTAATATTGAAAGTGGGTTGAGTCACACGCTCGCATTGAAAAATGATGGCTCTGTATGGTCTTGGGGATCGAATTCAAACGGGCAATTAGGCCGAGATTGCTCTCCAAACACCCGTGAATGTAGACTGGCTTCTAAAATATTTGACGATGTTGATAATATATTTGTTGGCGGTAACCACAGTTATGTTTTAAAAAATGATGGTAGCCTTTGGGGTTGGGGAGATAACTCTAGAGGGCAATTAGGTGTGAAGCAAACAAAAGAATGCATACGCTCGGGCTATCGTGAATGTCCACTGGATCCATTTAGAATTACTAATTTTGATAATGTAAAATATATAACTGGTAGCCTAAATTACACTGCTGCTATCAAAAATGATGGTAGTCTGTGGATTTGGGGAGAAATATTTACATCTCAATATGCACCCGCTTACGATATCTTTATACCTGTCAAAGTGTGCGAAAAATATGAATTAGAAAACGGCAACAATTGTCTAGAATACATGAGCTCAGTTGAAAATGTGTGGGTTGGCCAACATTCAGGCACAATAACAATTTCTACACTAGAGGGAGAGCTATTAACATGGGGTGGGCGTGATTATGGGGTAAGGCCCAATGAAATTATATGTAATAAAAGTGAAAAGACAGTGCACTTTCCAACTGAAATTACAAGAATCCCCCCCATTAAATCAGTAATTAGCAACCGCTTTTTAATTGATATTAATAACATGATATGGCGCAAAGCACCTAAACATAGTTGCGTTACTTCTTCAACAAAAGACAATTTCTATTTTACACCTATGAAATCATTTCCTGCATTTAAGTTTGTGTCAGCGGACCTAGGTGCCATAGTTACGGAAAGCAATGAAGTATTTCATATTGCACACGATAATGATGGAAATTATTTTTCCAAACAAATATGCCTAACCTTTGATGAAAATAGCGAATGTAATGAAAAATTAGGAGATGTAAAAAAAATATCCGTTCGAATTGCTCTACAAAATGATGGACGTGTCGTAACATGGAAACACCCTGGCATCGGGGATGCCATCAATATCTAATGATAACAATTTGTATCCATATGAAGCAAAATATGTTTGTGCACTGGATGAATCAGAGCCTTGCCAGGAGTATTTGTCAAATGTAGTGAATATTAACGGAGAGGGTTGGCCTATTGCTTTAACAAAAAGTGGCGATGTATTATTTCTTTCCAAAACTGAATCTGGAGACACATATCTACCAGTTTTATTATGTGATTCACATCTTGGTTTGGGGGTTGATAACTGTGAAGAAATGTACCAAAACGTTGTTACTATATTTGGCGGCAAAAACACTTACGCGTTACGCGAGGATGGAAAAGTAATTTCCTGGGGAGCGAATACTAATGGTGAATTGGGACAGGGAAATATTACATACAATTCATTTGAAGATACTAAGCCGGGTTTGGTATGTGCAGATTATAATTCAAAATGTAACAACTATTTAGATAATGTGGTTGATATAATTCAAGTAAATTCTCCATATCATGGATATACTATTTTCCTAAATCAGGATGGTGATATTTTCGCATCAGGCACATTGCCAGAAAAAATATTTTCTATGACTGACCTCCCATTCAATCTTAGTATGAGGAGCCTGTACCCAGTAAAAATTAATGGACTAAAATTTAACAACTTAAAAGATATTATCGGAGATTTTGATGATATATATTATTTGGATAATAACAAAATTCTTCATGGCATCGATGGACAATGGTGACAGGGAACTTGACCAGCTTATCTGGACACGTAGATTTTCACGGTAATCGTGCCTTAAATTCCATACCAGAAACATACCCTATTCTAGAGAATACTGTGAATAGTGCTAGTTTGGATCGTCTGCTGTCTCTTACATTGCAGACATTAAACAGAATCTTCCGAACGACCGGTTTGTCGACTCAATTTCCGTTGCCGGTTTTTGAAATTGAAAAGTTTTGTAAGAATCGAAAATTTTCAGCCACTAATGAGTTCATTGAACGAATACCGGATATAGCTGAACTAAAATAAAATGGCTGCAAGAATATGGAAAGAAGCCCAGCTTGTCATCCAATAAATTGGTATTTTATGTTGATTTTTCACACTAATATCTGTATTACTAAGCGATGGATATTTAGCCTTGCGGCTTGCGAATTCATGGATTTACTTTATCACCCCTCAACGAGCTTTTTCTCAGTACCTTTCGAGTAATAGGCACTTAGTACATAAGTGAGTCTATATTCTAAAAGCGAACCAACAGTTCAGTTAATGTTAAACCTTTACTGTTAACTTCCTCGTTAGTAACGTTTACACGCTCTATACTAAATTACATCTTATTAAAACATACATAATTGAAAGGAAGCATTGTGTGGAGGAACAAACTACAGCAACATAATATGTTGATAACTCTCATACCGTTGTGTGCACTGTTATCAGCATGTTTCTTTACCGAAAACCACCCACCTACAGCAAATGCTGGTGCCGATAAAATGGCAGCAATTGCGTCAACTGTTATATTAGATGGCTCATTATCTCATGACGTAGACGGAGATAAGTTATCGTATCATTGGGAAATTATCGAAAAACCCAATGCTAGTTTTGCGATTCTTAGTGACCTCACTCTCATAAAGCCTTCATTTAATTTGGACAAAGATGGCCGATATCTAATAAAGCTAATTGTCAGTGATGGTAGGAAACAAAGTAAAGCGAATTATGTTTCAGTTATATCCGTAAATCTACGGCCTGTAGCAAAAATCAAACTAACAGATGAATCAAATTCAATATTTCGAAGTGGCGAAAAGATTTCACTGCATGCAAGGGATTCTTTTGATCCAGATAATTTGTCACTAAATTATATTTGGGAATTGGTGTTAAAACCAAACAAAAGCACAGCGAAACTAAGCAGTAATTCAAATATTGAAATTAACTTTATGTCAGACGTCGCTGGCCGGTATGTTTTTCATCTCACGGTGAATGATGGTTTTAGGTTGAGTGAAATTGTTACATTAACTATTGATATAAAACCTCAAAATGATAACGCATTACCTATACCATTGCCTGAAATTAATCCATCAAATAGCTCTCCACGCTTTCTTTCAAAAAATACATTTGTAATAAGCGAAAACTCAAAAGAGATTACAAAAATTAAAGCAAATGATCGTGAAGGTGATTCTCTCGAATATGGTCTTTTGGATACTGTTGATAGCAGTCTTTTTGATTTAGATCGATATTCTGGAAAGTTGAAATTTATCAATTCCCCTGACTTTGAATCACCTTGGGATATTGATTTTAACAATGTATATCTGGTTGATATTTGGGTAAGTGATGGTGAGCTTAGTGTGTCCCAACGATTATCAATTTTAGTTGAAGATATAAATGAACATCCCATCATGAATAGTCCAATTGTGATGGAAAATAATAAAGGCGATGTGATTGATTATTCGTTAAATGCCATTGACCCGGAAAATGTTTCCTTAGTGTATGAAGTGGAAAATCTTCCACCGGGCATAGAATTAGATCAATCGGGGAGACTCATTGGAAAAATTAGCTACACATCGATACCAGTTTATAATGTGGTTGTAATCGTAATGGATGATGCGAAAAACGAAACGAAAATCGAATTTAACTGGATCATCAACAAGTCGTCAGGGACACTAACATTTGCTTCAGAACACATTTATTGCAGTGAATTGGGAAATGGTATCAGTCCACTTGCCTTAGGTGACGTAAATAATGATAATTTTCCCGATATTGTGGTAACCGATGGCCTGTCTGAAGAGGCTCTATTGTTTCTTAATAATGCAGACGGAACTGGGTCTTTTACTTTGCTCCCAGAAACGTTACCCACGAGGGCAGTTATTTATATTTTTATTGCAGATGTGGATGGCGATCAATTGACTGATATCGTTTTTCATGAAAAATTTGAAGGAATATCGTGGCATAAACAGCTAAGTGACGGCACATTTGATTTAGTGCCCATTCGATTGGAACTATTCGAAGCCCTGGTAATAATTGATGACATCGACAACAATGGTTCAAACGATATTATCACCCTAAATCACCCGACGGGATACGATATATATAAAAATGATGGTAGAGGTAATTTCTCCTACACTAACACGTTAGCCTCCGATGCTCCACTTGCATTTAAATTATTTGCCGTTGACATTGATAACAACAATACAATTGATATTGTTGAACCGCAGACTCATCTAGAGGAGTCAATGGCCAGAATTTGGATAAATGATGGAAGAGGTAATTTTACAGCATCCAGCAAATTTTCAATACAGAATGAATTTATTTTTATTCATCACATGTTATCAAGAGACCTAAACAATGATTCCTATCCCGATTTAGCTTTTTTGTATAGTTTAGTTGAACCGAAGACTGTTATATATCTAAACGATGGCCTAGGAAACTTTAATGTGGCGTCGCAAGCAATGGTTATCGAACAATCCACATGGATTACGAAAATAGAAAAAATAGGCCAAATTGGAAATATTGACAATACTAATGGAAATTTACCCATCCCGCCAAATAATAATCGAGGGGTCAACAACAAAGAACATTGTTTCAAAGGCGCCGGGCCGTCTGCTTCCTATGATATCGGTCATAGCAAGCAATTGGGGGATGTGGATCAAGACGGCGATTTGGATGAAGTATTAGGAACCATTGCCGATATCGAAGTTTGGATTAATAATCTATTGTAATGGATAGTACGCTCCAATATTCAATAACAAGTTAGTGAAAATGTGATGTCTCAAAAGTCAACTATCTTGCTTTTTGTAGTCATTCCCTAATAAAATGGGAGCGTCATCTAAGTCGACTGAGTTAGATTTCGTAATTATTAAGAATATTACATTGACGAGTAAAGACCTAATTGCAATGTATTGTGAAACGAATTATTAGATTGTGATAGGTTGGTTTTAAACGTGTCAATCAGAAATCACTAAAATCTCAGATCGACATCATAGTTTTTTATAAATTATCGCTAGGATATTTAATTCAATTTTTCAATTGTAAAATACCCAATGACAGGAGTACCGTTATCGAAGTCGGTAGACATTTCACTGAGTGTTTCAATTGGCTGTGCTGGATCAGAGGCGACATTGGCTGCGCTGAAAGTAGTGCCATCGTCTGTTCCGGCATCGTAAACATTTAGGTCTAGTGTTTTACTATTGATCCACATATGATTTTCAATCAAATTCACACTATCAACACCCACGAACCAATCAGGACTTGGAGCTAACATAGAAACCAAACTAATGAGTGAGAAGTTTTTGTTTACCGTAAATTCAAGTGAAACTTCGTTTGGTGAAGGGTTGATACCTCCGCCCGATAAAACAGCGCCGGCGTAATTGTTATTTATCGCTGAATTAATTTCATTTGTTAATTCTGTTTTACTGCCTGTTTCAGCCATGGATTGCATGCCAACTGATGCCAATTCCCCAGGTTCCCAAAAATCGATATTGCTATTGTGAGTTGCACCGATTAATCCTGAAAAATGTGGGCTGGCTGGGAAATTGGTTGGGTGAGTGTCGCTACTCCAAGTGCTAACAAATGTGAGCTTAAAAGTCGCTGTTTCTGGGATCGCGTAGGTAATATTGATTGTTAGTGTTCCTGTTAAAAAGGTGAGTGACAAATCGATCATCGTATTTTCACCTGCCACTACAAGCGCACTTCCATTACCACTCGCAATTAGCGAACTATCATAAAAGGCTTCCGCTTCAATACTGTAATTTCCTGGCACTAAATTGAGAAAATCAGTTGTTGCTAATCCATCGTTAACATTGACAGTTTTCTCCTCAACTAAAGCACTGTTTTGGAGCACTTTTATCTTTACAGTCTCAACATTGGTCCCATCGGAAATTGCTCTAGAAAAGTTTAGTGAGATACTGAGTGGGGGCGAATTAGATTCTGGTTTGTTTTGACTTGGGTCGCCATTTTCACTACAACCAGAAAAAAGAAATATAATCGCTAATAGGGGGACAGTGATAATCGTCATTAGAATTTTGCTCAGCTTTATTATAGTTGAGCAAATATAACAGCCAAAAGTCACACAAATATCACAAGATTGAGTAAATAATTAGCACTCGACAAAATTATGTTTTTATGCCTCAGCTGTTTAAAAGTTAGAAGTCGCTTGAATCTTGAAATAATTAGGATAATTTTGGCAAAGAATTGCCAATGCTCTTATTATCAATAACTTATAGAATTATGGATTTGATTAATAAAGGATTCTCTGATTTCGGTTGCTGCTTTTGGCCAATAAATACAAGCAAGGTATTTGGTGTGGGTCATTGCTGGATAAATCTAATGTACACAAAGCTAAATAATTATAATGTTTGAGCAAGACGGAATCCGCCATTAAAATATCGATTAATGGGTTTTTTCCCAAAACGATTTGTTGAAAGCACGTATTGCGTCGGGCTAAGCCAAGAACCGCCTCGCAATACCCTGGTTTCGCAATCATTTTTGTAGCAATCTTCCACTCGCTCATAAACGTTGCCACTCATATCGTGCAAGCCCCAGGCGTTGGCTTGCTTTAAGCCAACAGGATGTGGTTTGTTTCCAGAGTTATCACTGTACCAGGCAACCTCATGTGCGGTATTCGATCCACAAAATTTAGTTTTTTCCCCTGCTAAACAAGCGATTGTCCATTCTTCTTCAGTAGGCAAACGGTATTCTTTTCCAGAAATTCTATTTAGTTTTCTTATGAAAAGTTTTACATCATGCCAGGAAACTTTTTCTATGGGGCAGTCCAATCCACAATCATCAAAATGAGCAGGATTGCTGCCCATGATGCTTTGCCATTGTCTTTGCGTAACTTCATATTTGCCAATAGAAAAACCTAAATTGGGTAACGATACCATTTGTTGGGCAATGCCATTAATAACGTATTGTTTTTCTGGCGAGATTTGAATGCCTCTCTCAGCAACGAGATATAAATCCAAACCTTCATTATAATTTGCGTCGTTTACTGAAGCGTTTGTTAAATAGCGTTCCAGTGTGGCTAATGCTTTCTTGGGCTCATTACTATTAATCTTTGTTTTTGCGTAATAGAAATACATTTCGTTGGGAACTGGGATATTAAGCTTTGCAATTTGCGAAAAATATTCGTCAGCTTTATCAAAATCGTGCTTAACCACGGCGTTTTTTGCAGATTGCAGTAGGTCGTCGATTTCAGTTTGCGAAGGAAGGGCGCTAGCGCCACCGCATAATGATATTAGGAATAATATAACTAAAAGTAGCTTAGTAAACATATTTAGCCTTTTATTGATTATTAAAATCCTCAAAAGACGGAATAGGTAATACCAGGGAGGACATCAAGTTAATATCGTTACTTGATTTCACTGACCTTATTGTTCGTCATTTATCAAAAGCATAATTTACAGGATTTATTTTTAGATGCAAATCATAGTCAAGCAAAAAAACTGTTGTGAGATACACGAAAAATATTGAAGATTTCGAAAAAATCTAGCATTTTATTTTGGAACGATTTTTGATGCGGACTCACCTAATGCGTGTGATTTATAATATGGATATTATGTATCTAATCCTTATATCGTAGCGTAAGACTTATTTTCGAGAGTCCGGTTTTATCAACTAGCTTAGCGTGTGGGTGTAGTTTTAGTGATACTTTCAGTGTCGCCGAATAACTACAGATAAATTTTAGCTATTTATAATTTTCATGTTTTTTTCTTCCAGGAAAACCTGCTCTCAATTTATCGGTGCCAGATTTAATTTAGGTGTTTCCCATTTTGGTGGTTCAGGTTTTATATGATGTTTTCGTCAGTAGTAAAATATTCCACATTGGGAATAGAGTTGAATAGCGAGTGAGAGTAATTATTGTTCAAAAACAGGTTTAAGTTTAATGTATTGAGAGGATATTAATACAGGCATAGTCGAGATCTGGAATGATCGCTTATGTAAGCGCGATATCCTTAATTTCTACTGAGTTGGTAGCCGAGACCAATAATGCTAATATTCATGCAAGGTCTCAAGGAGTATTTCTATCCAGCTGCGTCGGTTGTGTTTAGCAGGTAAGTCAATTGTTAGCCGTGACGTCTCCTGAATAACGGATTGATATATTTTATGGGGAACGATGTGGCCATCTTGCATAGGACCATTAAAAGTTTTCAATTGCCATTTCCAATTTCTTGAGTGACTTATCACGATTACGATCACAAGACTACGGCTTTTTGTTTCTAAGAATAATATCGGTAACATTTTGATTTGTTATCGCCTAGGATTGCAGCCATGCTGTGCGAGGAATTGCAGTTTTAGGCGCGTTATACTATGTTGTGAAATTTAATTAACTGTTTTATGAGTTGTATTATCTTAGGTATAGGTTTTGCCGTATACTGCTTAAGTTATATCACTGCGGGGCATTGTCTTGAAAGTTATCATTGCACCAAATGCGTTGAAAGATAGTTTATCTGCCATCGAAGCGGCGCAGGTTATTAAAGCGGGTATAGTAAAAGCTGATCCTAAAGTTGAGGCGGTCTCTATACCTATCGCCGATGGTGGTGATGGTTTTCTGCAAGTGTTAAAACATGCCTTAAATGGCGAGTGGAAAACAATTGAGGTACAGGGCCCGCTAGGGAAAACAGTGCAAGCAGCGTTTTTGTATTGCCCGAGGAAAAAATTGGCTATTGTAGAGCTTGCTTCAGCGGCTGGATTAGCGTTATTGGATGAGTGTGAATATGATATCCGGGAAGCGTCGACGTTTGGTGTAGGGCAATTGATAAACGCAGCACTTGAGCTGGATATAAATCATCTAATATTGGGCATTGGTGGTAGCGCGACAAACGATGGCGCTATGGGGCTTGCAGCTGCGCTTGGTATTAGATTTCTTGATAAAAATAGAAAAGAACTAAAATCCAGTGCGAATAATCTTATCAATATCGCCGATATAGATATCTCTCGCGTAAACGAAAAAATTACATCCGTTAAATTTGATATTGTTTGTGATGTAACAAATCCACTATTGGGTGAACATGGCGCAGCTGCGGTATTTGCGCCACAAAAAGGTGCTGATAGTGAAGATGTGATTTTTTTAGAAAAAGGCCTATCTCATTTTGCAGATATTATACAAATGAGTCACCATATCGATATACGCAATATCGAAGGTGGCGGTGCCGCGGGTGGCGTAGGTGCAGGTTTGAATGCACTGTTTAATGCGAATTTATGCAAAGGCTCGGAGCTTGTTCTTGATTTACTTTCCTTTGAAACTTTAATTCAGGATGCGAACCTATTAATCACTTCAGAAGGTAAACTAGATTTACAAACAGCTTTTGGCAAAGCGCCTTACGTGGCTGCTAAAATTGCAAAAAAATATGATATTCCGGTTTATATCATAGCAGGACAAGTGGATAAGGATTACCAGGATAAGTTGTCGGTATTTGATGCAATATATACACTCACTTCAAATGACATATCGAGCGAATATGCTATCAAGCACGCTGCGGAATTAATGGAAAAAACCGCAGATCAACTGATGTTTGACATACGTAATAAAAAAAATAAAGACAATGATTAAGTTTAAATATATTAAGGCTAAGTTTATCAACCGGTCAATTATGTTAATGTACAAACTGGTTTTATATAGTAGATCCGTCTTTCACCAATTTGGAATGCATAATTAGCAAACTTGTTATTTTAGTGTGCTTGTAAGCTGTGATTGTCAGGAATTGATATCAGTAGTAAGTGTTTCGCTTTACGAGTTACTGCATGGGATTAATTAAAATTACTATTTAATGAGATTGTAGCCGTTTTGCTTGCTATCATCTGTCGCGTAGTTTTATCTAGTTCCAAGTATTTTATTGCTCTGACATCCCCGTCGATTGCCGCCATTCTCATGAGGGTTACACCTCGCCTTTCATTATTGTTTTCAAACGCCAAAAGAGCTTCTTTGTAAGTGCATGCCTCAGCTAGAATCGTACTTGAGAAACAAGTTAGGAAAATGAATGTTGTAAGAAATTTCATATTAAGCCTTTAAACGTTTTGTAAGTCGTTCTGCTCACGTTATTATCAAATGCAATAATTTTAACCCTTCACAATACAATTATAGTGGGTAGTCAGCATTTTCTCGAGTTAAAATGTGGGAAGTTGCTAGCAGTTATGGGCGTGTTTTTCTCACAAGCTAAATTATTTAACATTATTTATAATTCAACTAGTTAGATGGGTTTTTGTTATTTTCTCTTGATCATTGGTAACAATTTTGTGGATTTACCTCAAACAGTTAATTTTTAAAACCATGCAGCAAATCTAACGCGGCTTGTGCTAGATAGGCAGTTCCTAGGGGTAGCGCATCTTCGTTCACCAGCATTTTCGGGCTATGTAGGGGATATGCTTCCCCTGAATTCACCCTGGTGCCTAAGAGCGCAAAACAAGATGGCACTTTCTGCGCAATATACGCAAAATCTTCCCCTCCCATTATTGACATGTCGTTCAAGACATTGTCTTTGCCAAAAACCGAATTGGCAGACATGGATGCGATTTTAACAACGTTATCGTCATTTACTGTTGTTGGAACACCATAATAGTATGTTAATTCAATTTTAGTTTTGTGCATGGCTGCAATCGCATCACAACGCAGTTGCACCAAATTATGCAATTTTTGACGGGTACTTTCGTTTAACGCGCGTAGCGTGCCTGTTAAGCGAACTTTATCCGACATCACATTTGCAGCACTTCCACCTTCAATGGTGCTTACGCTAACCACTGCGGTATCTTTTGGGCTAATTTGTCTGGAGACAATGGTTTGTAGCGAGAGGATTAACTCGGCCGAAAGCACAACAGCATCTATACCTTCTTCCGGACTAACGCCCGCATGAGTCGATTTTCCTGTAATAACAATCTCAAAAAAATCAGCCGCCGCCATAACACTACCATTTGTTATTGAAATTGTACCCGTGTCCAAGGTTGGTATTTGATGTAGACCAATTGCGGCATCTACATCGTTTAGCAATCCTTCAGCGAGTATACGTTGCGCACCAGAGAGACCATCAGGATCATCGTAATTACTTTCCTCTGCCGGCTGAAACAAAAAACGAATTGTTCCGCTAAATGATTCTTCGTTTAGGAGTTTAATAACACCCAAAAGCATTGCGCTATGGGTATCATGACCACAGGCGTGCATGATACCGGGTATTGTTGACTGAAATTCTAATCCGGTATCTTCCTGGATAGGTAAGGCATCCATATCAGCACGGATGAGAATTGTTGGCCCAAATCCCTTTTTTAAATCTGCAATGATTCCGGTTTTTGCTTGCTTTGTTTTATAGGATATTCCCAAAACATCAAGTTGCTGGCTTATTAATTTTGCGGTGTTAAACTCTTGATAGCCAAGTTCAGGGTGTTGATGAATCTGCCGACGGCAACTGATAATAAAATTTTTAATTTGTTGCGCTTTCTTTAGCATTATGGGTACCAGTGAATTATTTATAAATACGTATGATCAATTGAAAAGATGAAAATATTCAGAGAAGATTTGGTCCATTTTTTTGGACATGATAAATTTCAATCAAAAAGTACTTCATATTCCATTTATGAAAAATAACCTAGATCTGAGTGTAACTGGTTTGAGTTATAAAATCGATTGAAATGTAATGCTAAAATTTCAATTGTTTTCCATATTACAAAGTACCAAAATGCGATTTGAAGGCATCAACGATACCCTGATTAATAATGGTTGTCGGATTATCATAACAACAATCTATTTGCACTATTTTGTTTAGGAAATAAAATTGCCAATGCACGTTTTCTTGTGCCATGAGGTTTAGCATATCTGTAATATATTCTGTGCCTCCCTTAGTGTTACTTGCAGCTAACGCTGATGTTGCTGTGCCCCATACACCATAATTTTTAGGACGCCATTTGTATCCCAAAAATTATTAATTACTTGCATTTCATTTTCGAGATAGGTTTTATTTCTTTGCATGATTGTGCCATCAATATTTTTTTTGTCTTGAAGTGTATAATTGGTGGGAAGATGATAATGATCGTCGTAAATAACGCTATCATCGTGATATAACAATAGCAAAGAATGCTAAATAAAAGAATTTGCTGTTCACGGGAATACTTCAACTCAAGGGTTGAGGCGAAAAAGGCAGTATTTATAACAGGTTATTGCTGACCGTTAGCTGTTATAAAAAGCACTTGATTGATTTGAGTAATATATCTCGTCGGATTACTGGTGGCATTGAAGCCACTATTTAGAGCCGAAAATATCGTATTTAATTTATCCACAAAAGATGTAATCAATACACAAATATAGTTCTGATTGAATTATTGACCGTAAGTAATGTATCGTACAACGCTTTATAGATGTAACAAATAACAAAAAGGGAGTAGCTATGTCGCTCGATTTATCCATAGAAGAGTCACTTCAAACATTTGATGAAATACCGGGCCCTAAGGGAAATTTTCTTACGGGCAACCTCTCGCAAATAAAATTTGAACAATTTCATCAATATGTTAAAGAAAAGTCTCAAGAATACGGTTCAATATTTCGTTTGGCGTTTGCACATAAACCAGTCATTGTGGTGTCTGATCCCGAGGTGGTTCGTTATATATTAAAAAATCGACCTGATAAATTTCGCCGTATTACCGCTATTGAAGCAGTATTTGAGGAATTGGGGGTTAACGGGGTTTTTTCATCAGAGGGTGAACAATGGTTAGTTCAGCGAAAAATGATGAATCAGGCTTTTAAAACCAGCCAAATAGAAAACTATTATCCCATAATTTCAAACACAACAGCGCGTTTTTTAGGAGTGATGAACGACCTAGCATCGAAAGAAGAAACAGTAGATATACAGGCTTTGTTGCAACGATATACTGTGGATATCACCACCAATTTGGCCTTTGGTTACGATGTAAATAGTCTAAGCAATTCTGATTCTGAATTTCAACAACAAATTAATCACATTTTTCCCATGTTAAGTAATCGTATTAAAGCACCAATTCCCTATTGGCGTTATTTTAAATTGAAAAAAGATAAAGATCTGGATAAATCAATTGAGTTTATTAAAGAACTAAGTACTAAATTTATTCAAACGGCTGAAGATAAAATCAATCCAGGTCAGTTGCCGGAAAATATTTTACAAGCAATGATTCTGGCGCGTGATGAAAAGGGCAACAGTTTCAATCATGAAAAATTGTTTGCTAATATTATTACATTACTACTGGCAGGCGAAGATACCACGGCAAATACCCTCAGTTGGGTAATTCATTATTTAGTTGAAAATCCTGAAATTCAAGATACCTTGTATCATGAAATAATAGAGAAATCGGCGTCGATTTCTTTAACCGATGCCGATAATCTTGATCAGTTTCCAACAGTTTCTGCAGTAATACAAGAAGCTATGCGTCTCATGCCAGTTGCACCTTTTACCTATTTGGAAAACTATGCCCAAGAAAATATTGCTGGTTATAAGATTCCAAAAGGCACGATGATAGTGGTGCTATTGTCACAGACAGGGCATGACCCGGATGTGTTCAAAGAGCCGGAGAAATTTGACCCACAGCGCTGGTTAACGCTTAGCGTAGAAGAAAAAAAGAAACTTTCCAAGGAGTTGATGCACTTTGGAAGTGGTGCACGTCAATGTCCTGGAATGCAATTGTCACTGTTAGAAATGAAATGTGCACTGATATCTTTGTTCAAACAATTTATATTTTTCCGAGCCAATGATTCGAAAAAAACGGAAGATTATTTTGCTTTTACTGTGATGCCGAAAAATTTAAATGTGATGGTTCGTCGACGAGAACAAGGTGAGAAAAATATTTTAATAGAAAATTCTGATTTTATAATGGAAGAAACGCCTGTCTGAGAATTATTAAAAAATTCAAACTCGGCGCCGTGTTAAACCAATTAAACATAATAAAAATATTAAGGCGCTTCCAATACTCGAAGCCCAACTGAATTCAACGTTGGCAGTTTTTTTTACGTGATGTATTGTGTTTCCCGTAATGTTAGGTGCAGTTTTTGATGAAACATTATTTGAAACCATAGCATGGTCTTTGGAACTAGTGATTTTCACTAATTGTGAAATACTCCCATCAGTGCTCACATCAAATGCGCTTGTGTCTGATACGGCCAATGCACTAATAGTGCGATATTCACCCTCGACAAGATTCACGGTATCACTCTGATTACTACCAATCTCTATGTCCGCCGATGTGAATGCGGCAGAAACGTTTGTGGTCACTAGCAGGCAGGCAGCGAACAAAGCATATTCAAGATTGCTGAGTCGGGAATTCTTACGTATTGCAGGGTTCATGGAACGTTACTCCAATTGAAAAATCGTATTGCTATTACGTTTATTGGCAGTACGCAATTAAAATTGAGTGATGATGCTTACTACTGAGGTGGGTGAATTAAATACCCAGGATTCATATTCACCTAGTAAATACGTCAAGTAAACTTGAAGACAACTTTCATGTTGTCTACAGAATCAAAATCCACGATATTCGATTCATCCGATCCTTTTGTAACCACCTGTTTTAGTAGAGTTTTTCGTGTCACTGTTCGGTTCAGCAGTGATTAAAATTGCAAGTACGAAATTGATCAATAAGTGAGCTTCTGGTTCCAGCGTAAAGAGTTTTGACCTCGATCCGCTATCTAGAAAATGGGAGTTTTTTTATGAATGTCAAAACTTATGCATAAACAAAATGTGGAAACCGTCGTTCAAGCTGGACTTGGTATCATTTTGGTCACCTTGTTTCTGTTAAGCATAGTCGGTATGTATCAAATGCGTGATACCAATAGAAGCATGTCGGAACTGGTACATACCAATCAATCCAAAGTGGAATTCGCACATCAAATGCGTGATGCGATCCGTTTGCGAGAAATTGGCTTGAACAAAATGCTGGCGTTAGAGGATGCTTTTGCGCAAGAAGAGGAGTTGATTCGGTTCTATGAGAATGCAGGTGTTTATCGAATTGCGCGGCTTAAATTACTAGAACTGCCGATGGATAATGAGGAACATGCTATTCATGAGCAACTGACCTCAGCTGTGCGTATTGCTCAACCGCTAAATGATAAGGCCGCCGAGCAAATTGCGGATGGAACTTCGAGGAAAATTCTCAAGGAATCACTGAATGCTGCTTCACGTCAACAACAGGTTTTGTTGGGCTTATTAAATAATTTAGTAGGTATACAAATTCAACGCGCGCGAAATGCGGTGGTAGAGGGAGGTAAAAATTATGATCACTCACTTTATATTGTCATCATATTCGGAACCTTCATTATAATCGGCGCACTTTTGATTGTAAGGAAAGTATCAAAGTATGTGGCTAGTAAAAACCAAGAATTAATGAAAAAAAATAGTCAACTCGCGGAAGCAACCATAAAGGCACAGGCAGCTAGCAAGACTAAATCAACCTTTCTTGCAACCATGAGTCATGAAATACGTACGCCACTCACAGCAATTATTGGTTTTTCTGAAGTTATGTTAGAGAGCGATCAAACATTAGAGGATCGTGTAAAGGCAATAAAAACGATCAATAGTAGTGGCAAACATTTATTAAAAATAATTAATGATGTCTTGGATTTGTCTAAGATTGAAGCCAACAAGCTTGAGCTAGAGAATGTGCCACTATCTCCAATTGAATTGATTGCTGACGTGGTTGCCCTTATCGGTCCACTGGCATCAGCTAAGGGATTAATATTGAATGTTCGTTATGATTTACCGATTCCGGCTTTAATACACAGTGATTCGTTTAGATTAAAACAGATTGTAATTAATTTGGTGAGCAATGCCGTCAAATTTACTGAGTCAGGTCATATCATTATTACCGCTAGTTATGATGTTAACAGTAATCAAATGGGATTTACCATAAATGATTCAGGTATTGGCATGACAGAGAAACAAAAGGACTTGGTGTTCGAAGCATTTAGGCAGGCCGATTCGTCCACCAGTCGTCGTTATGGCGGTACTGGATTAGGATTGTCTTTATCTAAGGACTTGGCGCAAAAAATGGGTGGGGATATAACTGTTGAAAGCTTGTTGAATACAGGCAGTCAATTCAAACTCACGGTTGACTCTGGTGACGTTGCAGATGGAGATTTTGTTTTCCATGAGAATGAACTAACAAAAGCTACCATGGAAGAAGATTATTTACAGTCAACTGATAAATTTAGTGGAAAAGTTCTGTTATGCGAGGATAATTTCGACAACCAACGCTTGATTACACATTTTATCCGAAAATTAGGTCCAACAGTTGATGTTGCAGATAATGGTCAAATCGGAATTTCGATGGTTTACAAAGGTGATTATGATTTGGTTTTCATGGATATGCAGATGCCAATGATGAGTGGTGTAGAAGCAACCCAACGCTTAAGAGAAAAGGGTTATACCAAACCAATTGTGGCACTTACGGCTAATGCAATGCAGTTGGATAGAGAAGATTGTTTAAGTGCGGGTTGTGACGATTTCATTACAAAACCCATTAACCGAAAAGAGTTACAAAAAATTATTTCACGTTTTCTTCAAAAAGATCGGGCTGTGGTTCAGGTTGAACCACAAATTGTATCTGATTTGATATTGGATGATCCGGAATTGGCACATTTGGTTGCTAAATTTTGCAAAGAGTTACCAGCTAATTATAGCGACATATGTGAACTGGAAAAAAATAAGGATTGGGCAGGGTTTTCTTCAGCCATACATCAACTCAAGGGGCTTGGTGGTGGCATGGGTTACCCGATTTTAACCCAGCTCACCGGAAAGATTGAATTTCAAATGGCTAACGAAGATTATAAAACGGTTCATCGTTTGGTGAGTGAGCTAGGTTCAATCGTTCAACGTATAAGTCTGGTTTCAGCGAATGATGAAAGTTATGCAATGTTACGAGAAAACAAAGAGGCGCAACAAAAAACACCCAGATTAGTATGACAAAACGAAGTGATGCAATTTGACTAAGCTTTTTACCTTACCGACCCCATACTACAGGATTACTTAGTTAATATTCACCATTGGTTTTATCTCTTCGATGTAATAAATGGGTGTTTTATTGGATATGTGCTATTTTTATAGAACTCTATTCAATCATTAATAAAGTCTTTTCATGAAAACGATTTCTATCCCATTCAGTTTTCTGTTTCTTACAATCGTATTCGCGGTTCCTGTGACTTATGCAGAAACTCTCAGATTTAATACAACGGGTAAATTGCCGCTTAATACACCAGAACAAACTGGTTTTATGGATATAGTTACGAAGGAAGCGTTGTCTCGCATCGGTATTCAATTGGTGACAGTCCATTTACCGGCGGAACGTGGGCTTAAGAATGCTAACGCCGGTATAGAAGATGGTGAAATGAGTCGGATTGCTGGGCTTGAAAAGGTATACCCAAATCTTATTCGAGTACCTGAAAAAATTATGGATTGGGAGTTTTATGCATTTAGTTCTAAAAATATAACACTAAACGGGAATTGGGAGTCGTTGGAATCGTATTCTGTTGCTTTTATTAATGGCTGGAAGATTCTGGAAAATAATGTACCAACTAATGTTCTTGTCACAAAGGTTAAAAACCCAGATCAGCTATTTGGATTAATGATTAAACGACGAGCAGATGTTATTTTGTACGAGCGGTGGGGTGGCTTGAAATTCATACAAGAAAAAAAATTAGTCGATGTAAAAATTCTCGAACCTTTTTTAGCGAAACGAGAAATGTTTATTTACCTACATAAAAAACATGAGTCTATCGTTCCTCGCCTCGCTCTCGCGCTTCGCGATATGAAGCAAGATGGTAGTTATGAAAAAATCGTTAATCAAGTTTTGGATCCGCTAGATCAATGAAAAATAATCCTATTGGGCATTTTTCCAGTCTCACCAGAAAGTTAATCATAGGAATTGTTGCGTTTAGTGCATTAATCACATTTGTGACCACTGGATTTCAATTATATGGAAATTATCAGCGAGATGTAATTGACATTGAAAGTCGATTCCAACAAATAGAACATGTTCACCTCGATGGTATCGTAAGACAGGTATGGATTGCAGATGAGAAAGACATTATGCATGAAATTCAGGTGATTATAAAATTACCTGACATAAGTCATATTCAGATTGTTGAACCAGATGGAAATCGAATAGAAGTGGGAGTCGTTCAATCAGAGAAAGTGTTGGAGAAGACGTTCCCCCTCACCTATACCTATCGAGATAATCTCGTTCCATTGGGAGAGTTGCGAGTTCAAGCAACCCTTAAGGAAATTTATCAAAAACTCTATGATCAGGTTTGGGTAATACTGGTATCAAATGCCGTGAAAACATTTTTGGTTTCCGGTTTTATTATTTTATTTGTTCATCTTCTTTTGCACCGACATTTACATCGAATTGCAGAACACGCACATGAATTGAGTGTGGAGAGTCTGAGTGAAAAGATTGAGTTGGATCGCAAGAAATCTAATTTAGCCAATGAAGATGAGTTGGATTATCTGGTTAATAGTATCAATAGAATGCAGGATAATATTCACCGCTCTGTAAAAGAGATCCGTGACAAAGATAATACAATTCATCTGTTACTCGACACAACCGCTTCGGCGATTTTTGGAATTGATCACGCTGGAAAATGCACCTTTGCCAATCGGGCTTGTTTTTCTTCATTGGGTTATGAAAGCGAAAAAGATTTACTGGGCGTTGAAATGCATGAAAAAATTAATGCGCTTAATGAAGAAGGCGCTGCTCTCGAGTTAGATAAACGTATTTTTGTGAAAACAATCAATTCTCAAAAGCCAATACATCGTAATGATGAAATATTTTGGAAGGCGAATGGGGGGGCGATGAACGTAGAATGCTGGTGTTATCCTATGTTTAAAGAGGCAGAGTTTACCGGAGCGGTGGTGAGTTTTGTTGATATCACACGTCGTCGAAAAGTGGAAAAAGAGCTGGAAGAGTATAAGTTACATCTGGAAGAATTAGTTGATAAAAGAACTAAAAAACTGAAAATGGTCAATACAGAACTAGAGTCGTTTTGTTATTCAGTATCTCATGATCTCAGGTCACCCTTGCGAGCAATTAATGGTTTTTCTCAGATACTCGTTCAGGATATGGACGTTATGAAAGAGGAGGACCGTTTAGATTATTTAGATCGTATTGCATCTGCTGCAGATAACATGGGACTCTTGATTGAGTCTTTACTTGAGCTCTCCAGGATTACTCGTCAAAAGAAATTGAAGTTGGAGTTCGTTAATGTATCGAAACTTGCTAAAGATATTTTAGAAAAACTAATTCATGCAGATGGACTTGATAATGTTAATTATTCCATTGAGGAAAACCTGATTTGTAAAGGTGATGAGAATCTTGTTGTCATTGTGTTAAATAATTTGCTCGAAAACGCGATAAAATATTCTGCGAAAAAGGCCACAATTGAAATTAATGTTGGCCAAAAGAAAATTAATGATACTACTGTATTTTTTGTTACCGACAATGGGGCAGGATTCGAGCAGGAATATGTGAATAAGATATTTGAGCCTTTTCAACGTTTACATCAGGAAAAAGACTACTCAGGTATGGGCATCGGATTAGCAACGGTTCGACGGATTGTCGATCGTCATGGCGGTAGTATTTGGGCGGAAGGTGTAGCTGACTCTGGTGCAACCTTTTATTTTACATTTGAAAATAAAGAAATTTTAGAGCAAGGTGATAATTCAGATATCAAGTTGCTTTCCCAAGCATAAGTATCTGATCAATCAAGTTTTTTCTTCTGTAAGTAATTATTCACTACAGCTCAATATATAAGCCTAATCTAATCCCTGGTTAATATTTGGTAAAAGTGTTGTTTGTTAATGCCTTGCATAAATAGACTGATTTTCATGCATAGCCCGTACTTTTCACAGGATTTATATGACTTTACTTAATATCCTCCTTCCGGATTAGCGGTGAGGAGTTCGCGTAGGGCACTGGCACTTTGCGAAATCGATTCCCCTGCAATATTTTCATAAGCCAACGAGATATACCTGGGCCTGTTTTCATTGAGCGATCAGTCATAAACCAGTAGAATTTCGGGTTTAGGATTTTCTCCTTCGCGTGGATATTAAGCAGCAGGATAATAAGAATGAAAAATGTACAAGGTTTATTTTTAGTCGTTATGCCGATTCTAATTTTAATCGGCCTGGTTGTTTCAGATTTTTCTGGAGAAGAGGTTGAAGAAGAAAAATCTGAAAAAGAAATCGTACTTGAGATGTTAGAGGATATTACCTTTAATACACCTCCTCGTATTAGTGTATTACGCAATGAACAATACGTGGATAAGAGTGCGAGAATTCGATATAACACATTAATATTAAAAACAGATCAAGAATATCTGCCAAAGTCGCCGAAGAACCCATATTTATCCACGAAAGTAATGGAAGAGTTAAAGGCAGATTTGCCCTCCCATAAATTTGGTGAGCCGATGAACAAGGATGCCAGTTATTCTCGATTTTTGTTTGCCAATGCCGAGTGGACGGTTTCCTGGGCGCAGACAGATTCCGGCTTTTATTCTAAATGGGTTAAGAAAGAAGACATTCACCAGCTGTTGAGGGAGGAGTGATTCTCTGCGGCTCTGCAATGAATGTACTTTATTGTGCTTACTCCTCTAACTCCCTATCAGGGCTGTTGTCTGTATCTCATTCATAATTCACTGACTAATCGTTTGTGATGTTTTAATCACATGGGCTGCTTGAGCTGGTAGAAAGTAGGTATAGTAGGGCGCGGAATGAAGTGGATCATTCGCATCGTAGGATAAGTCATATAGTTCAAATAAGCGTTTTGCCATTGCTTTAGGCATTTCTTTTCGTGACACAACTTCCAGTAATTTTCCATTTTTTATTGTTTTTTCTAATTTTGGATCGAGTTCTCTTAGTCGATTTAACATTGACGCGGGAACAGATTCATTTAATTCAGGTTTAGTGAAAACTTGTAATAGAAATCCATGCGTGTGTTCACCAGTAGGTGTTAAAATTGTTATCCCATGGTCTTGCAGGGCGTTCATAACAACATCTAACGGAATTTCTTGTGTTTCATTGTTTTCAATTTTTGTTGTTCGCAAAGCAAGATGGTGGGCGGTATAGCCATAAACTTGATTCCAATGCTGAATAATTTGAGTATTATTCGTTAAATCCGATTGGTCGACAAAAAGTCTTAGGGCTTGCCCATTGTCTAGCATTTTGTAAAGTGGGAATGCATTCCAGCCATCAGGAAATTGGTAGTGTGCTTCTGACTTCACTTGACTAGGTAGGTAGCCGTGATCTTTTATTAAATAGTTTGCAATCGTTGCTGCATTGTTATGTTTCTGACTGCCACAACGTATGGCTAAATGATCGAAGTGTACATGCCAATTATTTTTTTCAGCGACTTCAAGCAAGGCTAAATCGGCTTCGCTATTTAACAAACTCTCTATTGATTTTATTGCGCAGTACACATCAAGGTTTTTAACAAATTTGGAAATAAGCTGAATTTGAATCTCAGATAGTTTGTGAGCAGAATTAATTATGTTAATGACAAATTGGTTGGCATACTCACTGATTTCTTTTTTTACGCCTATTAAATCCGTTTCAAACGGGTAATTATTTCTTACGGAATGGTAAGCGTCTATCAGTTCTTGTGAAGAATTAATGTTTTCAAAATACTTTTTTGCTGTCGCGGGTTGTGCCATTGTTTTAAACGGCGTGAGGTCGAGTATGGTCGAACTATTTTCTCCATGAATTGCTTGAACTTTCGCCGGAGAGTCAGCTTGAGTGTGAAAAAGTTGAGAATTTGTTGTCAAATCAATTGCTAAATCAGATGCAAATTGAAAGCTGGAGTCATTCATGCTTGTATCCCCGTTTGAGCTTATCTTATTCCTACAGCAAAAGGTGTACCCCAACGGATTAGACTGGGTAAAGTGATTGTAGGTTCGAATTGGAAGGAGAAAAAACCATGAGTAAGCACACAGTATTAGTACTAGGTGCAGGGAAAATAGGGTCCTTGATAACGAGTTTATTGGCAGATTCGGGCGATTATCTTGTACATGTGGGAAGTTTAAATGTTGAAGAAGCAGATAAGCTCATTGCAGAATTATCCCTCAATAATGTGAAAACAGAAAAGCTCGATGCCAGTGATAAAGACGCATTAAGAACCGCGATGAAACGACATAAGTTTGACGCCGTAATTTCAGGTTTACCCTATTATTGCAATACGATGGTCGCAGATCTATGTGCCGAACTTAATTTAAATTACTTTGATTTGACTGAAGACGTTGAAGTGACGCGCCACATAAAAAATATTAGTGTCAATCATAAAAATGTTTTTATGCCACAATGCGGCCTAGCACCAGGTTTCATCAGTATTGCGGCACATAACATCATGACTCACTTTGAAGAGATTGATACGGTAAAAATGCGCGTAGGCGCATTACCTGTTAATCCAAATAATGTTTTAAAATATTCATTAACTTGGTCAACGGATGGTTTAATTAATGAGTATGGTAATACCTGTTATGGTATCCAAGATTCAGAAGTTGTTGCTTTGCAACCGCTGGAAGGTTACGAAACCATTACGTTAGATGGTGTGCTGTATGAGGCGTTTAATACTTCAGGTGGATTGGGCACCTTAGCGGAAACCTATGAAAACCGAGTGAACACCATGAATTATAAAACCATGCGCTACCCGGGACATTGCAAGGAAATGATACTGCTGGTTAAAGATTTAAAATTGAATGAAGATCGAGATACTTTAAAACGAATATTGGAAAATGCCATTCCAAAAACGCTACAAGACGTTGTGATTATATACGCCGCAGTGACCGGTAAAAAAGATGGGCATTTATTTGAAGAAAACTATACGAAGAAAGTGTATCCGCAAACTATCGCTGGAAAACTTTGGTCATCTATTCAAGTGACAACAGCGGCAGGTTTGTGCAGCGTGATGGATATTGTTTTGACAAACCCAAATAAATACCAAGGCTTTGTGACGCAAGAAAGTATATCCATGGATGAAGTTATTAACAATCGATTCGGGAAATATTACGCTTAACAATAGAATCCTTAGAATTTTCGTTTCATCCAACTCAGTAGCAACTATCACATAGAGGGTAATAATCGTGAAAGAAATTCTTGATGCGTTGAGATTAAGTGCTAATAATTATGCGACGTGTTATGGACCTAATGCCTGGATTAAAAACAGGTCGAGTGGGAAAATTAATTCCATTAGTCCCGCCAGCGAAAAAACGATTGCCAGTGTTTATACCTGTTCCTACGAAAATTATGAAACTGTTATTCAGCAATCATCATTGGCCCAAGTTAGTTGGACGAAACTGCCAGCGCCCAGTCGTGGTGAAGTTATAAGACGCATAGGAGACAAGTTACGCGAACATAAAGATGCATTAGGTAGTTTAGTTGCGCTGGAAATGGGAAAAATAAAACAGGAAGGTGATGGTGAAGTACAGGAAATGATAGACATGGCAGATTTTGCTGTTGGTCAATCTCGCATGTTGTATGGCAACACTATGCACTCTGAGCGGCCGCAACATCGAATGTATGAGCAATGGCATCCGCTTGGTGTTGTTGGCGTTATTTCCGCGTTTAATTTTCCCGTGGCGGTTTGGGCGTGGAATGCTTTTATTGCTGCAATTTGCGGAAATACCGTGGTTTGGAAACCTTCGGCGAAAACGGCGCTATGTGCCATTGCTGTTCAGCATATTTGCAATGATGTGATGGAAGAGATGGGTTATGAAGGATTATTTTCTTTGTTTTTACCGGAAGACAATACAATCGCCACGAAATTTGTGGAAGATCCGCGAATTGCGTTAATGTCATTTACTGGCTCAAGCTCAGTCGGTCATTTTGTTGCTGAAAAAGTATCGTCACGTCTGGGGCGGTATTTGTTGGAGTGCAGTGGCAACAACGCCATGATTGTTGATGAAACCGCGAACCTTGATCTTGCCGTACCCGCCATTGTTTTTGGCTCTGTTGGAACGGCTGGTCAACGTTGTACAAGTACACGACGTTTGTTTATTCACGAATCAGTTTACGATGAGTTGAAAGCACGTATTATTAAAGCCTATAAACAAGTTCGGGTGGGTGATCCGTTGCAGCAGTCTACTCTCATGGGGCCGTTGATAGATGAACAAGCTGTTTCTCAATTTGAAGTAGCAATTCAACAAGCGGTAGAACAGGGTGGTGAAGTGCTGGTAGGTGGAAAAATAAGTGATCAAAAAGGATTTTTTGTTGAGCCAACCGTGATTGAAATGTCCTTGCAGTCAGAAATTGTACGTGACGAAACATTTGCACCCATTTTGTATTTAATAAAATATGATCTTCTTGAAAATGCCATTCATTTGCAAAATGATGTTCCCCAGGGTTTGTCATCAGCCATCTTTACTAACAATATTCAAAATGCTGAACTATTCTTGTCAGCCGCGGGTAGTGACTGTGGCATTGCAAACGTCAATATTGGGACATCCGGCGCAGAGATTGGCGGAGCCTTTGGTGGTGAAAAAGAAACGGGTGGTGGTCGCGAAGCAGGATCTGACAGTTGGAAAGCTTATATGCGTCGGCAAACGAATACCATTAACTGGAGTAGCGAATTACCATTAGCACAGGGAATAAAATTTGATTTGTAATTATTTTTTCTGGTTGCTTAATTGAGATGCTAATCAAGGTTAAATCATCATTGAATTGGTTATTGGAATACTCATTTAGTGACTGCAGTATCATGTCATTTAATTTAATGGATGGCAGTTGGTGGTAATTTTCCACTGTTTCGATTAGCCTTTCTAACCCCCACATTTCCCGATCTCCATTTTCTACTTCTATAATACCATCGGTGCAGAGAATGATCTTATCGCCTGCGTCAATTTTTCGGGTATGAGTAATACAGGGTACAGGTAGGGGATGAATCGCACCGAGAAATATGGTTTCCGCTTTTAAGGTTTCCACCGTTTTGTTTGCCGAGTTGTAATGCAGAACCGGTGGTAGAGCAGCGCCGCCAAAAATAATTTCATTCGTATTGTGGGATATTAATAGACTGCCATATGACGTAAACGTACCTGTGTTCGAAATGTGTTTACATAGATATTCATTGAGTCCTTCAATCAATTCACAAGGATTAATCCCCGGTTCCATATGCGTCGTAATGTAAGTATTTACTCTCGCTGCAAGTAGGGCAGAGATGACACTATGTCCAGTGACATCACAGTAACAAACCATGGTGTGGCTATCCAGGATTGGCATAATCGCAAAATAGTCGCCACCAATTTCGCGATAGGGGATTGTTTTCGCGGCGATATCTAGATGTTCATTATCCAGATCATCAGGCAAAAAGCTGTAATGTAACTTTGCAGCGAAGTTGACTTCTTCTTCAGGTGTCAAATGGATAACTTCCTAAGCTGATTCATTTTGAATTATTTGGGCTTTATTTTCTATAGATGTATATCGGTTGAATCATTTCTAACTTAACAACTATTGGGTGACTGAAAGGGTATTATTGGGTGATTTTGGTGGTTGCAGTATTTAGTCGTTAATCTATATTTAGCATACATCTGTAATGCAAATAACTATATATTGTATGTGCATCGATTAATGTGACCATAATTGTCAATTTACAAGCAAATGCTGATTTGTTAGTGTGTGTCGTAATTTCACGACCAAATGGGAATTGCCAATATGTTGTCAAGATCTATTGCGTTATGTGTTGGGTTATTCTTTTCCAGTCTCATTCAAGCTTCCCCATTTCTGTATTCGTTCTCTGGCAATATTTTTGTCGTTAATAGCAGCACTAATAGTAATCCCGATGCGCCAACATCGGTTGATATTAATGGTATTCCCACTTACACAATCGATGGCACAAATTTCACTATTGGTGAAACCCTCACGTATGAATTTATTGTCGATTTGGCAGAGCCTGGATTTTGTGATTCTCTTACAACAATACCGAGTTCGCAATGTAATCATTCGGTGGATGGTTTAGGCAAAATTATTGATGATCGATATTTTGAAAGCGAACTGTCGTTTGCTAATAAAAGTGTAGGTTATGATTGGTATGGGGCAGATCTGCATTTTGGTTTACGCTTATCTGATAACAACGATAATGTCATTGAGAGCCAGCTGCATGGTGGCAGTTCTATTGTTGTTCAAACAGGGCCAACTACGGTGTTAAAAGATTTAGAAGATTGGGATTCCGTTATATTTCCCCTGGACTTAAATCCTGTGACCGGACTTATTGGTCGCGATACCTGGACATATCTCGATTCGAGCAATGACTTGTTTCAAGGACAAATATTAACGGTGCTCAACTTAGATTCAGTAACAGCACTCGAGGTTCCTGAGCCTGCTACATTGACATTGCTAATGCCAGCACTGCTAATGTTACGAAAATTCAAAAACCCAAGATATTCAGCTAATACTTGAGAAACCAACTAGTGGACCAGCGGGGAATTCAATGATTCCTTGGTAGTATTTGATTAGCCTTTATATTATATAAGTCGTATATCCAAGCAATCCATTTCTGCGTATACATATTTTCTATAAAATTTTCTATAATCCATGGTTCGATACCGGCACCAAGATGATAAAAAGGATTTGGAAAATATGTTATGGAAGCATAAAAATAGTTTAAAAGCCTTAGTTATAGTCATGTTACTGTCTGGCTGTGCTGTTGATGAAATCTATCGAAGCAAGTTTTCACCCTGTGAAGTGAATAACTCACAATCTTGCGAGACTGCATCTATCCAACTTTATCATCAAAATAGTGATTCAGAATTCACTTTGGGATTTGTTGAAATTGATGATCAGGGCCAATTGCGTAGCCGGAAGCAACTACGTACTTTACTAAATACTTTATATGAAATGTCTGCTCAGGAAAGTCTTTTAATTAATGTGTTTGTCCATGGCTGGCATCATAATGCAAGTCCAAATGATGCCAATGTGCGTAGTTTTGGAAAAAGCATGAAAAGGCTGAGTCAGGTTGAAAGTCAACTCAGCAAAGCTCGAAATCAAAAAAGGCGTAAAGTTGTTGGGGTTTACGTGGGTTGGCGTGGAGAGTCAGTTACCACACCGGTTATTAATAACTTAACATTTTGGGATCGAAAAAGTACTGCCCAGGAAGTCGGATTACTGGGTATTACAGAATTACTATTGAAGTTAGAAGAAATCAGCAATATTAAGAATACCCAAGATGAGCAGAACAAAAGTCGGTTGGTTGTGGTGGGGCACAGTTTCGGTGGCGCTGCTATTTATAGTGCCACAGCCCAAATTCTTGCTAGTCGATTTGTTGATAACCAGGAAAACAAGAATTTCGACAGTGTTGCGGAAGGTTTTGGTGATTTGGTGGTATTGTTGAATCCCGCATTTGAAGCGCTCCGTTATGCGCCACTTTATGATATGGGACAGGCGCGCTGCGGTTACTTTCCGACTCAACGGCCAAAGCTTGTAATATTAACTTCTGAGGCGGATTGGGCTACGAAATTGGCTTTTCCTATTGGTCGGGCATTATCAACAGTTTTTGAAACACATGCAGATGTTCAACGAAGTTATTGCGGCAGAAATTTAGAATTAGATGAAGGTGCAGCCGACAGAAATACCGTGGGACACTTTGAGCCATTAATGAGTCATACTTTACAACCCATTGAAAAAGATTCTAACTATACTGAAGCAAAAGTTGAGAATATTGGAAATATTTGGGCATCTCAAAAAGAAGGGCACGAAACTAAAATTGGTAGAACTTTATTAACCCATTTAAAACGCACTGAGCCACGGAATCCCTTTTTAAACATCAAAGTCGATAAAGCGCTAATAGCTAATCACAATGATGTATTTGGTGATGAAATTCTGGAATTTTTACGTTTGTTAATTGTATTGTCTACGGGTTAAATTAAAAATGCTAGGCGTTCTTTGAGTCTTCAAATATTTGTGTAGGATAACCATCAAGACTTTCCCGGTTCTTATCCTGCCAATACTGTTTAATGCCATCTTCGCCTTTATTTTCAGACCACTTTATCAGTGTGTCGCGATGTTGAAAGTTTTCCGCTGTAGGCACCGCATAGCCGCATGAAGTTTGGATTTTCTGAATGTGCAATACAATGATTTGGCGTGTACCCGGGTAATCGGGAAAATGTGATTGCCATGTTTCCCAATCGTTATGATATTGATTAATAACTTCACCCTGGCCATACATGCGAAAGATCAACGGTTGTTTGGCAAAGCTGCACATCATAATTGTTAGTCTGCCATCTTTATGAATGTGTGCGGCGGTTTCGTTGCCGCTACCGGTCATGTCTAAATAGGCAACAGTTTTATCGTTTATTACCGCAAAGCTATCCATACCTTTTGGTGATAAATTGATTAAGCTCTCATTTGCAGCACTTGCGGTAAAAAAAATGTGTTGAGCTTGTATAAATTTGATGTGTTTGTCGTTAAGGGTTTCAAAAAAATCTGCCACAGTTAATCCTTTTTCTTGTGGTGATGAATTTTTTTCTTCGCCTGGATAAAGTTTACCAATTGGTTTGGTGTAATAGGCAATTCAGGCTATATTTGAAGTCTTTTCTGAGTACGTTTAATTGCACTCAGATTTTATTTAATCTTTCAGTGTTTGGAAAATTAAGCTGGAATTAGTGCCACCAAACCCAAAGCTATTGGACATGACAGTATTCAATTCAATATTATCTATTCGTTGTGTGGCAATAGGCAAACCTTCAGCATCCGGATCGAGTTCTGTGATATGAGCAGAAGCTGATACAAAATTATGCTGTTGCATTAACAGAGTGTAAATAGCTTCATTTACCCCAGCAGCACCTAATGCGTGGCCGGTGAGAGATTTTGTTGAACTGATGTGCGGTATGTTCTCAGTGAATACAGTTCGGATAGCTTCTAATTCTTTAGTATCGCCAATAGGTGTGCTCGTGCCGTGCGCATTAATATAATCAACCGGTGCGTTTACATGCTCCATGGCCTGTTGCATACATCGGACAGCGCCTTCACCTGATGGCTGAACCATGTCATAACCATCAGAAGTTGCGCCATAACCAACAAGTTCTGCATAAATTTTTGCGCCACGTTTTTTGGCGTGCTCCAATTCTTCCAGTACTAATATGCCACCACCGCCAGCAATAACAAAACCATCTCGGCTAACATCGTAGGGACGGGAGGCAGTTGCGGGCGTGTCGTTGTATTTAGACGATAATGCGCCCATGCCATCAAATAAAACTGATTGAGTCCAATGCAATTCTTCGGCGCCGCCAGCAAACATCATGTCTTGTTTACCCATTTGTATCAGTTCATATGCGTTACCGATGCAATGTGCGCTGGTTGCGCAAGCTGAGCTAATTGAGTAGCTAGTGCCTTTAATTTTGTAAGCAGTACACAAGCAGGCTGACGTGGTGCTACCCATGGTTTTAGTCACCATATACGGTCCCACGCGACGAATGCCTTTCTCTCGCATGGTATCCGCAGCAAGTACGGTATTTTCCGTGGATGCGCCACCAGAGCCAGTGATGAGTCCTGTGCGAATATTGGAAATTTGATCTACCGATAGATCAGCGTCTTCGATGGCTTCTTTCATTGCAACATAGGCAAATCCGGCAGCATCACCCATAAAGCGGTATAGTTTTCGATCTATTTGATCTTTTAAGTTGATATCGACGGGACCATGTACATGGCTGCGGAAACCCATTTCAGCGTATTCCTCGCTGAACTTAATGCCAGATGATCCTTCAAATAATGCATTTTTAACGTCTTCTTTATTGTTACCAATGCTGGAAACAATACCAATGCCTGTAATAACAACCCGTTTCAATGTATTTACCTTTAAAAACTTTCAGTATTTGTGAATAATCCAACACGTAAGTTATTGGCAACATAGATTTCTTTGCCATCTACCAACATGCGTGCGTCAGCAATACCCATGTATAATTTACGCATAATAACGCGCCTAAGGTCAATCTGATAAGTGACTAATTTACTCTCCGGGGTGACTTGTCCGGTAAATTTTACATCACCTGCACCAAGTGCCCGACCGCGACCAGGGCCACCGCGCCAACCAAGGTAAAAACCAACCAGTTGCCACATAGCATCCAAGCCTAAACAGCCTGGCATAACGGGATCATTTTCAAAATGGCAATCAAAAAACCAGAGGTCCGGTTTGATTTCCAATTCAGCAATAATTTGCCCTTTTCCAAATGTACCGCCGTCTTCAGTGATTGAAACGATACGATCAATCATTAACATGGGGGGGAGGGGTAATTGTGCGTTACCAGGGCCAAACAACTCGCCTTTGCCGCAGCTTATGAGTTCTTCGTATGTGAAACTGTTCTTTCGATTCATTCTTTCCCCAATGCGTATTTTTACATCAAACTTATTATGCAGGTTTGCAAAGCGGGATAAACTAACATAAACCAGCCTAAAAATTAACGATGAAATCGTAAGTTGTTCTTTATCTATTTATTTTTTTGTCGATACGGTATTAGAATTGCTGTATAGAATTTGGTAAGTCACTGATTTCGCTAACGTCATGATCAGATTAAGTAAATGATGTAATTGAGGTTAGTATTAGGGAACCGACGTAGGTCAAAAGTGATCTATTCACCGCAATGGTGCGAATTAATTCTTATGGATAAGATGAATAAAAGCAATGGATTAAACGATCTTTGGGAAACCTCCCAATTAAGTGGGGCGAGTGCCGATTATCTCGAAGGCTTATATGAAGACTTTTTAGTCGACCCTAATTCTGTTGATGAAAAATGGAGTGCGTATTTTAAACAAATGCGCGTCGAACAGAATGCGTCAGATCCCGAGCCAATTCACTCAGCCATTCGACAAAGTTTTCGTGAGTTAACCAAGAAACCTCAAATAGCCGCTGGCTCTAATGCAGACATAGAGCAATATAAAAAACAGGTCAGTGTCCAAAATCTTATACATTCATACCGATTTGGTGGCCATCAAAAAGCGGACTTTGATCCTCTTTCATCTCGAAATGAAATTGAAGTTCCTTCGCTTGCATTGAGTAAATACGATTTATCCTCTAGCGATCTAAATACAGAGTTTTATACCGATGATTTGCATGGACCAGAAAAGCTGCCACTTGCCACAATCATTGATGTTCTGGAAAAAACCTATTGTGGAAAAGTCGGTTCTGAATATTTACACAGTACAACTATGGCAGAACGCGATTTCATTCAGACTCGATTGGAGGAGTATTTAAGTGAGCCGCGTCTCGAAAAAGATGTAAAAGTTCGTTTGCTAAAACGCTTAACAGCAGCTGAAGGGTTGGAACGTTTTCTTCATACTAAATATGTTGGTCAAAAGCGATTTTCTCTAGAGGGCGCAGACAGTCTAATTCCTATGTTGGATGAATGTATTCATCGTGCTGGGAATCAAGGTGGTAAAGAAGTCATTATTGGAATGGCGCACCGTGGTCGCCTAAATGTTTTAGTTAACATCATGGGTAAATTGCCTGAAGATTTGTTTGATGAGTTTGAAGGTAAGGCCAAACAACTCGAAGATGGTACAGGTGATGTTAAATATCACATGGGCTTCTCAAGTAATATCGCGACTAAAGGTGGCGATGTTCATATTGCGTTAGGTTTTAACCCCTCACATTTAGAAATTGTGGGGCCGGTAGTGGAAGGCTCTGTGCGCGCAAGACAAGAGCGACGTTCAGACAAAGATGGTGACCAGGTTATTCCCATCATTATTCATGGCGATGCCGCTTTTGCGGGGCAAGGTGTGGTAATGGAAACCCTGAACATGTCCCAGTCTCGTGGTTATTCTACCAAAGGCACAGTACACATAGTTATAAATAACCAAATCGGTTTTACCACGAGTAACCAGAAAGATGCACGCTCCACTATGTATTGTACTGATGTGGCGAAAATGGTTAATGCACCGATTTTTCATGTGAACGGTGATGATCCAGAAGCCATTTATTTTGTAACCCGCTTGGCGATGGATTATCGCAAGCAATTTCACAAAGACGTGGTGGTTGATTTAGTTTGTTATCGTCGTCATGGGCACAGTGAGGCTGATGAGCCTTATACGACGCAGCCGATGATGTACAAAATGATAAAGAGTAAAAAAACGCCTCGTGCTTTATATGCAACGCAACTAATCAGTAACGGTATTATTCAGACCGGTGATGAAAAAACCATTCTTGATGAATATCGAAATACCCTTGAAAGTGGCCAACCCGTTATTATCAGCCGAATATCCCGCAACGAAGCGCGTTATCCCTACGAAGGTGATTGGCAACCTTATTTGAAAAAAATGTGCGATATTATCGTGAAGACCTCCGTATCGAAAGAAACCATAACGGAGTTGGCACCTTATCTAACTAGCGTGCCAGAAAACTTTAAATTGCATTTCAGTGTTAACAAGGTTTTTGACTCGCGGAAAAAAATGCTTGCCGGAGAACTTGAGTTTGATTGGGGTTGCGCAGAAAGTCTTGCCTACGCAACGCTTATTAGAGAAAATTTTCATGTGCGGATTTCGGGACAAGATGTTGGTCGCGGCACCTTCTTTCATCGACATGTTGTGGTGCATAATCAAGAATTAGGTGAGAGTTACGTGCCGTTAAGGAATTTGGAGACAGACAAGGCCAAATTTCTGGTTATCAATTCTTTGTTGTCGGAAGAAGCCGTTTTGGCGTTTGAATATGGCTACGCCACAACAGACCCAAACACGCTGACTATTTGGGAAGCGCAATTTGGCGATTTTGCCAATGGCGCACAAGTAGTTATCGATCAATTCATCAGTGCAGGTGAGCAAAAATGGAATCGACTTTGTGGTTTGGTTGTGTTTCTACCACACGGTTACGAAGGGCAGGGGCCAGAGCACTCCTCAGCAAGATTGGAAAGGTATCTACAACTTTGTGCCGAAAATAATATGCAAGTTTGCGTGCCCACAACGCCTGCGCAAATCTTTCATCTTTTGCGTCGACAAATGTTACTCTCATGTCGTAAACCTTTATTTGTGATGACGCCCAAAAGTTTGTTACGTCACAAGCTGGCAGTTAGCAAGTTATCGGAAATAACGTCTGGAGAATTTCAACAAATTATCCCTGAGATAGACGATCATAATGAGAAAGCGGTAAAACGAATAATTTTATGCCACGGTCGAGTCTATTATGATTTGCTAATCAAGCGTCGTGAAAACAAACGTGATGATACGGTGATTATTCGTATGGAGCAATTGTACCCTTTCCCCGTGGCACAAATGAAACGAGAATTAAAACGTTATCCAAATGCTAAAGAAATTGTTTGGTGTCAGGAAGAGCCTAAAAATCAAGGTTCCTGGTTTACCAGTCAGCATCATGTTCGGGCCGTAATGGGAGATGATGTAACATTAAGTTATGCGGGACGTCCCTTCTCTGCAGCACCTGCCGTTGGTTATCCTGGATTACATGCGAAACAATTGGAAGAGTTATTAAACGAGGCGATTGGATATCCTGACGCCGAAGTTCAATAGGAATAAAGCAATGACAACAGATATTAAAGTACCTGGTTTTCCTGAATCTGTGGCTGATGGCACCATTGTCGCGTGGCATAAAAAAGTGGGTGACGCTGTAGAGATTGAAGACGTAGTGGCTGATGTTGAAACAGATAAAGTTGTTTTCGAAGTTCCTTCTCCCGTCAGCGGCGTGATAACGGAAATTATTGAAGCCGAAGGTACGGTTGTACTTTCGCAACAAGTTATCGCTCGAGTGGACGAAACAGCGAAAGTCGCCGTTTCAACAGCAAGTGAAAAGCCCTCTGCTGTTGATGCGGTTGTTCCATCGACTGTGGCTGCATCCGGCGAGCTAAAAATAAATCCTGCAGCGAAAAAGCTGGCAGAAGAAATGGGGGTTGATGTTAATCAAGTTTCTGGTTCTGGAAAAGACGGAAGGATTATAAAAGAAGATATACAAAATTTTTCCGCTAATAAATCCGCAGCCTCCACATCGCCAGCTGTGGCCTTGGTTGGTGAACGTGTTGAAAAACGTGTACCCATGACGCGATTAAGGGCACGCATCGCCGAGCGTTTGGTGGATGCTCAACACACGGCTGCAATGTTAACGACATTCAACGAAATCAATATGAAACCCGTAATGGATGTTAGATCGAAATATAAAGATGAATTTGAAAAAGTACATGATACCAAACTGGGTTTTATGTCGTTTTTTGTTAAAGCGGCAACTGAGGCATTGAAAAAATTTCCCGCTATCAACGCATCAATTGATGGTAACGATATTGTATATCACGGTTTTTTTGATGTGGGCATCGCGGTCAGTTCACCGCGCGGTTTGGTCGTGCCGGTTTTACGTGATGCGGAGCTCATGAATCTGGCTGATATTGAATCCAAAATTCGAGAATACGGTGGTAAAGCACGAGACAATAAATTGGGGATTGAAGAAATCACCGGAGGCACTTTTTCGATTACTAACGGTGGCGTATTTGGCTCTATGTTGTCAACGCCTATTCTTAACCCACCTCAGTCAGCAATTTTAGGCATGCATAATATTGTAGAACGGCCTGTTGCAGAAAATGGTGAAGTCGTTATTCGGCCGATAATGTATGTTGCGCTGACTTATGATCATCGGATTGTGGATGGTCGAGAGGCAGTTCAATTTTTAGTATCAATTAAAGAAAGTCTGGAAGATCCTGTCCGACTGGTTTTGGATTTGTAGAGAATCAATATGCCAAAAGAATTTGACGTAGTCGTTATAGGTGCTGGGCCAGGTGGTTATGTGGCAGCAATTCGTTGTACGCAGTTAGGTTTAAAAACAGCATGTGTTGACGAGTGGATTGGAGCGAATGGCAAACCATCACCTGGTGGAACTTGTTTGAACGTGGGTTGCATACCTTCCAAAGCGTTAATTGAATCGTCGGAATTATATGAGCACGCTTCACACGGCGCTGCAGCTCATGGCGTTAAAATTAAAGACATTCAATTAGATTTAAAAACCATGTTAGCCAGAAAGGATAAAGTAGTTTCTGAGCTTACTTCCGGTGTTGCTGCTTTGTTTATGGCGAATAAAATTACTTTTTTTCATGGCCGTGGCGTTTTAAAGGCGAACAAAACAGTTGATGTTAGTTTAGTTGAGGGTAAATCAGAAACACTGGTTGGCAAGAATATTATTATTGCCACTGGTTCTTCGCCCACTGAACTTGGTCTTGCGCCCTTTAATGGTGACACCATCGTTGATTCCACAGGTGCATTGGCATTTTCTAAAGTGCCGAAGAAATTGGGTGTGATAGGCGCTGGTGTTATTGCATTGGAGTTAGGTAGCGTGTGGCGACGGCTTGGTTCTGATGTCACTATGTTTAAATCTCGCGATAATTTTTTACCCACTGCCGATGCGCAAGTTGGACCTGATGCGTTAAAACAGTTTAAAGCGCAAGGTTTGGATTTTTGTATGGGTGTTAAAATAACGGCGAGTACTGTAAAAAACAAAAAAGTTACATTGGAATATGAAAATAAGGCTGGTAAACAAAAAGCAACTTTCGATAAGCTGGTGGTTGCAGTTGGGCGTAAGCCAAATACCAATGGTTTATTTGAAGGTGAATCTGGCGTTTTGGTAAATGAGCGAGGCTTTATCGAAGTGGACGAGTATTGCCAAACTGCTGTTGAAGGTATTTATGCTATCGGTGATGTGGTTCGTGGGCCTATGCTGGCACATAAGGGTTCTGAAGAGGGTGTCGTCGCTGCGGAAAGAATAGCAGGCCATAAAGTGTTGCCCATAGATTTGGATCTGGTGCCCTCAGTTATTTACACAGCCCCAGAAATTGCCTGGGTTGGTAAAACCGAGCAAGAATTAAAAGACGCTGGGGTGAAGTACCGCACTGGTTCTTTCCCGTTTAATGCAAATGGCCGTGCTCGAGCAATTAATGATACGGATGGCTTTATTAAAGTGTTAGCTGATGAAAAAACTGACAGAGTTTTAGGTGTGCATATGATAGGACCACAAGCCTCTGAATTAATTATGCAAGCCAAAATTGCCATGGATTTTGGTACCAGTAGTGAAGATCTTGCCATGACAATGTTTGCACATCCCACATTGTCAGAGACGTTTCATGAAGCAGCTTTATCTGTTGATGGACGGGCGATACATGCTATGCAGGCAAAGAAAAAGTAAATCTAGTAAGTGAAGCCAGGCGTAGCTTGCGAATCCCGTGAATAATAGTGATGATGTAACATTGTTTTAGTGACTAAGGAAAACGATAAATGAATTTACATGAATACCAGGCCAAGGCGTTATTCAAGCAGTACGGTGTCGCCGTGCCGGAAAATCGCGTTGTGAGTAATGCCGAAGAAGCAGATAAAGCCATAGATTCTCTCGATTGTTCTCGTTATGTTGTTAAAGCACAAGTTCATGCTGGCGGCAGGGGTAAAGCCGGCGGGGTGAAGATTACTGATTCCAAACAAGCTGCAATTGATGCAACTGAAACGATGCTCGGAACAAACTTAGTGACGTTTCAAACCGATGCTAACGGGCAGCCGGTCAATCAAGTTCTTATTGAAGCGCCGAGTGATATTGAGCGAGAGCTTTATTTAGGTGCAGTGGTTGATCGTTCATTACGCCGTGTCGTTATCATGGCGTCTACCGAAGGTGGAATGGATATCGAAAAAGTTGCGGCTGAAACACCAGAAAAAATTCTGAAGTCAGCCGTGCATCCCATGGTCGGTTTGCAAGGTTATCAATGTCGTCAATTAGGATTTGGATTGGGATTGAAAGGTGATCAAATCAAACAATTTAGCAAAATTCTGTCAGGATTGATGAAGTTGTTTCATGACAAAGATTTAAGCTTAATTGAAATTAATCCGCTGGTTGTGACTAAGCAAGGTGATTTGCTTTGCCTGGATGGAAAAATCAATATTGATGAAAGTGCCTTATATCGATTACCTGATATTGAAAAACTTCGCGACATCACCCAAGAAGATGAGCGAGAAGTTAAAGCCAAAGAATGGGATTTAAATTATATTTCGCTTGATGGAGAAATTGGCTGCATGGTTAACGGTGCTGGACTGGCCATGGCAACCATGGATTTAATTAAATTGCATGGCGGCGACCCGGCAAATTTCTTGGATGTTGGCGGTGGAGCGACAAAAGAACGGGTCTCCGAAGCGTTTAAAATAATTTTGTCAGACTCTAATGTTAAAGCTGTTCTGGTGAACATTTTTGGCGGTATTGTACGATGTGACATGATTGCTGAAGGAATCATTGGTGCAGTGGAAGAAGTACATGTGGAAGTTCCTGTGGTTGTCCGGCTTGAAGGTAATAATGCGGAACGGGGACGTGAATTGCTTCGAGCAAGTGATTTGCAGATTATCGCTGCAGAAAATCTGGATCAAGCTGCTGAGAAAGTCGTTGCGACTTTGAAGGAGGCATAAGTTATGAGTGTACTCGTTAATAAAAATACTAAAGTTATTTGTCAGGGTTTTACTGGCAAACAAGGCACGTTTCATTCTGAGCAAGCGGTGGAATACGGAACTCAAATGGTCGGTGGTGTAACCCCGGGCAAAGGCGGACAAAAACATTTAGATCTGCCAGTATTCGACACGGTGCAAGACGCGGTGAATGAAACGGGTGCGGATGCGTCTGTGATTTATGTGCCGGCTGCTTTTTGCAAAGATGCAATTCTTGAAGCGGTGGATGCCAACATTCCTTTGATTGTTTGTATTACAGAAGGCATTCCAACCATGGATATGCTGGAAGCCAAAATGGTTGTGCAAGAAGCAGGTTTACGATTAATTGGACCGAATTGTCCCGGAATCATTACGCCGGGGGAATGTAAAATTGGCATTATGCCTGGCGCAATACATTTACCTGGAAAAGTAGGCGTTGTATCGCGCTCCGGTACTTTGACTTATGAAGCAGTAAAACAAACCACTGATTTGGGTTACGGTCAATCGACCTGTATTGGTATTGGTGGTGATCCAATTCCAGGAATGACCTTTATTGATTGTCTGGAATTATTTGAAAACGATCCTCAAACAGAAGCCATTTTAATGGTGGGTGAAATTGGTGGAACTGCCGAAGAAGAAGCGGCAGAATTTATCAAATCTAATGTGAGCAAACCGGTGGTTGCTTATATTGCAGGTGTTACTGCGCCAAAAGGAAAACGTATGGGGCATGCGGGGGCGATTATCGCTGGTGGTAAGGGAACTGCGGATGAAAAGTTTTCAGCATTACAAGCGGCGGGGGTAGCCACAACTAAATCACCCGCAGAGTTAGGTGCGAGACTAAAGCAACGATTGGAGGTTTAGATCCTTCGCTTTTTTAATCGGAAGTTTACTCAAACAAAAAAAGAGCATAATTTGCTCTTTTTTTGTTTCGACTATCGTAAATACTAAATTAGGATGACTGTTGAATGACTTTGTTTAAGTCGCTTGATAATTCTGAAAAAATGACGGAAGTCGACGCTGTTTGTTCAGCGCTTGTCACAGTATCACCAATACTTTTAGAAATTTCGTGTATGCTTTTATTTATTTCTTGAGAGACGGTACTTTGCTCGATAGCTGCACCTGCGATTTGATTGCTCGTGGAGTCAATCGCATCGACAGCTAAAGTTACACCTGCAATTGACTCTGCGGTGTTTTCGATATGACTATACGAGTCTTCTGCTCGCTGTTTTGCGGTATCTATCGCACCAACTGCATCTTTGGCCGCTCCCTGTATCTGGTCAATAATTTTTTCAATTTCTTGAGTTGATTCCGCTGTGCGTGTTGCGAGTATTCGTACTTCGTCAGCGACTACCGCAAATCCGCGACCGGCCTCTCCAGCACGTGCCGCTTCAATCGCGGCATTTAATGCCAATAAATTGGTTTGCTCCGCGATGTTTTGGATCACATCCAATACAGCTCCGATGTTTTGACTGTTTTCCGCAAGTCGATGAATCACGTCCACTGAACCTTGCATATCAGACTCCAGCGTTGAGATGATGCCGATGGTTTCTGAGATTTGTTGATTTATGTTTGTGACTTCGGTTTTTGCCTCTTTAGCGGAGTGCGCAGAATCGTTTATGTTTTTACTAACCTCTTCAACAGATGCTGTCATTTCATTAATTGCTGTAGCTACTTGGTCTATTTCAGAGCGCTGTTGATTGATACTTGCCATGGTGGAGTCAATGGCTCTTGCAGTATCAGTGGCAGAGGATTCCAGTTGACTGCTTGCATGCGATGCTCGATATCTAAGTGTATCGAGTTTATGCTGCTGTAGCTCCATAGATAAAATGAGTTCGCCAAATTCATTGTTATGACCAGTAATGACACGTTGCGCAATGGGGTTGTGTATTAATTTTCGGGCGTGTTTCGCTGCGATAGTTATTGGTCGAATAATGGTTAAAGAAATGAACCAGCCAACTATTGCGCCGGCGACTAAACCTGCGTAGGCATACATTCGTTGATCTTCAATGATTGAAAGATAGTATCCCAAACTTACGACTGTACAACTCATTATGATCATTACTAACAGGGTTTGAGTAACTGACAGGGGTTTTAGCAACGGTGACTTTTCGTTATTAATTCCTTCGTAGAGTTTTTCAGCGCGTTTTATTTCATCAATGCTCGGTTTTTTGCGAACAGATTGGAATCCGGTTGTTTGGCCATTTTCAATTATTGGGGAAACATAAGCCTTTACCCAATAAAAATCGCCGTTTTTACATCGGTTTTTCACTATCCCCAGCCAAGGTTTATTGTCTTTTATGTTATCCCACAAGTCTTTAAACGCGGCGGGTGGCATGTCTGGGTGACGAACGATATTGTGATTTTTGCCAATTAGTTCATTTTCCGTAAAACCACTGACGCGAATAAATTCGTCATTGACTGACGTGATTTGTCCTTTAGCATCTGTGGTAGAAATAATCACCGATGAGTCGTTAAGGGCTACTTCGTTTTGAGTCACAGGGTGGTTAACTTTCATTTGTACATTTTCCCATTGAGAGGCCTATTAAGTTTTTTTAATCAGTTGAGCTATCAACGTGTTTCTCGTGTGTGAGTTATAAAGCGACCTTGGGAATGATAACTTGAGTGATTTTTAAAACTAATTGCTTGATATATCAGATTCTTAACACGTTTTATTGTCCTGGTATAAACCGAGGTGGATACTAAAGTATTGGAGTAGTTTTTCTATCTAACAGATTTGATGTGGCTAAGGTAAATCGACTATTCGAGGTGTATTGATTGTTTTTTTTCAGCTTCATGAGCTTCGCATTCAATTTTTTTCGCCTGCGCAGAAATTTTATCCATGATGGCAAAAAGAAGACCTGAAGTTATGAAAGTTAAGTGGATGCCAACTGACCAGGCGAGTTGTTCATTGGTGTGTTTGTCTAAGGTCATGAAAGCTTTAAGTAATTCAATACCAGATATGGCGATGATTGAGCCAAATAATTTGATTTTCAATTCTGAAAAATCGACAGTGCCCATCCAAGTGGGACGATCTTCATGATTTTCGTTATCGATTTTTGAAACGAATGTTTCGTAACCGGAGAAGACAAATATTAGTAATAAATTAGCAATTAGGGTGATATCAATCAAAATTAAAATGTGGAGAATGATGTCTTTTAAGCTGGAATCAAAAAGGTTTGGAATGAGTGCGAAGAATTCTTGACCGAATTTTAGTAATAAAAGAAAAATTCCAATTACCAAACCGCCATAAAATGGAGCCAATAACCAGCGGCTTCGAAATAATAAATCTTCCAGGCTGTTTTCTATTTTTTTCATTGTTGGTTAGGTCAAGAATTTTGAGTGACTGAATGTCATTAAGTGTAACATGAATCAAATGTTACGGCTGCTATTGGTTAAAAAAAAGGCAGCTTATAGCTGCCTTCTTGTTGATAAAGCGTGCAACTGACATGTTAGAACATGGCAGATACCGCAGCGGCTAATGTCCAGCTTCGCTTCATTTGTAATCCGTTTAAATCCTGATAAACGGGTAGAGTTAAATCCAAGCCGACTGCAACGACAGATACGGGCATTGATGCGCCGATTGTAAAGTCAACCTGAGTACCACCGTAATTGGAGGAGAAGGCTGTTGGGCTACCCAAAGTCACACCATCCATTAATTTAGTTGGTACGCTAGGATCTGTGCCATCGATGGCACCCCATTTTGCAATATCAATGACGCCACTTAATGTCACCATAGATACGGGTTTTCGTACCCAAAGTTTTGTCATGGCTTTATCGCCGAGTGTATAGCCGTTGTCATTTTCACCAATTCGGTATTTATAACTCACTTGGGCACCGTATCGCCAAGTGTAATAGGCTCCTAGATAGGTGAGTGAAGGTTTGACGTCATATGTGCCAGAACCAAGTTGCATGGCATAGGGAGAGAACATATTGTGTGTCACACACTGTCCACCCATGAACATTTTCATTTTGGACTTCTCATCTATGCTGCCTGTGGGCATACTTAATTCCATGCTGGCGGCGAAAGAGTCATCTAAAAATTTATAACTTAAGCTCAATTGGGTATCCCCAAGGCCGCTGGTTTCCATGGTAGAAGTACATGTGGAGTCTGAAGCTGCGACCATGTCCATGCTATTGCTTAAGTAATTAATCATTAGCATAGTGCTTAGGTCTTTTGTAATATTATACATTGGCATGAGCATGTACATATCCATGGTCATGTCTTTGGGTACCATGCCGTACCGGAATTCTGGGTGCTTGCCCAGAGGGCTATGAGCATCACGTGTACTGACATCGGATGTACCGGCGCGTAATCCATTCATACTCATGCGCATGGCCATGGCTTCGAACATGAATGTGCCTTTGCTATGAGGGTGTTCCAGGTGACTGGGTTTTGCGGCAAATGCGGTGCTAAATGTTATTGTGCTCGCCAATAACACAGTTGGGAAGAAGATGTGTTTTAACCAGGTTGATTGATTCATTTTATTAGGTCTCTTGGTTCGGTATTGCAGCAACCAAATTAAACAAATTTATTAAAATTGTTTTCGCATTTGCGCAATAATTTTAAGTCGTTGTAGCAATGTATTTAGGTATTGCTATTTTTGGGAGATGATTTAATTATCGATTTGAAACTGAATTATAAATGAATAAGGTCTCACGAAAGTATCACATTATCAATTATATCAAGCATTTGAAGCAGGGTGCCTGGTAACGATATGAAACATAAGAACTAATAAAAGAATATGATTCGGAGAAAAAAACCAATGCAAGCAACATTACCTGAAAAACACTGTGTGAAATCACCCAATCGTTGGCGTCCTGCTTTACTTATTGTTATTTTTTTAGCGTCAATTGCGATTATTGTTGAGGGTGTTTATGTATCCCTGCCTTCGATTAAAGCCGGCTTTTTGCATTGGGCATCGTATTTTAACTTGCAGTGGGCGCATCAAGAATCGTTAATACAGGTGTTAGTTAATTTTTCTTTGATGAGCTGGTTATGTTTTAGCGCCTTATTTTTTGGCGGTTGGTTATTAAGGCGCTCAACCAGAAAGCTTCGAGGAAAAGATTGGGCGTTGGCGTCAGAAGGTAAGCGAAAAAAGTTTTTCCCTCCTGTGTTGCTTTACTTGAGAATTTCTTGTTATTTCCTGTTTTTTATTTTTTTGTTTGTGGTGCTTCAATACCCAATTCAATTCATCATATTTTCGTAAATCTCACGTGTTAAATTGATAGTGCAGCGAGTAGTAACTTATGCTTCGCGGCTTTTTGTTTTAGGCTTGGTTTGCCAATTCTAACTCTAAAATAACGGTTTTTTTTATTGCTTTCATCAACCCGCCACTGGTGTCCTTCCTGCTTACAAATTATGGAAACTTGACGAAAAACCAATGGATCATTCGTTAGGAATTTTTTACTCTCGTTGATTTCGGCATTGTTCAGTTCATAACGTAAACGCATACTTAATGTGGGCTCGCAAAGGTTTCGTAAATCTATGTGGCTTGAGTTGTTCATGTCTTGCTCCGGGTTTTCACTGCGTGGTATCGATAATTTTGAGGGAAACGTGGGAGATAGCCTGTGATATATCTCACAATGCAGGTTATAAATGAGTGATTTGTGGTAAATTATTGGCTTTTCAGTCGTGTCAAAGTGAGTTCAAGTGAAGGTTTCCATGCATCCGCTGATGAGACTGTTGTGTTTCATCATATTTGCTGCATTTGTTTCTTTGGGAGAGTACCCAATCATAGGGTTCGGATTCATTATTTTAAGTGGTGTTTGGATTGTATCTGGTCATGGGCCTTCGGTAAAAGCCTGGCAAATGCTGAAGAGATTGAAGCTTTTTTATTTCTCGATTTTATTAGTTTTTCTTGCTTTCACACCCGGTGAAATCATGCTGTCTTTGTTTGGAAACTGGTATCTGACTTATGAAGGTTTGAATCAAGCGGCGGAAAAAATATTAGCGCTATGTTTGTTAGTCCTTGGGGTAGAAACACTGTTGAGATTAACACCCCGAAATAGTATTTTATCCGGACTATTTTATCTGTCGGCTCCCTTGAGATATCTGGGGCTTAATAGAGAACAATTTATTATTCGAATAATGTTAACTTTGGATCTAGTCACGAACGAACCACTCATGATGCCGAAAAAAACCAAGAAAAAAATGTCAGACTATTTTAATGATATCACTCAGCAAATTGCTGATAAGATTACGCAAACAATCAACCATCAAGTACCCTCGACAGCGATTGCTTTTGATTTACATGTTACACCCAGTTACCTTCAATGGTTGTGGCCATCTAGTTTATTATTACTTTTCTGGTGTATCTCGTGAGTGTTCGACGTTATGCGATGGGTGTCGAATATGATGGTCACGGTTTTTGTGGTTGGCAAGCGCAAAAACATGATGTGCCCACCGTTCAGGGGGCGGTAGAAGCTGCATTATCACAAGTGGCTAATGAATCCATTCGAGTTATTTGTGCAGGTCGAACGGATACAGGTGTACATGCTGCAGAACAGGTGATTCATTTCGAATCTTCTGCAGAGCGTTCTTCCCGTTCCTGGGTGTATGGTGCGAATGCCAATTTATCCGACACGGTTTGTGTTTTATGGAGTAAACCTGTTAACTCAGAATTTCACGCACGGTTTTCTGCCAGACGTCGACGATATCAATATGTGATTTACAATCGACAGATTCGCCCAACTTACCTCTTTCATAGAACAACTTGGGAGTATAGGTCGCTGGATGAAAAACGCATGCAAGAAGCCGCAAATTATTTAATCGGAACACATAATTTTAATGCTTATCGCGCTATTGGTTGTCAGGCGAAGAATCCTGTGCGCGATGTGTATGATCTTCGCGTCAGTCGCCAAAACGAATTTGTTTTTATCGATATAGAAGCAAATGCATTTTTACACCATATGGTAAGAAACATCGCTGGCGTTTTGATGGATATCGGTGCTGGTAAATACGAACCCATTTGGGCACAAGAAGTTTTAAATACTCAAGATAGGACACAAGGTGGTATTACTGCACCCTCGGCCGGCCTCTACTTGACAGGTGTCAGTTATGAGGATGATATTCAGCTTCCGCAACTATCGAACAAGCAGCAAGTTTGGTAATCTGTTAATCCAGTTTAGTGTTTCATGACATATACAACGATGAATAAAACCCGTATTAAAATCTGCGGAATAACCCGTAAAGAAGACATTCACAGCGCTGCTCAGCTAGGTGTGGATGCGCTTGGCTTTGTGTTTGTGAGTTCCAGTCCGCGATGTATAAATATTGATCAAGCAGGAATGCTGATCCATGAACTTCCACCCTTTATACAGAGTGTTGGGTTGTTTATGAATCAGTCAGAGCAAGAAATCCGTGAAGTTTTACAAGCAATCCCACTTAATTTGTTACAATTCCATGGCGAAGAGTCGCCAGCATTTTGTCAGCAGTTTGCACTGCCTTATATCAAGGCAATTCCCATGGGTGGAGAGATAGATGCGCTGCATTATGCTGCGCAATACAGTGACTCCAGCGGATTCTTACTGGATAGTCATAGTCTGGGCGAGTCTGGTGGCAGTGGCGATAAATTCGATTGGGACAAGATCCCTCAGCCTTTTGGTCGACCACTTATTTTGGCGGGTGGATTAAATGTGGCGAATATCAAAGAAGCTGTCAAACAAGTGAGACCGTATGCGGTTGATGTAAGTAGTGGCGTGGAAGTTAGCAAAGGGATTAAAGATCCCGAAAAAATGGCAGCATTTGTTAGAGGTGTAAGAGAAGGTGACAGGTAAACAAGATTTCAGTACGGAGATGCCTGATGAAAAAGGGCATTTTGGTATTTATGGTGGGCGATTTATCGCTGAGACCTTAATGGCTCCCATTGAGGAGCTGACAGAAGCGTACGCAAGACTAAAAACAGACCCGGAATTTATTCGAGAACTGGATGCGGATCTAGCGGATTATGTGGGTCGACCTTCACCAATATATTTTGCAGAACATTGGAGCCGTGAAGTTGGTGGTGCCAACATATTCTTGAAACGAGAAGATTTGAATCACACTGGCGCTCATAAAATTAATAATACAGTTGGTCAAGCCTTGTTGGCTAAACGCATGGGTAAAACCCGAATTATTGCTGAGACGGGTGCAGGGCAACACGGTGTTGCTAGTGCTACTGTCGCGGCACGACTGGGTTTGGAATGTGTCGTTTACATGGGTGAGGTAGATGTTAAACGTCAAGCGGCAAACGTCTATCGCATGAAGTTATTAGGCGCAGAAGTTGTCTCGGTCACTTCAGGTTCAAAAACCTTGAAAGATGCACTGAATGAAGCCATGCGTGATTGGGTGACAAATGTTGATAACACCTTTTATATCATCGGTACAGTCGCTGGTCCGCATCCTTATCCTGCCATGGTTCGAGATTTTCAAACAGTAATCGGTCGCGAAGCAAGACAACAAATGCTGGATAAAACCGGCGATTTACCGGATGCCGTTGTTGCCTGTGTTGGCGGTGGCTCGAATGCTATTGGTTTGTTTCATCCTTTTTTAAACGATGAAAAAGTTGCTATATACGGTGTTGAAGGTGGTGGGCATGGACTAGATTCAGGCCAGCATGCTGCGCCATTATGTGCAGGCAAACCGGGTGTTTTACACGGTAATCGTACTTATTTAATGGAAGATGATGCAGGTCAGATCATAGAAACTCATTCGATTTCTGCCGGTTTGGATTATCCAGGCGTCGGGCCAGAACATGCGTGGTTAAAAGATATTGGACGTGCTAATTATGTGATTGCCACTGACGATGAAGCATTAGATGCATTTCACGCATTAACAAAAATTGAAGGTATTATTCCAGCGTTAGAATCCAGTCATGCCTTGGCATATGGTGCAAAACTCGCGAAAGAGATGGGTAAAGGCAAAAATATTTTAGTCAATTTGTCAGGCAGAGGTGATAAAGATATTCATACCGTTGCGGCATTAGAAGGAATTTCAGTATGAGCCGAATTTCTGCCTGTTTTGAAGAATTAAAATCAAAAAACCGTAAAGCACTGATTCCTTACGTCACAGCAGGTGATTCTCATCCAGAGGTTACTGTGCCTTTGATGCACGCCATGGTTGATGCAGGCGCTGATATTATTGAACTTGGTGTACCTTTTTCAGATCCTATGGCAGACGGTCCTGTGATTCAAGCAGCGTGTGAACGTGCATTGGAACATAATGTCAGTTTGTCGGATGTGCTAGCAATGGTGACAGCTTTTCGCGTGGACAATCAACAAACGCCCGTGGTTTTAATGGGTTATTTAAATCCGGTTGAAGTCATGGGTTACGAATCTTTTGCTAAACGGGCATCAGAGGCTGGTGTGGATGGTGTGCTGACTGTTGATATGCCACCCGAAGAAGCTGACGATTTAATTGCAGCTTTTGACAATAATAATCTTGATCCCATATTTCTGGTTTCGCCAGAGAGTACTGAAAAACGGTTTAAAGTTATTGCCGAAAAAAGTCGGGGTTTTATCTACTATGTGTCGCTCAAAGGCGTTACTGGAGTAAAAGCCATTGATACCGATGCAGTGGCGGCTAAACTAAAAGAGTTAAAAGCCTTCACTGATCTTCCCATTGGGGTAGGGTTTGGTATTAAAGACGCGTCATCAGCTGCCGCTGTTGCTGGTGTTGCAGACGCGGTTGTTGTTGGCAGTGCTATTGTAAAACGTGTTGAAGCAAATGTTGGTAATCAAAATAAAATTCAATCAGAAATTCAATTGTTATTGTCGGATCTACGACAAGCAATGGATAACACATAAAATAAACGACAAACGGAATCACATATGAGTTGGTTTGAAAAAATTATTCCATCCCGCATTCGTACTGAGACAAAAGGTGCAGTGCCTGAAGGTTTGTGGACTAAATGCACCGGTTGCGGAGCTACCCTGTTTCGATCGGAATTAGAACGGAATATGGATGTTTGTCCAAAATGTAATTTACATATGCGAATTGGAGCCAGACACCGGTTGGAGTTATTTCTCGACGAAGAGGGACGCGAAGAAATCGGGGGAGACTTAGAACCTGATGATATTCTGAAATTTAAAGACAGTAAAAAGTATAAAGATCGAATTACTCAAGCCCAAAAAGCAACGTCTGAAAAAGATGCGCTTATTGCCATGAAGGGCAGTGTAAATGATTTGCCCTTAGTAGCCACTGCATTTGAGTTTCGCTACATGGGTGGTTCTATGGGATCAGTTGTTGGTGAGCGTTTTGTGCGTGCAGCGAATGTTTGTTTAGAAGAAAATATTCCTTTGGTTTGTTTTTCTGCCAGTGGCGGTGCACGCATGCAAGAAGCCCTTTTTTCATTAATGCAAATGGCTAAAACCAGTGCTGTCCTCGCGGAAATGAGTGACCGTAGCATTCCTTTTATTTCGGTGATGACGGATCCTACTATGGGTGGTGTATCTGCCAGTCTCGCTATGCTAGGCGATATAAATATTGCTGAACCGAATGCCTTAATTGGTTTTGCTGGTCCTCGTGTCATCGAGCAAACTGTGAGAGAAAAATTACCTGAAGGTTTTCAACGCAGCGAGTTTTTGTTGGATCATGGCGCCGTTGATATGATTGTTTCGCGTGCCGATATGCGTGACAAAATCAGTCATTTATTGCGCATACTAACGAATAATAAATAATTTAATTTCAATGGAATTTTTTGACGGCTGGGTAACATTTAGCTATCCACTCAAGACCTTTAAAATTATCTGTCAATGAAATTCACTTCTGTTTCTGAATGGTTGGATTGGCAACAACAACTTCATAACAAGGAAATAGACCTCGGTTTAGAAAGAATTAAACCGGTGTATTCCCGTCTAATTCAACGGCCTATAGCGAACAACATTATTACTATCGGCGGTACCAATGGAAAGGGTTCCACGCTTGCGTTTTTAGAAGCCATATATGTTGCGGCCGGTTACCGCGTGGGAAGTTATACATCCCCTCATTTGCTAAATTACAATGAACGGATTCGCTTGCAGGGTGAGCCAATCGATGATGAATCGCTTTGTGACGCCTTTGAGCATGTGGAGTTAGCACGTAAAGAGACAAGTTTAACGTATTTTGAATATGGAACCTTGGCCGCTTTTCACTTTTTTCAACATCAGTCACTCGATGTTGTGTTGCTTGAAGTGGGTTTAGGTGGACGTCTTGATGTGGTAAACATCGTGGAATCGGATTTGTCTATTATTACCAATGTCGAATTAGATCACATGGATTGGTTGGGTGATACCCGAGAAAAAATTGCCGTTGAAAAGTTTGGTATTACTCGACAGGATAAGTCAGTGGTTTTTGTTGATGATAAACTTCCTGAAAGCGGCCAAATCATTTGTGCTAAAAATAATATTTCAATTTATCAATTAAACAAACAATTTTCGTTTCAACGTCGAGATAATAATTGGCATTGGCGAAGCCCTGAGAAAGATTATTTCAGTTTACCTTTACCGCATTTGGTGGGCAATCATCAGTTGAAAAATGCGGCGGGTACCCTAATGGCAATTGTATTATTAGAAAATAAATTGCCGGTTAGTATGCCGCATATTCGCCTGGGACTGACTAATGTGACATTACCCGGTAGATTTCAAGTAACCAACATTGGGCAGGATAATTTGCAAATTAGCGATGTGGCTCATAATCCTCATGGAATTAAGGCGTTTATAGAAAGTTTAATAACGTTGCCCAAAATTGGAGATCACCTTTTGGTTTTTGGATTGTTGCGAGATAAATCCCTGGATGAAGTACTAAACCTATTGAAACCTCACATTGATCATTGGTTTGTCACGGGCATCGATGATGCACGTGGTTTATCGGCTGAAGAAATAAAGAACAGTATGCTTTCCAATGGAATTAATGAGCGTGATATTGACTGTTTTTCAAATACGAAACAAGCACTGGAAAGCGCTAGGTTACAGCTGCAAAAGCATGATAAATTATTAGTGTTAGGTTCTTTTTATGTGGTATCAGACGCTTTGAATCTCGATTAACGATGGAAAATGTTTCACTCACTTCACGAATTGTTGGGGCCATAGTGGTTTTGTCACTTGGCATCATATTTATTCCTGTTTTACTTGAAACCAATCAAATAGATACTGGCAGTATGAAGGAATCACCAATTCCTGACATACCGAGTGAAATATCAACTATTGTTTTTCAACTGAATGAAGAGACAGGTAAGTTTGAAGAGCAAGGTATAACAGAACAAGAAAAATTTGAGCAGCAGGTTGCGAACGAAATAGAGTCTTCTGCTCAGGAAATTGAAATTCCAGAACCTGAACCACCTCCTGCTATCACAACTTCCGAAGACAAACCAGCACCGGTTCGACAATCTACCGAGCACACTTGGATGTTGCAAGTTGCCAGTTTTAAAGATCATTCAAAAGCCGTGGCGTTGCGAGATAAGCTGCGAAAACAACAATATCCGACACATCTGGACGAAAGAAAACAGGATGCAGGCAGTATTTGGCGCGTACGTATTGGGCCGGACTTTAATCGCTCGAATATAGAAAAGATTCAAGCATCTTTAGAGAAAGAAATTGGTATGCGTGGCCTGATTATTCGGCGACGCTGAGCTTGTAACGGAGTTATTCATATTTGCACACATGGTGCGCAATATATGAAAACTCTGGTTTAACCGGGTACGGTACTTTTGCTACAATTCACCCTTTCAAAATACCCCAAACAGTGGGCGTGGTCGATAAATAGTCAATGAATTGTTTTTTTGATTGGATTAGCACAGTGTTTATTGATCAATGAATGCTGTTGACTACATTATCCTCGGGATCTTACTCGTTTCCACCGGGATTAGTTTTTTGCGTGGTTTTGTACGCGAAATTTTATCTTTGGTCGCCTGGATTGCTGCCATGTGGATTGCCGTATCATTTACCCCACAGGTCTCCGTATTGATTGAACATCAAATTAGCAATGAATCAATTCGTTTGGTCGTTGCCTTTCTCGGATTGTTTATTGCGACATTGATTGTCGCGTCTCTGTCTAATACGCTTTTGTCTCAGCTAGTTAAAAAAACCGGTTTTAGTGGTACCGATCGAATGATTGGCTTGATATTCGGTCTAGCAAGAGGCGGGGTCATTGTATCGGTGATTGTGCTTGTTGTTGGTATTACAAAAATTCCGCAAGAACCATGGTGGCAGGAATCACTGCTACTGGATCACTTTGAGACATTGGCCATTTGGTTAAAGGGAAACTTTCCTGAAGGAATGTCTACCCAGTTTGCCTATGATGGTTTGCCTTTATAAAACTAAATACGTCTTTTGGAGAATTTGAATGTGTGGTGTTGTTGGCATAGTTGCCAAATCTGATGTTAATCAATCGCTTTATGATGCATTAATCGTTTTGCAGCACCGTGGTCAAGATGCTGCGGGAATTGTAACGTCTCATAAAGGTCGTTTGAATTTACGTAAAGCCAATGGTTTGGTGAGAGATGTGTTTCATAAACGCCATATGATGCGACTGCGCGGCAAAATGGGTATTGGTCATGTTCGCTATCCCACAGCAGGGTCTTCTTCATCCTCGGAAGCACAACCGTTTTATGTTAACTCCCCCTATGGAATTACGCTGGCACATAATGGCAATTTAACCAATGTTAAAAGTCTAAAAGAAGATTTATATAAAGAAGACTTACGACACATCAATACTGACTCAGATTCAGAAGTTTTATTAAATATTCTTGCTCATGAATTACAAGCATTGCATAAATTAAAAATTGAAGCAGATGATGTGTTTACGGCAATTACTGCTTTACATGAACGATGTAAAGGTGGATACGCCGCAGTAGCAATGGTCACTGGATACGGGATTATCGGTTTTCGCGATCCACACGGAATTCGTCCTATTGGTATTGGAAAGCGAGAAACAGAAAATGGCACTGAATATATGTTGGCCTCGGAAAGTGTTGCGATAGACGCCTTGGGATACGAATTTGTTCGTGATCTCGAGCCTGGAGAAGCGGTTATTATCGGCATCGATGGCACCTTGCATGCGAAACAATGCGCAAAGAAGTCTTTGCATTCTCCATGTGTGTTTGAATATGTTTACTTTTCTCGTCCTGATTCAATAATTGATGGCATTTCAGTTTATAAAGCGCGTTTGCGAATGGGGGAAGCTCTGGCCCAGAAAATTGAACGTGATTTTCCTAATCAAGAAATCGATGTTGTGATTCCTATACCCGATACCAGCCGCACATCGGCATTGCAGTTAGCTAATACGTTGGGCATAAAATATCGCGAAGGTTTTATCAAAAATCGCTATATTGGGCGAACTTTTATCATGCCAGGGCAAAAGCAACGTAAGAAATCCGTGCGACAAAAATTAAATGCGATTGAATTAGAATTTAAAGATAAAAATGTACTGCTGGTTGATGATTCTATTGTGCGGGGCACAACATCAGAACAGATTATACAAATGGCCCGTGACAGTGGGGCCAAGTCTGTTTTCTTTGCCTCGGCAGCGCCGCCGGTTCGTTATCCCAATGTGTATGGTATTGATATGCCTGCGGCTTCTGAATTGATTGGTTTTAATCGCGATGAAACTCAAATTGCTGCTGAAATAGGGGCTGATTGGCTAGTCTATCAGGATATTGATGACATGATTGAAGCCATTATGCATAAGAATAGCGCGGGTATAAAGCGCTTCGATGCATCCTGTTTTAATGGGGATTATGTCACAGGTGATATTGATCAGACATACCTAGATGCGCTGCAATCCTCGCGTAATGATCAAGCAAAAACTGACCATAACTTGCGCGACAATGAAGTCATGGATATTCATAACACCAACTAAATTACCCGCTGAAAACTCCCCTGACCTTTAGTTTTGGGTGTTTCTGTCGACATCTCTTGTGGAAGTAGCCGTTAATCAAGGATGTTTTTACATGGCAAATGCCAATGGCAAACTCGCTGCACGCGCCAAAGCAGTTAAAATACTCAAAAAAATCCCCGTTTTTCAAGGATTAATGGACGAGGAATACCATCGTGTCATGGCGATGTGTAGTAGTACCGTGGCCAAGGAAGGTGAAAAAATATTCAGCCAAGGGGATGAAGGCAATAGTATGTATATCCTACTGAGTGGTGAAATCGATATTATGGTCAATGGAGTGGGATGTGTACATGTTATGCAATCCGGGGAAATATTAGGAGAAATTGGCCTGGTTAAGAATATGCCGCGGACAGCAGGTGCAATCGCCAAAACAAATTGTGTGTTATTGCAATTGTATTCAGAAATCCTTCACGAAGTCGTAAAAAAACACCCAAAAATAGGTTATGTGATTATGCGGAATGTTGCCCGCATTTTAGCGGACCGCTTGAGTGAAAGTAATAAAGCCAAAAAATAGTTGCACGTCACGCCCTTAATCCTTTCTATTGTCTCTTAAAAATACGTTTTGTATGTTATACCCACTAAAGCTTGTTTGCTTGTGCTTTTGGGTTCATGGATAGTTCGGATAGATTGGCCATTTGAAATTTTTTCAGTATTACTTTTTCCAAATTGCCAATAGCTAAATTGTGCGCTGAGTTGAAGTAAACCGTGTTCCTGTATGCGATATTGATAAACCAGCCCACCAGAAAAACCAAATCGATCACCTAAATTGAGCGTTGGATTTTTAAACCCATCATCAGATTGATCGATTTCGATTTTTCCAAGATGATTACGAAACACAGAAAACGTGCTATCGAGTTGGTGTGACTTTCGTTGCAGTATTTCAAATCTAGCCCCTATTTCCAATGAAAACCATGAATACTCTTCAAATAATCCAATCGCGTTTGATGTGGCAAGTATGTCTCGCTGCCAATTGTGAAAAGCATATTCTGCAAAGATTTCATGCCTGCTTTGTGCTAATGGAGACCAAGCAATTTGATAAGCCATATTTACCAAAAACTGTTGAGTATTTGTTTTATGTGATTTTCCCGATTGTAAAAATCCGTTGTAGTCTACCTCTCCGAGGTAAGATTCAATCTCAACAGACTGTTTAAACCGCTTTCTTTTGTTTACGAAAGTTAATCCAATTCCAGGAATGACTCCCTTTTCCTGGTTTAATTTCACATTATTATCGTCAAATTCCTCGTAGTTGAAATGTAATATTTTAGTAGAAAAACTAGCACCCAATTCTGCAATAGACTGACATGAGACAATATTCATGGCGATGAAAAGAAAAAGATTTTTTAGAGTGAAAATATTTTTCATTTTTATAATGTTGGTTGAACAAGTATGGAGATATCCATACTTGTTCAACATCACTGTTTACCAATTTCCAGAGAACGATCCAGAATTTCCGCTTACAATATACGAGCCTTCATAAGACGAGCAGCTAAGATACTCAATGGTTACGCTCGAGTCCGAGGAGTCAGTTGCCTTCAATTTGCCAGTGCTTGGGTTGCCATTAGGGCAATCAAATTTTATAGGTTGTAGTGAGCTAATACTGAGACTGCCAAATCGATCATCAGAAAACGTGGTTTGCACGGTGTAGCCATTATTTTCATCACCGCTGACAGATATATCGGCAACCCGATCTACTGAGCCATCATTACTGACAAAATCTTCGGTGGTATCAGTGGTTTCACAATAGTCATAAATATCGCAAGTGAGAGTTTCGTTTAATGTATAAACTTGCCCATCTTCGGTGTAGGTGAGATCAATAAATGTCATAACGTAACCACCTGATGAATCTGACAATACTTTTATTGTCCCATCGATCGTAAATCGAATACCTTCCTCAATAATACAAACGTCATTAAATGTTATATTGCCGTTAAAATCTTCAAATGGATATTCAGCTTCAATGTCAAAATTATCAGGGGCTGACACTGAACCGCCGCATGACGTAGAGTCGTCGTAGGGATCAGCATCGATTACTTGTTGAGTTGTATAAGTTGCTCCCACAGGTGCAGAATTGTTTGTGCCAGAAATATTTATAATGTGATTTAGCTGCTCCACAACTTCAGCGCTGGCGGTGGATTGCTCGGTGTAACTAAAGCCAAAAGGACTATTCCCTCTTTTTTCATTCTTAATAGCTTGTTTCGCACCACTCGTTGCAGCAACTGCAATACTCTCTGCATTTGATGCATCAACGGTAGCTGGTTCACTTTTCCCAGAAAATTTAGCTATGGTTTTTTGGATTTCCTCATCATTGCATCCTGTCAGTAACAATACACTTGGTATGAGTGAGAACACTAATAAATGGCTATTTTTGATCATTTCAATTCCCCTTGATTTAGAATTTTGAGCAATTTTTCTATGAACAAAAAGCTAGTTGCCCATATTTGAAAATATTAGAAATTATTTATTTTTGGCGTGTTTTACAAAGCTGAATCTTACAGATAAATTTACAAGGGGAGTGTGATGTATCTTACAAGTGGAAAACTAAATCTTAGGATTTATTAATTGATTTTTTCTTGAACAGTAATGGTGCTGATAAAAGAATGCCTATCATGGCGCCGTAAAAATGAGCATCAACCAGGACTGGTCCTCCGGCTGCTTCTTCTGATCCTGGTAGAGGACCTGCAATTTGTTCGTAAATAACTTTTGTGAGGATAATAATTGTAAAACCGATTCCTTCCCATTTTCGAACCTTAATATCGGCAATGCCGCCAATGATAAATAAGGTGTGAAGTATTCCGGATAAGCCGACGTACCAACGAATTTCAGGATTTAATAGAAAAATTAAAATACTGATGCAAAAACTGGAAATGACCAACGAGCTTATCCAATAAACTGTGCTCAGACATGAGGCAAAAAATACAAATATAAGCGTTAATCCTGCGACATTGAGCCATAGGTGTGACCAACCTAAATGGGTGAAATGCGCAGTGATGAGTCGCCAATATTGATGCTGTTCAACGATAGCCACTGAATCATAACGAAGTAATTGAGTGATACTGTCCCCAATGGCGCTGATTGCAATTACGGATATTGCAATGCAACAGGGCAATATAAAGAGTTTCCAGTTTTCGAGTAAATTCAATTTCATCATTAATCGTTACTACTCTATCCCTGAAACATAGTGAACCTGAGTACTAATATCGCTGCCATTGATGAATTCTACGACTCGATAGCTTGGTGGAGCATGATCTATTTCCATAACATGAGTAATTGGTTTAAATTGAAAACAGGTCGATGGTGTTGCGACTAAGTGCATATGTTTGTGAGTCGCATTAACTTCTTGGTGAGCGTGACCAAACAATACCAGTTTCACCATGTTAAATTCTTCGAGCAGAGTCATCAACTCCTTTGTGTTAGTTAGTCCAATATTATCCATCCAAATACTATTGATTGTAATTGGCGGGTGATGCAGGCCAATAATTACAGGTCGACTACGATTTGAAGCTAAGGTATTTTTCAATTGTTGGATTTGATTGTCAGAAACTGTACCACTGACCGCATTGATTACGGCTGAATTGAGTAAAATCAGTAAGTGATTTTTAATGAGATTGACGCTGATTGCTGCATCGGGTGATGTTTGAAACATGGATTTAAGAGTGGAAGTGTTATCGTGATTTCCTGGTAAACAATAAATCGGAATATTCAGCTGGTCCATGTTATGTTTAAAAAGTTGATAACTCGGTACGTCACCACTTTGAGATATATCACCGGTAACCAAAACAAAATCTATCTGAGATTCCATTTGCCTAACGTCGTTAACAACAGCAGATAGGGTGTCGTAGGTGTTGATTGCGCGGAGGGTTTCGTCAGGTGTATTTAGTAAATGACAATCTGTGAGATGGATAAAACGTAACACGTTTATTGCCTAATCGGTTAAGCCTTTAACATATGCTGCTGTGATGGGATTTGACGGTGATTTAAATATCACGTTTGAATGATTATGTTCAATAAGTTTTCCATGGTTATTGTTATACCACATGAAGGCGACATAGTCAGCAACGCGTTTAGCTTGTGAGAGATTGTGAGTGACGATTAATATGGTGTATTTTTCTTTTAGTTCTCGAATCAAGGATTCAATGATTCCTGTTGCAATGGGATCAAGCGCGCTACATGGTTCGTCGAGTAACAAGGCCTTTGGTTCCAGCGCTAATACTCGGGCGATGCACAAGCGCTGCTGCTGACCACCAGAGAGCAACATTGCTGATTTATTTAATCGATTGGACACTTCTTGCCATAATCCAACATCTCTTAACGCTTGTTCCATTTTCGCATCGATGTCGTAAGGATTCTTGATACCGTGTTCTTTTAACGGTAATTCAAAATTCTTGCGAATTGACAAAGCAAATGGCACCGGTTTTTGAAAAATCATGCCGACGTTTCTTCGCAAATGAATAAGATCGGCGGAGGAGTTTAAAACATCAACTCCATTGACAAATATATTGCCTTCCAGAGTTGCATTGTCATAATGATCTGTTAGTCGAGTGATACAGTTCAATAAGCTGCTTTTGCCGCAGCCAGATGGGCCAATTAACGCATTAATGTGATTTCTGTAAATCGGGAGCGATAAGGATTCAAAAATTGGTTGTTGAGAAATACGCAAACTTAAATTTTGAATTTCGATGTAACTTGGTAAATCGTCGACATCAGGCGCGGAGGTGTATGAATCTGGTACAGCCTTTAAGAATGGATGACCGCCTTTTTGATTCATTTATTACTCCTGTGTCTTATCTTTTTTGCCATCCAATGGGTGGAAGCATTGATTAATAATAACAAAATAACAAGTACTAATGCGCTGCTATAGGCAGAAGGTTCTCCGCCTGGCACATTCATGGACAAATCAAAAATATGAACGGATAAACTCCTTCCCGAGTCGAATACCGTATCTGGCATTCGTGTAACATATCCTGCGGTATATAATAACGCTGCTGTCTCTGCCATGGCTCGACCGATCCCCAATACCAGGGCGAGAAGAATTCCGTGGCCAGCCATGGGTAATAAAATCTGAAAAATACATCGCCATTTAGATAAACCCAATGCAGATGCGTTTAAGCGATGGATTTGGGGTATGTTTCTTAGGGTATCTTCAATGCTTCGTATAATGAAAGGTAAAACCATACACGCTAATGTGAGCGCACCTGAGAGGATGGAAAAACCAAAATTTAGCGCGATAACAAAAAAAGCATAACCAAACATGCCCATGACAATGGATGGAACACTTGCCAACATAGCCAAACTGTGCCGAATAAATTTTGCAAACCACATGTGTTCATTTGTGTATTCGGCGAGATAAATTGCGCATGCAATTCCTAATGGTAATGCAATGCTAATACAGATAATTAGCAAAAGTAGTGTGGAAACTAACATGGGCGCTATTCCGCCTTGTCTGCCAGCGTTTGCGGGATCTGAGATCAGAAAATTTAAACTAAGACGCTCAATACCATGCCAAATAATATCGATAAATAAATAGCAGAAAAAACCAATAATCAATAATCCACAAAACCAACTGGAAAATTTTAAAACTTGATCGGCCAGGTTTCGATTGGTTGGAAGAATAATCATGATGATTTTGTGGAAGTTTCCAGTTTTTCAGATAATAAGATTAATACTAAAACTACGATCATCAAAATTAACCCACTCAGGAATAAGGCTGATCGATGTAAGTCCATGGCATAAGCCATTTCAAGCGCGATGTTGCTAGTTAAGGTTCTTATGGGATCAAAGATATTTCCGGTGAACTGCACGACGTTGCCGCAAACCATCAATACAGCCAGCGTTTCACCGATTGCTCTGCCTGACTGAAGAATCATACCCGTTAGCAAACCGCGTTTGGCATTGGGGAAAATAATGTATCGAATAATACTGAAGCGTGACATACCCAGTGCCATTGCGTTTTGTAACTGAATTTTATCAATATTAATAAAGGCATTGTTAGCAATTAAAACGATGGGGGGCATGATGATGAACGTCAGCACTAAAATTCCCGCTAACATACTGGTTCCCGGTGCTTCGATTTGAGCAAGTAGTGGAACAATTATAATCACTCCCCAAAAACCAAATACGACGGACGGAATACCGGATAATATTTCTATTATTCGCTCATAGGGCTTTGAGAACCAAACCGGTGCGTAAAATTGACATAGAATCGCAGACAAAATGCCTAAAGGGATTGATAAGACCATTGCTCCAAATGCAATAAACACACTACCCAGGACTATGGGCAGAATAAGGAATTCACCTTCTGTGGGATGCCAGTTATTATCAAATAAGAAATGTGTTGGGCTGACTTCCTGTAATATTATGCTTGATTCGCTGACTAGGTAAAAAATAATGAAAAGTAAACTGGAAACTGAGAGCCCTGCGAGAAATTTTAAGCTGTAATGAAGCGCTTTATCGCGTGACAACGGGAACAAATCCGAATTCTTCTATGGTACTGCTAATAGTGCTATTCCGGGTGTATTCAATAAATGCCTTGCTTAGGGTTGATAATTCTCCCTTGGTAATTAAGTTGAGTTCTCGACTTAAGGGAAATTGATTGCTTAATACCGTTTTCGTGCTGGCTTCAATACCGTTTAGGGGTAATGTTCTAATGGGCACGTTTAACGCAATATCATATTCTGCTGTTCCAATGGAGACGTAGGCTATTGCAGAAGTATTGTTGGCAACAAGTTTTATGGCTTGTTCATTGTCTCCAATAATAATAGTGGGTTTTATGGCCGTGTTTTTGAGTTGAAAATGTTTAAGAAAAACTTCTAATGTTGAGCGGCCCTCAGCTTTGTTAATAACCGTAATTTTAACGTCATGACCTCCAAGCTTTTTCCAATTGGTAATTTCTCCCAAGTAGATTTGCTTTATTTGTTGTTCGGATAATTCGCTAATGGGATTATTTTTATGAACAATAATACTCACACCATCTTTAGCCAACAAATGGGAACTTAAATCGGTTTCGGCGGCTTTTAATTGGCGTGAAACCATACCAATATCAGAAATTTGTTGTCTGACGTCGGATATACCTCGCGAAGATCCTCCTGTTTGAACGTCGATTTTCACATTAGAATGCATGCTCTCAAATTGTTTTGCCAACTCTGCTGCCAAGGGTGCGATGGTACTTGATCCAGTGACGATGAGTTTTCCTGCTAGGGATGATGCGCTCGCGCCGGAATTTGAAAAAGTGGATTGCTGGTTGTTACATGCGACTAAAAAGCAAACCGCAGTAATAATTAGTGTTGTTCGAAATATGGTCATTTGCATTCCGTTAGTTCTGCGTCATTCTGCTTGTTAGTCGCCTAATTTACCGGATTGTTACAGTGCTTTTTTTTGAGCCAACCTAGATCGAGTGATAGAATAGCTCATTATATTGGATTTCCCAAATCAGCCGCCTGGTCTGCTACATCATGGGGCATAACCTCGAAAATTGTCGTGTGCTAACAAGAGATAATTAAACCGGAGTCATCATTTGTGAGTAACAAACGAAGTTGGTCAAGACATTTAAATTCATTTTATAGCCTAATTTTGCTTGGATTTATATTCATTGCGGCGCCGCTTTTTGCGGCTGTTGTGACCGGAGCCTACTATGTTGATAAATTGACCGGGCAGAGCCAGGAAGCCGTGTATCGATCTGTTAAAACAACGCAATTTAGTCGATTGTTATTGCAGCAGACAGCAGCCATGGAAAGAAATGTTCGTCAATACATGGTGCTTGGTAATACATCGTTACTAGACTCGTATTTTGATCGACACGAACTATATCAAGAAACCGTGTCACGTCTATCGGATGTTACGCGGAATCAAAAACTAAAAGAGCAATTGGGTGCGTTAACCAGTTTAGAAGGCAATTTGTACACTCGTCTAATGGCTACAGTTGAAGGTAAAGAAGATATTGCTATTAATCCACAAGACTACATAACATTAACTGAAGTAGCCAAGTCGATTCTTGTGGACAGTAATAAAACGATTGATATTGAATTGGATATCATGCAGAAGCTTTCTTCCGAAGCCCAGGAGGCTATCTTTTGGGAGTTAATGGCGCTTATTCCCTTTACGATAATTTTTATTGTCGTGTTCACCGTTGTATTGGCAAAACCATTTAAACAGATGGATAAAGCAATTCGTAAGATTGGTGAAGGAGAATTTGAATCAGAAGTCGTCGTGAACGGACCGAAGGATATTCAATATTTAGGTGAAAGACTGGACTGGTTACGATTGCGGTTAAAGTATCTGGAAGATAAAAAAATTAAATTTTTGCAGTTTGTTTCCCATGAATTAAAAACGCCCCTAACTGCTATACGAGAAAGTGCCGATTTATTGTCTGAAGGTGTCACTGGCCCACTTACAGCGCCTCAGAAAGAGGTTACTGGTATATTAAAAAGCAACAGTATTAGTCTGCAAAAGATGATCGAGAAAATACTGACTTTTAACATGCCGGATGAGGCTAATCTGACATCTTCGTACACGAAAATTCGTGTGAAGAAAGTGATTGAAAATGTTTTGGCAGATCATAAAGCTGCATTAATGACCAAGAATATTAAAACTAATTTTCGATGTGAAGACTGGGATTACATGGCGGATGAAGAGCAGTTTCGTGTCGTCGTTGATAATCTGGTTTCAAATGCGGTCAAATATTCACCAGAGAATGGATTGTTATCGATTAGCTTACAAAATATTGAGAATAATTTGGTTCTTGATGTCCAAGACGAGGGTCCTGGCATCAATTCTGACGATCGCGATAAAATATTTGAGGCCTTTTATCAAGGTGTACCTCCGGAAAAAGGCGTTATTCAGGGAAGCGGTTTAGGTTTGTCAATCGTGAGGGAATTTGTTGAAGCGCATAACGGTAATGTTGTGCTGGTGTCTGATCCAGATCGGTCTGGCGCTCATATGCGAATTGAATTTCCTATGGAAAACTCAGAAAAGGAATTAGCGTGGGCCGTTTAGTACTTAGGCTTTTTATAATAAGTAGTGTTGTTTTATTGGTGGGATGTCCAGCCAAAGACTGGATAAAGCGTGAAGACACCTACTTATCTGTTGAACAATATCGAACCATGACCGAGGTCATAAATATTAACGATAATTTATATCGTGTTAAAAAAGGTGAGGAAATAAATCAAAACGAAATAACACAGTTGTTTGAAAATTTACACGATTTTATAAACGCCAATAGAGCCGAACAAAAAAATCAATTCAGGACAACTCAGGAAAGATACAAATCAGGAACGCGATTTTTCAACACAATGCTCTACGTTTTAATTTTATTGGAAACAAAAGGCAAAGAAGAGGAAGCGCATAAGATATTGTCTGAACTGGATTATTCGACCATTAATCTTGAAAATAAAAATCTTATTAATCTTGCGCAGATTTTGCATACGTTAATCAAGTCTAGTGAATCACTAGAAAATCAAAACATGAAATTAAAAAATCGCATTGGCCAATTGAAAAAAGAATATGAGCTAGTGCAAGAAGAGGTCATTTACCTTAATAAACAGGTAAATGCGTTGAAATTTATTGAAGAAAATATTCATGCTCGCGAAGTAGGTATTGAATTAGAAAGCAGGTAATCATGAAAAATAATACGATTTTAGTAGTTGACGACGATCACGATTTGTTAAAACTTTTATCCATGCGTTTAGAAGCGTCGGGATATCACGTCGTTGCTGTGGATAGCGGTGAAAAAGCGATAGTTCAATATTCCTTGTGTAAACCTTCGGTGGTTGTCACGGACATGCAAATGGGCGGTATGGATGGCATAGAGTTATTCAATGCATTGCACAAAATTAATTCCGCGCTTCCCGTCATCATCTTAACTGCGCATGGGACTATTCCTGATGCGGTTGAAGCTACTCGCCAAGGTGTGTTTAGTTTTTTAACAAAACCGTTTGATAGCAAACAACTGTTAACGCATATCGAAAAAGCGATTATGGTTAACAATGCAAACGAGCTCTCTGAAGAAGTGGATACGGATACGGATTGGCGCTCCGAAATCATCACACGTAGTCCCAATATGGAAGAAATACTTAGTCAGGCCTATTTACTTGCCAAGGGCGAAACCAGTGTTTTTATTCACGGGCAGTCGGGCACTGGAAAAGAATTGCTCGCGAAAGCAATTCATCGAGCAAGCCCGCGTTCTGATCAAAATTTTGTTGCGGTTAATTGTGCAGCTATCCCTGAAAACCTTTTGGAATCAGAATTATTTGGTCACAATAAAGGTGCGTTTACAGGTGCGGCTAACAGTTATGAAGGTCTGTTTCAGGCCGCAAATAAAGGAACCATATTTCTGGATGAAATTGGCGATATGCCATTGTCATTGCAGGTGAAAATGCTTCGCGTACTTCAAGAACGGCAGGTTCGACCCGTAGGCTCGGTAAAAAGTGTTGATATTGATGTCCGTGTAATTTCGGCAACACATTGTGATATTGAAAAAGAAATGTCCATGGGCAACTTTCGTGAAGATTTGTATTATCGATTAAATGTGGCTGCACTGGAAATTCCAAGCTTGAATGAACGCCGTCAAGACATACCCTTATTAGCAAACTTTTTCCTCAGTGATTTTGCGAAGACAGCGAAACAAAAAACTAAAACCTTTGCACCAGAAGCCATGGAATTGCTGATGACTGCCGATTGGCGAGGTAATATTCGACAGCTGAAGAATGTTGCTGAGCAAAGTTGTGCTTTGTGTACAACGCCTGTTATCCCAGCAAGGTTGGTGTTAAAAGCCTTACGTGGAAAGTCAGGTGAAATAGTCCCTCTGACCGAAGCTAAAAAACGATTTGAGCGTGACTATCTCCTTAAATTGTTACAACTCACCAACGGCAATGTTACTCAAGCGTCTCGTTTGGCAGATCGAAATAGAACGGAGTTTTATAAGTTATTACACCGTCACCATCTAGAACCCGCTGAATTTAAAGCAGTGGGCAAAGCCATATTAAAGCCTGAGTCTGTTGCATAGCAAACTAATACCGACCGTGTTTATTTGATTTTCGCTGTCGGTATTAACCAACGAATTACACTTCTATCTTTCACACCTTCTTAGTAACTTGTTGTTAAATAACGAGTTAATTAATTGGCTTAATTATCGCAATCGGATCATTCAGTCATTATCGTGATGTCAGGTATTCCATTCAAAAAGTGGTTACACAGGACTTCATATTAAAATGTGATCTTTGGGCGCTGTTGATTAAAGAAAAGTCGTTTTTGGCCGAAAGCAGCCATGAATGACCCATAATTGTTTGAAAAACCAAAGAATAGTTTAAATAATGAACAAGTATGATCTGGGTTTGTATTGGATAGATTTTTAGGATGAAGTTATGAAGGCCATTGTTAGTACGCTTATTATCGGAATAAGTATGTTTTATTTAGCCAGTTATATTTCTTTAATTGGATAAATTAGATCATCAACAAACCGTAGTTAGATTACCTGTAAATCAATGAGTGGTATTGTATTGGAAAATTATAAATGCCACTGTTCATTTGAGTTTGTGCATTCGTTCTACGACATAGTTTAACTCTAATCTCTCATTCAAAAGTAACACCTCCCCAGTTTTATATCATTTAATGAAATGCTAGACTCTCATCATTTAATCCAGTGAGAGACAAACATTGAAAGTCACTATTTATCATAATCCAAGATGCAGTAAATCGCGTCAAACTTTAGCTCTATTAGAAGATCGTGGAATTAATCCCGAGGTTGTAGAGTATCTTAAAAACCCACCCAATGAGGAAACCATTAGCCAATTATTAGATTTGTTAGATTTCGAACCTCGTGAATTAATGAGAAAAAATGAAGACGAATACAAGGCGTTAGATTTGGGAAATACTCAATTGAGTAAACAAGAATTAATTGCAGCGATGAGTGAAAACTCAAAGTTAATAGAAAGACCCATTGTTGTGGTAGATGATAAGAAAGCGGCTATCGGTAGACCGCCAGAGAGTGTATTGGATTTGTTGGATTAGATTGTTGGCAACTTAACAGCCAGTGCTTTCGTTACAAATACGATTTGAAATGATATTAGAACTTCTATTTCCAGTTATATTTGAGTTAATTTCGACGTAAATGCCATGCGTGTTTACGTCCAGATTGCGGACTGTGCTATTTTCAAGCTGCAGTCGAGAGCTGCTTAAGCCTGAGTCTAGCAATTTAATTCCTGCCTGATTAGTTCGAGCGGCAAGCCCAAAATTTGTGTAGCCCGCATATTCAACAATCGCATGGTTTAGATTTCCCGAACTCGCGCTAAAAACTAAGCCAGCCCAGAAATACTCAAAGCTACTGTTCAATTTCCATAAGGAAGAAAATAATATTGGTTGATCTACAGTGCCTATAGCGGTTAGTGTGTTTTGAATTTCCATCTTAATATTTTGATCAAATAGTAAAATCACACCTGGATCAATAACCAGATTGCTTTTAACAATAAAGTTTTGTTTAAACGCGTAAGCGGTATTAATGTTGGGGATCGTAGTGCCGCCAATTACGCTTGCGCTGGGATTTAACACTTCAATATAGTTATTGACATTCGCATTATCATAATCGGTTGTTGGGTCAAGATAACGCAATGATGGAACGGCTACTAGGCCCGCGCCTTTTTGGTTTAATCGAATTTTGTTATTAGAGAAATTGCTGAATTTGGATGTGTCATCCAGGTAAATTCCATAACCGAAAGGCGAGTTTTGAAATGTGGAATTAGTGACGGCAACATTTGAATTGGTATCAACAATTAAATTGGCGTCATAGTTATCGTCTGAACCAGCAAATTCAATGATCACGTGATCTAGTCGATTGGTAGGAGAAATGCTATTAGTGAATCGAATTCCATACCAATGTGTGGTTGCGGTCTCAGAAAACTCCGTTGTTTTTTTTGTGAAAGTTATGGGTTCTTCTGCAGTGCCTATCGCTGATAACGCGGAATTATTATTATCAAGGAAAAGCCCAATATTTTCTTCAAATTCCAGTTTTGCACCCGGTTCAATTTGCAATGTGGTTTGAGCGACTTTAAGGTCATCTTTTATGAGATAAGGAATTTCTTGTTTTTTCCACGTAACTTGGTTTTGTCTATAGGCTGCATCACTAGTGGAAGTATTAAGAACGCTACTGGTTCTGGGTTTTACAACAACGATTCTGTTGGGCTCGTTTCCTATGATTTGATCAGAATTTTTCTCTCTATATCTAAACCGGTTATTGCCACCAATAAATTGTGCTTCGTTAAACGTGATGGAAATAGGTGGTACGCGATTATTGTAAATTGTGTTTTTATCAAACTCTTGGAAGTAGCTAAATTGTTGAGCAGAGAATGCATACTCGATCTTGTTATTTCGCTCGACATGTCTAATGACGTTATTAATAAATGTTATGCGCCCCTTAGGAGATTCTTGTCGTTCGCTGGTGGTAATGCTAAAGGCGGCATTTTCAAATAAAAAACTACCACTGCCGGCGTGTTCAATAACGGTGAATTCAAATACACTTGGAAGCGTGTTTCGCTTTGTAATACGGATGCCTGCCCATTTATTTTTAACCAGGCCTTCTCCTTCACCTGTAAAGTAAATGGGTTGCGCTTGTGTTCCTCTGGCGATAATTGAGCCGCCGGAAACGCTAATTCCAGCCGAAGCATTTCCGAACATGATGATGGTATTTGGCGCAATGGTTACTTCGACGTTGTCTGGGATACTGAGTTGAATTTGGGTTATATAACAAGCAGATGGCAAAAAAGTGTTGCTGTGAAAATTTACAGCCCCACCTTTGGCCGCTTGCGCTAAGACATTGATTCCATTAATTTGAAAGTTTAAATCGAGACTGACTCGGTCTTGTGCAGCGCAGCTTACGTTTGGTGGATTATCGCCAATAAACGGGCCTGCGAAGGGATCAATCTCGCCGGGCACGCCAGCGCCACCACACGCAGACAAAAAGCCTAACAGTGATAGGATTATCACACGTAGTGTGATTTTAAATGCCATTTAAACCTCTGAGAGTATTGTTTTACGAGATTTTGGAGGTCATGAAGGTGACTTCCCCACGAATTACTTAACTGTAATACTTATTATTTAAATCATACTTAAACAGTGTTTTTGAGTATTATTAGATCAAGTATATCAAAACCTTATACGTAAATCGATGGTGATGGGTTGCAAAGGAATTTAGAAGTTTATTTGTGACGTTTGATATTAGTCATTATTTGAAATCAATAAGGAGGATGATCGCATCTTTTGGGGCTGTGCTAATCCCATTAACTGCAATACTGTGGGGGCTAGATTGCTGAGACCGCCATCTTTTTTCAATTGCCAAGTTTCTGAATCCATTATCACACAAGGCACTGGAAAGGTTGTGTGTTGAGTTTGGGGTTCGCCAGTTTTGGGATCCACCATTTCATCACAGTTTCCATGATCTGCGGTCAGAATGACACTGTAGTGATTTTGTCTGGCGCATTTTAATAATCGACCTACCTGAAAATCCAGAGTTTCTACCGCTTGAAGAATGGCATTTCTAACGGCAGTGTGTCCCACCATATCACCATTTGCATAATTTGCGACGACAAATCCGTAGCGATGGCTTTCCAATGCTTGAATCAATTCATCAGTAACTTCTTTTGCAGCCATTTCAGGCGCCAAATCGTAGGTTTTAACATTGGGTGAAGGAATCATTTGACGCTCCTCCCCGGGTAGTGTTGCTTCTTTTCCTCCGTTGAAGAAGAAAGTGACATGGGCATATTTTTCTGTTTCGGCACAATGTAACTGGCGAATATTATGCTGGCTGATTATTTGGGCTAAAGTAGTTTCTGGGAACTCCGGTGGGAAGGCAACAGGCAAAGGTAAACGTGGATCATATTGAGTTAAACAACTTAAGGCGATAGGGTGGAAATCGGAGCCACGGTCGAAAGGTTTGAATTCTTTTCCGGCTAAGGTGTAGGTGAGTTGTCTGGCGCGATCATTTCTAAAATTAAAAAAGATGACTTGATCATTTTTTTCAATTTTTTCACTGCCATTAATAAACACGGGATGAATGAATTCGTCAGTGACATTATTTTCGTAAGCATTTTGAATGGCTTCTTGAGCAGAAGCTACTGCCTCACCCTCGCCAAAGCACATACATCGCCAGGCTTTTTCAATTCGTGTCCAACGCTTGTCTCGGTCCATGGCATAAAAACGTCCACCCAATGTTGCTATATGCCCCTTTGCTGTTAGTAGAGGTTTTTCAAGCATTGACAGGTAGGTAAGTGCTGATTTAGGAGAGGTATCCCGCCCATCCGTTATCATATGCAACACAGGAATAATATTTTCTCTCTCGCACAATGTTAGGAGCGCAATAAGGTGGTTGATATGACTGTGCACACCACCATCAGAAACCAATCCGAGCAAGTGTAAGGGGCGATTATTTCTTTTTGCTATTTGAATGGCATCCATAAATGTGGGATTTTGATAAAAAGAACCACTCTCAATTGCGTGATTGATTCTAACTAAGTCTTGATATAAGACATTGCCGCTGCCAATGGTCATATGTCCAACTTCTGAATTTCCCATTTGACCATCAGGTAGGCCAACAGAGTTTCCAGATGCTTCTAATGTAGTGAAGGGATATTTTGCAAAATAAGTGTCAAAATTTGGTGTGTCGGCTTCTACAACAGCATTGTTTATATTACTTGGGTTGCAACCGAATCCATCAAGTATTACAAGCAGTGTTGGGTTTCTTGGTACGTTTGCGGGTTTCATCGTGAATATCCGGTATTCAGAGTGCTGAATGCATAAATAACGTTTGCTTTATTCCATGTGTTAAATATGCATAGTCTAGCAGGGAAATTGGAATTTCGAAATTAGATATAACAATCTATTTTGGAGGGTACTTGGGCCGTTAGTTACTACCTATGCAGGTAGCACTTGATCATGAGTGGTAACGAGATTTCGGCCGTTTCGTTTACTAACGTATAAGGCTCTATCAGCATTAACAAGTAAGTCTTCAATATTAATATTATCTTCTTGCATAGCAATGCCAATGCTACATGTCATGTATGTGTTTTGGTTTGCTTGACTGCTTAAAAAATTTGCATTCTCTGTTGCGGCTCGCAATTTTTCTGCAAGTTTTTTAGCTCCTTCGCTATTGGTTTGGGGTGCAACAACAATAAATTCATCGCCACCAAATCGACCAATAATATCAATCTTTCGACATTGTTCACGCAAAATATTAGTAAAGTCGTGAATCAGTTTGTCACCTATCAAATGCCCGTGTGTATCATTAAAACTTTTAAAACCGTCCAAGTCGATAAACATGACTGCAAGTGTTTGGTTGTGTCGTTTGGTTCTTTCCATTTCAACACTCAACTTATTCATCAATGCTTTTTTGTTCCATAGACCTGTTAAATGGTCTTGCGTTGCTTGGGCTTTTAGTTCGTTAATCAGTTGAGATTTTTCTACGGCCTGAACGGCTTCTGAGGAAAATATACTAAGAAGCATAAGTTCATGGTCAGAGAAAGGCTCTTTAGATTTGCGATAAACTGTAATGCATCCAATACAGCTATCTTTGGTATTCATTGGTACACAGATGGTAGAGCGAATGCCTTCAAGTTGTGCTAACTCACTGTGTTTACACAGTGGATCGGTAGTCACGTTAGTAGTAGAAAAAGATTTACGCGATTGCACTACGGTGCCTGTAATGCCTTCACCTACACGTATAGGGGGTTGCGATAGGAAGCCCTCTGTAACGCCAAAGCCCTTTACGATATTTAAAGTACCGGTTTCGATATTAAAAACACGGATGGTGGCGGCTTCGGCTTGAGTTAATGCAACCGCTGTTTTGACAATGTGCTCAAATACATCATCTAAGCCATCAAAAACGATCATACGTTCAGATATCATAAAAATACGATCTAGGGCTTTTTGTTCAGATAACATGATTCTTTTTCTAAGTTATTGAAGAAGCAGAAAATTTATGTGCACGTAATATGCATCTTAAGCGATTTATAATTAAGTATAGCTGAAAATAAAGAAATTAAGTAATAACGCTTGGTTCAGTACGCCCGGTAAATTCTTCAATTTTGGCCAATTGAATTCCTATATCAGATAGTGGTTTTAATACTGTATGTACATCTTGTTGATGTTTCTCAGGATCTGGTTCATATAGCTCGATATAAAGCCTTAATGTAGCGCCCTCCGTTCCTGTTCCTGACAACCTAAACATGATTCTGGCGTCGGGAGAGAATGTAATTACCAGACCTTGATGCTCAGAAATACTACCATCAATGGGATCTTTGTAAGAAAACTCGTACGCATCGTTCACCACGAAACCTTGCAACTGATTTCCAACTAAACTTGGCAGCTTTTCACGTAGATCGTTTATCAATTTATTCGCGGATTCAGTTTCCAATTTTTCATAGTCGAAACGTGCATAGAAATGACGACCAAATAATTTCCAATGCTGAGTGACAATTTGTTCAACGGATTGTTTTTTTACGGCGAGTAAATTGAGCCAAAATAGAACGGCCCAAATGCCGTCTTTTTCATTGACGTGATCAGAACCTGTACCAAAACTTTCTTCACCACATAAACTGATTTTGCCTGCTGAAAGTAGGTTGCCAAAAAACTTCCAGCCAGTTGGCGTTTCATAACATTCAATTCCTAACTTTTCAGCGACTTTATCAACGGCTCGACTCGTGGGCATAGATCGGGCTACGCCACACAATCCCATTTTATATTCTTGTATCAGATGCGCGTTGGCGGCCATTACTGCCAAGCTATCACTGGGGGTAACAAAGAAATCACGGCCCAAGATCATGTTTCTATCACCGTCACCATCTGATGCAGCGCCGAGATCGGGTGCGTCACTGGATTGCATTATTGTTAACAGATCATGGGCGTGGCTTAAATTAGGATCGGGATGCCCCCCACCAAAATCTTCTTGTGGAACTGCGTTAATTATTGTACTGCTCAAGGCGTATAAACGACGAACAAAAATTTCTTTCGCATAAGGGCCGGTTACTGCGTGCATTGCATCGAACCCTAATTGCAATGATCCTGTTCGAATACAGGAACGAATGATAGGGAAGTCGAATAGCTTTTCCATCAAGTCCGCATAATCTTGAACAGAGTCGACAATGTCAACTTTCATGCCTCCAAGTTCAAAACTGGCAACTTGATCTAAATTAACATCATCTGATTCTATTGTTAGATACTGAGAAAGTGACAAGCTATTTTCATAAATTGATTCTGTCACATTTTCAGGGGCGGGGCCGCCATTTGCGGTATTGAACTTAATACCAAAGTCTCCTTTTGGGCCACCCGGATTATGACTGGCAGAAAGAATGATACCGCCATCTGTTTGATATTTTCGGATCAGATGGGATGCCGCAGGTGTGGATAGTATTCCACCAAGTCCAACAATCATGCGACTGATTCCGTTCGCGCTGGCCATTTTCAGAATGATTTGAATGGCATCGCGATTATAAAAACGCCCATCACCACCTAGCACGAGAGTTTTGTTTTCACATGATTGAAACGTATTGAAAATGGCCTGAACAAAGTTTTCCAGATAATGAGGTTGTTGAAAGCAAGTGACTTTTTTTCTGAGTCCCGATGTGCCGGGTTTTTGATCGGAAAAGGCTTGGGTTGGTATACGGATGGTCATGATTTTAGCTCTAAAGTCTCTAAAATTAATTACAGATACTTGGTTTGTTAAATGTTTAATCAACAAGAACTTTCTAAATAGAAACAAGCATTAAACTAATTTTTATGGATAGAATTGTTAGTAAAAAATCAGTTTAACATACCTCATTTAAAATTTTTAATCGTACGCCCTTGAAAACAGAGAATTAGTACTTATTTAGAGAGGCAATATTGTAAATTAGCCTAAGGAGTATACAGTGACAGAAACTGTTGATGCGCACAAAGAGACGATGGGTTTCCAAACTGAAGTGAAGCAAATGCTTCATTTAATGATTAATGCGCTCTATTCCAACAAAGAGATATTTCTCAGAGAACTTATATCAAATGCCTCTGATGCTTGTGATAAATTGCGATTTGAAGCATTAACTGATGATGCGTTATTTGAAGATGATAGTGATTTAAAAATTCAGATTGAATGCGATAAAGAAACACGAACCATTACGATCCGAGACAATGGTATCGGTATGAATCGTCAGGAAGTCGTAGAAAATATCGGTACTATCGCCAAATCAGGTACCAAACAATTTTTTGATTCATTGACAGGTGATCAGGCAAAAGACTCTCATCTTATCGGTCAATTTGGTGTGGGATTTTATTCCTCGTTTATTGTCGCTAGCAAGGTTACCGTAAATACCCGACGTGCGGGTTTAACAGCAGAACATGGGGTACGCTGGGTATCAACTGGAGAAGGCGAATTTGATTTAGAGACTATTGAAAAGGCCTCTCGTGGTACCGAAATAATTTTAGAACTAAAAGAAGATCAAGATGAATTCTTAGATGATTTTAGACTAAAGAATATTGTTAAAACCTATTCGGATCATATCTCCATGCCAATTCAAATGGCATCACAAGAAGAAGATAAAAAAGGTGAGATGGAGACAATCAATCAAGCTTCTGCCATATGGAAGCGCAGTAAATCAGAAATTTCTGAAGAAGAGTACAGTGCTTTTTATAAACACGTCTCTCATGATTTTGATGATCCGATTTCGCATGTGCACACACATGTTGAAGGTAACCAGTCTTATACGTCTCTATTCTATATTCCAAAACGTGCACCGTTTGATATGTGGGATAGAGAGCGACGAAACGGAATTAAACTCTATGTGAAACGGGTTTTTATCATGGACGATGCACAGCATTTAATGCCGGACTATCTCCGGTTTGTCCGAGGATTAGTGGATTCCGATGACCTACCCTTAAATGTTTCTCGTGAAATATTACAACATAATAAACTCATCGACAAAATGCGTGCGGCGTCGGTCAAAAAAGTTCTTGGCTTACTCGAGAGCATGGCTTCGAATAACGTCGAAGATTATACAACTGTATGGAAAGAATTTGGTGCAGTATTGAAAGAAGGTCCCGGTGAGGATTTTGCGAATAAAGAAAAAATAGCTGGTTTGTTTCGATTTTCATCTACGCATACCGATAGTGAAGAACAAACGGTTAGTCTCGCGGACTACATCGGTCGAATGCAGGAAGGTCAGGATAAATTATATTATATTGCTGCGGAAACTTTTGCGGCCGCTAAGAATAGTCCACATCTTGAAGTTTTTCGAAAGAAAGGCATCGAAGTATTATTAATGAATGAGCGTGTTGATGAATGGATGATGAGCCATCTGACGGAGTTTGATGGTAAACAGTTTCATTCTGTTGCGAAAGGCGATCTGGATCTTGGTGATTTAGAAGATCAAGAGGAAAAAGATGCTCATGAAAAGGCAGCAGACGAAGCAAAAGATATCGTTGGTAAGCTCAAGGATGTGCTAAAAGAAAAGGTTAAGGATGTAAGAATTACGCATCGTTTGACGAATTCGCCTTCTTGTTTAGTTGTTGAAGAAGAAGATATGGCAGCTAATTTACAGCGAATGCTAAAATCGGCCGGGCATGCTGTTCCTACCAACTTACCAATTTTGGAAATCAATCCCAGTCACGCATTGATAGCCGGATTAAATAACGAATCAAGTGATGCAAAATTTGACGATTGGGCAAATATTTTGTTTGATCAAGCATTGTTAGCCGAAGGCGGACAACTTGAAGATCCTGCTGCCTTTGTAAATAGATTAAATGAGCTGTTAGCTAACAAGATTTAATTTAGCTGGTTTTTAATTGAAAATAGCCGTCAGCCGATTGGGGTTGACGGTTTTTTTTATTAATAGGAAAGGCTTGGTTTTTTGTGAAGGGTGTTGCTTGACTGGCAGCATGGGATTAGATGTAGACCGTTCCAATTTGCCATATTAACGGAATTCATATTTCCTTGAGTATCTTCAAGAACAATACGGCTAACGATAGGTCCGGAATAACTTACCATTCTGACCTTAAACATATTGCTGTTTTCGTCAACGTAACATCCATTAACAACGGGAATGAATTCTGTTTCCACCTATTTCTTCCACCTAAAGAACGACTGTAGTAATTGAATAGTGTAAATTATAGTTGATATCAATTATTCGACCAAAGTGTAGCATGTGAATGTATGAAAATAAAAAATAAATTCATATTTATTTCAGCATTTATTCATCGCTGAGTTAATCAATCAGATTATGATAATCTACTTTAAAAACAACAAATTAGTCTTATTTATACATGGGTGGATACAGGATGTGTCTGTTTGTTGCGCAGTTTAAGGATGAGAAAAACCCAAATTGATATATCACCTACTGAAATAACTAAAACGCTAAAAAAAATGCATGTCCTTAATCGAGCTATTTATTTCCTGTTGTTCCTTTTTATGGTGGCTGGATGCTCAGAAAACAAGCCATCTACTAAATTAGGTCCAGACAGCAATAATGTTGATGATCCCAGTAAGAATCCTATTGGTTTGTCAGATGTTGAAACGAATTATCTTCCATACGTCTTATTAAATTATTCCCCAGGAAAAAGTTATCCAGCTAACTTATTAGCAGTGAATGAAAACAATCCAAGTGTAACGGGTACCAAGGCTATAGAGGGAGGAGGTTCAGAGATTAAAGTGCTAAGAGCAAGATTTAATCATGGGAATTTTGACTCTGGAAACCAAATTATTAGTGACTTCCGATTGGATACATTGCTTTATGTTCAGAATAACAACCTTTTCAGGACTGATTTACATCATGTTAAACAACCACAGCGATTTCAATTGTCCAGTGAATTTCAGGCTAACTCCATCTGTCATCAGCGGGATACTTGGGCGCAAGACTTTGCGAACTTTAGTAATTCTCGATACGTTTATTATGTAAATAGTGATTGTCAAGATTCCGGTGGCGAATGGCATATGGTTAGTTTGAATATGAGTAATACTGAGCCTCCTGAAAATTTATTTATTAACATTAATTATTTAGTGACGAGTGTTCGCGACACCGCAACTGGTGCATTAGATGGTTGGCTTATTATAGATCAAAGCGGCTTACTTACTTTATACGACACTGAATTTCTTAATGGGAGTTCTGTAAAATTTAATGGCGCGTCTGTACAAAGGCAAACTAATGTAGAATTTCTAATTGACAATAAACTCGGTCATAAATTAATAAAAGTCGATGAAAATATTGTTTGGTATAACTCAACAAATAAAATAATCGATAATAAAACTCAAGTGTTTCCTGCAGCTGTTAATGCATCTCGTCAATTTTACCAGTGGCGTAGTGATGGTGAGTTTTTGTATTTTTCGCTGGAACATATAAATCCCGATGATAGTACTTTGTCTGCATCGGAATTGTATCGTGTTGCGTTGTCAGGAACACAGCCAGTAGAGTTGTTGATGACTGAAGATGCTAAAATCGAAAATATACAGATAGGGGATAGTGGCGTTTATTACTCGGTAAATGAAAAAATAGTTTTTTACTCTACAAATAATTCCTTGGCAAACATAATTGTTCCACCTGAGAATAATATAATTGCAAGATACAATGGCGGCCAGCCAGTTTTTAATGCTGTGGCTAATAGGCTGTTTGTTGAATACGTGCTTGTCAGTGATTCTGCGGCACGTACGGTGAATCTGTATGAAGGGCAGCAATTGATTGAATCGTTAACCAATACAATGATGATTGGCGTAAAGTACAGTGATAATCAACCATTAGACAGAGTTCGTAAAATCGAGAGAATTATAATTGAACGCGGAGGTGTTTATTCAAATACAAGAAAGATATCATCATTCTTTCCGGTTGAGTATCCTACTGAAACAATTCATGGGGAGTTACCTCCAGACAATAATCCTCATCTAGTAACACGTTTTAACGCAGTAGGACATAATAAGTTGCTCTTTCAAGCCACCATTAACTCTGCTATTGATTTGTTTTATATTGATTTAGCTAAAGCTGATTCATTGTTACAAGTAACGAATAGTCAAAGTGCAGAAAGAGTAATAAATTTTTAAGAGTGGAGATAAAGAAGATAAGTGTGAGGCAGGATTCGGGTTGTTTGCACCACGACGTGATGCAAACCCGGTTTACTTTCTACCGTTTATATTCCAAAGACAGCTGGAATAATAACGTATAATAATAATGCTAAACCTAAGAAAGTTACTGGAACTGTTGCGTTACCCATTTTTAAACCCCTCCGCTTAATTATTCACTCGGTTAGTTGTGAACTATTAGTCTTCAAATTGAGTGAAGAAATTAATATTCTTCGGAGCAATACCATATAGAATCTTGATGTTTCACGCAAGTCTTATCTTGGTATAATATCCATTTAATTCATAGGCTTAAAAAAAATGTGGGTATAAAAAGTAGGAGAGTTTGTTTTGAAGTGTGAGATTTATAAAAGCAAGAGAAAAAAAGCTGATACGTATTTGTATTTAAAAAAACCGGTGGATTTCACTATTATCCCTAACCCGCTCAATGAGGCCCTAGGCGAGCTTGAATTCGTAATGGAATTGGATCTGAGCACAAGCAGAACGCTGGCCCAGGAAGATATAGAGACGGTTAGAACAAACTTGTCAGATCAAGGTTACCATTTACAGATACCACCAACAGCAATATCATTGTTAACAGCACATAAAAAAAACCGATGATATTACTCATCGGTTTTTAAGAACATTCACGTTTTACAGCACACGGTTCATCACAAACCGCTTACAGCGACTCAATTAGCCATGAAAAGCCATTCCTGAGCCTAATACCATTAACACAATACTGATTGCAGTTAGATATAAGCAGTAATAAATGTCGTCACCAGATATATCTTTTCTCGTTTTTGGCATTGCTGTATCCCCCTCTTTTGAGATTTAAAAAAAGTACTGTTCTGTCAGTAATGCTGACACTAATAAACATATTCTCTAAATGGCTAATACGCAAGGAAATTACCATAGAAGTTTTATGGGATAGGTATAAAGCTTACTAATGAAAGGGTATTTTTCACGCAAATTAAGTGTGGTTATGCTTGAGATTTTTAGTCGGTTTTCTGGGTAAGGGGAAGGATTCTGATAAAAAAAAGGCAAAAAAAAGGTGCGGTAAAAACCACACCTTTTTTTTGAACAGTACTATTTTAGCCGTGGAAAGCCATATTCGCACCCATGATGCCAAGTACTAAACAGATAACTGTCAAGTAAACAACATAAATGGTGTCATGCTTCATGATATGATTATCTTTCATTTTTTCTACCCCTCGTAGAGTGATGATTATTTTTCAACGTGAATGCCTGTAATTCCAGGTCAGCAAAAACATACCAAATTACTTATGTATTATGCAAGTTTTAATTCGTTAAATTGTGCAGGATCATAAGAGATCAAAATATTCATGAATCGTTTATTTGTTGTGCTATTTGTGGGGTTGCTTTTAATATCAAACAGTTATTCGCGAGAGCGGGTTAGAGTGGCAGTCGCCAGTAATTTCCTTACCGCGCTAAATGCATTAAAGCAAGATTTCCCGATAGATTACGATTTGTCCATTAGTAGTGGCTCCACGTCAAAGTTGTATTTGCAGATCATGAATGGTGCGCCTTTTGACGTGTTTCTTGCTGCTGATCAAAACAGCGTCAATCAATTAATAAAGAAGCATAAAGCAGTGGTTAGTAGTCAATTTGTTTATGCTAGCGGAAAACTGGTGTTGTGGGGTGGAATGAGATCTTTTGATGGAGATGCTCTAAGGGAACGTTTGGAAGAATTGAATTTTAAACGCTTAGCTATTGCTAATCCGAAGTTAGCACCCTATGGAGTAGCTGCGGTACAAGTTCTTAAAGCCATGGATTTATACAGTAATATGGAAGGTCGATTAATTTATGGGGAAAATGTTAGCCAAGCATTTCAATTTGTCTCAAGCGGTAATACAGATTTTGGTTTTGTTGCCAAATCTCAGATTATGAATGTGAGAGATTCATCCAGTTACTGGGAAGTTCCCGCTAAACTTTATCAACCTTTGCATCAATCAGCCATATTATTAAATCGTGCTAAAGAAAATTCCTCTGCCAAACATTTTTTGACAATGTTAAAAAGTGAAAAAGTACAATTGTGGTTATCCTCACGATTTGGCTATGGCAGTATGAAAACAGTGAGACAAAATTCGGATTAGCAAGTGATTTGGTCTGCGATTGAACTAACTTTAAAATTAGCTACTGTAACAACGTTACTGTTATTACTAATTGGCATTCCATTGAGTTGGTGGCTCAGTCATACCCGAAATAAATTTAAACCAGCTATCGAAGCCTTAGTGGCAATTCCCTTGGTGTTGCCACCAACAGTGCTTGGTTTTTATTTACTAATATTGTTGGGTAGTAATGGAATGCTTGGGCAGGCATCAATCTATTTTCAGGATCAAGTATTAGCATTTACCTTCACAGGTCTTGTAATTGCCTCTGTATTGTATTCTATGCCTTTTGTCATACAACCACTGCAAACTGCGTTTGAGCAACTTGATGAAAAAACCATAGAAGCGGCTTATATATTAGGGGCCTACCCCTTGCGCGTTTTCCTTACCATCATAATGCCACAGGCAAAACGAGGATTTTTGACGGCAATTATTCTAGGATTTTCACATACTGTTGGTGAATTTGGTGTTGTACTCATGGTGGGTGGAAATATTCCTGGCGAAACCCAAGTTGTATCAATTGCAATTTATGAATTAGTGGAATCGCTGGAATACCAAAAAGCACATTATCTTTCTGCTGGTCTAGTATTATTTTCTTTTATGGTACTGTTAGTGATTTTTGGCATTAATGCTAGAAGTCGGCGAATAAAATAATATGTTTTCTGCGCAGCTTGTTTTTCAACGTGACGATTTTTCTATTGATACTACGATGGAGTTAAGTGCTGGTTGTATTACTGCATTGCTGGGTTCTTCGGGTAGCGGAAAAACAACATTTATGAGATTAATTGCAGGATTGGAAGCACCAAGTTCAGGTGTGATTATTTCTAACAACCGTGAGTTGTATAACAGTTCAACTCAATGTTGTGTTGTACCGCAGCAGCGAAAAGTTGGTTTGATGTTCCAAGATTATGCGTTATTTAATCATCTTACTGTAGCAGAAAATATTTCATATGGCGTGGAAAAAAATAAGCAAAACCTTGTTGTTGAGCAATGGTTAAAACAAATCAACTTAGTTGAAAAATCAGAAGAGTATCCTAATAATTTGTCTGGAGGAGAAAAACAACGTGTTGCATTAGCTCGCACGTTAGCTTGCGAGCCTGAAGTTTTACTACTTGACGAACCTTTTTCTGCGTTGGACATGATGCTGCGTCATGAATTGAGACGAGAAATTCAAGCCGTGGTTCAGGAGAGTAATCTACCTGTACTGTTAGCGACGCATGATCTAGATGAAGCTCGACTAATTGCAGATTATGTATGTGTAATGGATAAGGGTAAGATCATACGACAAGGCGAAGTGGGAGAAGTTTTTAGAGATCCACAAAGTATCGCTGCTGCTAGAACATTGGGGTGGCAGAACTTGTTACCGCTTAACAGTACTGAAGGCAATATTGTATTTGGACTCTGGGGAGAGTTGCAGATGAATCAAGAGATTCATTCGAATCCGTTGATTTTAGGTGTACCCGAGAACGCAATTTCTCTTTGCCCTCAAGCTTCAGGCATTTCTGCGACAATTATTCATGCAGTTGAATTAGAAAAATATTATCTAATAGAGGTTAAATTAAAAGATGATACACGATTGATATTTGAGCAGCCATTGGGCGCCAACAGAATTCCTGTTGGTAAAGAAGTATCAATCCTTATTGATCTCCAATATGTAAAGGTATTTTATCAATAATATCTATTATTCATCGCAATTCTGTCGCCCTTCTAAATATTCCCCTTTAAATACATTTGGGCTCTTCAAGCCAAGTTAAAACACCGAAATAATTAGATTTAATTATTCAGTAATATCAATAGCTTGAATTCTCTTTGCGCTTGAGCGAACCGATTTTTTGGATTGCGAGCAGTAGCTCTTAAGTTTTGTGATTTTTGATCCGATAACTAGCAAAACTAGGTTCTGCTTTATGTTAGGTGAGGTGATTATTGATCAAGCTAAATTGAAGGTTTTGTTCAATTTATTGCCTGGTATTTAATATTGGATCAAAGCCAGTTAAAAAGTTAAGCGGGCAGAAATTTGAAAAGTTATGTATTTCCAATATTAGTCAGTTGTACAGCTTTGGTGGCGCAGATTTTAATACAACATGAACTTGTTGGACTTGTGTCGGTTTCATTGCTGAGTGCATTCTGGTTGTACTCTATCCATAAGGCAAGTTCAGGAAAAGGGGCTGAAGCAGCAAACAGCAATATCACAGCGAAGAATTTTGGAGAAGATAAAGTAGATTCTGAAGTTGGCTCGGATTGGGATGAAATTGTGAAGGTGTTTCAGGAGGAATTGAAAATATTAGATTCCGACCTAAGTCGTTCAAGAACACTGATCGGTGAAGCGGTGACAGAATTACAGGAAAGTTTTAGTGGCTTAAATGGTCAAGCGAAAATGCAACTTGATTTGGTGTTACAAGTCATTAACAAAACAACCGAAAACGAGCAAGAGTCAGAAAATGATTCTAGCGAGAGTGGTTTGGAAGGCAACAAACTGCTTAACGATAATGATGGAAGAATGAGCTTTACGGAATTCGCTAGCGAAACCAATGATTTGTTAGATTATTTTATTGAGCAAATCATTAACACTAGCAAGGGCAGTATGGAAATAATGCATGGAATTGATGATGTCGCGTTGCAGATGTCGAGTGTTGATGCATTACTTGGTGATGTAAAAGCAATTGCCGACAAAACCAATTTATTGGCCCTAAATGCAGCTATTGAAGCGGCTCGTGCTGGCGAGGCGGGTAGAGGATTTGCGGTTGTTGCCGATGAAGTACGTAATTTATCGCGAACTTCGAACGATTTTAGTGAAAAAATTGGAGTGCTGATGTCTGGTGCTGTCTCAAAAATTCGTCAAGCGCAAGATACGATAGAACATATGGCCTCTAAAGATATGATGTTTGCGATTACATCAAAACAAAAAGTGGATGCAACGTTTAAAGAAATGGATGCTTTAAATGAATTTGTTGGTGAAACGCTTAGTCAAGTTTCTGTAAGTACGGAAGCCATTGCAGATAAAGTTAATTTGGCTGTTAGGGCATTGCAGTTTGAAGATATTGTGAGACAGCTTGTTGAACAGGTTCAAGAGAGGTTGCAAATTCTTTCTGATGCCGTTGAAACTACTCATACTAAAATTAAGGTAAGCAATTCACCCAAAGACTTGTCAACTGCAATTGATGGGTTTCGTTCAGACATGGAATTGGTTAAACAAACAAACAAAGATGAAAATAAGATTGTATCGCAAGAATCAATGGATGCGGGTGACGTGGAGTTGTTTTAGCTGAGATAGGAAATCAGCTTGGTTTATTAAATTGATAACATGTAAATAAAGGAGTATGGCAATGCCAGTAAGTAGTGCAAATACAGATAATGGTAATAAAGTGAGTATCGTTATCAAAGGACGTTTTGACTTTAATGATCACACTGAGTTTCGAGAGTCATATCGACAATACCAAAGTGGCGCGGCGTATACATTAGATATGCACGACGCTGAATACATGGATAGTTCGGCACTTGGCATGTTGTTGCTTTTAAGAGAGCATGCTGGTGGCGATAGCGCTAAGATTGAAGTTGTCGGATGTAAACCGGAAATCAAAAAAATCTTGGCAATTGCTAATTTTCAGAAACTGTTCGAAATAAAATAGCTTAATCGACGGTTATGAAAATTCTGGTCGTTGACGACGAGGAAACGAATACGCTTATTCTTCAAAAAATGTTGAAGAATAATGGTCATGAGATTTCCATTGCTGAAAACGGCAAGCAAGCCATTGTTGAATTTGAGAAAGTCCAGCCGGATTTGATCCTTATGGACGTTATGATGCCGGTGATGGATGGTTATGAAGCAACAAAAATAATAAAAGCAAAAACACAAGGAACGTTTGTTCCAGTGATTTTCGTTACTGCAATGAATGCCGACGATGCATTGATCAGCTGCTTAAAGAATGGCGGTGATGATTATGTGGCTAAACCTTTTAATAAGGAAGTTTTATTTGCAAAATTGTCAGCCATTGAGCGTACATTAACGCTTCATCGAACTATTCAAAATCAATACAAACAGCTGCAAAGCTACCAAGATCAACTGCTTCATGAAAGGGTTATAGCCGAACAAATATTTACCAACCTCGTTAGAAAAAAAGACTTAAACCAAAAGTCTGTCAATTGTTACCATCATGCAGCAGATACCTTTAATGGTGATGTGCTTATGGCGGTTAATAGTCCGCGTGGTGGGATGAACTATCTATTAGGTGATATCACAGGACATGGTTTAGTTGCTGCACTATGTACACTTCCTGTTGTAGAAATATTTCATATGATGTCATTAAAAGGTTACTGCATAAAAGACATTATTTATGAAGTAAACAAAAAAATATCACAAATGTTGCCCAAGGGTAAATTTTTTGCCGCGAGTTTGATTCATGTTAATAGTGTGGAAAAATATGTTGAAGTGTTGAATGCGGGTATGCCTGATGTATTATTGTTTAATGAAAATATTGGGATAAAGCATAAATTCTCTTCCGAAAACTTACCGCTCGGCATTCTTCCCAGTGACCAAGTTGAAGTGACAACCCGATGTTGTAAATTAGTACAAGACGATCGTCTTTTTTTGTATTCTGATGGTTTAATCGAAGCAGAAACTGAAACGGGATCTGTTGGGTATGATCAGGAAAATTTGGAAAAATGTATATCTTCGAATATGCATTCAAAAAAATTAATCGAAGTGATTGAGTCTGATTTGTTAAAACACTGTGGCCATAACGAATTTCATGATGATGTAAGTATGATGGAAATTAATTGTAATGATATTCTGGCCCCCGAAAAACTGCTTGATCAAAAAGCTTTAACAAGCAGCGGAAACTGGAATTTTAGTATAAAGTTAGATCATAACTCGCTGAAAGAAAATAGTACCATTCCTCTTATTTATTCGATGTTGATGGAGTTAAATGGGAGAAGCATGAAGGGAGATAATATATTTCGGCTAATAAGTGAAATGTTTGAAAACGCTCTTATTCATGGAATTTTAAAATTGAATGTGAAAAATAAGCAATCGGCAGATGGGTTTGTTTCTTATTGTCAGGATAAAACTGAGAAATTGCAAAATTTGGATTCTGGTTATATCCAGTTTTCGTTCTCATTTGAGAAATTGCATGATCGCCTTACCCTATCTGTTGCTGATTCTGGCGAGGGATTTGATTATAAATCTGCGCTAGAGACCTTGTCAGGCGAGGAAAGCGGTTTGGGGTTTATAAAGTCAGTGTGTAAAGAAGTGAGATTTAACGAATCTGGTAATGAAATAACTGCCATATTTGACTGCTAGCTTCCCACATTTTTGTAGAATTACTGCACCAACATTTCATTCGTGTTTTTAGACAAGCAATTGCTCTCCACCATTATTGCAATTTAGTGCCAGAATATGGTTGCAATGCTTGTTTCCTCTCTATAAATCCTATAATCTCAATCTCAACCCGATAAACTCAAGCGAGTAATTATGCCTTCACTTTATCCTGACATTAAATCCAATGTAGAACACAGTATTTCCGTTGATGACACGCATGTTTTGCATGTGGAAGAGTGCGGTGAACCCGATGGTATTCCTGTTTTGTTTCTGCATGGTGGGCCAGGGGCAGGCATTGAACCATACCATCGTAGATTTTTCGATCCAGAGAAATATCGAATGATCCTTTTTGATCAGCGAGGTAGTGGCAAATCAATCCCTCATGCCTGCTTGGAGAATAACACGACGCAACATTTGATTTCAGATATAGAGCTCATTCGCAAACAGTTAGATATTGATCAATGGATTATATTCGGCGGTTCTTGGGGATCTACGTTAGCATTGGTCTACGCGGAAACACATCCTGATCAAGTTAAGGCGTTGGTCTTACGTGGAATATTTTTATGTCGTGAGAAAGAGATTCAATGGTTTTATCAATCGGGTGCCAGTAAAATTTTTCCGGATTTCTGGCAAGATTTTATTGCACCAGTACCTGTCAATGAACGAGATGATATTGTAAATGCGTATTACAAAATATTAACCGGAAAAAATGATATTGCGCGTATGTCAGCAGCTAAAGCCTGGTCAATTTGGGAGGGCAGAACGGCAACATTAGCGACGCGTAAAGAAGTCATTAATCACTTTAGTCGAGCACATACGGCGCTTTCAGTCGCGTTGATTGAATGTCACTATTTTGTTAATAATAGTTTTTTAAAACCTAATCAAATTCTTGAAGATCTAGATAAAATACGGCACATTCCAGCCTATATTGTGCAGGGGCGATATGACATTATTTGTCCCATGGAAAGTGCATGGGAGCTTCATCAAGCGTGGCCAGAGGCTAAATTTTCGCTTGTCGCAGAGGCCGGTCATGCAGCATCTGAACAGGGAATTGTTTCTGCGTTAGTGGCTATAATGGATGAGCTTGCCAGAAAGGATGTTTAACACCGATCAATGGCCGTCATACATTTCTTCAATTTCTTTCTTGAAGTGTTCCATTATTATTTTACGACGAATTTTTAAAGAAGGCGTCAGTAAATAGTTGCTGTCACTCCAGGTTTCAATGGATGGTACAATTTTTCTGATTTGTGCGTAGCCAGGAAATTCGTGTAAACAAGCGCAGAGTGTAGAAAATGCTTTTTCTTGCACGCGTTTGTCTTGAAGGCTGTCGGCTGAGGCTGGATCTAAGGAAAACGACTTTGCCATAATTTTCCATTGTTCAGGATCCAGTACAACGATGGCGGTAAGATAGGGTTTTCCTTCGCCGATGACAATAGCTTGTTCAAATAATGGATTTAAACATATGGCGATTTCCATATCGACAGGAGGAACTTTTTCGCCATTGGACAAAACTAAAATTTCTTTTAATCTGCCCGTGATATATATGTGCTGATTTTCAATTCTCGCTAAGTCACCTGTTTTTAACCAACCATCCTCAGTGAACATTTCAGTTGTAGCTTGTTCATTTTTCCAGTACCCCATCATGACACTTTCGCTACGCGTTTGCAGCTCCATTTCATTGCTTAGGCGAACTTCAACGCCGGGTAAAGGCGGTCCAATACTGGATGGAATGTTGCTCTTGAAAGTGTTAACACTGATAACTGGACTGGTTTCTGTTAAGCCATAACCTTGTAAAATGGGTAAACCAAAAGAAATGAACAAATGACTAATGGTTTCCGGTAATGGTGCGCCGCCGCTAATGGTAAAGCGAAGTCGACCACCCAGTTTATCCAGAATTTTTTGAGCGACCAGTTTATTGAGCAGTGGCCAAAGTAAAACACGCCAGGAAGTTTTGCCTCTTCCCTGAGAGCTTTCAAAAATCTCCCAGCCAACTTGCTCTGTCAGCTTGAATAACTTTTTTGCTATGGGCGGTTTTTCCGCTACCTGATTTTGAATTTTCCCGTAAACTCTTTCAAAAATTCTTGGAACAGAAATTAATACGGTGGGTTTTATGATAATTAAATCTTCCGCAAGCTGTGGCACAGAGCGACTAAATGCCACGGATGCGCCCGTCATTAGTGGAATATAATAACCAACGGTTCTTTCCAGCGTGTGTGACAAGGGCAGAAAAGACAGGAACAAATCTTCACGATAAATTTCCACTGTGTGAATTCCGGCATAAGCATTACTCAGGATATTCCAATGACTTAACATGACACCTTTCGGTCTGCCAGTGGTCCCCGATGTATAGACAATTGTTGCTAACGACTGACTCTCTATACTTTTATAATTCTCATCCAAGGTTTGACTTGAGAACTGATTGAGCCAATCATCAAAATAGGTGCATGCTAAATTGTCTGACTGTTGATTTATTTGGCTCAAGCTTACGAGTATGGGTTGATGATTTAAATCCTGTTTTGCCGAATCAATGGTTTTCAATTGCTCATGATTATCGATAAGAAGCAATTGGACTCCAGCTTCATTGAGAATGTGTGATACGTTGTCAGGCCTATCATTGGGATATAGAGGCACGCTGATCACGCCTTGTGCCATGCAAGCTTGTTCCAAAAAAATCCACTCTGGGCAGTTTCTCAACATTAAGCCTACGCATTGACCGGCTTTAAGGTTAAGACTGATTAATGCTTTTCGCCACCGATTTATTTGTTCTAGTGATTCTGTCCAGGTGTATTTTTTCCAGGAATTGGATGGAATATCAAAATATTGGTATGCGATGTCGTTTGGGCTGCGAGATACGCGAATCTGAAATAATTGGTGTAACGATTTAGCGTCATCTTTATTGATGTAATCTTTGTTGGTATTTTCCATTGCACCGTCCGTGAGATAAAGGAAATTGATTGTTTTTAATGCGCTGAATAATTACGTTTGCATCGCTTATTCTGGATTTATATGAAAACTTATCAATATCTACTGGTCAAAGCAATGAGGATTCCGGTTTACATGTTGCTGCAGGCTTCATATTACGGCATAAATAACAACCGCTTAGCTACAATGTTAGAAATGTAAATGCGAGGAGAGTCTGCTAATTGATCAGTTGTTTAAGAACGTATCTTTATTTGGTTTGTTATTTGGCAAAGCGTGAAACGAAGTGTTTTTTTTAGGAAAGCTGCTGACGGATTACTATAAAGTATTGATTTGATAGGCCGATATCTCTAAAAGCTACTTTTTTTCAGTGACTTAGAATCGTGCTAAAATGAACAAATAGGGCTTAATGAAGAACCTAGCGTTCATAGTCCAAAACGACAAGCGGTATATTTGAGGAAGGTTGTAGATTTCATGTCTGAACAGGCAGCTCGGCAAATTGAGCTAATACATATTTGCTTCATCGATGATAGCAAAACGTCAGCCTATGTGACCAAAAAGTTATTAAAGCAGCAGGGGTATGCGGTAGATCATTTTCCTGATGCAGAAACTGCATTAGAATCATTGATGGAGAATGATTACGATTTGGTGATCACAGATCTAATGATATCTGCAGGTGGTGGCGTCAACGGCGATGATTTGATTCGTCTCATACGCCATAGTGGGCATCCAACTAAGTCATCAATTCCTATCATGGTTGTTACCGGTGCAAGTGATAGTGAAATTTTTGAAAACTTAATCGTTGCAGGGGCAAATAAAGTATTACCCAAACCACTCGATGGTGAAATTTTGCATGATGCGATTCAGGACTTGGTCAGTAAGCAAGGGCATCCTGATGAGATGGAGCCTACACCGGCACCTGATATTTCCGCGCAGATTGCAGAACCAAAAAAAGCAACAATCAGTCGTTCAAAGCAAAACAAAAAAACATCAATTCCACTAAAATCTCGCAAGGAAGAGAATAAGTTTTTCGATTCGGAACTGCAGGATCTAGATCTTGTAGAGCAGGGGAAAGAGCCAATTAGCGAAGCCGCTTTATCCGAGACATCGCAATCTGAAAAACCAGCTAACGTTCCAGGTAATAACTTAAAAAATCAGCGAATCAAGAAATCTAGGGCGAAGAAAAGAAAATCAGTAAAAGTTGAATCATCACCTAGACCCAGCCCGGTAGCTAAGAAAGAAGTAGAAATTCCTGTCTTAACCACTGTTGCCATAGCAGAAGTGGATGCGAGTTCTTCAGAAGATGCTTCAAATGACGCTATTGCCAAAAAAGTTGATACAAGTGTAGTAAATGAGGATATTGAATCAGATAACACTGTGAAAGTTACAGTAGAAGACTCCCAAGAACGAATAAATAAGAATAAGAATGAAGCGATTGTGCGCAATGTAAATTCACCTAAATTAAATCCATCTTCTGTTGGAAGTATCAAGTTTGAAAGGGTGGAAGTTAAAACGGTAGATGCATTTGACGCTAAACCGGTTGAAGAAATACCTCAAAGTATGTTGGATTCTATCCAACAAGAAATTACCAACATTGATAAGCAAGCTAGTGGTAGAAAGCCACCGAATCAACCTGTTAAGCCCGCTTCTCCAGAACCAATACCATCTGTGCCTGACGCTGTTCCGGCACAACAGCAATCTGCGATTCAGCCAGAAATTCAAGCTGCTGCCACACCTCCGGCGGTGCCTGTACCTGTCGCAAGAAAAACTGCGCAGGCAGATATTGAAAACAATCCATTGCTCGAATTATTGGAGCATTTGGAAGACCCGAATGAGAGCACTGATTTTTCAGAAAAAGCAAAGTCAAAAAAGAAATCTTCATCACCTAAGCGTGGCAATGATGTATCTAAAGGTGTCTGGATTTTCTTGATTGTTGCGCTTATCTTGCCAGCCAGTATTTTTTGGGTTTTAGGGCAACGTGCGATTGATGTGAAAGTGGTGACCGTTCGCCAGGGTCCTATTCATAGCGAAATATCAGTACCAGGACGAATCGTTAGTAAACGCAATATAAAAGTAAATGCACGGGCCGCAGGTCAACTAATGGACGTGTTAGTGAAAGAAGGTGACAAAGTTAAAAAGGGCCAAACAATGGCTCGCATGGATGATAAAGAGGCGAAAAGTAATGTCAAACGTGCACAAGCGCGTTTAATGAGTATTCAAGAAGAGGTTGCCGCGAGTAGTAAAACGCAAGAACGTTTACAACGTGCATTGGACCTTGGTGCTGTATCCAGGCAAATTGTTGAGGACGCTGAGGCAGCCTGGAAAACGGCTAGTGCGAAACAAAGTGTAATTGAAGAAGAATTAATAGCATCAGAATTGAAACTTGATCGTTTGCAAATTAAAGCACCATTTAGTGGATTAATTACTTCGGTATCTGTGCAAGAAGGTCAATGGGTATCTCGCTCAGACGAAATATTAACGTTGGTGGATATGGATCAACGTGTTGTTGAAATCCGAGTTGATGTTAGCGATAGTGCCAGGCTCAATGTAGGGCAGGAAGTGATTTTAAGCAGTGAGGCCTTTGATGGTGAATCTTGGCAAGAGGAAATTGTTAAAATTGGTGAAGAAGCCAAAACGGAAGATTCTGCTAATGTTATTAAAGTCCAAACATCGCTTGGAGGGAATGCGCCTAAATTACGTATTGGGCAACAGATAGATGCTGAGATTCGAGTGGCGTCTCGCAATAATGCGTTGTTATTGCCACATAATGTTTTGTTTACGCATGATGGCGCTTCCCATGCAGCGGTGGTGGAAAATAGTAAAATTGTTTTCATCCCGGTCGCGACCGGCATTGAAAGTGTGACACAGGTTGAGGTCGTTCGTGGATTGCGTCCCCAACAAGAAGTTGTAATACCCGCTGGATTACCATTAGAGCCAGGAATGAATGCGGTTGTCACCAATTCCAAGTTAACGTCTAATTAATTTTACTGCCATGCTTGAGCTGCAGGATGTCAGCAAGGTATATCAACGGAACAATGATGCTTTAGCAGCTCTTTCCCATATTAATTTGTTTATTCAGCAGGGCGAGTTTCTTGCTATTACTGGTCCGTCAGGTTCGGGTAAATCCACGTTACTTTCAATTTTAGGTTGTCTGGATAATCCCAGTGCTGGTCGGTATTTGTTTGCTGGAAATGATATTAGTGATTTGCCAGAAGATACCCTCGCGAACGTGCGAAATCATCAGATAGGTTATGTTTTTCAATCGTATAATCTAATACCTCGATATACTGCCTTGGCCAATGTTCAATTACCCATGGTGTATGCAGGTGTGAGTAGTGAGCTTAGAGAAAAACGCGCCAAGCTCGCTCTTAAAGCGGTAAATATGAGTGACAGAATGTCCCATAAACCATCAGAGCTTTCTGGTGGGCAACAGCAACGGGTCGCCATTGCAAGGGCTATCGTGAATAATCCATCGTTAATCATAGCTGATGAGCCCACAGGTAGTTTAGACGAAAAATCTACAGAAGAAATTATTCATCTTTTTCAGCAATTACATCAAGCAGGAAAAACCATTATATTCGTGACACATAATATGGATCTTCTGCCTTACGCTACGCGCATAATCGAACTTCAATCTGGAAAAATAACTAAGCAATAATATGTTGCAATCTATTATAGAGAATTTTTGGCAAGCGGCCGGTGCGATTAAGGAAAATCGATTACGCACGATGATGAGTATAACAGGGATTGCTGTTGGAATAGCATCGGTGATGACTGTTGGAGTTATCAGTCAAAGCGGTCGCGATTATATTTATTCAGAATTATCCACCTACGGTTTAAATTCGCTCTGGGTATATCGTGAATGGGAAAAAGATAATCCATTTGAAAAGCAGCGAGAAGGTACTGGCATTACTAGTGATGACTATGCGATTTTAAAATCGAAAGTGTGTTGTCCGAGTATCATTGCGCTTAGTCCGTCTGTCTACCCCGAAGATTGGCTGGCAAATTTGCGGGTTGGTAATTCATTTAATGATACAAGTGTGGAAGGAGTAGATTTAGATTTTTTGAAAATAAATAAAGATAAACTGAGCGAGGGGCGTCAATTTCGAAAAGAAGATATTATACGAAAGCGAAATGTGGCATTGATCGGACCAAAAACAAAAAACGCCCTGTTTGGGACTAACGGAAAAGCCATCGGGAAAAATGTGTATATGGGCACTGTGAAATTTACAGTAATAGGAATTTTAAAACACAAAAAACGTGATTTCCTGGATGCCATTGGCGCTACACAGGGATACGATGAAAATGATCGTATGCTAATACCTTATACGCGATATCAACAGATACTTGGCACAAAAGATATACACACTATACGTGCAGAATCTAAAAATCAAGGTTCTCTTGAATTGGCATTGGATGAAATTACCAGTGTACTAGATCGTCGTCACAATAAACGTTACACCTATAAAAAAGAATCCATGCGTGAATGGATTAATACCACAAATAATATCTTGGAAACCGTTTCCAGTGTAGGAATTGTTTCTGCTGTTGTTGCCTTGTTAGTCGGGGGAATTGGGATTTTTAATATCATGTCCTCATCGGTTGTAGAACGCACGCGAGAAATAGGGATACGAAAAGCGCTAGGTGCGACGAAGCAAGATATATTGCAGCAGTTTCTAATTGAATCGATTTATATAAGTGTGATCGGTGGCATCATTGGTAGTGTTATTGGCGGAATCATATTAGTGGCCATGATTTATTTTACTGGCTTTTCATTAACGGCCGCGTGGGGATACCTTATTGCGGCAATCATAGTTTCTGTTGTTGTTGGATTGTTTGCAGGTTTTTTTCCTGCCAAACATGCGGCGGAAATGACGCCCGTTGATGCGTTGCGTTATGAATAAAGAACACGCTGAATAGTTACGTTTTACTAAGGATCCACGTTTATTTTTAATGACTCAGCTAAAGAAATATTTGTCGCTGATAAGTCACCTATCAGCACCGAAGATTGGACTTCTCGTCGGACGTTATCGTAAACGAAATCAATGACACCGAGTGGTGGATAGATCCATTGAAAACCCTGAAATGAATAAAATTTTGTGTCACTGGCATTCTCAGTTATATTTATGGTGACTTCCATTGAAAGTTTTATTTTGTATGCCTCAAATATGGCATAAGGCGTTTCAACGGTTTCGGTTTCCAATAACTGTAAATAATGCAGTTCAAATTGCCCGGCATTTGTGCATTCTTTATCATCATTACAATGAATGAGTTTTTTGGTAAAACTTTGGTTTGTTTGTAATTGTGATATGTCCGCGGGATAAAATATTTCTTCGTTTAATGTATTATCTGAATCTGTTAACCACAGAATTTCGCCGCTACTGCTTACTGCTTTTATGAAAAGATCGCCTTCTGCATTTTGTTCATATAACAAAGGAATGAAGGGTGACACAAAATTATCGCTGGTATTTTGTTGCTCGAATAATAAATTGACTGTGCTAGAAGTATTGATGGGTTCAAATTCTTCTCGACTTTCAAGCGTAACACTATAAGTTTTCAATTTTGAGGAGTCGTCTAAAACCGTATAAGACAGTTTGTCTCCGCCCTGATACTCGCGTAGTAGCGTGTCGTTGATATAATATGTGGGTTTTTCACTAACACTGCATGCGATTGTCATCATCGTAAGTGATAGATAAATTAATTTTCTTAGATCAAGGTGAGTCATTACTGCGGCTAAGTTTACGTTTTTGCCAACTTTTCAAAACTGAATTGCGCCAAATCAGACGCATTAACAGGCCACTTACCGTGCCAGCGACAATTCCACAAATAAAACAGCCAAGTAAAAAAGGTTGCCAAATGCTGAGTAAGCCAGTTTTTAACCAATGCCAGGTTAGTGAAAACTCAACCTCCATGACTGGTGTATCAAGCACCCATGTGCCAACGAGGTAAGCAAAATAAAAAATTGGTGGCATGGTAATGGGATTTGTAATCCATACCAATGCAATCGATAAAGGAAGATTCACTCGGAATATCAGTGCACCTGCAGCAGCGAGCACCATTTGGAAAGGCACAGGAATAAACGCACAAAATAATCCTACCGCAAATGCGCCACTAACAGATCGTTTGTTTAAATGCCAAAGGTTTGGGGCGAGAATTAAACGGCCAAAAACTCCAAGGGACTTATATTTTTTTAAAGTGTCAGCGTCCGGTAAATAACGTTTAATAAATTTTCTTGGCATGTCATCTGTTTAATCATTATTGACAATTGTGCTTGTAGCAATGGTTTGCAATCAAATTACCACGGTTATTCATTTCTGTCTAAATATTGGCAAACAAGCATAAACCATATAATCAATTTGTCTAGGACTATAAACTATTGATTATGAGGAATTATGTTTTTGATTAATACGTAAACAGCGCCGGTCCCGCCATGTTGAGCCAGGCTGGAGCTAAAAGCTAAAACAGCCGGTATTTGTCGCAACCATCGGTTTAACATAGACTTTAAAATCGGGTGTTGATTAATAGTACTTTTGCCGTGAACAATAATGACACATTTCTTACCCGCGGTTTGGCAATGCTGCAAGAACAGTGAAACTTCCTGGCGTGCGTGTGTAACGCTTAAACCATGCAAATCCAATTTGCCCTCAATTGGTAGCTTGCCATTTCGTAATCTCTTTAGCATTTTTGTTTGAATTCCACTCCTGTAGTAGCTTAATTTTTCCTCACTACCAACAAATTGATCTTCATGCGCATCGGATAAATGTGAATTTATGGATTCGTTGGCGTGTGCATCGTGTTGGATGGGTTTCTTTTTAACTCGATGGATGGAATGCGTTCGGTGCTCACCTTTTAGAACGCGAACATCTTTAACCGCCTCTCGAAATAATTGTTGGTCGGTTTTTGATAATATGTTCTTCTTTTTCATGTCGTTTTTTAGGAACTAAGCTGTTATAGTTTGCGGAATTCTGATCAGCTTGCATTATAATTTGAAGCATCTACCTATAATTCTTTTATTCATACTATTCTACCGGGAAACAGAATAAATATGGATATCCTAATCAGTAACGATGATGGATATTTGGCGCCGGGAATCACTGTTCTCGCAGAGTATATTTATTCTATTTCACCACATGCCACAATTGTTGCGCCAGAGCGGAATCGCAGCGCATCTAGTAGTTCGTTGACATTAGAAAATCCACTAAGACTGACTCAGGTTACAGAACAAGTATATTACGTTGATGGAACGCCAACAGATTGTGTTCATCTAGCAATAACTGGATTGTTGGAAAAAGAGCCAGATATGGTAGTGTCGGGTATTAACTGTGGCGCAAACTTAGGTGACGATGTCATTTATTCTGGTACTGTTGCCGCCGCCATTGAGGGGCGATTTTTAGGTTTTCCCGCAATTGCTGTGTCACTCGCCAGTTTCGAGGGTAAACATTATGAGTCTGCAGCACGGGTAACCTGTGAAGTGATTCAGCAATTGATGGAGCACCCTATGCCCACCGACTCTATTTTAAATATTAACGTACCAGATATTCCTTTGTCTGAAATAAAGGGATTGAAAACGACACGCCTCGGAAGCCGTCATAAAGCCGAGCCAGTGATTAAAGATAGCGATCCTCGAGGCAATGCCATTTATTGGTTAGGCCCGCCAGGAGATGAGCAGGATGCTGGACCAGGCACTGACTTCCATGCAATTAACAATGGTTATGTTTCCATTACACCTATTCATGTAGATCTAACTCAGCATGATGCACTTGAAGCAGTAAGTACGTGGACACGAGGAATTAAATTATGAACTCGCGATTGCAAGGCATCGGTATGACGTCTAAACGTACGCGTGAACGTTTAGTGTCTCGATTAAGGGAAAACGGTATTCGAAACGAAACGGTGTTAAATGTCATGGGCAATACGCCACGACATATTTTTGTTGATGAAGCACTGGCTACCCGCGCATATGAAGATACTGCGTTACCCATAGGATTTGGGCAGACTATTTCGCAGCCTTACATTGTTGCACGAATGACAGAAGCACTGTTGGCGGATGGGCCACTGAAAAAAGTATTGGAAATTGGTACCGGTTCAGGTTATCAAACTGCTGTTATTGCACAGCTTGCGGAACGTGTTTTTAGTGTTGAACGTATTAATGCTTTGCAACTTAAAGCACGTGCACGATTGCGTGAATTACGATTAACAAACATACGTTACAAGCATGATGACGGTATATGGGGTTGGCCTGAACAAGGTCCTTACGATGGTATTATTGTAACTGCAGCACCAGTAGAAATTCCGGAACAATTGTTGCGGCAGTTAGCCATTGGTGGTCGAATGATTATTCCATCAGGCGACAATGGAAATCAGTTGTTGCGCTTGATCACGCGAACAGAAGAGGCGTGTGAAGAGCAGCTTTTAGATTGCGTGGCTTTTGTGCCATTAGTTGATGGCGTAACCTAGTTCCTCTTCGAGTTAAAATTTTCTCACAAATGAAATTATTTTCATCGTTGTATGATAAATCTTTGCAATGGTCTGCGCATCCGCATGCGCCTAGGTATCTATCCGCCTTAAGTTTTTCAGAATCGTCGTTTTTTCCCATTCCGCCAGATGTCATGTTAATCCCCATGTGTTTAGCCAAGCGGCAATCAGCCTGGCGATTTGCCTTGATGACGACAATTTTTTCAGTTTTAGGTGGGTTATTTGGTTATATCATTGGATCAATGGCGTTCGAATTAGTCGAGCCTTTGCTTCATGATGTTGGATACTGGGAGAGGTTTGAAAAAGCCCAAGTCTGGTTTGATGAGTGGGGTGTCTGGGTCATACTGCTTGCCGGATTTTCACCAATACCCTACAAGCTTTTCACCATTGCTGCCGGTGTTGTTGGCATGGCCATTTTACCTTTTCTACTAATGTCCATGCTGGGCCGAGGCGCGCGGTTTTTTTTGGTGGCTGGTTTCATGTACTGGGGCGGTGAAAAGATGGAACAAACGCTTAGGAAATATGTGGAAACCATTGGCTGGTTTTTTGTGGTGTTGGCAATTGTTGCATACGTTTTAATTAAACATTAGCAAATAGTACGGCGGTTCATTAGCTAAGGTTAATACATGAGAAATGAACCAAATTTGCAACGAATATTCAGACTGGTTTCAGGATTCTTAATATGTTTTATCGCAGTTTTAAGCGTTGGTTGCGGAACCCTTGTTCATCATAAAGTAGAAAGAGGAGATAGTTTGTATTCCATAGGATTTTACTATGGACAGGACTACCGAGACATAGCACAATGGAACAATATTCCGACGCCGTACGTGCTCAAGCCAGGTCAATGGTTACGTGTAGCACCGCCGGACAAGGAATGGTGGGAAGGGCGAAAACAGCATAATAATAACAAGCCATCCAGATTTACCAATAAGAATAAGAAAATTACACGGGCCGTAGATAAAAATAGCAAGAATACGGCTAAATCTAGGTCAGCGATGCCTGGGGATTTTACCGACAGGGCTAATCCTGTAAGTCGGTGGGCTTGGCCCTCAAAGGGAAAACTATTAAACCCGAAGAAAAAATTCTCAGAGCGCAACAAAGGGATTGATATAGCAGGAAGGCAGGGGCAGCCAATTCATGCAACGGCTGCTGGCAAAATCGTGTACAGCGGTAATGGGCTAATAGGTTATGGAAAACTTATTATCATTAAACATAATAAATCCTATCTAAGCGCATATGCTCATAATGAGAAAATGCTGGTGAAGGAGGGGGATATTGTGAAGCAAAACCAACAAATTGCGAAAATGGGCCAAACCCCAGATCAACACGTACTTTTGCATTTCGAAATTCGAAAAAACGGCAAACCTGTCGACCCTCTGCGTCTCCTGGCGCGACAATCCCATTGATAATGGAGAATACAGATGACGCAAAATCAAGACATGAGTGCAGTTGAAGAGAATTTACTTGATGCGGTGGACGAGTCATTTGATGATGCTATCGAAGAAGTAACACCGGTAAAAAAAGCTAAGAAAAAAAGAGCGACCAAAAAGGAAGTGTCAGATGGTCAACTCGATGCGACACGCATTTACCTAAGTGAAATTGGTTATTCACCTTTACTAACAGCGGAAGAAGAAGTCTACTACGCACGATTAGCACAAAAAGGTGAAGAAGCTGCGCGAAAACGTATGATTGAAAGCAATCTGCGATTGGTGGTAAAAATTGCACGACGCTACATGAACCGAGGATTAGCGTTTCTCGATCTAATTGAAGAAGGCAATCTTGGTCTTATTCACGCGGTAGAAAAGTTTGATCCAGAACGTGGCTTTCGATTTTCAACCTATGCAACCTGGTGGATACGACAAACCATTGAGCGTGGTTTAATGAATCAAACGCGCACGATACGTTTGCCGATTCATGTTGTTAAAGAATTAAATGCCTATTTACGTGCTGCACGTCATTTTGCACAATCCCAAGATCACGAACCAACGCCTGAAGAAATAGCGCGGCACTTGGATAAGCCCATTGATGACGTAAAACGAATCCTGGGTTTGAATGAGCGCGTGACGTCAGTTGATACACCATTAAGTAAAGACTCCGATAAATCCATTCTCGATGCCATTCCTGATGAAAATAATGGCGACCCTGCCTTATTGCTTCAAGATGAAGATTTTAATCGTCATCTTGAATTGTGGTTAAGTCAGCTTAATGACAAACAAAAACGGGTGGTTGAGGGGCGGTTCGGATTAAATGGACATAAGATGTCAACTTTGGAAGAAGTTGGTAATGATATAGGTGTCACCAGAGAACGTGTTCGCCAGATCCAAGTTGAGGCGCTTTCCAAATTAAGAGACATTATGGAAAGAGAGGGATTTTCAGCTGAGGCAGTTTTTAACTAAAGCATAAATATTCCTGCGGCTACATTTCGACCATCAGCAACCAGAAAGTTATAGGTACGACAGGCTGCTGATGTGTCCATAACTTCAACACCAATGCCATTTTGTTGTAAAATTAAGCAATCTTGGCTATCTGGGAAATGAATGCTTGGGCCAGTGCCTAAAATCACCAATTCTGGTGCTAAATCCAGTAAATCCTGAAAATGTGTTTTTGATAAAACTTGTGGACTTTCAACGCCCCAGTTTTCGATGAGTTTTTCAGGTGTCACAATAAAACTCTCTCGAAGTTTTACTACTGCTTGCTTTTTGATCGTAACCTCATTTTCCTGGTCTGTTTCTCGCTTTGCTGAGCTTAAAGCTGACATAGGTTCGTAAACGATAATCTCACCAGCCTCATATGAGCGAATCGTATATGCTGCAGTGTTATAATCAGGGTTGATTTGCATGGCAGTTTCCAATTTTTCCTAAAACGATGTGACATTGTAAACGATTAAATGTCTATTGTGATTGGCGCTGATTTTTAGCGGTGTTTTTGATTGACAGAACCCTTGGCCACAAGTAAGGTTGCGCACTTTATTTGTGCATAAAAATCACTTTTACTCGAGAAATTTAGGCTTTTTACGTGTTTTCTGATTTTCAACGAATCAAACGACTTCCTCCTTATGTTTTCAACATAGTTAATGAGCTGAAAGCTCAGGCTCGTGCACGTGGCGAAGATATTGTCGATTTTGGTATGGGCAACCCAGATCAGCCAACACCGCAACATATAATCGATAAGTTAGTAGAGGCATCGCAGCGTAAAGATACCCATCGATATTCTGTATCTAAAGGAATTCCTCGACTACGTCGTGCTATTTGCCACTGGTATAAAGACCGTTACGATGTTGAGCTTGACCAGGATAGTGAAGCGATAGTCACGATCGGATCAAAAGAGGGATTGGCGCACCTTGCACTAGCGACTCTCGGAACGGGTGATACTGTATTGGTCCCTAATCCTGCGTACCCCATACACCCTTATGGTTTTGTTATTTCGGGAGCTGATATCCGCCATGTGCCGTTGATTCCTGGTGTTGATTTTTTCGAAGAATTAGAAAAATCCATTAAAGACACATGGCCAAAACCAAAAATGTTGGTGTTAAATTTTCCTGGTAATCCAACCACGCAATGTGTGGATCTGGATTTTTTTAAAAAAGTGGTACAGGTAGCCAAAGAACACGAAATATGGGTTGTGCATGATTTAGCTTATGCCGATATTGTTTTTGATGGTTATAAGGCGCCATCGATTTTAGAAGTACCTGGGGCAAAAGATGTTGCTGTGGAGTTTTTCACGCTTTCAAAAAGTTACAACATGCCGGGTTGGCGAGTTGGTTTTATGTGTGGAAATCCCACGTTAGTGGGTGCGTTAGCACGCATGAAATCCTACTTAGATTATGGCATGTTTACTCCAATTCAAATCGCCGCGATTGCAGCATTAGAAGGTCCACAAGACTGTGTTTTAGAAATAAGAGATATGTACCGTGATCGGCGAGATGTCTTATGTGATGGATTGAAAAATATTGGATGGGATGTAGAAAAGCCTAAAGCCACTATGTTTGTTTGGGCAAAGATTCCAGAACAATATCAAGAAATGGGTTCGTTGGAATTTAGTAAATTATTATTAAAAGAAGCGAAAGTTGCTGTATCACCCGGTATTGGATTTGGCGAATACGGAGATGATCATGTGCGGTTTGGATTAATTGAAAACGCACATCGAACACGTCAGGCAATCCGCGGTATACGCGATATGTTTCGTAATGGAGAAAAAAGTGGAACCAGTTAAAATTGGCCTATTGGGATTAGGTACTGTGGGCGGCGGTACAGTAAATGTATTGGCTAGAAATGCAGAAGAGATATCTCGCCGAGCAGGTCGGGGTATTGAAGTTGTTCATGCTGCGGCACGGGATGTAACAGTCGCGCGAAGCTGCGATGTGAATGGCCTGCAATTAACAACCAATCCTGAGGATGTTGTTTCAAATCCTGAAATAAGCATCGTTGTTGAGTTAATTGGTGGCGATACATTAGCACGCGAATTGGTTATGAAAGCCATTGCCAATGGCAAACATGTGGTAACAGCTAATAAAGCATTGATTGCCAAGTATGGCAATGAAATATTTTCAGCCGCGCAAAAAAAGGGTGTCATGGTTGCATTTGAGGCGGCCGTTGCTGGTGGTATCCCGATTATAAAATCTATCCGCGAAGGGTTGTCAGGCAATCGTATTGAATGGTTAGCGGGGATCATCAATGGGACAGGCAATTTTATCCTGACTGAAATGCGTGATAAAGGTCGAGAATTTTCTGATGTGTTATCTGATGCACAGCGTTTGGGTTATGCTGAAGCAGATCCCACATTCGATATTGAAGGTGTTGATGCTGCGCATAAGCTAACAATATTGGCATCCATCGCTTTCGGTATTCCATTGGATTTCGAAAAGGTTGCGATGGAAGGTATTACGGCAATTACACCGCGAGATGTTACTTATGCAGATGAATTGGGTTACCGCATAAAACATTTAGGCATAGCCAAACGAACAGATCGTGGAATTGAATTGCGTGTCCATCCGACACTAATTCCTCAACGTCGTTTAATTGCTAATGTCGACGGTGTTATGAATGCTGTTTTAGTAAAAGGGGATGCAGTGGGTCCGACCTTATATTACGGAGCCGGTGCGGGTTCAGAAGCCACAGCTTCTGCTGTTGTCGCGGATATCATCGATGTTGTTCGTACCTTAACAAGTGATCCCGAAAATCGTGTGCCGCATTTGGCATTCCAACCAGACGCAATAAGTGAAATAGAGATTCTATCCATGGCCGATGTAGAAACGGCTTATTATTTACGAATGAATGCGGATGACAAGCCGGGTGTGCTTGCAGATGTCACTCAAATACTTGGCCGATCTGAAATATCGATTGAGGCCATCATTCAAAAAGAACCCGAAAATATTGGTAGTGAAGCAGAAATAATTATGCTTACCCACAAAGTTAAAGAGAGCAATATGCTTGCTGCTATTGAACAAATTGAAGCGCTATCGAGTGTTACTACTAAGGTAAATAAAATACGCGTTGAATCATTAGATAAGAGTTAAGAGGTTTTTATGCCATTTCGACAAAGATATACTGGATTAATTGACAAGTACCGCGATAGATTGCCGGTTCATGATGATACTCGGATTATTAGTTTGGGTGAAGGAAATACACCTCTCATTCGACTTAATAATATTCCAAATATATTAAAAAAAGACGTCGACATTTATGTGAAATATGAGGGTTTAAACCCTACTGGATCTTTTAAAGATCGCGGCATGACAATGGCTGTGACAAAAGCAGTGGAAGAAGGCAGTAAAGCTATCATCTGTGCGTCCACTGGTAATACTTCAGCATCTGCCGCTGCGTATGCTGCGCGAGCTGGGATTGCTGCCTTCGTGTTAATTCCCGATGGTCAAATTGCTATGGGTAAACTCGCGCAAGCTATGATGCATGGTGCTGTAGTAATACAAATCAAAGGTAACTTTGATGATGGTATGCGTTTAGTGAAAGAAATGGGGAACGATGTTCCAGTTACCATTGTCAACTCAATTAATCCGTTTCGACTGCAAGGTCAGAAAACAGCTGCATTTGAAATCATAGAAGAATTACAAGGTGTACCAGATTACCATTGTTTGCCTGTTGGTAACGCCGGAAATATTTCAGCATATTGGATGGGTTATAAAGAATATTTTGAAGACGGTATCGTTAACAAGAAACCAATAATGGTTGGTTATCAAGCATCAGGTGCAGCACCTTTTTTACGTGGCGAAATGGTAGATCACCCAGAAACAGTTGCAACAGCAATTCGTATCGGGCACCCGCAATCTTGGGATAAAGCTTGGGCCGCTAATAAAGAATCTAGTGGTTGGTTTGATGAGTTCTCGGATGAAGACATCTTAGCGGCACAAAAATTGTTGACTGATCATGAAGGTGTATTTTGTGAACCGGCGTCTGCAACGTCATTAGCTGGTGCAATGAAGGATATTAAATCCGGTAAAATTCCAGAAGGCAGTCGTATTGTTTGTACTTTGACGGGGCACGGTTTGAAGGATCCGGATACTGCAATAAAGCAGTCACAAGGTGCGATTCACAGTGTTGACGCAACAATGGAAGCGGTTAAAAAGGCAATTTTGGGTAATATGTAGAGATTTTCTGCCAAAATATTGTTTTGCAACGCATAATACACTGAGGTGCAGCAATACGCTTTAGATGGCCGGGCATAAGAGTTGATAACTTTGTCACAAAATCAAGCAGATGAATATGTATAAAAATAGGGCAATATGTCGATAACATTAGTGTTCAAACGAACATACCGTAATAAATGTGTGGGTAGTCTAAATGACGAGATTGGTGAATAAATTAGTAATTGAAAGTGTCAGGAATGATGGAAAGCGATTCAGGCCCAGTGATTGGATCGAGCGACTATCAGCAAATATGGGAACGTTTGGTCCCGATCATCGCCTGCATTATTCAAATGAGTGTAAACCAGGCATGGTTAATGGTGAAAAGTGTCTAATTGTGGATAACTCATTAGAAGTGAGCAATCCTGCTGCATATCAGTACATTATGAACTTTGCCAATTCCAACAGCCTGCGCTGTACTCGAAATTCTGTCGATTCGGCAGCCTAATACAACAAATAGTCTAAGAGTAAAGCATATCGGTTAACCGATATGCTTTTCTTTTATTTCGTCCAAGGTTTTACAATCGATACATAATGTTGCGGTGGGTCGCGCTTCTAGTCGCCGGATACCAATATCAACCCCACATTGTTCGCAGAAACCATACTCGCCAGATTCTACATCGGCCAATGATTCATCGATTTTTTTGATTAATTTACGTTCGCGGTCACGAGCGCGCAGTTCCATAGTGAATTCGGATTCCTGACTAGCTCTATCGTTGGGATCGGGGAAATTAGCGGCTTCATCCTGCATATGGTGCACAGTCCTATCCACTTCTTCCATGAGCTCCTTTTTCCATGCATCCAGGATGTTCCTGAAATGCTGAGATTGACTCTCATTCATGTACTCTTCACCCTTTTTTTCCTTATAGGGTTCAAAACCTTTAAAAGTGCTTGATTTTGTTTGAGCTTTTTTCTTTTTCGCGGCCATTCGATATCTCCCATAACTGCCGGAATTAATGAAACACGACTTTTTACCAGAAAAATTCTGTACTAGCAAACATTTCTTTATATGAAATGGATCTACAAAATTTTAATTTTTAAGCTAATGAATCAGGTAAAATCCGAATCCCATTTTTAAAACTAAGTTCGAATGAATTTACTTAATTTAAACTGAAATATATAGGGTAATAACATGGCGAAATTGAAGGCGTTAATATTTGATGTTGACGGTACATTGGCAAATACGGAAGAAGCTCATCGAAAAGCATTCAATCACAGCTTCGCTCAAGCGAACCTCGACTGGGTTTGGAGTGTTGAGTTATACACCAAATTGTTGAAAGTAACGGGTGGAAAAGAACGTATTCGATTTTTTGTTGAGACCGAATTAAAGCAAAATATATCTGATGAACAAGTGGCGGCGTTACACCAAGCGAAAAATAAACATTACCAAGAAATGGTATTAGACAAGAAATTACCACTACGGCCAGGTATTATGCGTATTATTGAGCAAGCAAGAGAGAATAATTTAATTTTAGCCATTGCGACAACCACAAGCCCTGGCAACGTCAATAACTTAGTGAAAGCTACGATGGGTGAAGATGCTTTAGCGTGGTTTTCAATTATCGCTGAAGGTGAGCTAGTTCCCATTAAAAAACCAGAACCAGATGTTTACGAGTATGTCTTAAACCAGTTGAGTTTATCGGCGGAAGAATGTATCGCATTTGAAGATTCTTATAATGGCGTTCAAGCGGCAACTCGCATAAACCTGCCAACACTAATAACCTCAAATAACTATACAGTGGGAGATGATTTCGATGGTGCAATGATGGTCTTGGATTCACTCGGAGATGAGAATTCACCCTGTCATGTTTTACAAAGTGAGGTAGATATAAAAATGGGCAAATCCATTGATTTAGAAACCCTAATTGAAATGCATAGAGTCTATACCAGCGCATGAATTCAAATTCCGCCAGGCGAATGGCAGATATCGCCCCGTTTCATGTAATGAAATTACTCGCTCGTGCACGGCAACTGGAAGCTGAAGGGCGGCCGATTGTACATATGGAAATTGGCGAACCCGACTTCGCAACACCGCAACCGATTATTCAGGCAGGGATTAATGCATTGCAAAAAGGTTATACGCATTACACACCCGCTTTAGGATTGCCAGAATTACGAATAGCAATTGCCGATTTTTATCAATCGCACTTCGGTAGTCAAATTGACTCTAAATCCATTATTGTCACGCCCGGTTCTTCGGGCGCGTTGCAATTGGTTTGTGGTGTATTAATCAATCCTGGTGATGAAGTGTTACTCACAGATCCAGGTTATCCCTGTAATCGACATTTTGTTCAATTAATGGGGGGCGTTCCAAAGTTTATCTCACTAACAGATGCGAATAACTTTTCTGTCACGCTGGAGGAGCTTAAGCAAAACTGGACCGATAATACGCGTGCCATCATATTAGCTACACCATCCAATCCCACAGGAAATGTATACAATGAAAAAGATTTAACGCTTATTTGTGAGTTTGTTAAATCAAAAAATGCCTATGTTATTTTAGATGAAATTTATAATGGCTTGGTGTATGAAGAGCAACAATCATCGTTTGCAGGTCAGTTTGATAATGTATTTATTATCAATAGTTTTTCAAAGTATTTTTGTATGACAGGTTGGCGAATTGGCTGGTTAGTTTCACCCGAATCGTTTATTGACGATATTGATAAATTAGCACAAAACATTTTTCTTGCGGCATCGACACCTGGTCAGTATGCAGCACTCAGCGCATTCAAAGAGGAAAGCTTACGTGTTTTGGAAGATTATCGAAAAGAATTCCAGCATCGGCGAGATTATTTGTTTGACGCGATTCAATCACTCGGCTTCAGGATAAAGAGCAAACCTCAAGGTGCATTTTACTTATATGCTGATTCGAGTCGGCTTTCATCTGATAGTTTTAAATTAGCAGAATCCCTCTTAGAGCATGCAAACGTGGCCATTACACCCGGAAAAGACTTTGGTCATAATTTAGCTGAATCACATGTGCGTTTTGCATATACAACCTCCATTACAAAATTGGAACAAGGTATTGCTCAATTGCGAGCGTTTTTCGATCAAGCTGATTAAATTTACTTAGTATTCCACTAATTGATGGCTTAGTGTCCCAAAATTGCCATCCTGTCTTAAGAAAATCGTCTATCAAGTCGAATATATTTCTTAACGTATCGTAAGGAAATAGACGATTTTTTCCCATGACCATTAAACTACTGGAAGAAAACGATGTAGCTGTCGGTGTGCCTGTTAAATGGCATGTATACGATGGCAAAGGTCGATTATTGCTCAAAAAGGGCATGTTTCTTCGTAGCTTAGGTCAAGTTAAAAAGTTACTCTCTTTGGAGCCCTTTGTACGTCTCGATGAGAACGTGATGGATTTAGAAAAAATTTCCATCAATGACGCTTTGAGTCCTTTTCATCATATTGAGGAGGTGGTTGAGCGAATCGATATACTTTTTCATGAAATCATTCATAAAGCGGCTTATTTAAAAAAGAAACTCGCCGACAAACTCATGGATTTAAGTGTTAGCATCATTGAATTGTGTGAGTACGATATGGACGCAACCATTGGAGCAATACATTTAGGAAAGGAATATGGATACACCACCATTCACCCTTTGCATTGCGCTATTTTGTGTTACGCACTTGCTACCACCACAGGACTTAAAGACAGGCGCCTGAATACCCTGATTTGTGCAGCACTAAGTTCAAATTTAGGCATGTACGAATTACAAAAGACACTCGTCAAGCAAAACTCGCGACTTACCAAACAACAAAAAATTGAAGTTGAAAAGCACACTATGCGAAGTGCCATATTGCTAAAAAGGCAGGGCGTGATTGACAAGCTCTGGATTGAAATTGTTTTGCAGCACCACGAGCAACAAGATGGGTCCGGTTATCCTCGTAAATTATCTGGTGTGGAATTCATTCGTGAGGCAAGGATTCTCGGCCTGGCAGATCGCTATCATGCCATGGTATCGCCGCGACAATATCGAGATGGTATGTCACCAACTGATGCTCTAAAAAAAATATTTCAGGACCGGGGGAAAGAGGTAGATGAAAAGTTAGGTGCAGTGTTAATCAAAGAAATGGGAATTTTTCCGCCGGGCGCTTACGTTAAGCTCGCTAATGAAGAATTGGGGATTGTGGTTAGACGAGGGGAAGACAGAACACGCCCGATTGTAAAAACCATCAAGGGCTCTGATGGACGGCTATACAGTAAACCCAAAACACGTGACAGCGACGAAAAGGATTTTCGTGTTATTGGTCTTTGTCAACCCATTGAGGATTATAAATTTGATCTGCTAACCCTGTGGGATTACAAACTCGATTAATTTTCTTTGAAATGTTCAAGGTACATAACGGTTGCGCCGGCGACAGCGCAGGGTAAAATAATAAAATTCACAAAAGGTATCATAGTGCCGACCATTACCGCACCACCAAAGCCTAATACTAACATCCGTTTTTGCGCGAGTTTTTGGCGTTGATTTTTGAATTCAATTTGATGATTACTCAGTGGATAATCGGCATATTGAATCGCTAACATCCAGGCGCCGAATATAATCCAAAGTGCGGAAGCGATAAAATTTATTCCCGGAATAAAAAAGAAAAACAAAAAAGGTAAGCTTCGAGTTAACGAATAGAATAATTTTCGAAACTCTTCTTTAATGGCTGATGGGGCTTGAGTGACCACAGCATGCCATGGGGAGTCGTTAATCAGTTTTTCGCCAGTAACGTGCTCTTCCACCGCTTCTGCTAAAACACCATTAAATGGTGCACTAATAAAATTGGCTAAAACAGTAAAGCTAAAGTAGAGTAGTATTAAACTTGCCGCCGCGATAAAGAGCCAAATTAACCAATCCAACCACTGTAGCCATTCTGGCATACCCAGCATGAGTTGATCGATAAAGCCGCCAAACCAGCCAAACATGAAATACCCAAAAGTTGCGAATACCAATATATTTATAAACAGCGGAATAGTGACATAACGACGAATGCCGGGCTGTTGGATTAATTGAAAGCCCTTAAATAAATATAAAGCACCAGAAAATGGATTGTTTTTCATTGTTGTATTCCTTGTTTTGCTAATAAAGCTGAACCATAAGCTGCGTCAGTAATTTCAGCTTTTTCAATGGGCACTTCAAGCAGATTAGAGCGGATGGTTTGCCAGGCAAAATTGACACTGCCACCACCCATGGTTTTTATATGAGTGGGATAACTCGCACCAAGTTCCACTAATTTGTGATAGGCATTTTTTTCAATATTTGCAATGCCTTCTAACATACCCTGGAAAAATAGCAGATCATTTTCAGGTCGTGGATCAAGTTTCGGTGCTAGCTCAGGATCATTTACGGGGAAACGTTCACCGTTTACTAACAAGGGATAATAATCTAATCCAGTGTTTTTATGTGGATCCAATTGTGTCGTTAACTCTTTCATTTGTGAGTGATTGAAATAATAATTTAAAACTGCACCGCCGGTATTAGACGCACCGCCCACCAACCATTTGTCACGAAAACGATGGCTGTATACGCCATATTCAGGCGCATAAATGGGTTTGTCTGAAATTAATTTTATGGCAAGTGTGGAGCCTAATGAGGTAACCGCTTCCCCCGTTTGTTGGCAATCTGCGGCATAAAAAGCAGCAATACTGTCTGTTGTACCCGCGACAATTTTAGTCGTGTTAGGTAGATCAAAAGTTTTAGCAATTTGAGGGTTAATGATTGAAATAATGTCACCTGGGGAGTAAACGTTATCAACCAAACGTGACCGGCAATCCATCTTGTTTAGCCATTCAGGCCATTGTTGATTCACAGCGTCGTAACCCAATTTGAGGCTGTTGTTCTGGTCGGTAAAATCAAATCGCTGAGTAAAAATCCCCGCGATCCAATCTGCTTGAGTCAGGCATCTTGTGTCTTGATTGAGTTGTGCTGTTTTTAATAGAGTAAGGCATTTAGCCAATCCGGAGCTACTGCCATGTGCACCGCTGTTTGACGGAGCAAGTTGTTTAATTTTTTCGGCTTCTAAAATATTATTATTGTCATTATACATATAAGCATCGCTGACCAAACTGCCGTCTGCATTACATAATAAAACGGTACCCGATGTACCATCGATGCTGATGGCTTTAACTTGCTCGGGATGAATTTGCGACAACAGGTTGTCCAACACTAAGTGGCAGGCCAGCCACCAGTCATGGGGATTTTGGACAATATGCCCATTTTTTAATAGAGACTCAGGTAAAGCGATGCTCGCCTTTGCAAGAATAGTATTATTGCCATTTATGGCAATTGCACGGCAACCGCTGGTCCCAAAATCAATTCCAATGTAAACAGATTTCAAGGCAGTTGCACCAACTCCGGAGCTGACCAATCGGGTTTTTTGTGTTCGGCAATCACCGTTGTATAAATCCCACCCCGCACATTGAACTCCGCAGTTATTCGCATAAAACGCGGATCGCAAGCGGCAACGAGGTCAGCTAAAATGTCATTAGTCACCTTTTCATGAAAGGCTCCTTGGTCACGGAAAGACCATATGTACATTTTTAATGCTTTTAGTTCTACGCACTTTTGATCAGGTACGTAAGCAATATCAATAGTAGCGAAATCCGGTTGACCGGTTTTTGGGCAAAGGCAGGTGAATTCAGGAATATTGATGCGAATAGTGTAATCAGTTTGTGAATTCGGGTTATCAAATGTTTCAAGATTTTTACTGGGCTGGCTAGGCATCTGTTGCTCTCTATGATAGCTTTAACGATTTAATTTGGGCGTATTCTAACAGCGAGATGATACATCAACAAATGCTGAAAATTCGTCAATGAATTACCTCTAAGTTATTGTATTTCGGGGTTTGTACTTTATGGAAGTCATACATAATCTATGCGTCTGAGTAAAATTAAGCTTGCCGGTTTTAAATCTTTTGTCGATCCAACGACAGTTCAATTAGTCAGTAATCTTGTGGGAGTGGTTGGCCCCAATGGCAGCGGTAAATCAAACATTATTGATGCTGTACGTTGGGTTATGGGCGAAAGCTCTGCAAAACATTTGCGCGGCGGATCGATGGCTGATGTAATTTTCAGCGGATCCAGTGCGCGCAAACCCGTGGGCCAAGCGTTTGTAGAAATTACCTTCGATAATACAGTGGGTACAAAATTGGGCGGCCAATATGCCGGCTATGATGAAATTTCAATCAAGCGATTAGTGACGCGTGACGGCCAATCAATTTATTTTCTCAATGGTACGAAATGTCGGCGACGGGATATTACCGATATTTTTCTGGGCACCGGTTTGGGTCCACGCAGTTATGCCATCATTGAACAAGGTATGATTTCTCGATTGATTGAAGCAAAACCTGAAGACTTGCGCGTGACTTTAGAGGAAGCGGCAGGCATTTCAAAATACAAAGAACGACGTCGCGAAACTGAAAATCGTATGCGCAATACTAACGACAATCTTATGCGCATAAATGATTTGCGTGAAGAAATGGATAAACAGTTAGAGAAATTGCAACGTCAATCTAAAACGGCAGAAAAATACAAAATCTTAAAACAAGAAGAACGCCAGCTAAAAGGTGAGTTACTGGCATTGCAGTGGCGTAATATTGATGAAGAAGCCCGCAAAAAAAATCTTGCCGTAAGTCACCTTGAAACTGAGTTGGAATCTGAAATAGCCACCCAACGGTCACTTGAAGCGGGCATTGAAAAACAACGCGAAATTCACATTGAACAATCCGACCTGTTTAATGAAATTCAAGCCAAGTTTTATCAAGTGGGTGCGGATATCGCGAGTAAAGAGCAAAGTATTCAACACATAAAAGCGCGCCGGCATGAATTGGAAACTGATTTAAAACAAATAAATGAAGATCTTCAGGAAGCCAATTTTCATCAAAGTTCAGATCAAGCTCGTTTAAATGAACTGCGAGAAAATATTAAAGTTATCACGCCAAAATTAGCAGAGGCAAAAATAAAAGCAGAAATGTCTGCCGAGCAATTACAAACGGCAGAACAAGCATTGAGTGATTGGCAGCAGGAGTGGGATAACTTTACCCAAAATGCGGGAGAACCGGCGCAACTTGCGGAAGTTGAGCGAACCAAGATTGAACACATGGAAGAGCAATCTCGTCAGTTAGAAAAGCGACATTTACGATTGATTGAAGAGTTTGCTACGTTAAAAACAGAAGAATTGGAAGTTGAAGTACAAAAGCTTGAACAACAATTAGCTGAAATGCAATTTTCTGTTGATGAGCAACACGAACAGCGTCAACATTGCCAGCAACAAATTTCTCACAACCAACAGCGCAACCATGAAATCGGTGAGCAGCTTTCCTCAAAACGACAGGAAATGCAAAAACTTACTGGCCGAATCGCCTCATTAGAAGCGTTGCAGGAAGCTGCATTGGGCAAGGCAGATTCGCAGTTATCCAATTGGTTGAGTGAGCGTCGATTGGAAAATGCACCTAAACTTGCGCAAGGTATTCAAGTGAACAATGGCTGGGAAAAAGCCATTGAAACGGTTCTCGGTTTTCATCTTGAAGCAGTTTGTGTCGACGAATTAAATCAAGTCACGGAAAACATTGCCAACCTTTCGGGTGAGAATGTTGAATTTATCAGCCGCGGTTCAAGCACAGAAAGTAGTAATACAAATCCTGTGTTTACCCAATTGCTTACTCAAATAAATACTGACTGGCCTTTGGAGGCATTATTAACAGGCGTTTATTGTGCAAATGATGTTAAAGAAGCCAATCAAATGCGTGTACAACTTAAACCCAATGAGTCCATTGTTACGCGTGAGGGTTACTGGATTGGGCCCAACTGGTTACGACTGAACGAAGGTCAGGATGATCATGCCGGTGTACTCCAGCGAGAAAAAGACCTCAAACAGTTTCAGCAAGAATTGGAACTCATCAATCAGGCCATTGAGCAATTATCCGAAGAGCAAGACGTCGTTAAAGAAACCATGCAGTCGGTGGAAGTCGAACGAGACGAAATTCAAAGTCGATTGCGCAACGATGAGCGTCAATTGGGCGAAGTAAGAGCGCAACACAGTGCTAAACAAGCACGTACTGACCAGTTGATTAATCGTCGACAACGTATTCAATCTGAACTTGACGAGCTTAAAAATCAAATTAACCAGAACCAGGAAGAAACGCAACATGCTCGCGGTCGGCTAGAGTCGGCTGTGGAATCCATGGATCAAGTTGAGAAAACACGCGAAACCTTAATGGCGCAGAGGGAAGATGTGCGTAATACGGTTAATGAATCTCGTATTACAGCTAATGCGGATGCACGGTTAGAGCAAGGATTTGAACTTGAATTGCAATCCAATAGCTCAACGTTAACTGCAACCGAACAGAATCTTTCACGTGTTGATCAGCAATTATCGACGTTATCAGAACGTAAGCGTCAACTTGAAGAATCCTTAAATGATGACGACAATCCACTCGATGACTTAAATTCAGAATTGGAAATATTACTCGAATCTCGCGTTAATGTTGAAAACCAACTGACTGAAGCGCGGCGTAAAGTGGAAACCATTGATGCGGAGATGCGAAGTCTTAGCGGTAAAAAAGTTGATGCAGAACAATCAGTACAAAAAGCGCGTGAAACTTTAGACAATTCACGCATGGACGCACAAACATTAAAAGTTCGGCGTCAGACTATTCAGGAACAATTGGTAGAAGCCGGGTATGAATTAGAAACCATATCTGAAAGTTTGCCAGAACATTGTGATATTGCTGAATGGGAAAAAAATCTTGCACAACTGGCGCAACGTATACAACGTTTAGGTGCGATAAATCTCGCAGCGATAGAAGAATTTCAAGAACAATCAGAACGTAAGATTCACTTGGATAGTCAGTACAGCGATCTTATCGAAGCCTTAGAAACACTAGAAAGTGCGATTCGCAAGATTGATAAGGAAACCCGAGCCAGATTTAAAGAAACGTTTGATTTGGTGAATGAAGGATTAAAGCAGAAATTTCCAAAATTATTCGGTGGTGGTCAGGCCTTTCTTGAGCTCACCGGGGAAGATATGTTAGATACCGGTGTTTCTATCATGGCACGTCCACCAGGGAAACGTATCAGTAATATTCATCTTCTCTCCGGGGGGGAAAAAGCATTAACAGCAGTTGCTTTAGTTTTTTCCATTTTTGAATTAAATCCTGCGCCATTTTGCATGTTGGATGAAGTGGACGCACCATTGGATGAAGCCAATGTTGGACGTTTTTCAAATTTGGTAAAAGATATGTCAGATCAAGTGCAGTTCATTTTTATTAGTCATAACAAAACGACCATGGAAATTGCGCATAACCTCAATGGGGTTACGATGCATGAACCAGGTGTCTCTCGAATGGTATCAGTGGATGTGGAGGAGGCTGCCGAACTCGCAGCAATGTAAATATGAATACAGAAAACATCATTGAATTTATCATGGATCCGCTTCGGTTGACGTTAATTGTTGCAGGTGTGGTGGTGCTGTTGGCAATCTTGATTTTTGGTAGACGATCGAGCAAACAACGAAGTGCTTTATACTCTGGATCGCCCAATCGCGATTTTTCTTTTGGCTCACCTCCCGCAGATGACTTATTAGTTGACGAAGAAGTCAGGGTTTTACCGCCTCGTAAAAAAGAGAGCGATTTAGTTACTGAAAATGCGCCACGTTTTAATGCGTTTGAAGAGCCGAAAAGAGAGCAAGAGCCGATTATTGAAACCTTTGAGGCAATTGTTGAAACACCAATGCCGGCAACTGAAAATAATATTCAGAATACAACCACGCCAGTTGTGGACGATTCGTATTCTGCACCAACCACGGCTAAATCGGATTCGGTATCCAAGAGTTTCGCCAAACCTGAAATTGAATCCAAAGTGGAAGCAGCAGCAGTCAAAGCTGAGACTGCATCCGAGCCAGTGTCAGATGCGCCACAGCCCAAACAACAATTTGTTGTATTGCATATTATCGCTGCTGAAAGTCAGCCATTTTCTGGTTCCGCTATTTTAGATGCAACCCAAAACTTAGGCATGGCAATAGGCAAGCATAATGTTTTCCATTATCCTGCTGACGCTGCATATGTTGGTGATTCTGCATTTTGCTTAGTGAATATGTCAGCCGAAGGCAATTTTGATACTGAAAATTTGTCAGGCGTATTAACCAATGGGGTTAGTTTAATTATGACATTACCTACCAAGTACTCAGATGGCTTGACCGTGTTTTCGAATATGCTGGCGGTGGCTCATGCATTATCGAAAAAGCTGGGTGGGGATATTATTGATCAAACGCGAATTCCTCTTACGGCAGACTTGGTTACCAGCATTCGTGGTGATATTCTCAAATTTGAAGAGCAAGCCAGACAACAAAGTCCAGCGCTTGAAATAGAGTAAAATTTTCTGAGTTAGTTCGCACATTTCTCAGACTGCGATGCATGCAATCCCAGTCTGAGTTAATTTCTGTGTAGCCCAGGCTATCCAACCAAATCGCCACTATTGTTAACATGCCCAAAAAAACCTCCGCCGCAAAACGAATATCTGAATTAAGGACTGAAATTCTCGAACATAATTATCGTTATTATGTGTTAGATGACCCTGAAATACCTGATTCGGAATATGATCGCTTACTGCGTGAGTTACAGGAACTGGAAGCTGCAAACCCTGCCTTAATTACATCAGATTCTCCCACACAAAGAGTGGGCGCTGAACCTTTGCCTGCATTCACTCAAGTAACACATGTTGTGCCGATGTTATCGCTGAATAACGGATTTAGTGAAGCCGAGATTGAAGAATTTGAACAACGCATTAAAGACAATCTGGAATTAAAATCTGTTGAGTTTTGTGCAGAGCCTAAATTAGATGGTTTGGCGATAAGTCTGCGCTATGAAATGGGCCATCTTGTGTTATGTGCAACACGCGGTGATGGATCAACAGGTGAAGACGTGACTCATAACGTACGTACCATTCAATCGGTGCCATTAACGCTACGTGGCAAACAAATTCCAGACATCTTGGAAGTGCGTGGTGAAGTGTTTATGCCGAAGAAAGGATTTGATGAATTGAATCAGCGTCAGGCTGATGCTGGCGAAAAAACCTTTGCTAATCCACGCAATGCTGCGGCAGGCAGTTTGCGTCAGCTTGATTCACGCATCACTGCAGAAAGACCACTTGCGATTTATCTTTATGGTTTGGGGGAGGTGAGTGACGGAGTTAAGTTCGAAAATCATTTTGATATGTTGCAAGGATTAAGAAAATTTGGTTTACCGATTTCGTCAGAGGTTAAATTGGTAAAAGGCGCCAAAGGTTGTTTGTCCTATTATGAAAAAATCCAAACTCGTCGAAATGCCTTGCCGTATGAAATTGATGGTGTGGTTTATAAGGTTAATGATTTTCAATTGCAGCAAAGAATGGGATTTGTATCTCGAGCCCCAAGGTGGGCCATTGCCCACAAATTTCCTGCACAGGAAGAAATGACTAAAGTACTTGATATCGATGTTCAGGTCGGGAGAACCGGTGCAATAACACCCGTAGCCCGGTTGGAGCCCGTATTTGTCGGTGGTGTTACGGTTACCAATGCCACTTTGCATAACCAAGACGAACTGGAAAGAAAAGATGTTCGTGTTGGTGATACCGTCATTATTCGCAGAGCAGGTGATGTAATCCCGCAAATTGTAGGCGTGGTAACATCAAAACGGCCAAAAGGCACACGAAAATTCAAACTTCCCAATAAATGCCCTGTTTGTCAGTCAGCGGTTTTCCGAGTTGAAGGCGAAGCCGTTACCCGCTGTAGTGGGGGGTTATATTGTCCAGCTCAGCAGAAAGAAGCCATAAAACATTTTACGTCTCGTCGGGCAATGGATATCGACGGTTTAGGCGATAAGTTGGTGGAACAATTCTTTGAAGAAAAACTCATTTCAAACATAGCAGATATATTCCATTTAAAATTTGATGACTTGGTTCAACTGGAAAGGATGGGAAAAAAATCTGTTGAAAACTTGCTGGAAGCCATTGAAAAATGCAAAACCACAACCTTGCCACGTTTTATCTATTCCCTAGGCATACGTGAGGTGGGAGAGGCAACTGCGTTATCCTTAGCGAATTATTTTGGTGAGCTTGATAAGGTACAAAGCGCAGATCAAGAAACTCTAGAATCTGTACCGGATGTTGGGCCAATTGTCGCAGCGCACATAGTCAGTTTTTTTCAGCAACCACATAATCAAGAAATTATCGATCAGCTATTAGCGGCGGGAATTCACTGGCCAACACACGCCGTATCTAATCAAAAACAAACATTGGAAAAAATGACCTTTGTGCTCACGGGAACGTTATCAGATATGTCTCGTAGTGAGGCTAAAGCTGAATTACAAGCACTAGGTGCCAAGGTGTCTGGCAGTGTTTCCAAAAAAACCCACTATGTGATTGCGGGCAGTGATCCCGGATCAAAAGTGACAAAAGCCGAAAAACTGGGCGTTAAAGTTCTGGATGAAACCGAATTTAAACAACTTTTACTACATCCTGAAAGTTACATTTAAAATCGGTTTAGCAAAGTGTAAAAGCTACAATAGCCTATTGATGAATCTCAATTTTTGCTGCTTTACGTAATCCTTCAATAAAATCATTAATGATTTTGTTTTGCGCGACTTTCATTACCTGGGCTTCAACTGATTCAAAAGGTGGTGGATCCACTTTTCGTGCTTCTTCCAGTTTAATTACATGCCATCCAAATCGTGTTTTCACTGGTCGTTTACTGTAATCACCTGTCTTTAATTTTTCCACCGCTTCAGAAAAGCTTTTTGCCATTTGGTTGGGCGAAAACCAGCCGAGGTCGCCGCCTTGCGCTGCAGAAGGGCCAGTAGACTTTGTTTTAGCAAGTTCTTCGAATTTTCCGCCTTTATTGAGTTCTTCTATTACCAGCTTTGCGTCTTCCATTGTGTTAACCAGAATGTGTTTTGCGCGATATTCACTGGAAGCAGGTGCGACGATTTCAGATTGATAAATTTCTTGGAGTATTTTTTCGGACGGTGGATTATCTTGTAATAACTTACCAATTCTTGCGCGAGTTAACAAATTGTGAATTTGTTCTTCTATCTCCAGTTTAACAAAGCTGTCTTTATCTAAACCTTGTGAAATAGCATCCTGATAAATCAATTCACGATTGATTAGTTCGCTGACTAACTCTTTTCTTTTTTGTTCAGGAAATCCATTGCCAGGTTTTACGCCAATACGCTTTTCTCCGTACATGCCTAGAACCTGGTTTGAAATAGGGGCGCCATTCACTGTGGCCACGATTGCTTGTTCCGCAGCGTAAGTAGAAAAGGTCAACAAGCTGGATGTTAAAAAAATTAAAAATTGCAAACGACGCAAATAACTTATGTTCATGGGGCGAAATTACCTTATTTTTTATTGGTGGTTGGATTGTTTATATAAAGACATGGTTCAGTTGTTATTTGGAAAAACTTTTTTAAATGGTTTAACCGATACGTTTTGATAAACGCCAGCAGTTATATATGGGTCATCATCTGCCCATGCTTGTGCATCTGCTAAGTCAGAAAAATCTGCAACCACTAGGCTGCCTGTAAAACCCGCAGGCCCAGGATCGATGTTATCAATGGCTGGGTGAGGTCCTGCTAAAATGAGGCGTCCTTCATTTTGTAAGGCTTGCAAACGTTCCAAATGTGCCGGACGTGCTTGCAACCGTTTTTCCAAGCTATTTTCTACATCCTGGCTAATAATGGCATATAGCATTAGCTTTCCTCGTTTTGTGCTTCTTGTTGTTTCATATAACGTGAAAGATAAATCCCTTGAGCTAAAACAAAACCAAACGTCAAACCCATCATGCCAAACATTTTAAAATTGACCCAGGTATCTGTGTCAAAGTTAAAAGCCACATACAAGTTTATTATGCCAAGCGCAGCAAAGAAAATAACCCAGCTGAAATTAAGTTTGATCCAAGCATTCTTTGGCATTGTGATACTTGCACCCAACATGCGTTCAATAAACGATTTTTCTCCAATAAATTGACTTCCTAAAAAGGCTGCGGCAAAAAGCCAATTAATAACGGTGGGCTTCCACTTAATAAATTGATCATCCTGCAAGGCAAGGGTTAAACCCCCGAAAAGGACAACCATCACTAAAGTGATGATATGCATTTTCTCAACACGTTTATGTTTTGACCATAAATAGGCTACTTGAGCAATTGTCGCAACGATCAAGACGGCGGTAGCGACGTACAAGTCGTACGCTTTGTAAGCGATGAAAAAAAGTAGTATGGGGAAAAAATCAACTAGAAATTTCATATAACAGGTTTGTTCCTTTCAGCGATGTCAGTAAATTTGTGGCGTTATCATAGCGCATATTTGATTTAATATAAAAATGACATCAAATGAATATAAAATATTATATTTGCCTATAAAATTCGATAAAGGTTTCTAAAATTCACGAACGTCGGTTTAAACAAACAGATTGTTAAATAAGTTGTAGTCATCGAACTTGGTTTCTTCCTAAACCATTGAACAAATTCTTGAAAATGCAAAATATCGTGGTACTATACGCGCTCTTTCAGGTGCGGGGTGGAGCAGTCTGGTAGCTCGTCGGGCTCATAACCCGAAGGTCGTTGGTTCAAATCCAGCCCCCGCTACCAATTTAGCTATTTTGATAAAAAAATCAATAGCTTACATATTCTCAAATTCCTTAATTTCTCATTTTGCTACACAAATTGCTACACAATTAGTTTTAGTATTGTTGCTTTCCTGTCGTTAGATTAGCTATGGGAATAGCACACTATCTACAACAACGTGGTAAGAAAGGGACGTATCATTTTCGAATACGAGTTCCTGTCTCGATCAAGCCCTATATCAAAAACTCCCCTAATGAATTAACAAAATCTCTGAAGACAAGTGACATTGAAAAAGCGCTACCTCTTGCTCGTCAACTTTTAAAATATGCACAACAGACATTTGAAAATATAGAAAAACGTGTAGGTGAAAGTAACGAGTATATTGTTATAAAGCTCACAACTGTTGGAAGTGACGCTATAGTGAAGCCAGTCGAAAACCCGATTTCAAATTCTACCATAACTGAATCGTATGTCTCGAATCGACCGGTAATATTATTAAGTAAATTAATCGATATCTATTGTAAAAATCAAATTAGCATGTCATGGCGTGGTAGTACTGAACATGATGCTAAAGCTATTCTTGCGCTGTTTCTAAATATCATGGGTGATATAAATGTTGAAGACATTAATCGACAAATGGCATTAGAGTTTCGGGATTTAGTCGTTCAGTTACCCCCTGGAATTAAAAAAAGTCCTAAATTCCGTAACAAAACATTAGAACAAATTCTTGAATTAAAGCCCAAGCGTATGAGTAGAAGAACTGCAGAAAAATATATAATACAAGTAAGTTCGATGTTTAAATGGGGATATGAAAATGAATTTGTCTCGAAAAATTCGTTCAAAGGTTTAAGCCTTAAAAAATCGAAGGAAGACGGAGGGAGAGTAAGAAAATCATTTAACCAGCAAGAAGTCATGGGTTTTTTCTTAACAGATAATTATAACAAGTACGCCTACAATTCCGATTGGAAATATTGGCTTATTCCATTTCTATTGCATGGTATGCGCTTAGCAGAAGCTACAGGACTTAGAACTATCGATATAAGACCAGTGGACGGTCATTTTGTATTTGTTATTCGACCACATGAAAAAAGAAATTTGAAAAATGACAGTGCTAACCGAATAGTTCCAATTAACGATACATTATTAGATAAAAATTTCTTAGAATTTTTATCAGTAAGAAAAGATGACAAAAAGAACAATTTCTTGTTTCCAGATTTAAAATTCGTTAAACAACGAGGAAAGTTGCAAAATACTCGTAACGTAACCAATTGGTTCAACGGTACAGAAAACATGAAAGGTTATAAAGAAAAAGCAAAAATTATTATCGAAGTAGGAGAGCGAAAAGATTTGCATAGCTTTCGTCATACCGTAGCAAATAATTTCAAAAACCTTGGAGAAAAAGTAAGTCCTCATGTGGTGCAGTATTTAATGGGTCATCATCAGAAAGAGTATGATATTACGTTTCAAAAATATGGTGAGGAACACGAAATTCCTCTCTTACTGGAGGCTGTAGAAAAACTGCCCATGAAAGATTATTTTGGGCATATTGAGGGTTGGTTGCCCGAAGATGCAAGGGAAGAGAAGAGAAAGGAAATAGAAATGATTAATAAGCTGCGGTATGGGTAGAAGGTTTTTTGATTTCAATTTTGAAGTTGTATGGTTGCTATGTGATTTTTGGAATCTATATCAAACATCAAAAAAATTGGAAAGCTTGCATTTCTTAAAAAAGTGGTAGCCAAATTCAATTGTTTTGAATTATCCGTTAACTCTAAGAGCTGTCATTTCGGTAATTCAGGGTAGCGATTTTTCGGTTTTTCAAATCACATGAAAAAACGATTAAAAATTGACCAAATGGTTCATTTTTGGTATAATATTAAGCGATACTTAAGAAGTTTTTTTAGAAATTTTCATTTCAAAAGTCGAGCTAATACGACCCGAAGCTGCAAAAAATCTATGAAAATAAATAACTTATATCAGCGTAATGAAGTTGAGGATTCCCTACGTTTTTAAAAAATCAGGAAATCTGAAATTTGGGAGTAATTTTATCATTTAACTTACTTGTGGGAGAGTAAATTATGCCATGTGAAAATTCGTTAGTTAAAAGTATAGTGGAAAATCGAGGAAAAAAAATCTTATTGGTGGGACCACCAGGAATAGGCAAAACTCGTGTAGCACACGAAATTGCGGAAAAAGGTTTAGATAGACATAATGACTTCCCACCCACAAAGAAGCCGACCTCCGTGCCTTAACGTGGGTTAGCTGTGAAACAACCAGAGCCATATAATTTAAGTTCTATTAAAAACATAAATTGAGCGGCAGGAGGTCGA